>Ga0307446_1000607_pt1 | contig 12295 bp, 11 predicted proteins | sample SalMarSW160320MG_FD_202141 | JGI IMG/M metagenome (GOLD analysis project Ga0307446, IMG submission 202141) | Salt marsh sediment microbial communities from the Plum Island Ecosystem LTER, Massachusetts, United States - SW1603-20 | ecosystem: Environmental > Aquatic > Marine > Intertidal zone >... | reverse complement strand
CTGGGCCAGATCTTCCATGGCCAGCTCAAAGAAAAGCGTTTCCCCTGATTTTCCAGCCGTCACTTTTTCGCGAATAGCTTCATCGTAAAAGTCGGTGTTCGCAATGGCATTGTCGAAAATGGTCGGGTTGGAAGTGAGGCCGGTAATGGACAGCTCATCCATGTATCTCTTGAGTGTGCCGGCGGTCAAGAGTCCCCGGGTAATATTGTCCAGCCAGAGACTGACACCCGCGTTGTGAAGTTTCTGGGTGTGGCTGTTCATCGTATATTCTCCTCGAAAGCGGCCACCCTGGCCAGGCGGCGCAGTCAGCGGATACAATCATTTTCCGCTTTGCAGTGTTATTTGCCCTCCAGCATCAATAACAGATGGCCGTTCTCAGTCGCTTTCCACTTGACGCGTACCTCGGCGCCCGCCTCGAAGTCACCCAGTCGGGCCGACTTGCCCCTTATTTTCAAATCTGCCGTTGGGCTCAACGGACCCGCTACCGTAAATATCCGGCCGCTCAGGGGACATTCGATCACCGCCGTATTGTACTGCAGATCAGTAGCTATCAATTTTCCCGACATGACAAAGATCTCGCCCGCCTTCTCTGCCTTCATATCGGCCGCCTGGGCCTTGTCGAAGGCCTCCTGCGACATTCCCATTTGTTCTCCTGCAGCCGCTGCCATTCCCGCAGCCCAAAATACGCTCAAAAAGATAGCAATCGCTGCTTTCCAAAAGACTTTTTTCATGATACTCCTCCTTTTCTCTAGTTTTGATAATCACTTCCTCAAATATTCACTTGGCCCCATGCGGCCATTTCCAGTTGGTGAATTCCGCCCTGTCAAAGCCTTCCCGGTACGCATAGGCAATATTGTCGATAATCTCGTTCTTCATCCATTCCTTTACATGGGCTCCGGCGACCCGGAGTCGCGGCACGCGGTCGATGACGTCAATGACCAGGTTGAACCGGTCGATCTGGTTCTGGATGGCCAGTTCCATCGGCGTGTTGATGTTGCCGTGTTCCTTATAGCCGCGGACATGCAGATTGCCCGCGTTGGCGCGGCGATAGGCAAGCTTGTGAATCAGATAGGGATAGCCGTGGAAGTTGAAAATGACCGGTTTGTCGAGGGTGAACAAACTGTTGAAATCCTGATCAGAAAGACCGTGAACGTGTTCGCTCTGGGGCACCAGTCTAAACAGGTCCACGACGTTAATGAAACGCACCTTGAGGTCGGGGAAATGTTCGCGCAGCAGGGCGGTGGCGGCCAGCGCCTCCATGGTCGGCACATCTCCCGCAGCGGCCATAACCACGTCGGGCTCCTCGCCTGCATCGTTGCCGGCCCAGTCCCAGATACCAATGCCCTTGGTGCAGTGCCGAATGGCCTCATCCATACTCAAGTACTGCAAGTGCATCTGCTTGTCGGATACGATCACATTAATATAGTCGGTACTGCGCAGACAGTGGTCCGCCGTTGACAGCAGGCAGTTGGCGTCGGGCGGCAGGTAGATGCGCGTCACCCGGGGGCTCTTGTTGGTGACCACGTCTAAAAACCCGGGGTCCTGGTGGGTAAAGCCGTTGTGATCCTGCCGCCACACGGTAGAGGTCACCAGGATATTCAAGGAAGAAATCGGGGCGCGCCACGGGATCTCCAGCGACTTCTCCAGCCACTTGGCATGCTGGTTGAACATGGAGTCGATCACATGGATGAAGGCCTCGTAAGAAGAGAAGAAACCGTGCCGGCCCGAGAGCAGATATCCCTCGAGCCAGCCCTCCAGCGTATGTTCGGAGAGGATCTCCATGACCCGGCCGTCGCGGGCCAGATGCGATCCGTCGCTGTCCTCGGGCAGAATCTTTGCCATCCAGGTCTTTTCGCTCGCCTCATAGACATCATCAAGGCGGTTTGATGCGGTCTCGTCAGGGCCGAACATACGGAAGTTGGTGGGATTCGCCTTCATCACATCCCGCAGGAATCGCCCGAGCACACGGGTATTCTCGACCTGAACCTGACCGGGCTGTTGGATCTCGACTGCATAGCCGCGAAAATCAGGGAGGACCAGGGCCTCGCGAAGGAGACCGCCGTTGGCCACCGGGTTGGCGCTCATGCGCCGGCTGCCGACCGGCGCCAGTTCCTGCAATTCGGGGATAAGACGGCCGTCCTCGGAAAACAAGCGCTCCGGCTCGTAACTGCGGAGCCATTTTTCCAGCAACTCCAGGTGGGAAGCGTCTTTGTGCGGGTCGACCGGGATCTGGTGGGCGCGCCAGAAGTCTTCTACCTTGTGCCCATCCACCTCTTTGGGACCGGTCCATCCCTTGGGGGTGCGCAGCACAATCATCGGCCATTGCGGGAATGGCTGAACTCCGTCGGCGTGAGCCTCATCCTGGATCGCCCGGATGTCGGCCAGGGCCTCCTCAAGGGTCCGGGCCAGCAGAGGATGTATTGCTTCCGGATCGGAACCTTCAACAAAGTAAGGCTTGTAGCCATAGCCAACGAAAAGGCTTTCCAGCTGCTCGTGGTCGATGCGCGCAAGGACAGTCGGGTTGGCGATCTTGTAGCCGTTCAGGTGCAAGACGGGCAGGACTGCACCGTCACGCGCCGGGTTGAGGAACTTGTTGGAATGCCAGGCGGTGGCCAGGGGTCCTGTCTCTGATTCACCATCGCCCACCATCACGGTCACAATCAGGTCGGGATGGTCGTACGCGGCCCCGAAAGCATGGGAAAGGCTATATCCCAATTCGCCGCCTTCGTGCAGCGATCCGGGGGTTTCCGGCGTACAATGGCTCCCGATGCCGCCCGGGAAGGAGAACTGCTTGAAGAAGCGCCGCATCCCCTCTTCGCCCTGCCCCTTATCAGGATACACCTCGCCATAGGTTCCTTCGAGCCAGGCATGGGAAAGCACGGAAGGGGCCCCATGACCGGGACCCGAGATAAAAATCATGTTCAGGTCATACTTCCGAATCAGGCGGTTCAGATGGGTCCATACCAGGGTCTGGCCGGGATCCGACCCCCAGTGGCCCAGAAGCCGCTTCTTGATATGCTCGTTCCTGAGCGGTTCCTTGAGCAGAGGGTTGTCTTTCAGATAGAGCATACTGGCGCACAGGTAGAGGCTGGCGCGCCAGTAATCGTTTATTCGGCGCACTTCGTCCCGGCTCAATGGTTCCGATGTGATTTGTGTGGCAGACATCATTAATCTCCTCTTGAAATGAAAACTCACCGTTCGGGACCAAGTATAAAAGGCATGCACCTTGTGCGTCAAGCCATCTTGACTAATAATCGAACAGTTTCCGGCGATGCTTCTCTTATGAGTCTTTCCACAAACCTGTCACCGTCCGGAATGCTTGATACAAGATGGACGGGGACTTCAAACACGCGGGTGTCAACACACCCGGTTTCGCAGCCGCAGACGACCAGCACCAGGTCAACGTTCTCTTCCTGAAAGGAAATGAATTCCGCTTTCTTGACGAGGGTCTTCTCCATGCGCTTTACGAGGGCAACACGGTCGTACGAGGGGTTGCAGCCGCCACAATACTTCACCCCTATGCGGAGCTTCCTATGCCGGTTCATCGGCAATCCCGCAGAGGCGCTTGGCGGCTCTCTTCTTCTCTTCCATGTTCACACGCCGGGAAATCATGATCCTCTGTGCCTGCGGCGATCCGGCCCCATGGATGGATTCAGTGAGGTATCCGACAGCGGCCGTTCCAAGAGTCATATTCTCAATCAGCCTGAGGATGCGCAACCGGTTTTCCGTCGGCACATTGCTGCTTGCCTTGTAGTATTTTTCCATCCACTTGCCCACCTCCGGCGACCTGAAATCCTTTTCAGACGGCATCGTCACCATGAGCCCCCCCGCGATATCCTGGGCCAGCCTGGCCAGCTCAAAAGGAAAGCGCGTCACATTGTGTTTATGGACATTGGCGAGCAGCGTGTTGACCGCATAAGTGCCGCTGGGCTCCCTGTGGCCTTCTGAGGCACAGGCGATGCACCCGCAGTAAAGGGTCTCATTCAGATGATTCATTTCAACAATCTTGTCCTTGATATGCGAGGCCCGCTCAACCCCGTTGTATTCGGCCGCCACCTGGGCGGCGCCTATCAGCACATCTCCCACGCCCACTTTACAGGCGTAGCTTTGCCGGTGATAGGCCGCAAAGATCTCTACCAGCTGGGTGACAAAGTCATACTCCTTGTACATGAACACGCGGTCCCAGGGGACAAAGACGTTGTCGAGGACCACCAGGGCCTCATGGCCCCCGAATTTCTCATTTCCCCGGTCCAGGGTCCCTTCTTCCAGTTTCCTGGTGTCGCACGATTGACGACCTATGATGTAGACGATCCCTTCCGCATCACTGGGCAGCGCGAAGGATACGGCATAATCCCTGTCTTCTTCGCGCATGGAAATGGTCGGCATCACGATGATCTCATGGGAGTTTACCGCGCCTGTCTGGTGCGCCTTGGCACCCCGCACAACAATGCCGTCTTCACGCTCCTCGACCACATGAACGAATTGATCGGGGTCCGGCTGTTTATGGGGCGGCAGGCCTCGATCCCCTTTCGGATCTGTCATGGCACCGTCACAGGTCAGGTCATTTTCCTGAACATACTCCACGTATTTCAAAAATCGTGTATGATATTCCGTGCCGTATTTCGCATCAATATTGAAGGTGACAATGGAGAGGGCATTGAGGGTATCCATTCCCACACACCGCTGAAGGCAACACCCGGTTTCACGCCCCAGAAGGCGACCCATTTTGCTCTTCTTCACCAGGTCCTTGATGTCCTGGTGAATATGGGTAAAACGATTAATCTTTTTGCCGGTGATATGAGAGGTTGCGGTCATGATATCCTCATATTCCGGCCGGTGTGCAAGCTCATAGGTCCAGGCAACCGCGTTCATGGAAGGCCGTATGACAGGATTGTCCACTACGTTCTCCAAACGTTCTCCGAACAGGTAGACCTGCAGGTTCAATCTTCTCAGACTCTTTTCATATTGTTTCGCCGTCATCATGGCCATAAGAATCTCCTCCTTTTAGTAATTGTTCAATTTCTTCTCCCCGAATGCCGGATTTTTGCCTTTCGCCGGAGCAGCATGGGTGAAATATTCAGTGATTATATCCTGCCTTGGCGTTGCAGTTCAAGATAATGAATAAAACTTCTCGAAGGTCATTTCGCGGTTTGCATTCCAAAATCAGTTGGAGAAATGCGAGAAGGCTCTCTCAGCGAGCTGACAGGCGGGCACTGACTGGACGGCAATTCCCTTGCTGAAGCCGTCCGGCGACACACTCCGGTGTCTGCAAGGCCGTCAGATTGCTAGTTGTCCAGTGAATTAGCTGAGCTGATAAGAAGTCCCTTTTTCGGGGAAGATATATAGTGGAAAAGGGCTTGTGGGTCAAGAGAAATGTGACCGCAGGATATGGTGGTCGGGACAAGGCGTCACAAGGAGGACTCTGAGTGCAGGAGGGGCTTGCATGCGGTAAGCGTGTGAGGTGCTCATATCCCGTCGGGAAAGCTGGAAAATAGTGGAAATTTGAGTAAAGGAATCCGCTGAACCCAATTCGTTTTTTTAAATCGTAATCAGGAAGGGAGAATTTCCGTGTAGACCGGGTCTACATATAGCCACTCATCCGACGCGGGGAGCTGCGATGCGGAGTAGTCGATGCTGTATTCAGGGGGCTTCAGTAGCCCGGTTGCCTTGGGGGGCGGCCTTTGTTTGATGTCCCATAAGCCCAGATGCTTGAGGATTCTCTTGATGACTTCCTGGTCTTCTATGAAAGCGATGATATGCATCTTGCCCTTACATTTGGCGCAGATAAGAGGATCTACTTCATAGATTTTTTGGATAAGGCGAGCCCAATTTTTACGGAATGCCTTTGAAGAACCATCCGGTTCCAGGATCGAGGGGATGAGTTCATCGTTGTCCTCTTTTTTCCGTTTTCCCCGGGACACGTTGCTGTAGTAACCATAATACCGGACCATCTGTTCCCCTTTGTTGGGAACATGGGAACACATGGCCGCCAACCATTCCAGAGCATCGAAGACCTTCTCCTCCTTTTCATCCTTCGACCGGTAAATGACCTCCGACTCCTTTGGAATGTAGGACATCCGCTCTTGGGAAAAGGAGGCGCGGATGATGTAGCGGGCCAAATTTTCCATGGCAGTTTCATCGTCCGGCTGAATTCGGGATCCGGAGAAGACGTTGAAACCCGAATGCCGCCAGTTCATCAGCTTATCGACCAGGTCTTGGGTAATTTTGCCTTTTGATAGGAGCATGGTAAAGACCTTATGCCGGAATATGGCCTCCAGGTGCTTCAGCTCAAACAACGGGGCCACCCGGAATCCCGCCGCGACGGGATTCCCATAAAAGCAGCCGTCCGTACAAAGAATATGCAGATGCGGATGCCATCCCAGGAAATCACCGAAAGTATGTATGGCAATGACCGCCCCCGGAACGGCGCCCTCCTCAGGGACCACTTCCTGGAAAAATTCCTTCAAGGTTTTCCAGGCGCACCGGCTGAGTTCTGAAAGCAGCTTTCTGTCGTACAGGAAATACCGGCGGAGGATTTTGGGTATGCTAAACACAAAATGGCGGTGGGGTATGGCCTTGAGGACTTCCTCACACAGCCATTCGCCAAATTCCACCACGCGCTTCTGATGACAGGAGGGGCAGAAGTGCCTGCGCTTACAAGAAAACCCCAACAAATATTCGTGACCGCAGGTTTCACATTTCACCCTCGCGAAGCCGTTATGGAGGACGCCGCAGTCCAAAAAACGATAAATCACCTGTTTCACATAGGGCCTGAAAAACCCGTACCGGGTGGCGAACCGCTCGTCATAGACCTGCTCCAGCGCCTCAAAGTTGTCCTCAACGCACTGATAATATTTCGACTCTTGTGGCTTTCGGGGCCGATAGACAGGGGATGTATCGGGCAATTTCCATCTCCAGGCAAGAGATTGAAAACCAACCCGACAAGAAATACTTTCCCTTTCCAGGTCTTTCGGGTTGAGGACTTCCAGGATATGCGAACGCAAACCGTTACGGTAGTATCTCCTGAAGACGTATCTTGCCGGATGTCTGATGAAATTCAGGCCAAGGACGTCGGCGGCTTCTATATAGGGTTTGTCCCGAATGTCCACCTCTAATCCCCCATTCGCTTTGACACAGAGGGGTGCACGACCATCATTGGAATATCAAGTCCTTAAACCACGTGATCCTCTCCTCCATCTTCCTGTGCTCCCTGTACGCATCATCCAAGGATACCTGTTGGAAGGTCACCCTATCTCCAGGTTTCAGCTGTCCCAAAAGGGGAAGATCCGCTGTGATGACGGTAGCGATTTTCCTGTAGCCTCCTGTGACTAGTTCAGCCAGTATGACAATAGGCTGGCCATCCCCGGGCACCTGAATAGTACCGGAGATAACACCTTCCGAAATGATTGACTCACCTGCTTCGGGGCTTCTCTCCACTATAGATCCCACCAACCTGATTCCAGTGCGGTCCGAATCAGGGCTCACATGGTAGGTGGAGTTAAGAAAGGTCCTTTTGCCATTTTCAGTGAATTGATCGTCCTGTGGGCCAAGGATTACCCTCAGGTGGGCTTTCTTCCCATAGGCGGGAATCCAGGCGGGGGGGAAGGACCTGCCTTCTGTCTTCAGGTGAAGATGCGGTGAAGTCGAGGCGAGGATATCTCCTTTTCGGAGGGTTCTTCCTTCCAGGCCCCCGAATCCAGAGGATAGGTTTGTGGATTTACTGGCCAGGACTTCAGGCAGTGATATCCCTCCTCCCATGGCAAGGTATGCACGACAACCGCTCTTGACTCCCCTCAATGAAAGGAAACTGCCTTTCTCAAGGATACAGGAGGTCCACATTTGCAGGGGCCTTTTGTCATGATAAGCCTGAAGGTCGGCACCGGTAACCGCGACTGCTACCTCTTGCAAGACCTTCACTTTGAATCCCGAGAGAGTGATCTCCAGACAGGCCTCATTTTCAGGATTGTCCACGACCAAATTTGCCACCCTCAGAGAGAAGGAATCCACTGCCCCACTGGGTGCAACGCCATATCGCCCATAACCGTATCTCCCTCTATCCTGAATAGTAGTGAAGGGACCCGGCGCCATCACTTCAAGGGTATCTACCGTGTCCACTGCTTGTATTCTCCTGCTGCTATTGAGAAGAACCTCACCCTATCACCCATCTCTAAAAGCGCGGGGGGGGAGAGGCTTGGACTAAACAGTTTCAGAGGGGTGCGACCCAGGACGTACCACCCACCCGGGCTCTCCACGGGGTAAATGCCGGTCTGTCTCTGAGCGATGGCAACAGATCCTTCAGGGATCACTATCCTTGGTGTCTCCCGGCGCGGGACCGCCAATTGTTCCGGCAGTTCTCCCATGTAGGGAAAGCCGGGCGTAAACCCGATCATATAGACCTGATAGATGGTTCCTGTATGAAGCTGGATTACATCATGGGGACTGATCCTGTGGTATTGGGCAACCCATTCCAGATCGGGACCATATTCTCCACCGTAAGCAACTGGTATTTCCACTGTTTTGGGTCCGGGGATTTCGATGTCCTCGGCCTTTCCCTGCAAGTCCTCTATCCGATGCGTTAACGCGGCAACATCGGTGATAAGAGCATCATAGGTGATGAGGAGCGATCGATAGGCAGGCATTGTTTCAACCAAACCTGCAATGGGGTTTTCCATCAGTGCGACGAAAAGCTTCCTTACCGATCGATTCAGTGAAGGACTGATCTCATCCCCCAGCTCTACGAGCAATGACCGATCACCCATGATCCGGAACAAGGGCCTTTGATAGCGCATGATCGTTTCCTAAAGAAACTCACCCATAGGGCTGATCTCCACCCCAGCTGCAACGAGACCCTCCCTGATCTGCTTTGCCAACCGCACCGCAGCCGGGTTGTCGCCATGCACACAGATGGTGTCGGCGATCACCTCAATCTCAGCGCCATCTATGGCCGTAATCCTTTTTTCCATGACCATTTTCAGGACTCTCTCCGCTGCCTGCCGGTGATCATGGATGACTGCACCCGGCTCACGGCGAGACACCAGAGAGCCGTCCCCATTGTAGGCCCTATCGGCAAAAAACTCAAAGCCAACACGAATCCCATAGCGCTCCCCGATCTTTTTGATCTCCTCTCTCATGGGCCCTGCCATTGCAACCAGGATGAGTTCTCTATCCAGAGTAGCAATGACCTGGGCAATTGCCTCCCAGATACCCAGGTCCCTTTCAGCCATATTATAGAGTGCACCATGGGCCTTGACATGTTGCAATCTCATTTTCTGCATGATGGCGAATGCCTGAAGGGCCCCGATTTGGTAGGTAACATAATCCCGGATTTCCTCCAGGGTGGCATCTATCTTCCTTCTGCCAAAACCAATGAGATCCGGGAATCCGGGGTGTGCCCCGATCGCCACACCATGTTCTTGAGCCAAGGCTATGGTTTTTCTCATGACTCTCGGATCTCCGCCATGAAACCCGCAACCGATGTTGGCCGAGCTGATCAGGGGTATCACCTCTTCATCGAGACCAATTCTGTAAGCCCCAAAGCTTTCACCTACGTCCGAATTAAGATCAATCATAGACTTTCCTTCCATCGTATCCACTCCGATCATCATGCATTTCTCCTCAAATGCCCAAGAAAGCGGTCCTGAAAAGATCGCTTTCAAGGAGTTCCTCTCCGGTCCCTTCCGCCACAATCCGTCCTGTCTGAAGGACGTACCCCCGGTTTGCAAGACCCAGTGCCTCCCGCACGTTCTGCTCCACGAGAAGGATGGTCATACCTTTTCTTTTCAGCTTTTCCACGGTATCCAGGACTTCGTCAACCAGAATAGGGGCAAGCCCCAGGGATGGTTCGTCCAGCAGCAGGATTTCGGGGTTGGACATAAGGCCCCGGCCGATGGCAACCATCTGTTGCTCTCCCCCAGAAAGGGTGGACGTGGGCTGATCAGCCCTCTCTTTCAGGCGTGGAAAAAGAGTGTAGATGGACTCCAGGTTGTGCAGGATCTTTTCCCTGTCTTCCAGAATATAGGCCCCAAGCATCAAATTCTCCTTCACGGAAAGGGGCCCGAACAGCATTTTCTCTTCAGGCACATACACAATCCCGCACTTCACGATGGCCTCAGTGCCCATGCGATGTATTTCCTCATCCTTGAAAAGGATCTTGCCCCCGAATACACGCTGCGTCCCCATGATTGCCCTGAGGAGTGTGGACTTTCCCGATCCGTTGGACCCCACCACGCAAACGGTCTCCCCCTGATCCACATTCATGGAAACGCCCTGTATGACCGGAAGCCCGGAATAGCGCACTTTGATATCCCGGAGCTCAAGAATAGGTGATTTCATCTTCAGGCCAAAGCCTCCTCATGCTCTCGTACAAACCGTTCCCCCAGGTATGCCTTGATGACATTCCTGTCACGTACAATGCTCTCGGGATCCCCGTCCGCGATCTTTCGCCCGTAATCCAGCACCATGACGCGGTAGCTCACCTTCATCACCAGTTCCATCACATGCTCGATGAGCATCACCGTAATACCCAGATCATTGTGGATATACCTGATACTTTTCATGATATCTTCGATTTCACTGGGATTCAAACCTGCCGCCACCTCGTCCAGGAGCAGGAGTTTTGGGTCCGATCCAAGGGCCGTGGCCATGGTGACCCGTTTCTGCGCGGCCACGGGCAGCTCGCTGACCAGGGACTCACCGACCTCCTGCAGATTCAGCTCAGCCAGGATTCCCTCCGCCCTCGCCCGGGCCCTCGCCCTTGAACGGGTGCGCATGAAACACCCCACCATGACGTTCTCTGTGACCGTCAGGTCACCTGAAGCGACATAGACCTGGAATGTTCTGGCCAGTCCCAGCCGGGCCACGTCATGGGCCTTGAGGGAAGTAATATCTTTCCCGTCAAACATGATTCTGCCCGCGCTCACCGGGTGCAGGCCGGAGATGTTGTTGAACAGGGTCGTCTTCCCTGCGCCATTCGGGCCGATCAATCCAACAAGCTCCCCCTGTTGCACCTCAAAGGAGATGTTGTCATTGGCCCGGAGGCCTCCAAAATTCTTCCTCAGTTGATGGACTTCCAACAGCGCCATCAGCGTCCCTTCCTCCGCCGCACCTTCTCAAGAATACCCCATATCCCGCGAGGTTCAAAAGCCGATATCACCATGATAATAAGGGCATAGATGATCAAATCAATTCCCACCAGGCCCACCCTCGCACCGAGCCATTCTGCGAGATAACTCTTGAGCGGGATCAGGACCGCTGCGCCGATAATGGGGCCCCACAAGGATCCGGCACCGCCAAGCATGGCCATCAAGGCGATCAGGATCGAGAGGTCAAGGCTCATGGTGTCTTCAGGTTCGATACTCTTGATGTAGCAGGCATGAAAGGAACCCGCCATACTGACAAAGGCCGTCGCAATGGCATAGGTCTTGATCTTGGCCCAGTGGACGTTGATCCCTAGGGATCGGGCCAGGTCCTCGTTGTCTCTAATGGACCGGAGCTGGTAGCCCAGGCGTGATTTACGAAACCAGTTGATATAAAGAATCCCCAGGAAGAAAAACCCCAATATGACATAGTAATAATAGACATCTTCCTTGAAGATCAGCCGCAAGAAATCGGGGGAGGGATATTTGACAGGAGAAATCTCCAGCCCCCTTGCAGCCCCCACAAAATTCCATACCTCAAAGATATCCTGGAGCACCAGTGCTGTGGCGATAGTGGCGATTGCAAAATAGTGACCTTTGAGCTTGAACAGGGGATATCCGATGATAAAGGACCAGATGACAGCAAAGCACATGCCGATGGGCATGGAGATCCAGAACGGCACATCCCACCGGATCAGCATTACCGTTGTTGTGTAGGCGCCAATACCCACATATTGTGCCTTGCCTAGGTCCACCTGCCCCCCGTACCCACCGATAGTATTCCAGCCCATGCCGTACAGGGAGAATATGAAAAACTGGATCATGGTTGCCATGGCAAAGGCGGAGTGGGGGATGAGCGGGAAAATCACGATAGAGGCCGCGATCCCTCCTGCAACAATCAGATCGATGCGGGGAAAGTCTGAAAAATCCAAGGCGCTTCTCAGCGTTTCCATCCAAACAATCCTCTGGGGCGAACCATCATGATAATGAAATATGTCAGGTACACCCACATATACTTGAGGGACGTCATGGGCACATCTGCCATCCAGTTCCAGTTAAAGGTGTAGGTAAAGAAGTCCCAGAAGCCCGGGACTTCGGTGATGAGACCCACGACAAGTCCTGCTAAGAAGGTTCCGGGCACGCTGCCGAAACCGCCCAGC
>Ga0307446_1000606_pt1 | contig 12296 bp, 15 predicted proteins | sample SalMarSW160320MG_FD_202141 | JGI IMG/M metagenome (GOLD analysis project Ga0307446, IMG submission 202141) | Salt marsh sediment microbial communities from the Plum Island Ecosystem LTER, Massachusetts, United States - SW1603-20 | ecosystem: Environmental > Aquatic > Marine > Intertidal zone >... | reverse complement strand
GACGTGCTGGAGAACTGCCCGCGCCTCGACATGATCCTGATTCCCAAGGTCGGCGTGCCGCAGGACGTCTACGCCATCGACATGCTGGTCACCCAGATCGAGCAGTTCAAGAAGTACGAGAAGAAGATCGGTCTCGAGCTTCTCATCGAGACAGCGCTCGGCATGGCGAATGTGGAGGCCATCGCCCAGTCGAGCCCGCGCGTCGAGGCCATGAGCTTCGGCGTGGCCGACTACGCAGCGTCGACCCGCGCGCGTACCATCGGCATCGGCGGCCCGCACCCCGATTACGGCGTGCTCACCGACAAGGACGAGGCCGGCAATCGCGCCTATCACTGGGGCGATCCTTGGCACTACGCGCTGTCGCGCATGATGGTGGCCTGCCGCGCCTATGGGCTTCGTCCCATCGACGGCCCGTTCGGCGACTTCTCCGATCCTGACGGTTATCTGGCGGCGGCCAAGCGCGGCGCCGTGCTCGGCTTCGAAGGCAAGTGGGCAATCCATCCGTCACAGGTCGATCTCGCCAACCAGGTGTTCACGCCGTCCGAGGCCGAGGTCACCAAGGCGCAGCGCATCGTCGACGCCATGAAGCAGGCCGCCAAGGAAGGCAAGGGCGCGGTGTCTCTAGACGGCCGCCTGATCGACATCGCCTCGATCCGCCAGGCCCAGGCGTTGCTCGACAAGGCCAAGCAGATCCAGGCGGCGTAAGGGTTCCGTCATCCCGGCAAAAACCGGGATCCAGAACACACAAATGGCCGGGGTTCGCCCCGGCCATTTTATTTTTGAGCTAGTCGATGCGGCCGTGGGCATCGAGCTCCGCTTCAATGCGGTTCGCAAGGTTCGGATACGCGGAGGTTGCGGGATTGAGCAGTGCGTCGTTGATGGCATCAATGGCACGCGCAATTCCGGGCGCGTAGACCTGATACGCGTCAGCGCTCGCGCGGTCCTTCAAGAGCGCCAGCAAATCCTGGAGCTCCCTGGAGCTCCGAAACGCGACACGCACAATTTCCCAAGCGAGCTCTTCATTCATGACAATGTTCCGACTAGAGGTTCCGTTGAAGACAGGCATTCATGCATCTGTGGAAGTCCCACGTGTTGCGGTCGCTACCGGCGCGCTGCCTGCGCTCCAGTAGCGGATAGCAGAGATCGAGGCATCTTTGATAGTTCAGGGGATTACCGGCAAGACGCTGACGTCTTGCGAACGCGATAATCCCCGTAACATCAGCACTGCTGCTGGTCGTCGATTGATTGGATTCGGCGCTGCTCTCAGCAGTTCCTCCGCCGGCATCTGTCCATTGGCCTCCATCCGGATCGCCTGCGGGTACGCGCGGTTGGTTTGGATCGAATTTCGCTTCGACAGCGCGAACGAGTCGCCGAAATGTTGTCTCGACGCTATTTGCGCTGAGCAGCCAAGCTAGGTGGCGCAGCCTTGCTGCGACATTGGTAGCAGGCACGGGGGAGTCCTTCCTTAGTAATCTTCAGCGTTGCCAGAATAAGGGCGCTCGGGACTGCGGGGATAAGCCTGAGCACCAGATCGACATCGCCTCGATCCGCCAGGCCCAGGCGTTGCTCGACAAGGCCAAGCAGATCCAGGCGGCGTAGCGGTTCCGTCATCCCGGCAAAAACCGGGATCCAGAACACACAAATGGCCGGGGTTCGCCCCGGCCATTTGTTATCGGTCAGGCTATGAAATGGCTCGGTCGAGCCGCTCGCGCTCTTGCTTGCGCTGGACCAGAAGCAGCGCCAGGCCGCGTTCGAACTCGGAGCCGCGGGTAAACTCAAGCCCGCGCGTCATGGCCTGACGCACGAAGTCCTCGAGGCGATTTTCGGCGAGTGCCGCACGCAGCGACAGGTGCGTGGTTTCCATGTTGGCCTCCTCCCTACCGCATTGCCGATCGACCGCATCATCGATCAGATTAGGGAATCCTAGTACGGGGATGTGACGGGAGAATGGTGATTGCTTGACCGGCACTGCGGCGAGACCGCGCGGGACAGCAGCGCTTTCGAGGCACAGCTAAATCGTCTTCGCAGCAATTTTTATTCAAACGAGTTTGGATGGCATGTGCGGCGGCGCGCGTCTGAAGCGCGCCGAGCTAGATCGTGGCGCGGTCCCGGCGTCTCTGCAGCCGCACGTCAGCGGAGTCGGTGTCCGGCGCGGTGCCGTCGTCGCCACCGACCATGCCGACCCCGATGTCATCGTCGGGCCCGGACAGGGTCGCGGTCGGAATGAAGCTCAGTCCGTAGACCAGGCCAATCATTACAGCGCCAGACAAGAGTGACAGCACAGTCTGCATCACCTTCTTTTCCCCATCGTCGAAAGCAACTCTAGCGCGGGAAGGTGGCGGGGCCGCGACTGAATCTCGACATTTTCTCGGCGCGCATGTTGCGCCGCAACATGACGGCTAGTCTTGCTCCAGGTCCGCCTTCTCGTCCGGGAAGGCGTCCGACGCGCCCGTGAGGATCTTCGACAGGGTCCAGCGAGGTTTGAACGTCTCGGCGATGTCGTCGATGCGCCACTGCCCGTCCTCACGCACGAGGTTGAAGATGATGTTCCGCGGCTCGCCGAGATTGGCGAAGGTCGCGCGCACCCGCGCGTCGCCGCCGGAGCGATAGACCTCCTTGATCTTAAGCCCGGTCACCTCCCAGTCCTGGCCGTCCACGACTGGGTCGAAGTCGAGGCGCCCGACATCGCCCTCGGCAGCGTCCTTGTCGATGAGCCCTTGCAGGCGCTTGGAGTACATGCCGGGAAGGCCCGGTGTGGCGGGATCGCCTTGGCCGCTATCCGTGTAGGTCTTGTAGATTGCCGTGACGAAGGCGACCGGGCCGCTCGCCGTCTTCGCCGCGGGCTTGCTCTCGTCTTGGGCCAGCGCCGCCGGGGCGCCGAGCGCAAGCACCAGAATGAGCGCGGCGGCAAGGCGCATGACGGCTCTCAGCTCTCGCCGTCCTCGCGGTGGCGGAGCGCGAACTCCTCCTCCGGCGACAGCACCAGCGTTTTGCGGCTATGCACCGCGAAATAGGCAATGGCGATCCCATACCAGATGGCCACGCCGACGACGCCGTCGCGGTATAGCGGGTCGGCGAGCTGGAAGCCGATGGTGATCACCGCGATGGCCACGGTGAGCACGGCGCCGGTCACGCCGAACGGGCTCCTGTAAGGCCGCTCGATCTTGGGGAACTTGCGCCGGAGCTGGATGAAGGTGAGCCCCTGCAGCAGATAGGAGAACATGGCGCCGAACACCGCCATGTTGAGCAGCACGCCGCCGATGAAGGCGCCGGCCTCCTGGCCGCCCTTGGTGAACCACACCACGAGCATGACGGCGAGGCCGACAGCTGCGAGCGAGACCAGCGCTGTGTTCGGGGTCTTGTGCTTGGAATGGGTGACCGACAGGAAATGCGGGAAGTAGCCGGCGCGTGACAGGGAATAGATCTGGCGGCCGCCGGCGAAGATGATGGCGTGGAAGCTCGCCACCAGCCCAACCACCGCGGCGAGCGACAGCGCGCCCGCGGCATGGATATCGAAGATGGCGCGGAAGCCGTCCAGAATCGGCTCGGGCGATGAGCCGAGCGCGAAGGCGCCGGTGACGGTCTCGCCGTTCGCGGTGCGCATCACCGGGATCGAGGGGTTGATGAACAGCACCAAGAAGCCGAGAACGATGAGCGTGAACATGCCGAGCATGATGCCTTTCGGCATGTCGCGCTTCGGATCGACCGACTCCTCGGCCGCCAGCGGCAACTGCTCGATGGCAAGGAACAGCCACACGGCGAAGGGCATGGCCGCCAGCACGCCATAGAGGCCGAACGGCAGGAACGGGCCATGGCCGTCCGGCAGCTCGACCGCCGCGCCGGTCGCGGGATCGACGCCGATATTCATGGCGTATTTGCCGAAGTCGACCACAGGCAGGGCGCTGATGAAGAAGGTGACGAGCACGGCGATGGCCATCAGCGTCACCATGGCAGTCACCATGAAGGACAGCTCGACGCCGCGCGCGTTGGCGGTGACGAAGATGATGTAGCCCGCGATCCAGAATGCCGGCTGCCATTCGGGCGGCGTGCCGAAGATCGCCGTGAGATAGGCGCCGATGAAGTAGACGATCACAGCCGGCGTCAGCACGTATTCGACATTCTCGGCCATGCCGGTGATGAAGCCGCCCCACGGGCCGAAGGCGGTGCGGGCGAAGGAATAGGCGCCCCCGGTATGCGGCAGGGCCGGGCTCATCTCGGCGATGGAGAAGGTGAGCCCGAGATACATGATGGTGATGACGATGGCGCCGAGGAACATGCCGCCCCAGCCGCCCACGGCGAAGCCCAGGTTCCAGCCCGAGAAGTCGCCGGAGATGACGGCGGCGACGCCGAGCGCCCATAGATAGAAGACGCCGGCGTGGCGCCTAAGCTCGCGGTCCTCGAAATAGTCGAGCCCAGCAGCGGTGTAGGAAACCCCACCCTCGCTCTTGCTGCCGGCTTTTGCGTCGGCCATGGTCTCAGTCCCCGTTACGCAAGTCCCCAGAATCGGCGGGGACTATAGCAGGGGAGGGGAGGCGCCGATATCCAGGATAGAAGCGGCGACCGGGCCGACAAGGCTGGCCAAAGCGGCCCGGTTTGTTCAAATTGGCGGCCTTGAGCCCCGGCGTTCCCGCGGGCGCGCTCCAAATCGAGGCCCTCCGCCCGATGCCGCATTTCTTTGCCAACCGGCCGCGCCTGCACGATGTCGTCGCGAAGGACCCGAGCCTCTCAGACCATTTTCGCTGGGAGACGATCAACGCCATCACCTATCAGGTGGGCGGCGTGTTCTTCATCATCGGGAGCATCTGCTTTTTCCCCGAGCTTCCTGGCGATGCCGACATTGGCGCGCGGATCTTCATCATCGGCTCCGTCCTGTTTCTCCTGGTCACGTCGCACGACATGGCCGAGGTGGTCCGGCATTACCGGACCTGCGCGGGGCGGCACATGGCCTGGGTCCATCTCGAGTTCTGGGCGGCGGCCGCCTATATCGCCGGCACCCTGCTGTTCGTGGTGGGTAGCCTGTTCCTCCAGCCGGAGATCGATCTTCCCATCCGGGCGGCCTGGTGCCACGTGGTCGGCAGCCTGTTTTTCGTCGTCGGGGCCACCATCAACGTGCTTGAGATCGTCGCGGCGTCAGACCGGCTGACGCTGCAGCTTATGAATCTCACCGCCCTGACATTCGTCACGGGCTCGCTGCTCTTCACCCTCGCCTCGATCCCGTATCTGTGGAGATTCGCCAGCCTGTCCACCCGCGACACGATGGATGCCTTCCTTGCGGCGCAATATCTGATCGGCAGTTTTCTGTTCTTCCTGGGCGGGCTGTTCAACTATGTCCGCGCCTACACCGTGCTCAAGCGCGAGATCGCCAAGCGCGCCGTCGCCGTCGCCTCCACCGAAAGCCCGGCATCAGCCCCCGCGGCGGCGACGTCTGGAGGCAAGTGTCCGGCGCTGGAGGACATCTGAGCGCTGGAGCCGCCCCCGGACAAGCCCGGGTGAGAGCTCAATCGCTGGCGAAGCCCTGCAGCGCGCCCGTCACCTCGCTTTCGGGCGCTTTCCAGCGCACGGCCTTGGACGTGCGCTGCCGTTTGACCTCACGCGCCGGCATGGGGAAGCCGTCCGCAGTGCCGAACAGCACGGCCGCGAGCTTATGGTCGAGCCCGTAGAGGTCCGGATAGGTGGTGACCTTGCCGTCCTCGTCAGCGACCGCGGTGAAATAGGTCGAATAGACCGGGATCTCGGTGTCGAGCGCCACCCGGTCGTTGACGCTGTGCTCCCACAGGTCTTGGACCTTGTCCGCCGGCCAGCCGTTGCTTTCGGCAAGGATCACCTTGGCGAAGTCATCCGGCTTCTCCATGCGGACGCAGTCATGGCCGACCGCGCGCTTGGACTGCTTGTAATATTTGTACCGCTCCGGCCAGGTGTCGTGCAGGACGAAGGCGTGCTTGTTGGGCAGCAGGAACTTCACCTTGCCGACATTGCTGTGCGGGCCCGGTCTCTGGGTGAAGGTGTAATCCATGATGTTCACGCAGCGCCAATCGACCTTGGTCGGGTCGATCCGTGTGCCGTTGCGGCTCACCGAGAAGGCGTACTTTTTCAGGACCGCATAGTTCTTACGGCGTAAAGCGGGCGCCAGGTTTTGCTTGAGCACGGTCGGCGGCGCGATCCATTCGGGGTTGAACACGACCGTCGTCATGTCGGCCGACAGGACCGGCGTCGCATAGCCGATCGTGCCCACCTGCGTCTTGTCCGCGTAGATGGTCTCGCCGTCCTTGACGACATAGAGCATGAACGCGGGCGTGTTGCTCCACACATAGACGTGCCCCAGATCCTCCGGCATCCAGCGCCAGCGCTCCATATTCATGATGATGCGCTTGGCGTCGGTGGTTAGCTTGCCGTCAGCGCCGTCGCCGCGGGCCGCGCGCAAGGCTTTGCGCAGGCGCGCGAACTGCGCGTGTCGGGGTTGGAGCGAGCGAAGGTAAGCGTCGGGTGCGTCGGCGCCTGCGATCTCGGCGAGCACGGTGCTCGGATCGCGCAATTGCGGCGTCTGGTACACTTTCCCGACGGCCGTGGGCTCGGTCCGTCCGCCGCGGGCGAAGCGCGCATATTTCAGGATGGCGAGGTCGAGCTTGATCTCGGCAGCGGCCTGGTCGTCCAGTCCATCGGGCAGGGCGCCGGCCGCAGGCAGATCGAAGGCCTTGTCGTCGAGGCCCCAAGCGTCGGCCTTCTCGATCTCGAACAGAGCGCGTTGCCCTTTTGTCGAAAAGCCCATGTCCGTGGTCCACACGGGCCCGCTCGCCTCTTTATAGAAGGCTTGAAGCGCGGCGAGATCGCCCGCATCCGCAGCCTTGCGCACATCAGGGTCGGCAAGCTGCGCGCGAATGGCCGGGAGGATGGGCTGGGGCGAGGAGATGGCGGCAGAGTCCTCGGCGCAGGCCGAGCGCATGGCGGCGAAGGTCAGGGCCTGGGCCGCGCATAAGAGAACGGGAACGAGACAAGACCCACGCATCCCCCGCGTCTCCTCGAGACCGCGCCTCGAGACGACTGTCTCTCGAGACCGCCATGAGACTAGCGCGCGCGGTCCGCGTCAGCCACACCCTGTTTGCGGCGCCCGTCGGCGCGAAGCAGAATTTCGCTGGCCGTTCAGAAGCTTAGGACGCGACCTTAACCAACGATTAAACAATGTATTCTCAGGCGCCCACAACCTATGCGAAGAGTCGAGCCATGTTCGGTGGCAAAAACACTCGCGAATGCACGCCCTTGCACAACACGGGGCGCGCCACGTTTCCGGGGCTCGAGCACCCGGAAGGACTGGAGCCGCGCATGCTTCTCGACGAGAAATCAAGCGTCACGGATGACGAAGGCGGCATCAGCGACCTCCTCATCCGCGGTCTGGTGAACCGGCTGCCCAGTCCGGACACCACCTGGTCGCTGGACGCCCGCGCCAAGTGGCTGCGCACCGCGGCCAGCATCTTCGGCCTGGTCTACAAGGCCGAGGTCAGCGAGCGCGGCGAGATCAGCATCGACCTCGCCAGCGAGCAGGTCGCCGCTGAGCCGAAGGCCGTTTCCTCCGATTTCAAAGACACACCCGCGCCCCGGAAATTCCCGCCGCTCTAGGCGGCACCCGGAAGGCTGTCTTACTGAAAAACCGAAAATTTCTCTGAGACGCTGCATTTCCTGCGTGGCGCTCGCATTTGCGTCGGCGCCAAGACCCTGTCTGCTTTTGAGCCAAGGCGGACGTTCAAATGCAATTGTCACCGTCCTGGGCCGTCACCATCTGTTGACTCGCTATTCGCGCGAGAAAGGCGCATGCTCAATCATCGTCGGTAAAAGCAACAACAGGCACCGACGGCTGAGAGTTCAAGACTCCCGCCTGGCAACTGTCCGAGCGGGGCGCAACGAGCCCAAGAAACCCCGACTCGATTTGTACGATCCAAAAGGCACGAGGCCTTAGGACAGCGCTCGACGCTATGGTTCGCGATTCGAGAGCGCTGAGACAAGGCCAGCAGCTTGGCTCACGACGATACGGTAACGCCCTGCACGCATAGCCCAAGAGGTCTACCCTGAGCGACGACTTCAATCGCAAGACCACGCGCGTTCTGAAGAACCACGGGGTCATCGCGTATACGCCAAGCCGCTTGCCCGGCATCTTCTCTTTTCTGCTCACGGGGGCGCTGTTCACGGCGGCGCTGCTCTTGACCTTCAGTCAAGCTCACGCCGACGACCGAGACGATGGCCGCTACTTTTCCGCCCGCTGCGTGCCGCCGTTGTCAGCGCGTCAAGACACCTGAGGCTGGAGGAGGAAAAAATGAATACCGCCGCCATTCTGAAGTCCAAGGGTAATGGTGTGGTCACCGCTACCGCAAATACGTCATTGCTCGATATCGCAAATCTACTCGCGCAGTATCGCATTGGCTGCATCGTCATCGTGGAAGACGAGGGCAAAGTCCGCGGCATTATGTCGGAGCACGATCTCATAAGGGCAATCGGCCAAGCCGGCCCCAATGTCTTGAAAGAGCCGGTCTCGGACTTCATGACCACGGCTGTGGTCACGGCGCGGAACACTGACACGTACGACCGGCTCATGTCGGAAATGACAATCCAACGGTTCCGCTACATGCCCGTTGTGGAGATGGGTCGGCTGGTTGGTATCGTCTCCATCGGCGACCTGGTCAAAATGCACGTCGCGGATGCCGAGTCTGAATCCGCCGCGATGCGCCAGCACATCACTTCGGCCTAGCCTACTCACCGCGGAAGGGCTGAGATGATCTATCTGGCTGCTGCCTACGCGTTAAAGTATTTTCCGCTCATCATACTAGCTCTCGTCGCCTCCCTCATTTGGCTGACGAGGTGATCCTGCCGCTCTAATCCTGGCAACACGCTTGGGCTGCAGCGCACGTTCGGACTCTCTCAGGATTTCTCATTGGCGGCGTTTAGGATTGCAGGGTCGCAGGCCAGGCCTGCAATGAGCAGCAACATCGTGGAGCCGATCCGATGACGTTACGGGCGAGCAGCAAGACGATTACGTTCCATCATCCCTTCTGCCTGAAGGGTGTGGATCGCGAGTTGCCGTCTGGGGACTATCGGGTGGTGACTGAGGAAGAGCTCATCGAGGGTCTGTCGTTCTCCGCCTACCATCGCGTGTCCACGGTGATCTTCGTGCCGGCGCCCTCCGGATCGGCGATCGAGATGGTGACCATCGATCCTGCGGATCTCGAGGCGGCGCAGGAGCGGGATGCCGACCTGCCCCGGTGACACCAGCGGGAGCGCCGGCGCAAGAGGCTCTTTCCAACTCGCTCGGGAAAAACGTCAGCGGTGCTTCTTGGGGACGCCCTTCTGGGCGGGATTGCCGCGCGGCCCGGACGACGCGAACGGCGAAGCCGACGGCGGCGTCACCTTTTTCTTGTCCTGCTTCGGCTTCTTCTTTTCGCGGTTGCTCTTCTGTTGGCCTTTTGCCATGGGCCCCTCCTCAAGGCGGGTCGAGAACAGAACCGAGGCCGCCCGCGGGGCAGCCTCGGGCAATGCTTGCGCTAGGCGCCGGCGCCGATCTTACGGCCCTTCAACACGGTGTCCACTTCGCGCTGAGCTTGATCCGGCTTCATGTCGTACTTGGCTGAAACCTGGCTCACCAGGTCGTCCTTACCCTTGAGCGCCGACACATCCTGCTCGGAGAATTTGTCCCATTTCGCGCGGATGTCGTTGAGAACAGCCTGCTTGTTCTCTGCGTTATTTTGGGGATTTGTGGACGTATTTGTCGCTGCTGAATTTTCCATTATTGTTGTCTCCAAATATGAGTAAATGTTATCTGAATGATTATCATTCAAACCACGTCCTCTATATATGTGATTATAGAAGAAATACTAGACATTCAAAAAAATATAAATCTCTCTCCGGCCTTATTCCAAACACGGGCTGCTGATAGATGATTTATTGTTACTTTTACAGCAGGAGCCAATAAAAATGACAGCGGCAATAAATGTCTTCAATTTTGATAGTCCTTTTCCGTACGTGCTTATTTTTAGTACTGCGCTGACAATACTTGGTCTCGCCTCAGTATATCTCGCCTCTTCCCTGATCCTAAACTAACGCCTGCGCCGCAGGCCCTGCGCAGGGCGGCCAGCATCTTCGGCCTGGTCTACAAGGCCGAGGTCAGCTCGCTGGCGAGATCAGCATCGACCTGGCCAGCGAGCAGGTCGCCAGCGCGCCGCGCGTTCAGCCGACCGCCGACTTCAAGGACGAGCCCGCGCCCCGGAAGTTCCCGCCGCTCTAAGCGCAGGCGGACCAGGCCGTTTACCCGAAAACCGAAAATCATCCTGAGACGACCCGCCACGGGCCGCCTTGCGCCGCGCTTTCCGCACGTGTCGAAACCGAGCCTAAAAAAGCCTCGGGAAGACGGAAGATGACCCGGGCCGCCGGGACTGGATAAGAGGAGCCCAGGAAGGTGAGGAAGCGGCATGACCCAGAGCAAGAAGAGCCACGGCAAAAGCTGGCGGGCCGGCAAATGAAAAAGCCCCGACGGGGGGACGGGGCTTTTTCGGGTTCCTTTTTGGGGGGAACCTCTGTGATGGGGAGGGAATACCCATCGCATGCAAGCACCATACCATCTATTGGCGGTGCTAGGGCGGTTATTTTGTCGCAGTGCTAAGAGGCTTTGGCTTGCGGTGGTTGGCTGCGGGGCACGCGCTCTTGGACAGCCGCGCCAAGTGGCTGCGCACGGCGGCCGGCATCTTCGGCCTGGTCTACAAGGCCGAGGTCAGCGAGCGCGGCGAGATCAGCATCGACCTCGCCAGCGAGCAGAGAGTTCAGCCGATGTCCGACTCCATAGACCCGCCTGCCCCTGCTCTTTCATAGGTCAAGAGGAGATGGCAGGAGTGGAGCCCTGACCCCCTCGTCCGTTGCAAAACGGTACGTTCGTTAACCCTCGGTTAACGAATTGCAGCTCAGATCAAGTCTAGGTTGTTTAATTCTACCTACGCTTGATTTGGGGAATTGGGGGATAGGCCATTGCGTCGGGCGCAACAAAGCGGCGGCGCGTATCGGCGTAGCGCACAGCGCATCGACGCCGCACAATCTAGCTTCATCCAACATTCGGCTGGACCGAAGCGGCTCGCCAAGTCCGACCGCAGGTCGCTGCTGCTCGGCACGGCGCTCGCTTCCTCGCTACTGATGGGGTCCTTGGCAGCCCCCACGCCAGCCGCCGCTTTCACGTGCGCCGGTGATGTCGGCACGGGTCCGGCCCCCATCAGTCATCTCAGCATCAACGACTTCATCATTTGCGTGAACACCGAAGCGCACCAATACCGCCGGTAACGCGATCGACCTGGGAACGTACAACGCTGACCACTCCATCTCGCTCAACTCGAGCGGCGCATTGATGGCCACCGACGGCGCCAGCGCGTTCGGCATTCGCACGACGGCCGATGGAACCAATAGTCCTATCGATGTTGTGAACAGCGGCGATATCTAGGCGACCGGCACAACAGGCTACGCCATCGGTGTCGCTGCGAGCACGAATAGTAGCGACAGTCCCACTAGCATCGACAACAGCGGCGACGTTACAGCACGCAGCGATGCGACGGCCGCGGGCGTTTTCGGGATTACGAGGGCCGACGACAGCGCCATCAACATCGTGAACAGCGGCGATCTGTCGATAGATGCAGGGCAGAATGCGATCGGCGTCCGGTCTCAAGCATACGGTGCCAGTTCCACGACCGTCACGAACACCGGGAAGATCGCCGTGAGCAGCGGTTACAATGCCTTCGGGATCTTTTCCCAGGCTGCAGTCAACGCACCGATCTCGATCGTGAATCGCGCCGACATTGCCGCGATGTCGGACATGGCTTATGCCGCCGGCATCTTTGCGTCGAGCTATACGAGCGAAGTCTCGATCGCGAACAGCGGCAATATCGCCGCCGAGGGCAGCATTCAGGCGATGGGCCTCTTTGCCCAGACTGCGGGCGGGCCGGTTAGCATCGTCAACAGCGGCGATCTAACCGCATCCGCGGGTGACAATGCTGCCGTCGGCATTTTCGCGCAGACTTATGGGAGTGATGGCCGCGTTGCTATCCACAACGCCGGCGTCATCTCGGTCAACTCGCCAGGAGCTTATGCTGGCGGTATTGTCGGAATCACCGCGCGAGACAACAGCGGCATCTCAATCACAAATAGCGGAGACATCACCGCGGCTAACTCCCAACGCTTAGCCGCCGGCATGTATGCGAGTACGCAGGGCGCCAACAGCAGCATCACGATCAAGAACAGCGGCAACCTCTCGGCAACTGGCCGGGGGCGATCGTTCGGTA
>Ga0307446_1000603_pt1 | contig 12314 bp, 19 predicted proteins | sample SalMarSW160320MG_FD_202141 | JGI IMG/M metagenome (GOLD analysis project Ga0307446, IMG submission 202141) | Salt marsh sediment microbial communities from the Plum Island Ecosystem LTER, Massachusetts, United States - SW1603-20 | ecosystem: Environmental > Aquatic > Marine > Intertidal zone >... | reverse complement strand
CGCATATCATTGAACTTCCTATCGATAGTATACGAGAATTATAATTATGAATAAATCCGAATATGACAGTATTGAAGGATTGAACTGGTCGACTTTGAAGTTGATGGAGAACACCCCAGCTCGAGCTCGACATCTGTTTGATCACCCTGAGGAGAACAAAGATAAAGCCGCGTTTATCTCAGGCCGTGCTGTCCACTGCAAGATTCTTGAGCCGTATCGATTTGACGATGAGTATATTTTCCAACCCAACTTTGGTGACGGTCGCACCAAGGATGCGAAGAGAGATAAAGCAGAGTGGCTTCTATCAATACCGGATGGAGCTCAGATAATATCCGAGGCAGATTTTCGGATGGCCGAGAGGTGCGCCGATTATGCCCGTAATGACGATGAGTTGCAGTCCATTTTCACTGACGGTGAATATGAGAAGATAGTCACATGGGAAATCGACGGCGTGAAATGTAAGGGCAGAATTGACTTCCTGAAAGACCGAGTTGTTGATCTGAAGCTTACACGTCACGACACCATCGACGCAATCACACGAGACGCTGAGAAGTATAACTACCACGGACAGGTTGCATGGTATCACGACGGTTGCGTCAAGGCCGGACTGATAAGCGGCGAAGTGCTTCCGTTGCTTGTGTTTATCCATGCGTCACATGGTAGCAGCTTTGTGGATAAGCTTGTCATGGATATGGTCGATGGTACATACGATTATGGCCGACGGAAGTACCAAAAATATCTGAGTCGATATTTAAATTGCACCGAGTCTGTATGGTGGCCCGGAATGTGCCCGACTAGGATATTCTGGTTTTTATCGGAACGGAAGCTGAATGAGGATCTAGATGACTGACGGTCATATTATCAAAGCCCCCGAGGTGGCCATAGCAGCAGACAAGATGCATCCTATGGTAGTTGCCGCAATGCGCGGTGGAGGGCTCGACACGCAGTCCCTGAGAGAGCTCCTTGAGCTGCAAAGAGAGTGGCAGAGGGACAATGCAAGATCATCGTATACCCGTGCGATGGTTGAACTCAAAAACAATCTTCCTGCCGTTTTGGATAGGGACAGGAAGGTGTCGTACGGAAAGACCAACTTCAGGTTCACGACGCTTTCTCACGCGATGGAAGCTGTTACTCCACATCTCAATGATTATGGATTCTCTCTCACCTGGATTCCAACGAACAGCGAAGGAATGATCCGAGTCACATGCCGTCTCACTCACGTCGACGGCCACTACGAAGAGACTACGATGTCAGCCCCCCCAGACAATTCTGGCTCTAAGAATCCGATTCAGGCGATAGGTTCCACCCAGAGCTACCTCCAGCGATACACGGCGCTTGCCCTGCTCGGAATCGCAACAAAGGATATGCCTGACGCGGACGATCCAACGGAGGCTGACGAGGATATCATTGACGCAGAGCGCAATCTGAATGCCATCTCGCATCTCCGGAAGAGAGGAATATCAGTCCGAGAAGCTGAGGATCACCTCAAGAAATCGGTGAAGGAATGGACTATAAAGGATCTACCGATTCTTTGGGCCTGGCTGCGTGAACCTACGGAGGCTCCATCGCCACAGGAAGAGAACGATAGCAAATCACTTACTCTACTCCAACGTGTCTATGCGGAGGCGGAAAGAGTCTGGGGTAATGATGAATGGTTAGACAAACTTTCCATTTCATGTGAAGAAGCTGGATTCCGCTGCAATAATGCAACAGACGAACAGCTTAAATATATCATCGGTAGGTTGAAATCTATGCCTCCGATAAAAAAGGAGCAATGATGTCATATGAAAAATTCGATTTGAATTTGCTTGGCGGAGGTGCCGCAGTCTCGCAAGTTAATCATTGGGTAGGAGAGGCAATCAAGGATTGTCTTGATCCAAACAAAGAGAGGGACAAAACCAGAACTGTCATCTTAAAAATCAAATTGTCATGCTCGTCTGATGGTGAGAAAGTCGTAGCAGAATATTTCGTGGAGACGAAGTTTCCATCTGACGCTCCAGGACAAGATATGCTAGCTGTTCATCGCGCGACCAAGCAAGCATATATCAATACTGACGAGCAGATTGAAATTCCGTTTGATCCTGATACAGGGGAGATAACAGAGATGAGGACAGAGATGAGGAACACCAAATGATAAGAGAAGCTATAGATAGAATAATCCAACTCGCTGACAACAAGATTATAGAAGGAGTTGGTGGAACATCATATTGGAGCAAAACGGGACAATCAATATATAATCCCATTGTAACACCAATTGCTACTGTTGACACGCTCAATGCTTTCTTGAGCGCGCTTGATGGACCAGAGCTTAAAAATGAAGACCCCAAATCGCTTCAGATCGTAGTAAGTGATCACAAAAATGTAACAATATTCCGTTCAGCAGATTCAGTATGGAAGACTAGAGATGTATTTATCATAGCGAAACATGAAATAGAGATATTCCCATTCTGTCGCCAATTGGAACAGGAAGAGTTCATCATCAGAGCACAATGTATGTTTTCTGACGGTTTGGACAAGAATGATCTCATCAACTATGTGTCATCAATTGCTTCTGAAGAAGTCATCAAGGCAGATGATGACGGAATATCACAGGAGGTGATTACCAAAACGGCTTCACACGGAAGGAAGGAAACTAAAAAGATATCTCCGATCGTAACGTTGAAACCAAATAGAACATTTCCTGATGTAGACCAGCCCGAGAGTATATTTATGCTAAGATTCACTCAACGACAAGGAAAGCTGCCACTCATTGCACTTCATGAAGCAGATGGAGGCGCTTGGAAGATTCAGGCTACGAAGAACATCTCAGAATTCATTCGATCTTACGTCGAAGAGAGGGGAATAGCGGTAATTGGATAACGGAATTTTAATTGGATTGGTCGAATGAAAGATACGTCAGGATATACACCAGGGACACAAAGACCTGGAAGCTACTCGGCTGGGAGGGACAAGCAGTGCTCTGTCTGCTCGCCAGACGATTCGACAGATCGGGACTCCTCGATGATGTCAGGAGCGGAGAGGATGTTGCTCTGATGATTGGTGGTGGGTTTCCAGAGGATATTGCATCCATAGGTTTCGATAGGATATTGAAGCACGACGTCATGGTGCTCACCGCTGGAGGTCTTCTATGGCCGAAATTCATGGAAGCCCAAGAATCCTCGAAGAGTAATACTCAAAGACAACGAGAGTTCAGGGACAAGCGCAGAGCTGAAGCTAAGCTTAAGGTCGTTGAAAGTGAATACAGCTCCAAGCCCAGAGCAAAACCGAAACGAAAAGCAAAAATGAGCCTTCATGACGGCTGGGAACCCACGCCGGACCATGAAGCAATCGCGAGAGAACAAGGCGTCGATCTAAAAGATCAGGCTGAACTATTTCGAGATCATTATAAAGCAAACGGCGAGTTGAAAGCGGATTGGGACGCAACATTCAGGAACTGGCTCCGTCGGGCCCGGGAGTTTTCCAGGGGTCGGGCGGCGCCAAAGATTCAGGGAACGATCGACTTTTTGAAGCGCGAAATATCAAAGGGCGGCGACAAGTGACAGACCGATCAACCATCACTGAGATATTGACAATGCTCCTGTTCCGCTGCCCTGGGCGAGATCCGGTGAGCGAGATTTCAAAGACTGCGAGGAGCGAACGGGAATCTGACGAGTTGGGAAACTCCATGCTTCTATTCTGGCTCGATCAGCTCGGAGACCTAGAAGAAGATGTCCTGCTTGCCGCTGTACGAGATCTGTGCGGTACCCCCGGTCAGTGGTCACCATCTGTGGGAGATATCCGCCAGAGGGCCGTGGAGCTATCCCTGGGACAGCTCGCTCCTCCCTCTGGAGGAGAGGCTTGGGGAAGGGCCTGCGATTGGGCTGGAGGGTCAGAAGTAGAGCTGACCGACCTTGAGAGGTGTGTCATAAAGCGCCTCGGTGGAAGTTGGGAATTAAAGCATAGCCTGAATCCAACCTCTACCCGGAGGGACTTCCTAAGATTCTACGATGAGGCGATCAAGAAGATGATCGCTACCAAGCGAGCTCATCCAGAGACGAAGAAGATTGCGGAGGGAAAAGCCCCGGAATTAAAACTATGCAGGGTAAATGAGAAAGTAATCAATTTGGAAACTCACGGAGTGCCGGCGACAAGTGAGCAAGTTAAGGAAATTCTACAAAGATTGAATTTCCCAACCTTGAATAGGATAAAATAATATGGAAATCAATTCCAAGATCTTGACGACAATGGTGTGGTCCGAATATTTATCAGAAGATGTATATCTGTATAAAAAATGGGTAGATGGAACTTTTGTAGAGGACAATGAATTACCATGCTGTGATTATTGCGGTGGCGATAGGGAAAGAGCACTTCTATCGACTATAGGTGATCATAGACTGTGCGAATCTTGCGCAACTCTATCCCTTGATGAGAGAAACGAAGTAAAGAAATTTCATGAACAGAATGAAGCCATGGATCATGAACCAAAGGAGGCTGCTGCAGAGGAATGTCCCGATCCAAAATACGACGGATCACTGTGGGAATACTGCGGAGAAGGTTTCCGAATGCACTGGGATGGGCATCAATGGAATGCTCGATGCACTAACCCATGTGCGATCTACATCTCAATTTTTGAGGATGTAGATCCAGTTGCTATGGAAGTAGAAGGATTCTGGAATATCATCGAATATGGTGGATGCATATCGACACACGAAAAACCAAAACCATTGAGGCGAAATCCCAACAAGGCTCCAGAAATCAAGGTGCCTTGGGACCCATACACGGTGTGACATGAAAGAACGACCGATACTATTCAGCGGGCCGATGGTCCGTGCCATCTTCGATGGTCAGAAGACTCAGACGCGTCGTGTCGTGAAATATATACCTGACCTCGGAGAGCCAGAAAATTGGTGTTGCGACAATATCGATGAGGAATTTTTCATCCGGCTGGCTGGCAATTACAGAAGATATTGCCCATACGGCGTGCCGGGTGATCGGCTTTGGGTGAGGGAGACTTTTTACGCCTGGGGGAAATGGGAAACATATCTTGATGGTAAAAAGGATCGACGGCGATTTCTGGATCACACCGATGAGAAACATCCTATAAAGTATCCGGCAACCGAAGGAAACCGATTTTACCAAGGGCCAGCTAACGGTGGCGATGACTACCATTGCAGGCCGTCAATATTTATGAAGCGTAAATACTCCCGCATCGCATTAGAGGTAACCGGTGTCAGAGTCGAGCGTGTGCAGGATATTTCGGATTGTGATTCTTTAGCCGAGGGCATCAAGCCTTTAGATGTAGCAGCGAGAGGTTACATTGATGCGCGAGTGGCTTTCAGAGTTTTATGGGACTCCATCAACGCCAAGCGCGGATACTCATGGGATACCAACCCGTGGGTTTGGGCTGTTGAGTTCATGATGATATGATGACACTTTCCGATTGGATAGATTATCTATTAATCATAAACTCTGACATGTCAAAAGAGTCCAGTCAGAGATTTATAAATAGTTGGCTGATTGAAGAACTGATGTTACGCGGATTCAAACAAGATGATATTGAAGCTGAATTCGTCAATCGTGGATGGTCATTATAATGAGACATAAATGGAAGTGGAGAAAATCAAAAGCAATCTGCATTAAGTGTGGAGCACGGTTGGAAGAAAGAAAGAGAAAAGCCACACGGGGGGTATGCGGATTTGCTAGAGACTTGTTCTATACAAGTCCGGATGGTGAAGAACTCAAAATAGATGCATCAACCAAGATGCCAAAATGCAGTGGAGCATGAAAATAGAAAAACGAATAGAAGAGTTAAAATATCGCATTGAAAAATGCGGAAGTACTTTATCTGAACTAGAAGAAAATGTGAGACGTCTGAAGAGAATGATGTCTCTTTACATAGAAGAAAAAAACAAACTTGAACTCGTTTTGAAAGGTGATGCTTCAACAATGGAGATCAAGAGGCGCTTTGATGCACAATGATTCTCTACATCGACATAGATCCGTTTTGCTGCAAATGGATGGAGAATCTAATTGAAGCAGGACAGCTACCAGATGGAATTGTTTTCCGATTCGATGTGCGGGAGATCAATCCAATCTGCCTCAACGAAATCGACCAAGTCCATTTTTTCGCCGGGATCGGAGGCTGGGCCTATGCGCTCGAGCTCGCGGGATGGCCGAGAGACTGGCCGGTGTGGACGGGGAGCTGTCCATGTCAGCCGTGGTCTGTCGCAGGACGGGGAAAGAGGGAAGACGACGAGCGCCACATATGGCCCGCATGGTTCAAGATCATCCGCGAGTGCAAGCCTCCAATCATATTTGGAGAGCAGGTTGCGAGCCCGGCTGGAAGGGCTTGGCTCGACATTGTATCGGCTGACCTGGAAAGCGCAGGCTACGCCGTTGGGTCGGCCAATTTGTGCGCTTGTGGGGTCGGTGCGCCGCATCTCCGTCAGCGCCTGTACTGGGTGGCCGACTCCGGTAGTATCGGACAAGAACGGTGCTCGGATTCCAAGTCCAAAACGAGGAGCAAGCCCAGGTCTTTCCTATGCGGCAACTATTATTTTTGGGAAGACAAAGAATGGCTACCAGGGTACGATGGCAGATTCCGCCAAGTTGAACCCAGCTCATTCCCGCTGGCTCATGGGCTACCCAGAGGCCTGGGACGATTGCGCCCCTGGGAGCGGCAGCTGGCGGAGGTGGCAGGAGCTGATGTCCGCAGCCTCAAGGAGGCCGGCCGAAATCGAGTCGGACGCCTACGGGGATATGGAAACGCCATCGTCCCACATCTCGCCGCCGAGTTCATCAAAGCGGTGATGGAGATTATCAGATGACCAATCAACAATTATGCCACAGGTTCGGCCATCCTGCGGAAAAGATAAAGCTCGTCAGCCGGAGGGGATCGAATCGGATTTACAGATGCGTAGAATGCGGCCAGACATCAGCCAATGGACGGCTACGTATCCGAGACTGGCATGATGATGCCACGAACGACGCTCTTGTGCTTGAGTATGCATCAAGAGCCCTTGAGAATTAGAATGAGCATTGAAACTACAGCCTACAAAATACTGCTGAATATGAAGCGATTCATGCAGCTGGATGGTGTAATCTGGACCCGAAAGATGATCTCCGAATCAATTCGAGAGAACATCAATGAAGTGATAAAAGCCTTGACATTCCTTGAGAGGAAAGGATATATATCATCAATTAAGACGGATTACAAAAATAATATTTGCACAGAATATCATATAACTACTGAAGGTCACCAAGCTGTAGAAGATGCCATAACAAATCCATCAGCAGATGGTGGTTCATCTGCTTGGATATATCGCGCGAGAAGCGGGTTTTCTACAACCGGAAGACAGAGCAGGCTTGAACGAGTTGCCATACCACGAGGATCAATGCGTGAGGAGCAGGAGTCGATAGAGGAGCAACTCGACGCCATGCGCGACGATGAGGCTTGGGCGCGAGACTTTGAATGAGGATCATATCGGAAAGGCCAGTGTATACTATGGATCTAAAACCAGCAAAGAAAAGATGGAATATAGTAAAAAAGAAAAAGTGTGAATACTGCAGAAATAAAAAATCATTAACAATTTTGACATGTAATCATAAATCTCAAGAAAGTTCAACTATAAAATCACAAATAAACATTTGTGAATATTGTGGAAACTTTAGCATCTATGAATATATCGATGAAAATCATTTCATGATAACGCATAGGGTATTGCCAGAGGTTTCAAAATGTGAATATTCTGATGATATTTTCGATAAAATAAAACCACTTTTTGAAAATGCAACTAATGATGCAATTGATATATTGTATTATGAGAGACTGAGGATAAAAGACGATTACTAAACAAAAGGAGAAAGCGATGGCTGAAGAAAAAAAGACGAGTAAACCGAAGGAAGAGAAACCGGACGGAACGTTGACATCGAATATGATTCGCGTCGAGGCGACGTTTCTTCATCCGGTCCTCGGTACCGCACCAGGCAACCCGGATCTCTACGCAGAGTTCATTGGGCAGAAGAGCGAGATCGATTCTGAGCGAATCAAGGATGAACTCGCGTCCCTCCCGGCCGAGGAGCTGGAGGCCAAGGGCAAGACGGTGTTTCACCGGGACGATGACGGAAATCCCTGCCTTCTGGACTATCAGATCAAGGGAATGCTCAAGCAGGCCTTTGTGGCCTTCTGCGAGTTCGGGGACATCAAGCTCGGTAAGAACAAGATCTCGAAGTGGACGGCGAAGCGCATCGTCGATCTGTTTGTCTTTGTCTATCCACGGGAGATCCCCTTGATGATGCCGAAAGATTCAGAGCTCGACGAATGTGTCAGGCCGCTACGAGGTGAGATCCGAAGCGGCGGGAGAATCATGGAGCGCGTTGCTCTGGCTTGTTCGGAGCGATCTCCGAAGGGAACGAAAATCAGATTCTCGGTTGAGTGGCTCAGGCCTGAGCTCAGAAAGGTGATCTTGGACGCGCTGGACTACGGATTGAAGAACGGCATCGGTCAGTGGCGGAACAGCGGCATGGGACGGTTCGAATGGACAGTTATCGGCGACGGCGAGGCGCGGTCGTGAGACGAGCCGACTTGAAACGCATTGCTCAGGCGAAGCCAAGATGAGCGTCGCGCCGGGCGTCGAATGGCAATGGCTAAGCGCGGCTTAGATGGGAAGAGCAAAGCAAAGGCTCTGTGGCGCTTGGAGACGATTTGCGGCGACGAGCAACGGATCGGCGAGGCCTCGAGAGGCCGAGCAACGGCAGTGCCAGGCCCGGCGAGGCGTAGCAACGGCCATGCGCGGCGATGTTGTGCCAGGCGTAGCAACGGCGACGCGCGGTTGTGCCAGGCGTAGCAACGGAGACGCGCGGTTGTGCCAGGCGTAGCAACGGAGACGCGCGGAGCGGCGTGGCAACGGTCAGGCGCGGCGCGGCGCTTCCAGGCATTGCATAGCAACGGTCAGGCGCAGCTTGGCTACGCTGTGTTGAGCAACGGCTCGGCGCGGCACTGCATAGCAACGGAGACGCGCGGAGCGGCGTGGCAACGGCTTGGTTGGGCGGTGCGTAGCAACGGCGACGCATCGCAATGCGGCGCGCCGCGTTGATTTGCTCGGCAACGGAGCCGTATTGAGGAGTGTGGCAACGGCTACGCAGTGCCACGCACAGCAACGGCGTTGCCGAGCGCCGCTCGGAATAGCAACGGCTTGGAGACGATCTGCGGCGACGAGCAACGGAGCTGCTCTGTAGCGATGCGCTCAGCCAGGTTTAGCAACGGCCTTGCGTGGAGTTGATTTGATCGGCAACGGCGCGGCGTTACATCGCTAAGCGGTGGATAGCGAAGTCCCGAGAGGGAGTAAAACATCTCAAACAATGCCGCATCGCGGCGGAAAGGATCTAGAATGAAGTGCATAATTTACACGGGAGAAAATGGTCGATGTATGATTTACGGAGATGTCGAGACAGATCATCTGCCACTGCCTGGTGACAAGGTTGTGATCAAACAAGCCAGGATGATTCTCCGAGTAGAAACCGTCGGTAATCTCGGGATCGCGGGTGCAGGTCCAAAGCCTGATAGCGATACGAGGATTACCCACCCTGTGCCCCAAACCAGTTGCGTTGTGACTCAGGCGGCTGAATGCAGCGAGGCGGCTGCGGAGTCGATCTCCGCGTGGCCGATTTGGTCGTGATCGTATACGGGTACGGGTCCGGGGACGGGTACGGGTACGGGTCCTGGGACGGGTCCGGGTACGGGTACGGGGACGGGTACGGGTCCGGGGACGGGTCCGGATCCGGGTACGGGTACGGGGACGGGTACGGGTACGGGTCCGGGGACGGGTCCGGGTCCGGGGACGGGTCCGGGTACGGGTACGGGGACGGGTACGGGTACGGGTCCGGGTACGGGTCCGGGTCCGGGTACGGGGACGGGTACGGGTACGGGTCCGGGGACGGGTCCGGGTTCGGGTCCGGTTCTATTTAAACAATCCAAAATAATCCGCCAATACCCCACTACCGGCCATGGCTATCAGTGTCGGTATGAGCAGCTTTGCCCAGCGTAGCAGTTGGCTGTCACCCTTCCTAGTCATTCTATTTTTCATCGCGTCGACTTTTCCGGCCGTCTCCGCGGCGAGCTGAGCCGTCTCGTGAAAGTGCACCCTCGGAATACAGGAATCCTTGTGATCGGACATGGCCTGACGCACCTCGTCGCTGACGATCACCCTTACCTGGGATTCAGTTGGCCGCCGCTCGAGCAGACGATTTGTATCACGACAGACGTCTAGAATGTCACTGAGCATCTTGTCACTGGGCATAGGCGTCCTCCCATAGTCCGTAGGATCTCACGCGTATCCATCCGTCGGTAGGTGCCTTGATCTCGATCTTCACCGTGTCTCCCGCGGCATCGACGTCCAGTCGGTTGCTGTCCGACCATATCGCCGGCGTGTCCGAGTCTATCGCAATCTCCCAGGTATCCCCACTCTCGATAGCGGTGTACTTGACGTAGGCCTCGTTTCCTACGCTGGCCCCATGGCAATCCCCGTAGAGCACAGGAATTGTTGAAACATTCCCAGAAGAAGCTAGCGCAAGGTTTCGGGGGAATATCCTGAAATAGCTCGCCTGACCACCTCGGAGATTGTAGTAGGACGAGCTATCCAGGGTTGAAATTCCAAGAGGATGACCACTACACAGAAGAGCCCGTCGAGTCCCCCTCTCAAGATCATCGATAGAATAGTCGGCCCCGCCGGCCCCGGCGCCGTACTCCAGGTCACCGAGAGACGGTTGACCGGTACCGGTATATCCTCGGATTGCTCGAGCAACAGCCACGTCATCGGCCGTGGCTATGACTTGCTCATCGGTGAGCTCTACATCGGATAAATGGAACACGGAAAGCGCAGCAACTCTCATTCTACGCACTCTGAGGAACCCAGCTGTGAACGCTCCAGCCGCATCAGGCTGGTACCTGAAGCGCCCTTTCTCCCTAAGATACACATCGTCAAACCAACAAGCCTGAGAAGCCACAGCGGTGTTTGCCGTGAGCCTGAGCGAGTTTCCAGCGGCCGTGAACTCTGCGGTGAGGAGCTGCCAGCTCGTTGACGTCGTCCCGGTCGCCAGGGTTACCCCTCCACAGACGATCGTCGGATAGGCAGACCCATCCCCGCGGGCGTAGACGGAGAGCGTGTAGTCTCGGCCGATCTCCATGTCCAGCTCCCCGTCTAGGTAGGGACCCTCGGCGTAGGGATTTGAACCTGTATTGAGCAGGACCTTGAGAGACTGGCTTCCACTGTGATAGGTGCTCGTATCCTTAGAGACGGTCGCCCCGGAGCTGCTCCTCAAAAACCCGCGGTTCAACGGATACCGCATGTCCCTGTCCTCAACCAGGCCGTAGAATCCTGTCTGAGCATCTCTGAGAATGATCGGAGAAGGATAGGAGAGCGGTGTGTACTGATCAACGTCGATCCAGTCACCGGGATAGAAGGCTCTATTCCGGTAGAGCTCGCGATATACCGTAGCGCCGGCGTCTAGGTGCTTCCACGCCACAGTGACGGGCCGATGACAAAAGTCGATATCGAAGCCAGGGGCAACTCTCCAGGGAAGCAGGACGGCAGCCAGGCGTCTTGATGGATTCGTCGCGTCCCGCTTAGGGGCGCTCGGAAGAATGACGACGAACTCTTGATCTAGGCCATACTCATCTCCGTAATCGTAATCTGGATGCTCCATGATCAGATTACTGTCTGCCCCAGGTCCAGGCCCCATGTAGCTGTATACCTGCATGGGTCCGAGATGATCCATCGCATAGGCCATGTTTGACCTTGAGATCTCAGCGTCCATAGATCGGGCGGATACGCCAATAAGCGAAGCTGGACGATTGAAAATTCTCGGTCTGTCGATTTTATTTGCCATCACACCACCGGTGTCCGAGAATATCCGAAGACCGGAATGGACTGCCGAACTACTGACTCATGGATTACCTTGGCAATTCCATCCTGAAGCGCCCGGACATGCCATGCCGATACAGGTACATCCGGGGCGAATACTGTCCCGCCCGGGTGCATCCCGGGAGATAGACCAAACCACGTCTGATTTTGGCCTACACCGTAGGTATAACTGAGATCGTGTATCTGCTTTATGTCCACATTGTAGGCACAGCACGTATCATATGTCGAGGCAGGATTCGGTTTCCAGCTGAACATCACGAGCAAATATCGGAAATTGGTATCCAGCTCCACACCATCCGGATAGCCTTTCTGCTCTGCCACGGTAGTGTCTGATGTGCTTTGATAGATTCCAGCATAATCTGCTTCTCTCGATGGATCAGTATATGTGTCTCCATCTGTGAGTCTGTAGGCTAT
>Ga0307446_1000594_pt1 | contig 12442 bp, 11 predicted proteins | sample SalMarSW160320MG_FD_202141 | JGI IMG/M metagenome (GOLD analysis project Ga0307446, IMG submission 202141) | Salt marsh sediment microbial communities from the Plum Island Ecosystem LTER, Massachusetts, United States - SW1603-20 | ecosystem: Environmental > Aquatic > Marine > Intertidal zone >... | reverse complement strand
GGTCATCAGTGGCCGGGCGCTAATGCCAGCTTTGTTTATTGGGGCGGTGGAGTTTTAAACAATGATATTAATGCTAATGTCGAAATTTGGAATTTCTTTAAAAACTATGAGAATCCACTAGTTGATATGGCACGTGTAAAGACTGTTGAAGTCTTTCCAGAGTTTATGAACACTAAAGGAGATACGATTTTCGTAAAGGCTCGTATAACTAATCCTGAAAATCATCCGGTTTCTGTTTATGCGAAAATTAAAGGTGCGGTCGTATCTTTTTCTGATTCCTTACAGTTGTATGATGATGGTCTGCACTTTGATGAAAATCCTAATGATAATATATGGGGAAATACTAAATTATTATCAGGTTTAGAGGAAGATAAATATGTAGTAAATTTATACACACATGATCTTTCAGATAGCGTTATTCATAAACATCGGTTTCCGAAATATTTTACCAACATTGGACCGTTAGTTGTTGATAATTTTGAAATAACTCAGTTAGACACGAATGTTTTTGAGATTGAATATGAACTCAGAAATGACGGATTAACCGGTGAAGCAAAATCTGTAACTGCTGAAGTATTTACAACCGATACCAACGTAACAAGCATCACAGGTACCCTTAACTTTCGCAATATTTTACCTGGACAGGTTAGTACCAATGCTACCCATTCGACACACAAAATTTATACAAAAAATGGTCTCGGCAGTATGGAATTTATTGTTCACATTTTTAGCAGTGGACATTTTTTCTGGAGCGACACTTTGGCGTTTACTGTAACCGGGATAGAAAATGAAACTAACCAACCAATAGAATATGAATTAAAACAAAACTATCCTAACCCGTTTAACCCAACAACAAAAATTAACTTCGCAATTCAACAAAAGGGTTATGTAACGCTTAAGGTATATAATATACTGGGAAAAGAAATTGTGACTCTTTATAGTGGAGAAAAACCCGCAGGTACTTATGAGCTAACGTGGGACGCAGCAAATCTACCAAGCGGAGTTTATTTCTATCAACTTCTGGCGGGTTCATTTGTTGAAACTAAGAAAATGTTATTGATGAAATAGTTTTGTTAAATACCTCTGCCATTCCTCCTTCATAGCAGACGATCTCATAATCTTGACTGGCAGAGGTTTATTTTATTTTTTCTTCTAATCAATCTTTTGTATTCCCCTTTACAAAAAGACAATCAAAAAAACACTTATTGTTATAATCTCATGATATTCTCTCCTCAGTTTCGCGCAAGTTACTTATAATAAAAAACTTGAATACAAAATTTAAAATCTTTCAAATCCCTGCCTTAGAATCTATCTTTCATCATTCAATTCAAATCATTATTATTGCCGGAATTTGTAATTAAAAATGTGAATAATTGTTCAGGAGAATTTAGTTGGAATTTAAAAATAATATTCTGGAACAGATAGGGGAAACACCGCTTATAAAGATCAATAAAATCAACAAAGAATTGAAACCTCAGATTTTTGCAAAGCTTGAATCTGCGAATCCCGGCGGAAGTGTGAAAGATCGCATTGGTTACAGCATGATAATAGATGCTGAAAAAAGCGGTGAATTGAAACCCGGCGGAACTATCATTGAAGCAACGAGTGGTAACACTGGTATCGGTCTTGCGATCACAGCAGCGGTTAAAGGATATAAAACTGTTTTTGTTGTAACTGATAAAGTAAGCGCAGAAAAAATCAATTACCTTAAGGCACTTGGCGGCGAAGTAATTGTTGTATCAAATCTTGTCGATCCTGAAGACCCGGAATATTATGTTAACTTTGCAAAACGGATTCACAAAGAAACACCAAATTCAATTTTTGCTTACCAGTATTCCAATCCCTCTAATCCTGAAATACACTATAGAACAACCGGACCTGAAATCTGGCGACAGACCGATGGGAAGATTACGCATTTTATCTCTAGCATAGGTACCGGTGGAACGATAAGCGGAACAGGAAGATTTCTGAAAGAAAAAAATCCAAATATAGAAGTTATTGGGGCAGATCCGCTTGGTTCGATCTTCAAACATTATAAAGATACTGGAGAGTTAATTAAAGGTACACCTTACTTAGTTGAAGGAATTGGGCAGGATTGTTTACCGAAGAATGTTCATTTCCAGTATATCGACGATATAATTAATGTAAGCGATAAAACCTCATTTGCTGCTGCAAGAAGACTCACAAAAGAAGAGGGAATTTTTTGCGGTGGAAGCACAGGCACAATTGTCCATGTAACTCTCGAACTCGCAAAGAACCTGGGTAAAGATGCCGTTATTGTTTTTATTGTTTGTGATACCGGTGAAAGGTATTTATCAAAAGTTCATAACATTGATTGGCTAAAGATGAATAGGATGCTCGATTCCGAAGTTGTTACGTTAAGAGATATTTCCGACGATAAAAAAGCACGTGGTATAGAAGATATTGTTTGTGTTAGGACCGATGCTAAAGTAAAAGATGTCGTTCAATTAATTAATGAAAAGGGTTTTTCCAACATTCCGGTTATGAAAGGGAAGAAAGCAATGGGATGTATTTCGGAAAACAAATTAATGAGAAGATTACTTGAAAAACCTGAACTATTGGATGCATCAGTTATGGAAGTCGCAGAAGAATGTTTTCCTACGCTTGATGCCAAGTCGGAATTATCTGAAGTGAAAAATATTCTGAAAGATAATTCGGCAATTTTGGTAAGTGATTTTGGACTGATCACCGATATCATCACAAGATATGATTTAATTAATTTTGATTCAGGCAATAAGCCTTAAACATAGACTTGAACTTGAACATCTTGGCGAAATTATGAAGTGGTTCAAGTGTAAGTTTAAGTCTAAGAGTAAGTGTAAGTGAATTCTATAAATTGATAAAAAATTTTAGGAGTTACTATGGGCTTTTCAACAGATGCAATTCATGCAGGACAAATTCCTGATCCGACAACCGGTGCGGTAATTACTCCTGTTTATCTTACTTCAACTTATGCACAGCCGGAGCTTGGTAAAAATACCGGCTATGAATACGGAAGAACGCATAACCTAACTCGGCAGGCAATGGAAAAAAATATTGCTGTGCTTGAAAAAGGAAAATATGCAATTGCTTTTTCTTCCGGTCTGGCTGCAACCAATGCTTTAATGAGTCTTGTTAAAGCCGGCGATCACATAATTGTTTCCAATAATGTTTACGGCGGCACGTACAGATTATTTGAGCAAAATCTTACAGATTATGGGATCGAATATTCGTGGGTTGATACAAGTGATGTTTCTAATATTCAGAATGCGGTAAAGAGCAACACAAAAATGATCTTCATTGAAACTCCGACAAACCCGATGCTTGTGTTAACTGATCTGGAAACTGTATCTAAAATTGCAAAAACAAATAACCTGATCAGTGTTTGCGACAGTACGTTTATGAGTCCATACTTTCAAAATCCTATTGAGTGGGGAATCGATATTGTTCTGCATTCAACAACAAAGTTTATAAACGGACACAGCGATGTAATCGGTGGGATACTTATTACGAGTAATGAAAAATATCATGAAAGATTACGCTATATCCAAAATGCTGCCGGTGCAGTTCCTTCACCATTCGATTGCTGGCTTGTGCTACGATCAGCGAAAACACTTGCTGTAAGAATGAAGCAGCATGAAGAAAATGCAAACGCTTTAGCCGAATTTCTTGCTGAATCCGGTGCGGCAAAAAAAGTTATTTATCCCGGATTGGATGCTCATCCTCAGCATGAACTTGCAGTAAAACAAATGCGCGGTTTCGGGGGGATGGTTACCGCAGATTTCGGTACGTTAGAAAAAGCAAAAAAAGTTTTGAACAGCGTTAAAGTATTTACATTAGCCGAAAGTCTTGGTGGAGTTGAAAGCTTGGTTTGTCATCCTGTTTCAATGACACACGCTTCAGTTCCTAAAGCAGACAGGGACAAATTTGGATTAACAGATTCACTTGTTCGTTTTTCTGTTGGGATTGAAGATGTTGATGATTTGATTGAGGATGTTAAGAATGCGCTTGTGTAACGTTCGATTATTAGAGCAGTGGCGGCTTTTCAGGCACTAACTTAACTTTTAGATTATTGTTTTCCTACGAACTAATCATTTTTGGGTACCTTTCCCCTCTTTGTCAATTTCGCTGTCAATAGATTTCAAAAAATTATGGACAGCCATAAGTCGCTCGTTACTATCTGCCTCCGGCCATGCACTATTGATCACGACTACAAGGCGCCTCGCAGGATCGATATGAATCATTTGACCATGGATGCCCAATGCCTCGAAAGAACTGCCATTAAAGATCCACCATCCGTATCCATAGCCCCCACCGGGCCAAAGTGCTACTTGTATATGGGTCGCTGTCTTGAACCAATCGTCAGGAACAATGGATTCCCCGTTAATGCGTCCGTCTTCGAGAACGAATTGTCCGAACCTTGCAAAATCACGGAGCGTCATTTGGAGACAACAGCCTGCCAATTCCTGACCAGTTCGATCCAGCGTCCAGGTGGCATTTTGCTCCATACCGTAAGGAATCCAGATCTTGGAAGAAAGGTAGTGGGATAAGGTTTGATGTATAGCTGAGCTTACAAGGACACCCAGCAGGTGAGTTTCACCTGTACTATACACCCATTTTTTGCCAGGTTCTGCCTCGGCTGGCAAACGTCGCATGTAACTTACTGTTGCATTTATGCCCGGTTCAAGCGAATCTGTATCAAATCTAGCAATGTCAGCATTCGGATCAGTATAATTCTCGTTCCATCGTACACCGGCGGTCATAGTCAATAAATGGCGAATAGTCACTTTTTCGTAGGCGCTCTCTTTTAAATCTGGGATGTAGTCCGTTACATAGTCGTCCACACTTTTGATGTAATCATCCTTGATGGCAGCCCCTACGAGGGTGCTCGTTACTGACTTTGCAACAGACAGTGACGACCATAAGGCGGATTCGCTGTGCCCAAGAGCGTAGCGTTCCAGCCGGATTTTTCCATCCTGTAAAATTAGGAAGCCGGCTACTTTCTGTTCCTTCATAAAATCTTCCAGTTCTTTTTCTTTTTCTCCGCCTATGCTAAATGCAGCAATGGGCAATCCCTGTGAAAGCTCATGCACTTTGCTTCCCTTCGGCACTTCACGCTCTTCCTGTTTCCAATGGGATGAGTTTTTTGAAAGTGAATCCGGGTTAGTGATGTCCTGCGCAAGAGAAGATGAAGCTGAGATAAGTATAATGACGAGTACGATAGTGCTTAGGAATGATGAGGTAACTGGTATACGCATAATTTGGTTACTGCTTTTGTGTTGTTAAAAAAAACATTCAACCGCTAAAAGCGGTACTAATTAAAATATATTGGTAATTGGTATTGAAAACAAATTGAAGGCTCTTGTTTTGCAATAACCATTAACAAGATTCTTTACGCAATTTTGTTTATAATAATCTTTAAAAGCAATATTTATTGCCTAAAAAATTATTCCCCCAAACTGAAAAATCATATTTACATCATCTAATCCTTTTCTTAGATTATATTAAGAATGCAAAAGTATAAGATGTAAACTCAGTTATCTTGTTCCTTTTTCTGTTGGTATTGAGGATGTTAAGAATGCGCTGAAGTAATTCTTAAATATTTGTTACAAGATTTTTGGCAATAGATTCAATATGTAGTTTTGGAACGTCGCAATCTTTCGCATAATATTTCCAGTTGCTAACAACATCTTTCACTTTAGTAATAATTTCCTTTGCTTTTTTAATATTCATTTCTTTCCCTACTTTTAATAAATCTTCTCTCGTTATTTCTTCCCTTTTTCCGTTTATTGATATCTGGTGTCGTCTTGTCCATTTGCTATATGGATTGTATGCATAAGTAACATCATAAGCAGGAGAGAGTTTCCATTTACCGGTTTTATCCATCAGGAATGAAATATTTTTCGTATGATCGTCCAAGTTTTTTGCGATAACGTTAAACACCAATCTTGTGTACAATTGTTTGGCATCGGGATAGTGAAGCTTTAACCGCCGCATTACCTGGAAAGCCTGTTCGTAGGAATACGAATTCGGGTCGTTGTAATCGTAGTGTGCAATTGCACATAATGTTTGCAGATGAAGTTTTTCATTTCCATTTAACCGATCGAATCGTTTTGTCATAAAGTGTGCTCTTTCGTTTTCTTCTAGCAAACGACATTCATTCATTATAATTCCACAATCAATTGCCATTTTATGATAAGCGTATTCTATCCTGCCATAACCTTTTGGGCTTTCAAGTTCTTTCTGTTTTATTCCATCGAACTTTATTATCCAGTGTGAAAAATTATCAGTTACATCAGCCTGTCCGGATCTGACCTCGCCTGTTTTTTCATTGTAAGCAATTACTGCTTTTGCTCTTGCACCACCGGCAGAAGTTCCTACTTTAATAATATCGAGTAAAGCTTTTTCACTATCCTTATCCAGGTTGACGTGTATATTTTTTCTTTCATTCAAAATTTCATTTGTAAGATTGATCAACTCTTCAATCTCAAGCGGATCTGATTTAAAATATCTGTTAGGATGAAGTGCCGGTTTATACTCAAGGGCACCCATTCCTCTTTTCCCGGTATAACAAAGTCTTTCTACAGGATTAACACTTTGTAAATCTCGGCCCTGTCTCGCAAGCCAGGCGTCGAGGATTTTATTGCCAAACCTATCCGGTAATGAATCTGCAAGCAATCCCGGCAAACCAAAAAAAGTTTCCTTTCGGAGAGAAGGAAATGAGAAAATAGTATTTCCTCTCTGAAGTTCACTAAGGGGTATCAGCAGAGGAGAAATAGCTAGCGCACTTTTAATAAATGATGGTTCAAATTCAAGAATTGCATATTGCCTGTTTTCATCCCACAAGACTGCTGCTACATTTTTATTCCAGAGAATTACTCTTGCAACATTTACCATTCAGATGCTTCCTCATTTTTATCATTATTTTTTTTCTTCGATGCTCTTTTTCTTGTTTGTCTTTTTAACTTAACAGCTTCAAGTGGACTGATATCCGGTTCATCAGAAAAAATATTTAACAACTCGAGTTTATCCAATGCTCTTAAAACCTGAACGAATGTTAATAAAGTTGCTGGTCTCCCGTTTTCAAGCTGACTGATTGTTGTTCTGTCTAACCCTGAAATTTTTGCGAGTTCATCCTGAGTGATATTTTTATTCAATCTTATTTGTTTTAAATTTTCCCCAATTTCCTGAACAAGAGCATGATCACTTAAATTATTCAAATTAATAATTTGGTTCCTAAGCATCATTAGACTTTCTAATATTAAATTATGTTGTTTTTGCACATCAATATTATGAAAATATTTTTGAATATTCAATAGTTATTATGTGGTTTATAACCAGCATAAATAACGGTTGAACATAATAATATTGCTTATAAACATCATAAAAATATTTGTAAATTTAATAAAGTGCAAAATTTTGTAGGAGTTTGTTCTATTGTTAAAAGGAGAATTATTTTATTGGTTAGCTATTATTTCCCAGATCTCGATTTCACCGTGAATAACTTTAAATAAAGGATGGGATTCAAAAACTTTAACTGATTTTAATTCCTTGAATTTTTTAGGATCCCGGATTTTTAATTTTTTGAGCAGGTGTTTTACTTCGTAATCTATTTGTCCCGACGTCACTTGCAATTTTATTCTCTTACTGCTTTTGCTAAATTTTTTCTTATCAAAATTGTAACCCCTTTCAACTGCTTCTTTATAGACAAAACTTAAATATAAATTAATTGCAGCAAGAGGATATTTTGATTCCTTAAATCTATTAAGCTGGGGATGATGTTTGTAACCTTTTGTTTTATTCTGAAGTACATTTTTTGCAAGCAAGGTCTCACGCCAAAGAGCAACCATTCCTTTTGCATCGAGATATTTAGGATGTAAAGACCAGATTCTCATTTCAAACTTTAAAATTACTCTTTGGCAAAATCCAGAATTTTGTTTATCACTGTCCAGTTTCTTGTTGTTGCCGGGATTTTCAATTTCTTTTCTACAAAGTTATTTGAGAAAGGATGTTTTGCATGGTTTCTTTGGTAAAGAGTATAAACTTCCCGCTTTTTAATTTTGAAGGTTGCAATGTTATCGCCTGAAGAAATTAAAGATTTTTTTAGTTCAGCAGAAGTCTCTTCATGTAAAAATGTTAAATATAAGTGAATCGTTTTATCAAACCTGGCTTTTTTGAAAGGATTGTTTTTTATTATTGCTTCCATTTCAAGCATTGTTCTAAGCATCGTTTCAACTTCATAGCCTAAAGATTTATGAAGATGTTTCTCGATCTTTCTTGTAAGTGAATCAGGATCTTTTACAGTAGTTTCAAAAACCACATTACCGGTTTGAATATATGTTTTCACGTTCTTGAACTTCAATGCTTCGAACATCTTTCTTAATTCTTCCATTTTAATAATTCTGTGTCCGCTTACATTAATACCGCGGAGAAAGGCTATGTATTTAATCATATTATTTCTTCTTTGAAAAGTTCTTTATAAATATATCGAGTTCGCTAATATCTGCCCCACGTTTCAACGCAAGTTCAGCTTCAAGTAGATCAAATTCATTAAATTGATCATAGCTAAGGTCGAATAGTTTTTGCAAGGAAACTTTTTGAAGAGCTTCTTCTTTATTAATTGTATTATCCATATAAAATTTAAACAATTGTTTAAGAAGGATATTGTTTGTTTCTGTAAACTTATATTTATAAAAATCTCCTTCATCAATCTTAAATAATAATTTTAACTGATCACAGTTGGATAATTCGTCCTCTGTTATTATATCGTCATTCAGGATAATTTTTATGTAATCTAAAATGATATCAAGGAATTCAGATTTGTAAGATTTGTAATCACTAATTAAATGTTTCTCAAGGATATCATCTATCGTTATTCTGTCTATCCTATTGTCGTAAATTGATTGAGCAATATCTTTCAAATAAACTTTATGAGATTTTTCTTCTATCTCTTTAAAAGCTTTTTTTAATCTATCGGAATGTTTCATATAGTTCTGATTATATTTTGTGATAAATTGTTCTGGCGATTAATTATGAAATTCAGGAATTGGATAATTTGAAATTAAGCTATAAACTTTATTTATTCAAAATTTAATAAATAATAGGCATAATAATCTTTTCAATTTTTTCATAATCGATATCTTCTGGTTTTGATGGTTGTTCACATGATAGAAATATCAGAGGGCATAAAAATAATCCGATTACAAAATTTCTTTTTCTCATTTGATTTTTGCAAAAGCTCTTACCGGGAAAGTGCCAACGCCTTTAAATTTCGGTGGAACAGCGCTGAACGTGTATCCGCTTTCCGGCAGCTTATCAAGATTGCACATATGTTCAACTATTAAAATTTCCGAGCCGAGAAGTCTCGTGTGAACCGGACGGCTTTTCCCTTTTGTATCATCAATATTATAGCTGTCGATACCAACTAATCTTACTTTTTGATCTCTTAAATATTCCGCAGCTTCTTTTGTTAAATAAGAATGATTCTCAAAATATCTTTCGGTGTTCCAGTATTTTGCCCAGTCTGTATAAACTAAAACGGCTTTTTTCGAAACATTTTTTCCCTCAAAATATTTCACCCCGACTTCCGTTATATTTTTTACATTTATTGTAATCGCGTCCAGATCAACAAATTTTTCCAAACCAACTTCCGATAAATCATTCCCATTCTCATAACGATGGAAAGGGCAGTCGATATAAGTTCCGGTGTTGGCAACCAATTCTATTTTGCCAATCTGAAATTGAGTACCTTCCTCATACAATTCTTTAGATTCCTCGCGGCTAAGGAAATCGCAAATAACCGGTGCAGGTAATCCCTTGTAGGTAATGAGTCCATCAAAAATTGTATGGCTTAAATCAATTAGTTTTATGTCTGAATTCATGATAAATAAAAATTATAATGAATATTTCTTTCCTTTGAGAAGCTCAAAATTTTTAAAGCCGAATAAATCCTTTTCGCCGAAAAGTTTTTGTTCAGTAAAGGTAACAATCTTATACTTCAGTTTTTCCTGTTTCCACTTTTCACGTAAAGGATTATCTTCTTTCGAAGAATAGTTTAATTTGTCTTGCCAGTTAAATTTTTCTATCCATTCTTTCATTACTTTGGGATGACTGCCATTAAACTTTTTTAACCTGTCAAGGGGACCATAATCAAACATAAGCGGTTTGTTTTTATATAAACTATCGACTCTTTCTTTCCCTTTATGAATTGTATCCAAAGATTTTTGTTTTGCCTGAATTAATTCCGGTGGACGAACCCAGCCATAATGATAAACTTCTGCACCTGATTTTGCAACTTTAAGTTTATAAGTCCCTTCCTTCTGCCGGTAGTTCTTTCCATCGAAATCAGGAATTCTTCTGAAGGATTGAGCGGATTCCCATGAGTGAATATCTTTATTGTTCCTGATAATTCTTATTTCATTTTTATACCATCCGTGTGCAACCTGGTGATGATTGTAATCACCCCAAAAATGGAGATAAGCGAATAACAATCCTTCAACATTTGTATCTCTTAGAAATGTTTCACACCTGTTTTTTATTACGGGTAAATATTTTTCGTGAACAACTTCATCGGCTTGTAAATAAAAAAGCCATTCACCGCTGCATTTTTCTTTAGCAATATCAGTTTGATGTGCGTTTTCTGTACCGCGCGGAAATTTCTCAATATCCCATACAGTTTTTATAATTTTTATCTTATCTGAATTAATACTTCTAATTTCGTCTTCTGTTTTGTCATCAGGATCGCAATCTCCGAGGGCAACAATAAATTCATCTACGATTGGGAGGATAGACATAATGCATTGCCTGATAGGATAGTACAACTTTGCTGCATTTTTAACCATCGTAAATCCGCTTATTGTCATATAAGAATCACCTGTTATGAATTAAAGATTAAATGAATTTGTTGTCATATAAAATTTAAAGAATTATCAGCATATTTTTATTCATATTTAATTCTTAGTTTTGAAATCAACAATCATTAGAATCTTTGAGAAAATGAAATCAATTTTTTTAGCAATATTACTTTTGCCCGGATTATTCAGTACTGCATTCAGCCAAAGGGATTCCATAGAAATATATTTGATTGACGCATATGCAACCATGGAATTACCGCACACATTTAAATTATCTTTTTATACAAGTAAAGAATGCAAATCAAGGATAATTCTTGATGATCAGTATGAATATAATATTTCCGATTCTTTAACAGAATTACATAACAAGTTGATCGATCTTACAAACCTCGATTTTGGAAATAAAGTTGTGCCGTTTGTTATAGTTACTGAAGATTCCGCAGGCAATGAGTTTACAAGTGAAACTTTCGATTTCGATCTTCCGTATGAACCGGAAATAAATCGTGGTTCCAATCTTTTACAATTGTGTTTGTTCGGCGGTGCAATTTTTCTTTTACCTTATCCCAACCTTGTTGTTATCGATGGTAAAAAATATTTCAGTCTTACAAAGGATATTCCCATTTTATCATTTCGTTCTCATAGTCTGAATTATCCCGGCAGTTATATTTCTATTGAATATTCTTACATCTTTAATGCAAATTTGAAAAATTATCTACGCCTGGGATACAAACAATTTTATGAAGTTCCTGCAATACGGTATTTGTCTCCCGGAGTTACTGCCTATACAAATTTCTCCGGCGGCAATGGTATTGGTGTTGAATTATCAGCAGGATTATTTACAATTGAGAATACGTTCACTCTGTTCACTCGATACAGGTATAATCTAAAACCCGGCAGCTCGAAAGAGAATTTCTATGAGGTTTCGTTGGGGCTTTACTCCGGTTTCTTTTCTTTCTACCTGAACTGATAATGTTTGTGATTCTATTATAACGGGGAGTATTTTAACGTAGCAATTCATTCACCGATTTAATAATTACCAGTTATGAAATTACTTGCCATTTTGTTTTCCTCTTTAATTGTATTTCCTTTATTCGGGCAAACAGGAAATTTAAAGGGAATCGTAACTAATGGTGAAAATCCGATACCTCTTGCTAATGTTATAATCCTTAATACTAATTTCGGTGCAGGAACTGATGAAGACGGTAAGTATAGAATGGATCAGATTCCTGTCGGAAATTACCAGGTTCGCTTTACCTCGATCGGTCATGAAACAAAAGTGCTGGATATTTCAATAAGTGCAAATAAAACTCTTGAGTTAAACGTTGTTCTTAGGGAATCAGCGATTGAAGTGGAAGCGGTCGAAGTGACCGGAAAGAAACATCAGGATCAAAGAGATACAAGAACCAGCCTGATTGATTTGACTCCAAGGGATGCTAAAGTTCTTCCCGGCGCTGTGGAAGACGTATTTCGTACTTTGCAGTCGTTGCCGGGTGTGTTGGCGCCTAACGATTTTTCTTCACAACTAATAGTACGCGGCAGCGGTCCCGATCAAAATTTAATTATTCTGGATGACATAGAAGTTTTTAATC
>Ga0307446_1000593_pt1 | contig 12460 bp, 11 predicted proteins | sample SalMarSW160320MG_FD_202141 | JGI IMG/M metagenome (GOLD analysis project Ga0307446, IMG submission 202141) | Salt marsh sediment microbial communities from the Plum Island Ecosystem LTER, Massachusetts, United States - SW1603-20 | ecosystem: Environmental > Aquatic > Marine > Intertidal zone >... | reverse complement strand
AGACGTGCGGGCAGATGCGATGGCAGGCGCCCGCGCAGACCCGCCAGCAAGTCGGGGCATACCGCCTTGCGCCACCTGGACGTATGTGGTCCAGCGTTTGGACAGGAGCGCGCCACCTTGTGCCAACCGGACGTACGGTGGTCCAGCTGGCGCAACATGGACGTCTGTGCGCGGCACCGTGGACGCATCCGGTCCATCCGGCGCGAGGTTCGCCGCGTCGAACAGACGTTCTAAAGGACGGAAAACCTGATAGCATCCCGGACGATGCAGGATGTCGATCGCCCGGTCGAGGCCGGCCCGCTGACGGTCGAGGAAATCGCCGTCGAAACGTCACTCCGCCCGCGCGTCCTGGCCGAGTACATCGGGCAGGCGCCGGTCAAGCAGAACCTCGAGATCCTGCTCGAGGCGGCCCGGCAGCGCGAGGAAGCGGCCGACCACGTGCTGCTCTACGGTCCGCCCGGCCTGGGCAAGACCACGCTGGCCAACATCGTCGCCCGTGAGCTGGGCGTGAACCTGCACGCGACCAGCGGCCCGGCCATCGAGCGGCCGGGTGACCTGGCCGCGATCCTGACCAACATCGATGAACGCGACGTCCTGTTCATCGACGAGATCCATCGCCTCAACCACTCGGTCGAAGAGATCCTCTATCCGGCGATGGAGGACTTCGCGATCGACGTGATGATCGGTCGCGGGCCGTCGGCGCGCAGCCTGCGCCTGGGTCTCAAGCCGTTCACCGTCGTCGGTGCGACCACGCGCGCCGGGCGCATTGGCGGGCCGCTGCGCGATCGCTTCGGGGCGGTCTACCGGCTGGACTACTACTCGCAGGACGAGTTGGCGACGATCATCAAGCGCTCGGCCGGCATCCTCGAGGTGGACATCGATCCGGCGGCCATTGCCGTGCTGGCGCGGCGGGGGAGAGGCACGCCGCGAGTGGTCAACCGGCTGCTGCGCCGGGTGCGCGACTACGCCCAGGTGCGTTCTGACGGCCGCATCGGCGTCGAAGAAGCTAGCCAGGCGATGAACGCGATGGACATCGACGACGAGGGTCTCGACACCACCGATCGGCGCCTGCTGGCCGCCATCGTGCAGAAGTTCGCGTCGGGACCGGTCGGCGGCGCGGCCGTGGCCGCGGTGATCGGCGAGGAAATCGAGACGATCGAGGACGTCTACGAGCCGTACCTGCTGCAGATCGGCTTTCTCGATCGCACGCCGCAGGGCAGGGTGGCCACCGAGCGCGCGCGTGAGCACCTGAATCGCCTGGGCTACGAGGTACCTGCACCGCGTCGCGGTGAACGAGTCGATGCCGGTCTGTGGGATGGCGTGACCGCCGAGGGCAAGCTGGAGGCCGAGGGCAAGCTGGAATCGGAGACGCGCGCATGAACGCCGAACAGCCAGCCGGCATGGGGCCGTCCGCGCCGCCGCCGCCACCCGCGTCCCCGCCGCCGCCGGCTGCGCCACCCCCACCGCCGGAATCGAGCAGCCCGTCACAGTTCGCGGGCTCATCGCCGTTCAGCGGCCCGCCGCCGACCGACTTCGCGGTGGCAACGCGTGGCCTGGTCAAGAGCTACGGCCGGCATCCGGCCCTGGTCGGTTTGGACATTTCGGTGCCACGCGGCCGCGTCTACGGCTTCCTGGGGCCCAACGGTTCGGGCAAGACGACCGCCCTGCGGCTGCTGACCGGTCTCATCCGGCCCAATGCCGGTGCGATCTGGCTGTTCGGCCAGCCCTACAGCTGGCACGATCGCAAACGGCTCTTCAAGGTGGGTTCGCTGATCGAGACCCCGTCGTTCTACCCGTACCTGTCGGGGCGTGAAAATCTTCTCGTGCTGGGCGCCACCGGGCCGGCCACCGCACCGGGCAGGATCGAACAGGTGCTCGAGTACGTGGGCATGTCAGGGCGCGCCGGCGATGCCGTCCAGACGTATTCACTGGGCATGAAGCAGCGCCTGGGTATCGCGGCCGCGATGCTCTCGGACCCCGACCTGTTGCTGCTCGACGAGCCGGCCAACGGTCTCGACCCGGGCGGCATCGTCGCCATGCGCGAGACGCTGCGCTACTTCACCGCTCAGCTGGGCAAGACCGTGGTTCTGTCCAGCCACCAGCTGCATGAGACACAGCTGCTCGCCGACGTGGTGGGCATCATCGACCGCGGGCGGCTGATCCGCGAAGGCGACCTCGATCGCCTGCTCCAGGACTCAGGCCGCGTTCGGGTGCGCGTGGCGCCCGATGAGATGCCCCGCGCGGCGGAGGTCATCAAGCGACTGGCGCCGGACCGCCAGCTGTACGGCATCGATTCCGGCGCCGACGCGGGCTGGTTCACGGTCGGGATGGCACCGGGCCGCGCCAGCGAGCTCAATCAGGCGTTGGGCGCCGTCGGCATCTACGCCTCCGGCCTCGAGCCGGGCAGCGACCTGGAGTCGCTTTTCCTGGAGCTGACCGCCGGTGGCCCGGCGGTGCAGCCGTCAGCGCGATGAGGCTCGTCCGTGCCGAGCTGCTCAAGGCCCGCCGCCGCGCGGCGACGATGGTCATCTTCATCGTCGCCGTTGTAATCACCGGCGCCATCTACCTGCTCGCCGGTTCGGCGCTGGGCGGGATCAGCTGCCAGTTCACCGGTGACTGTCTGATCGAATTTCCGGCCGCCTACGCCATCGCCGACCAACTCGTGTTCGGCCTGGGCGGGCTGCTCGTCGTCGTGTACGCGGCGGCATTCGTCGGCGCCGACTGGAACTGGGGCGTGCTGCGCAACGTGATCGCGCGCGGCGAGAGCCGCGTGAACTACCTCCTCGGCAAGGCCGTCGCCCTGGCGATCCTGATCGCGATCGCGGAGCTGGTGCTGTTCCTCTTCTGCATCGTGATGACGTACGTAGCTGGCGCGCTGTACGGCATTCAGGTGGCCAGTCCGCTGCGCGGCAATGGCCTGGAAGATTTCGTGGCCAGCCTGGTGCTCGGATATCCGGTGCTGCTCGAGCGGGCGGCCATCGGCTTTGCCGTGGCGGTCATCCTGCGCAGCCAGCTTGCCGGCGCGGTGGTCGGTGTCGTGCTGTTCGTCGGCGAAGCCATCATCACCACCGTGCTGACGGCCTTCACGCTGGCCGGCACCCTGTCGCGTGGCGGTTTCGGGGGTGGTCTGCCCTCGATCGGGCCCGAGTGGTTCCAGTTCCTGCCCATCAGCCTGGGCGGCGAGATATTGAACGCCGCGCCGGGCAACGCCTCGGGCCTGGGCAGCGGCAGCCTGGAGGGCCTCTTCCTGCAGTCCGTCCCGCTGGAGCAGGCCCTTGCCGGCACGCTGATCTACCTGGTCGTCGCGACCGTTATTGCGCTCGCGGCGCTCAACCGCCAGGAGATCGTTTGACCGACCGGGCGCTTTCCTTCGAGGTTCTCAAGGCCGCGCCAGCCGACGGATCGACCCGGGCCCGGTTGGGGCGGCTGACCACCAGCCACGGCACGGTCGATACGCCGGTGTTCATGCCCGTGGGCACCAACGCCACGGTCAAGGCGCTCGATCCCGATGACCTGTACGAGGTGGGCGCCACGATCATCCTGGCCAACACCTACCACCTGTACCTGCGCCCCGGACACGGACGAATAGCGCGGCTGGGTGGCCTGCATCGGTTCATGGCCTGGGATCGTTCCATCCTCACCGATTCCGGTGGCTACCAGGTCGTCAGCCTGGGCGACTTCCGGTCGGTCGATGACGAAGGCGTCACGTTCCGCTCGCACATCGATGGCTCACTCCACCACTTCACGCCGGAGCTGTCGATAGAGGTCCAGCAGGCGCTCGGCTCGGACATCGCCGTGTGCCTCGATCAGCCGGTGCCCCCGCACTCGTCGAGCCGCGCTGCCGTTACCGACGCCGTGGGGCGGACGCATGCGTGGGCGGAGCGCTGCCTGGCGGCGCACGATCGGGCTGACCAGGCGCTGTTCGGCATCATCCAGGGCGGGCTGGAGGCGGATCTGCGCAGCGAGTCGACGCGCGTGGTCGGTGGCCTGCCGTTCGCCGGGCTGTGCATCGGCGGCCTGGCCGGCGACGAAACCGCGGCCCAGCGACGCGCGGTGCTCGACATCGTGGTTCCGTTGCTGGCCGGTGATCCGCGGCCGCGCTACCTGATGGGCCTCGGCTCACCGGCGGACCTGATCACCGCCGTGGACGCCGGCGTGGACATGTTCGACTCGGTGCTGCCGGCGCGCGTGGCGCGCAACGGCACGGTCTGGGTGCGCGGGCCGGAGGGCCGTCTCAACCTGCGCAACGCACGCTTTCTCGATGACGGTGCGCCGGTCGAGGCCGACTGCCGTTGCCGCGCCTGCCGCTCTTTCTCGCGCGCCTATCTGGCCCACCTGGTGCGTGCCGACGAGCTTTTGTTCTACCGCCTGGCAACGCTCCACAACCTGACCTTCATGGTCGACTTCATGGCCGACATCAGGGCGGCGCTCGCGGCCGGAAACTTCCCTAGACTTGTGCAGAAGTTGGCCCAGCAGCGCCCGGCGGCCATTGCCCAGCGGGTGGTGGCGTGACACGTAAGCTGGCGCAAAGTCGTAGTGCACTGGCAGCGAAGCGACGATCGCTAGGCTGCCGGACGGACCGCGGAGGTGGACGAAGTGGCATCCAAGGATCGCCCACATCGCGAGGCGAAGAAGAAACCCAAGTCAAAGTTGGTGAAGCCGCAGCTCGAATCGCTTCTAGAAGCGCCGCCACCCACGGTGGAGGTGATCAAGCCCAAGCGCAAGCCGCGCTGGGAGCAGGAGCCGGAGACGGACGAGGAGTAATCCTCGCGGTCCCCGGTCGCAGCCAGGAGGGAAACCAGGCATGACCGTGACAGGGACCGCGAAGGTGACAGCGCCGGAGGGTAACGGCGTGGAGCGGACGGTTGAGAAGCAATTGAGCGAGCGCTCGCGCGCCGTGGACGCCGCGATCCTGTCCATCGAGAAGCAGTTCGGCCGTGGCTCGATCATGAAGCTCGGCTCGGCTGAGAGGCAGCAGGTCGATGCCATTTCCACCGGCTCCATCGCGCTCGACCTGGCACTCGGCGTCGGGGGCGTGCCGCGCGGCCGGATAACGGAGGTCTTCGGCCCGGAGTCGTCGGGCAAGACGACGCTCTGCCAGCACATCCTGGCCGAGGCGCAGAAGAAGGGCGGCACAGTCGCCTTCATCGACGTCGAGCACGCCCTTGACCCGCACTATGCGCGCGCCTGCGGGGTGAACGTCGATGAGCTGCTGGTCAGCCAGCCGGACACCGGCGAGCAGGCGCTCGAGATTACCGAGACGCTCATTCGCTCCGGCGGCGTGGACTGCGTGGTGCTCGACTCGGTGGCCGCGCTGGTGCCGCGGGCGGAAATCGAGGGCGAGATGGGCGACTCGTTCGTCGGTATCCAGGCTCGCTTGATGAGCCAGGCCCTGCGCAAGCTGACGGGCGCAGTCAGCCGCTCGAACACTGCGCTCGTGTTCACCAACCAGCTGCGCGAGAAGATCGGGGTCATGTTCGGCAACCCGGAGACCACACCGGGCGGCCGGGCGCTCAAGTTCTACGCCAGCGTTCGGCTCGACATTCGGCGCATCGAGACGATCAAGAACGGCACCGATTCGATCGGCAGCCGGGTGCGCGTCAAGGTGGTCAAGAACAAGGTCGCGGCGCCCTTCCGCGTGGCCGAGTTCGACGTAATGTACGGCGAGGGAGTCAGTCGCGAGGGCGGCCTGCTCGACGTCGGCGTCGCCACGGACGTGCTGTCCAAGACCGGCGCGTGGTTCAACTACGGTGAGACGCGTCTGGGACAGGGCCGCGAACAGTCCAAGGACTTCCTGAGGGCCAACCCGGATGTGGCGCAGAAGCTGGAGGACGAGATCCGCGGAAAGGTTGCCCTCATCCACGTCCCGGTCGAAGGCATCTCTGAGGCCGAGTAGCAACCTGACGGCAGCGCGTCGAAGAACCGCGGAGTCGGTCGCCAGACTGCGCGAAGAACGGGCGGCAATGACCGAGCCGGGGCCGGTGATGGATGCGGCATCGGCCTTCCTGAGTGTGCGCCCGCGCTCGGTCGCCGAGACGCGCCGACGTCTGCTGAAGCTGGGCTACCCCGCGGATCTGGTGGACGGCGTTATCAGCCGGCTCACGGAAATGGGCTACCTCGACGATGCGGAATTTGCGCGCCTGTGGGTAGAGAGTCGCGACCGGGCCCGGCCGCGCGGGGAGATGGCCCTGCGCCGCGAGCTGGTCCTCAAGGGTGTGGGTCGGGACGTGATCGACGAGGCCCTGGCCAGCCGCGCTTCGTCGACGGCCGGCGATGCCGACATGGTGGCGGCGCTGGCGCTGCTGGAGCGGCGCCAATCCCGCCTCGAGCGCGAGCCCGATCCCAGGCGGCGCCGCGAGAAGGCCTATGCCTTGCTGGCGCGCCAGGGGTTCAATCCCGAGACATGCCGAGCGGCAATCACGGAACTGGAAGCGCGACGATACTGACGCGATGGCAAAACGCGTTGCCGCCGTCTACATCGCCGTGGTGTTGGGCCTCACCCTGCTGCCGATCTTTGGCGTTGACCCTGACGACCCCATCCAGGTCCAGCTCGAGCCTTTCCAGACGATCATCGCTGCCCTCAAGGCCGGGCTGATCTCGCGCGACTTCGTCCTGTTGGTCGGCAACCTTGTCATGCTCATCCCGCTCGGCGTGTTCATACCCGTGCTCACTGGGCGCCGCGGATGGCTGCGAGTGTTCGCCGGCGCGCTGGCGCTGTCCGGCGGCATCGAGCTGACTCAGCTTGCCATTTCGCTGCTGCTCGGTTTTGGATACCGCACGGCCAGTGTCGACGACGTGATCACCAACGTCGCCGGCGCGCTGGTCGGCTACGCGCTGTTCCTCGCCTACAGCTTGTTGTGGCGGCGCCGCTCGACGCCAGCCGATCCGTAGCTTGCCCGGCGGGGGCGCGAACGGCCAGAAACGTTTCAGATGCGTTTCACGCCAAGATTCGGAAACGGGCGTACGCTTCCAAAAGGAAGACAAGTTGCCGTACCCGCACCAACGGCTGGGTTGCCCGGTCTGCGGCCGGAGGCGGCACATGCGGAAGGTTGTCTCGTGCCCAACGAGACGGTCGAACCGGACGGCCCAACGGCCGGTTCACGAACCTGCACACATCCTTCCAGTTTGGGACTGGATGGGAGGCAGTGACATATGAGCGATCCCGTCGTGCTGGCGGTGGCGGGCGTAATTGCCCTCGCTGCCGGTCTCGTCATCGGATTCGTGGCGCGTTCCTACCTCGCCTCGCAGGCGATTCGCGCTGCCCACGACAAGTCGGCGCGCATCCTGGCCGATGCGCGTACGCAGCAGAAGGACCTCATCCTGCAAGCCAAGGAAGAGCAGGTCCGCCTGGCGCGCGAGGCAGAGGATGAGGCTCGCTCGCGGCGCAATGAGTTGGGTACGTTGGAGCGGCGGTTACTGCAGCGCGACGAGCAGCTCGATCAGCGCGCGGACATGCTCGAGGGACGAGATCGCAAGCTGATCGCGCGCGAGCGTGAGATCGACCAGGCGAAGGAGGATCTCGCCCGCGCGCGGGCCGACCAGATTGCGGCCCTTGAACAGGTGGCCCAGATGAGCCAGGAGGACGCCAAGCAGGTGCTGCTCGAGCAGGTGCGCGAGGACGCCGAGCATGATGCCGTTCGCCTCGCCCGGAGCATCGAACGCAAGGCGCGCGAGGAGGCCGAGGACAAGGCGCGTGACGTCGTGGTAACCGCCATCCAGCGCACGATGGTCGACCACACTGCGGAGATGACAGTCAGCTCAGTGGCGCTGCCGAGCGACGAGATGAAGGGCCGCATCATCGGCCGCGAGGGGCGCAACATACGCGCCCTCGAACAGGCGACCGGCATCGACCTGATCATCGACGACACTCCCGAGACGGTAATCATCAGCGGCTTCGATCCGGTGCGCCGCGAGGTGGCCCGGCTGGCACTGACCAAGCTCATCCAGGATGGGCGCATCCACCCGGGTCGCATCGAGGACGTCGTCAACAAGGCCCGTGCCGAGGTCGACCTGGTCATCCGCCAGGCGGGGGAAGCGGCCGCCTATGATGTTGGCGTGGCGGGACTGCCGCCGGAGCTCGTCAAGCTGCTCGGTCGGCTGAAGTACCGCACCAGCTACGGCCAGAACGTGCTCAGGCACTCGATCGAAACGGCCCAGCTGGCAGCGGCGATCGCGGGGGAGCTGGGCGCCGACATCCAGGCGGCCAAGATGGGCGGTCTGTTGCACGACATGGGCAAGGCGGTCGACCACGACATGGAAGGCCCCCATGCCCAGCTGGGCGCGCAGATCGCGCAGCGCCACAACCTGCCCATGAAGGTCATCAACGCCATCGCCGCCCACCACCAGGAGGTGGAGTACGCCTGCGTCGAGGCGCCCATCGTGCAGATTGCCGACGCCATCAGCGCCAGCCGTCCCGGCGCGCGCGGTGAGTCCGCCGAGACGTACCTCAAACGGCTCGAGGATCTGCAGGCCATCGCGGAGAGTTTCGAGGGTGTGGAGAAGTCGTTCGCGGTGCAGGCTGGGCGCGAGGTGCGCATCCTGGTGCGCCCGGAGGAGATCGACGACCTGGAGTCGGGCAGGCTGGCCAGGGACATCGTGCGCAAGATCGAGGAGACGCTCACCTATCCGGGCCAGATCAAGGTGACCGTCATCCGCGAGACGCGCGCGGTGGAGTACGCAAAGTAGAGGGCCAGCGGCCGGCAACCGGACAGGTTGAGGCGGCCGACCGTCTGAAGAGCCCGCCGGCGAAGCCGGCCGGCGGCACCGTGCGCGTGCTGATGATCGGCGACGTGATCGGCAAGACCGGTCGCATCGCGCTCAGCGAGGTGCTGCCGGCACTGCGCGCCGAGCGGCACGCAGACCTGGTAACGGCCAACGGCGAGAACCTCGCCGGCGGCATGGGCCTGACTGCGTCCACTGCGGCGGCGCTGTACGACGCGGGTGTCGACGTCATCACCAGCGGCAACCACATCTGGGACAAGCGCGAGATCTATCCCGAGCTGGACCGCGACGAACGCATCCTGCGCCCGCTCAACTACGGCACCGACGGCGTGCCCGGCCGGGGCTGGGGTGTGTTCCGCGCCGGAGGCACGGAGGTGGCCGTGATCAACGCCCAGGGCCGCACCTACATGGCGCAGATCGAGAACCCGTTCACCATGCTCGATGAGCTGCTCGATCAGGGGGCCGTCGAGCTGCCGGCGGTGCGCGTGGTCGACTTCCATTGCGAGCTGACGAGCGAGAAGAACGCGTTCGGCGTATACCTCGACGGGCGCGTCAGCGCGGTATGCGGCACGCACACGCACGTGGCCACGGCCGACGAGCGCATCCTGCCGCGCCGGACGGCGTATATCACCGATATCGGCATGACCGGCGCGGCGTACAGCGTGATCGGCTTTGATCCGGCGACGGTCATACCGCGCTTCATCAACGCCCTGCCCACACGTTTCGAGGTGGCCAGCGGGCCTGTCGTTCTCAACGCTGTGCAGATCGACATCGACAGCGCCACGGGCGCCGCGAACACCATCGAGCGCGTCACGCGGATGATCGATCAGTGACCCAGAGCCGCTTCTTCGAGCCCGAACCACAGCCGAACTGGCCTTACAACCGGATCGACCTGCACACACACACCAGCCGTTCCGACGGTGTCCTGGCGCCCAGGGACCTCTACCAGGCGATGGCCGACTGGGGCCTGCAGGTGGCCGCCGTGGCCGACCACGACACGCTGGCGGGCTATCGCGAGCTGGCCGCCGACATGGCCGCCGGCCAGCTTTCGGACGGCCCGCAGCTGATCGCCGCGGTCGAGATCAACAGCATCGCCGACCGTGCGCTGATCGACCTGGGCGTCGAGCTCGAAGAGGGTGAGCTGCACATGCTCGGCTATGGCATGCGTGTCGACGACCCCGCCTTCCTCGAGCAGATGGAGGCCCAGAAGGGCGCACGTATGGCACGCCTGGTGATGATCGTCGAGGCGCTGCGCCGCCTGGGCGTGCCGGTCGACGAGCAGATCGAGCCCGTGCTGGCCAGCGACGAGGCCGTCGGGCGGCCGCACATCGCCCGGGCAATGGTCGCGGCCGGGCACGTCAAGAGCGTCCAGGAGGCGTTCGACAAGTGGATCGACCGCAACGGTCCGGCGTACGTGCCGCGGCTGGGCATGAAGTCGCGCGCGGCGATCGACGCCATCCACGCGGCCGGCGGAATACCCGTGCTGGCGCACTACCCGGCGGCGCCTGAGCAGCCGCAGCTGATCAAGCTGCTGCTCGACTGGGGCATCGAAGGCCTGGAGGTCTATTACCGCCGCTTCCGTGCCGAGACGGTCGCCCGGATGGAGGCGCTCGCCCTGGCGCACGGTCTGCTCGCGACAGGTGGCAGTGACTACCATGGCGACACGATGACCTACGCCGAGGCGCAGGCGACCACTTACGTACCGCGTGCGGCGGCCGACGAGTTACTCAGCCGACTGGCGGCGCTGCCTGCTGCCACGTCGCCCACCACACCCGCCACGTCGCCAGGATGAGCTCGCGCCTGCTGCCCGTGCTCGACGAGGTACGGGCGCGACCGGCCGGCACCGTGCCGGCAGCGCCGGCTCCGCGGCTGGCCGAGTTCGCCACCGAGTACGTGGCCCTGCCGCGCTTCCATGTCTGGACACTGGGCTGCCAGATGAACCAGTCCGATTCGGAGGAGATGGCGGGGGCGCTGCTGGCAGCCGGCTGTGCGGAGGCCGAGTCACTCGAAGCGGCCGAGCTGATCGTCATCAACACGTGCGCTATCCGCGAGGCGGCCGAGCAGAAGGTGATCGGCCGCATGGGCCAGCTGGCCATTCTGCGCCGGGCCAACCCGGCCCTGCGCGTGGTCATGACCGGCTGCTCCGTGCGCGCCAACAACACCGCCACGCTGCGCCGGCGCTACCCCCAGGTCGATCTCTTCCTGCGCCCCGATGAGGAACCCGAGCTGGCGGCTCGCCTGGGCCTGGCGGGGGCGACCGCGCCCGGTCAGCTGGCCGACGACTCGTTCGTGCAGGTGGGCCCTTCCTTTGCCGCAACGGCCGACGCGCTGCCCGCATCGCGCGCTGCCGCCGTGGCCACTCAGCGCGTGCGTCGCGAGTCGGCCGTGTCGGCGTGGCTGCCGATCATCTACGGCTGTGACAAGACGTGCACCTACTGCATTGTGCCCTTCAGCCGCGGACCGGAGCGCAGCCGGCCCTTCGATGCAGTCGTGGACGAGGCGCGCTCACTGGCCGCCGCGGGCTACGGCGAGGTGACTCTGCTGGGCCAGAACGTCAACTCGTACGGCCACGACCTGCCGCCCGAGGCGCGCTTCGCCGACGTGGTCGCAGAGCGGACGCTGGGTCGCCGAATCGAGCTCGACGGCCGACCGGACATGGCCAGCCTGCTGCGCGCCATCGATGGCCTGCGCACCGCGGATGGCCGGCCGGCGATCTCACGCCTGCGCTTCGTGACTTCGCATCCCTGGGACCTGTCTGATCGGCTGATCACGGCGATGGCCGAATGTCCATCGGTGTGCGAGCACCTGCATCTGCCCGTCCAATCCGGCGATGACGAAGTGTTGCGCCGGATGGGTCGCCAGTACACGGTCGAGTCGTATCTCGAACTGGTGGCCAGGCTGCGCGCGGCGGTCCCCGACATATGCCTGACGACCGACGTGATCGTCGGCTTCTGCGGCGAGACAGAGGCGCAGTTCGAGCGGACCCTGGCACTGCTGCGTGAGGTGCGCTACGAGACGGTGTTTGCGGCGGCGTTCTCGCCGCGGCCCGGCACGCCGGCCGCGCGACTGCCCGACGACGTGCCGGCAGCCGAAAAGAAGCGCCGCCTGAACGCCCTGCTGGAGGTGCAGGAGAGCATCGGCCTGGCCGCCAACCAGGCGTGGGTGGGGCGCACGACCGAGGTGCTCGTCGACCAGGTGCGCAAGCCGGTCGGTCACGATCACGGTGCCGCGCCGATGACCGACGCCGGCCCGCGGCTGGCCGGACGCAACCGGCACAACAAGCTCGTGCATTTCGGCGGCACGCCGGAACTGGTCGGGCGGCTGGTCAACGTGCGCGTAGAGCATGGCGGGCCGTACTCGCTGATGGGCACGCTCGACGGCTGAGGAAGGCGCAAGCGCCGGCCTGCCACCGCTGATCGTCATCGCCGGAGCGACCGCAACGGGCAAGACCGGGCTATCGCTGGCGCTCGCCGAGCGCCTGCCCGGCGCGGAGATCATCAGTGCCGACTCGCGCCAGGTGTACCGCGGCATGGACATCGGCACGGCCAAGGTTGCCGCCGCCGACCGCGCGCGGGTGCCACATCATGGGCTCGACCTGGTCGATCCGGACGAGCCGTTCACTGCCGCCAACTTCCGGGCGGCGGCGCTCGACGCTTTGCACGGCATCGCCGCGCGCGCCGGCGTGGCGCTGCTCGTCGGAGGGACGGGCCTGTACCTGCGCGCCGTGGCGCGCGGTATG
>Ga0307446_1000588_pt1 | contig 12468 bp, 13 predicted proteins | sample SalMarSW160320MG_FD_202141 | JGI IMG/M metagenome (GOLD analysis project Ga0307446, IMG submission 202141) | Salt marsh sediment microbial communities from the Plum Island Ecosystem LTER, Massachusetts, United States - SW1603-20 | ecosystem: Environmental > Aquatic > Marine > Intertidal zone >... | reverse complement strand
TGCCGTTTTCGTAGGCGGCTTCGATGTTGTCCTCGTCGGCGCCCGCCGGCAGCGGCACCGTCCGGACGAACGAGCCGTAGGAGAATTCCGAGCGACCGTCGAAGTCCTTCTTCTCGCTACGCTCGGCTTTGATGGTCAGTTGCCCGTCGTGCACCGTGACGTCGATGTCCTTCGCGGGGTCAACACCCGGGATTTCCGCGCGTACCACGTAGCGGCCGTCCTTCATCTCGTCCTCGAGCCGCATCACGCGGGCGTCGAAGGCGGGACGGAATTCGGCCAAGGTGGGGAAGCCGGCGAACAGCTCCGAGAACTCGGGGAAGAGTGACCTGGGTCGACGCCGGGCCGGAACAGTAGCCATCGATGTCTCCTTTCCAAGATTGGCTGTTGCTTCAGATCATCCGACCAGTCCGCCGCAACCGGCGATAGGGACTGAAGTCCCAGGCCCGCGGGTCATTCGTCGGCTTATTGCCTGCGGTGCAGCGCTCCGATATACGCCATGACGCGGTTGAGGATGAGGTCGTATGCGTCCCCGTCTTCGGTCAGCCGGACCAGTCCCTGGTGCCGAAGAAATCCGTCGAGACGTTGCTCCAGAGACCAGTCGGCGTAGGTGTCTTCGGCAAAGCCCGAATGCATGAATTGCGATGCGAGCTCATCGACGTCGGAGTCGGTTATCATCAGGGGACCGCCTACGGTGGGAGCCATTCTTGTTTCCTATGGTTGCAGGGCCGGCCTCATTGTTTCGGCGGCGACCTGATCGCGTCTAGGGACCGAAGTCCCCGCTTTGCGCGGCCTATGTGCCCCGCGCGCGTTCCCTGATGGCGGCTTGCACCGCCGCAAACCGCGACCGCGCTCGCTCGTCGGCGGCTTTCTGCTCGCCGGCCGTGATGACGATCGCGTCGGGGCCGGGAAATACGGTCGCCTCTTCACCCGTGGCAAGCCACCGAACCCGGTATGGCGGCGTCCCGTCCGGCGTACGCACGGCGGTTATCAGCCCGCGCAGATCCGGGCGCCCGAGCGTTCCACTTTTGATGACGAGCCAGTCCCCAACGTTGGCCTCCATTGTCAATTCCCTGTCAATTCCTTTCGGGCAGAAAGCGAGCAACCGCTTCAGCCGTGGATCTCCAAGACGTCGTGCAAGGGTCGGCGCGGCGTCGGCTCCGGAGCCCCCTTGCCGGCGGGTGCCAGGCCGACGCGGAGCATTAGTTGGGGCAGCGTCGCCGTGGGTAGCAGCTCACGAACAATGGCACGGCTGGCGTCCAGTTCGGTCAGGTGTGTCACGGTGCAGGTCGCCAGGCCGGCCATCGTGCATTCCAGTAACAACGACGACAGCACCTGCCCGCAGTTCAGGGCGTCCGCGCGGGAGTCCCCGAACGTGGACAACACCAGGATCTTCGCTTCGTCGTGAGGCTCGGCAGAACTCTTCCGGGCAGGCCCGCCGACGGGAAACCGGCGGTTCACCTCCACCGCGCGTCCGCGCGCCTCGTTGGCCAGCGCGCTCTCGGGTATCCCTTCGGACTCCCTGGATGGTGCTGTCCACCAACGCAACTCGTGGTGGTAGAGGTCGTCGTAGCGGCGCAGGGCTTCGGTCAGGCGAGACGCCTCCACCAGCCGGGCCCGTGCGTCATCGGCCAAGACGTCGAGGGTGGCCAGATCGCTGTCGAACGCGCTGCGCAGTACCGGCTCGAACGACGCCCAGTTTCGTGGCGAGCGGAACGGGCGCCGATCGGTCCGGCGCCGCAGTATCGCTGCGGCACGGTCGCGCCGGGCCGCGGCAACGTAGTCGGCCGAGGCAAATTCGATCGAGGCCAGGTGGTCAAGATTGTTCGGGTTGGGAAACTCCTCGACGCTGGTTTCCCAGCCCACGGCGGCCATCGCGACGCGGAAGTGGTCGAGCACCGCCCCGCAGCTGATGATCGACTCACGACCCGAGCTGTCGGTCGAGGTCACCAGCCGGTGGGGGTCGGCGAACAGATCGACCCTCCCGCTGCTGGCGGACCACCGCCACGGCTGGCTGTTGTGCAGCGAGGGGGCACGGCAGGCCAGCTCCACCGCCCTCTTGATCACCTTGATGTCGACCATCGTCTGGGTCATTGCCGTCCGCCTCTCCTGCTTTGCTTCGAACCCTGCGGCATGCGGAGATCGCACGCCAGGGTCCTTGGTCCCCGGGGAGGTTGACCGAAGGACCAATCCGCGACCAGGAGATGACTTTCGTCTCTATTCCGCCACGGACAGCCCGACGAACCATGAGACGACCGAACGACCTTAGGACCCTCATGGACGTCATCCGCAAGACACCGCACGACTATCTCGTCCGCCCCAACCTCACCGAGTACGAGCAAGCGCGTGCGCAGTTCCACTGGTCTGATGTGCCGGCGCTGTGCGAGGGAATGGGACCCGGAAGGTGCAACATCGCCTACGCCGCGATCGACCGGCAAGCAGCGGGCCCGGCCGCGACGCGCACGGCATTGCGGTTTCTCACCGACAGGGCGTGGGACGGTGCGATCACCAGCCGCGATCTCAGCTATGCCGAACTCGGGCGGCTAACCAAACGATTCTCCAACGCGCTGCGCTCACTCGGCATCGACAAGGGCAAGCGCGTGTTCACCATCATGAACCGCACCCCCGAGCTCTACATCGCGATGCTTGGGGCACTTCGCAACGGCAGCGTTGTCTCCCCGTTGTTTTCCGCCTTCGGGCCCGAGCCCATCGCCACCAGAGTCAACATCGGGCAAGCCGATGTCTTGGTGACCACCAGGGCGCTCTATCAGCGCAAGATCGCGAAGATCCGTGATCGGCTGCCGTCGGTGCGGCACATCTTCGTCGTCGACGACGACCACGACGCCGAACCCCCGGACGGAACCCTGAACTTCTGGCGCTGGCTGGAGGCGGCCGACGAGGATGCCCCGATCGAGCCCACCACCGCCGACGACCCGGCGTTGCTGCACTTCACCAGCGGCACCACCGGTACACCGAAGGGCGCCATCCACGTACACGGCGCCGTCGCGATGCACTACGCCACCGGCTTATATGCGCTCGACCTGCACGATGACGACATCTATTGGTGCACAGCCGATCCCGGCTGGGTAACGGGAACCTCCTACGGCATCATCAGCCCGCTGCTGCACGGGGTGACGTCCATCGTCGACGAAGCCGATTTCGACGCCGAGCGGTGGTACCGGATCTTGCAGGACCAAGAAGTATCGGTGTGGTACACGGCACCGACCGCGATACGGATGCTGATCAAGGCGGGCACGGAATTACCCGCGCAGTACCGGTTTCCCCGGCTCCGCTTCATCGCGAGCGTGGGTGAGCCGCTCAATCCGGAGGCGGTCTGGTGGGGAAAGCGGGTGCTGGGCCTACCGATTCACGACAATTGGTGGCAGACCGAGACGGGCGGCATCATGATCGCCAACACACCCGCATTCGACATCAAGCCCGGCTCGATGGGCCGCCCGCTGCCGGGGGTGGACGCCTACATAGTGCGTCACAACGACGACGGCACCGTCGACGTCGTCGACGAGCCCGACATCGAGGGCGAGCTTGCACTCAAGCCCGGCTGGCCGTCGATGTTCCGGGGCTACCTGAACGCCGAGGAGCGCTACCGAAGCAGCTTTGCCAACGGTCTCTATCTGAGCGGAGATCTCGCCAAGAAGGATGCCGACGGCTACTTCTGGTTCGTCGGGCGAAAGGACGACGTGATCAAGTCGGCGGGGCACCTGATCGGTCCGTTCGAGGTGGAAAGCGCGCTGACCGACCACCCCGCGGTGGCCGAGGCGGCAGTCATAGGCAAGCCCGACCCCACGGTCGGCGAAATGGTCAAAGCCTTTGTCACCCTGAAAAATGGTGTAGTCGCCGATGAAGACCTGCGGCTGGAGTTGCTGGGGCACGCACGTAAGCGGCTCGGGGCCACCGTGGCGCCAAAAGAGATCGAATTCGTCGATTCGTTGCCGCACACCAGCAGCGGCAAGATCATGCGGAGGCTGCTGAAGGCTCGTGAACTCGGACTGCCCGAGGGCGATACCTCCACCATCGAGCGCCAGCCCGACCGTCACGCCCAGGGAGTGCCGTCATGACCGATACGAAGCTGGCCCATGAGTTGTTGTCGGATATGGTTCGCGTTCGTCGCATGGAGGAGAAGTGCGCGGAACTGTACAGCGCGGCCAAGATCCGCGGATTCCTGCACCTCTACGTCGGGGAGGAGGCCGTCGCCGCCGGGTCACTGCGCGCCCTGGCCGACGATGACGCGGTGGTGGCGACCTACCGCGAGCATGCGCACGCCCTGTTGCGGGGCATCCCGATGACCTCGATCATGGCCGAGATGTTCGGCAAGCAGGAGGGTTGCTCGCGTGGCCGTGGCGGGTCGATGCACCTGTTCGATGCGTCCAAGCGGTTCTACGGTGGCAATGCGATCGTGGCCGGCGGCCTGCCACTCGCGGTGGGCATCGCGCTCGCTGACGCGATGCTGCAGCAAAAGCGGGTAACCGCCTGCTACTTCGGCGACGGCGCGGTGGCCGAGGGCGCCTTCCACGAATCGTTGAACATGGCCGCGCTGTGGAATTTGCCGGTGTTGTTCTGTTGTGAGAACAATCTTTACGCGATGGGCACCGCGTTGGAGCGGGCCCAGTCGCAGACCGATCTCACCGTCAAGGCTGCCGCGTACCGGATACCGACGCTGGCCGTCGATGGGATGGATGTCGAGGCATGCCACACCGCCGCCCAACAGGGTGTCAATCACGTGCGTGACACCGGCGGGCCGTTCTTCATCGAGTTCCGCACCTACCGGTTCCGCGCGCATTCGATGTTCGACCCGGAACTGTATCGGGAAAAAGCCGAGGTCGAGCAGTGGCGCCAGCGCGACCCGATCCGGTCCTTCACCGAACGGTGCCTGCACGACGGCACACTGTCCGACGCCGACGTGCGGGAGATCGAAGATTCGGCCGCCGCCGAGATCGAGGCCGCGGTGGCGTTCGCCGAAGCGGGAACGTGGGAGAGCGTCGAGGATCTCGAACGTGACGTGCTGACTCCGGAGTCCGCGCGATGAAGACCAGTTACCGAACCGCCGTGCACGACGCGCTCCGCGATGCCTTGCGCGACGACGCACGGGTTGTGTTGATGGGCGAAGACGTCGGACGTTACGGCGGAACGTACGCCGCGTCCAAGGGCCTGCTGGACGAATTCGGGCCTGAGCGGGTGCGTGACACCCCGCTGTCGGAGTTGGGCTTCGTCGGAATCGGAATCGGCGCGGCACTCAATGGATTGCGCCCGATCGTCGAAGTCATGACGGTGAACTTCAGCCTGCTGGCGCTCGACCAGATCGTCAATACCGCCGCGGCCCTGCGCCATATGTCCGGTGGGCAGTTCTCTGTGCCGCTTGTGGTTCGAATGGCGACGGGGGCGGGGCGCCAGCTCGCCGCCCAGCACTCGCACAGCCTCGAGCCGTGGTATGCCCACATCCCGGGCATCAAGGTGTTGGCACCGGCTACCGTCGAGGATGCTTACGGCATGCTGGCTCCCGCGTTGGAAGATCCGGACCCGGTGGTGATCTTCGAGCACGTTCAGCTCTACAACACCTCGACGGATATCGATGTCCTTGCCCCCACGAACATCTCGCGGGCAGCCGTCCGACGCAGCGGCACCGACGTCACGGTGATCACCTACGGCGGCTGCCTGCCTAAGGTCCTCGACGCCGCCAACGAGTTGTCCCTGGCCGGAATCGACTGTGAGGTAGTCGATTTGCGCGTCTTGCGTCCACTGGACGACGACACCATCCTCGAGTCCGTCCGCAAGACACACCGTGCCGTCGTGGTCGACGAGGCTTGGCGCGCCGGCAGTCTGGCCGCCGAGGTCATGGCACGCGTAGTGGAGGGGGCCTTCTACGACCTCGATGCCCCCGTCGCTCGGGTGTGCAGCGCCGAAGTTCCCATGCCGTACGCCAAGCACCTGGAACAGGCCGCCCTACCCCAAACCCCGGAGATCGTCGCCGCCGTACAAAGCCTGTTCGGTGAGCAATCATGATCGAATTCAAGATGCCTTCGCTCGGTTCCGACATGGACGAAGGCACCCTGAACGAGTGGCTGGTCAAACCCGGGGAGACGGTGACGCGCGGCCAGATCGTGGCGATCGTCGAGACCACCAAGGCCGCGGTCGAGGTTGAATGCTGGCAGGAGGGCACGGTCAACGAGCTGCTCGTACCTGTCGGCGAAACCATCCAAGTAGGAACAACTTTGGCGACGCTGCTGGCCCCGGGCGAGCACCCGCAAAAAGGGCCGCACAAACAGCCTGAACCAGCGGTGAAGCCCGCCGCAAAACGGGCGGCGCCGGCATCGCCGAGGGCTCCGTCGCCGCCCGCAGCGGTGCCGGCAGCACCGGCGGCTCCCGGCCGACGCCGCTGGGTATCGCCGGCCGCGCGACGACTCGCCCAATCGCTACATGTCGACATCGACGCGGTGCAGGGCACCGGCCCGCAGGGCGCCGTCACCATCAACGACGTCGAGCACGCCGCGGCGGCGAAACCGCCCGCACAGCCGACGGTGAAGCCGGCCGCCAAGCCGACGGCCGCCGACCGTGCGGCGCAGATGCGGAAGTCGATCGCGGCCGCCATGAGCCGGTCCAAGCGGGAGATCCCACACTATTACCTCGCCGACGAGATCCTGCTGGAGAAGTCACTGACGTGGCTGACGACGCGAAATGCGCAGCGCTCCATCGACGAACGGGTCCTGCCTGCCGTCTTGCTGCTGAAGGCCGTCGGCCTCGCGGCGCAGCGGTACCCCGAGTTCAACGGATTCTGGCGAGAAGACGGGTTCGAGCCCGCGACCGGGGTCCACGTCGGTGTCGGGATATCGCTGCGTGGTGGCGGTTTGGTCGCACCGGCCATCCACGATGTTCCTGACAAGAAGCTGGGCGAACTGATGGAAAACCTCACCGATCTGGTGGCACGCGCGCGTTCCTTCTCGCTGCGGAGTTCGGAGATGTCGGACCCGAGCATCACCGTCACCAATCTTGGCGACAAAGGCGTCGATGCGGTCTTCGGCGTCATCTACCCACCGCAGGTGGCGATCGTCGGTTTCGGCCAGCCGGCCGAACGGGTCTGTGTCATCGACGGCGGGATCCGGGTCGTCACCACCGTACAGGCCACGCTCGCCGCCGACCACCGGGCAAGCGACGGTCACCGCGGCGCGTTGTTCCTGACCGCGATCAACGAGCTGCTCCAGCAGCCCGACCTCCTAGAAAAGTGATGAGCAATGAACGAAGACACTCGTAGCACGGTCCTGTCCGTGTTGACCACCATCGCCCCCGAGATCGAGCCCGAGGACATTCGCGACGATGTCCTGCTGCGGGACCAGGTCGACCTTGATTCCATGGACTGGCTGAGCTTTTTGCGTGGCATCCACAAACGGCTGCACGTCGACATCCCGGAGTCGGATTACGCCACGCTGCGGACGCTGGCCGACGTGGTCGGCTACGTGGAAAAGAACACGGCGCGACCCGCATGAACCACGAAAGTGCCGCTGGCGACACGTTTCCCGCGAGGGAGCGTCGGTAGTTGCACTCTCGCGGAAGATGAGGAGATCGTCATGCAGACGACACCGGGCACCGAGGTGCTCAAAAGGGCGGTGTTGCTGGCTTGCCGGGCTCCATCGGTGCACAACAGCCAGCCCTGGCGCTGGGTGGCCGAGGATGGAATCCTGCACCTGTACGTCGATCATCGCCGCATGCTGCCGGGCACGGATTATTCCGGCCGAGAAGTGATCCTCAGCTGTGGCGCGGTACTGAACCACCTGTGCGTCACCATGACCGCCGCGGGCTGGGAACCGAAAATCGAGCGCTTCCCCTCGATGGACGCAAACCACTTGGCCTCCGTCGAATTCAGTCCATCCGACCACGTCACCGAGTCCCAGCAGCGCCGTGCCGAGGCGATTCTGCAACGCCGAACCGATCGGCTGCCGTTGGGGCGTCCCACCTACTGGGACCTGTTCGAACCCGTCCTGCGCAGCGCGTTCGATCAGAGCCTGGTGTCCGTCGACGTGCTCCCCGACGACGTGCGACCACGGCTGGTCAGGGCCTCAGAGCTCACCGAGGCACTTCGCCGCCACGACTCCTACTATCACGCCGAACTCGAATGGTGGACCTCGTCGTTCGTGCTGACCGAAGGCATGCCGCCAAGCTCGCTCGCGTCCGACAAGGAGCGCTGGCGGGTTGACGTGGCCCGCAGTTTTCCGGTCAGGAGCCATGCGGACCGGCGTGGCCAGGTCGAGGCGGACTGGGCGAAACTCCTGGTGCTGTCCACCCCCGAGGACACCCGGGCAGAGGTGTTGCGGTGCGGCGAAGTGTTGTCGACGGTATTGCTGGAGTGCACGGTGGCCGGCATGGCGACCTGCACGCTGACCCACCTGATCGAACTGGACGAGAGCCGCGATATCGTGCGGGAACTCATCGACCGGCGGGGCGAGCCGCAAGTGTTGGTGCGCGCCGGGATTGCACCCCCGATGGAGGACCTTCCGCCCGCGACGCCGCGGCGACCGCTGCACGACGTGTTGCAGATCCGCTAGACCGCCCAGGTAGGTCGGCTACTACTGCCACCGGGTCGGCCACAGCGAAACCGGCTCCCGACGACACAGACCGTCGCAGGTCCGAGAGCGGCAGGCAACTTTGGTCCCTGCGACGCGGGACCTTCGGCCGGCCCCTTCGCACCGCTTGCTCCAATATCCTCTTTGCTATGACATATCGAGTGCACAGTCGCATGTTGACCGAGGGGATGACTGATGTCGTTTGTCGATAAGGGGGCCATCATCCTGCCGGTGCACGAATGCTGGGATCTGCTGGCAGGAATGACGCTGGGACGACTGGTCACCAGTGTTGACGGGCAGCCGGAAATCTTTCCGGTCAACTACGCCGTGCAGCGCCGCACGGTGCTGTTTCGCACTGCGGAGGGCACCAAGTTGGTCAGTACCGTGATCAACAATCGGGTGCTGTTCGAGGTCGACGACCATAACGTCGCCGAGGGGTGGAGCGTCATCGTCAAGGGCACCGCACGCTCGCTTCGTACCGACGAGGAGATCGAGGACGCCGAGCGCGCCCAGGTATTGCCCTGGACGGCGTCGGAGAAGTCGCACTATGTGCGGATCATTCCCGAGACGGTCACGGGCCGTCGGTTCCGGTTCGGCGTGCCGGTGGACTAGTTCCGATCGCGCCTGACCGCGACTATGCCGCGCTGCGCTGGGTCGACGCCGCGGCCCTGACTGCCTTTCATGCGGGCTTCCGATGTCACCGGGTGCGTGTCGTCGACTCCGGTGACGGCGCTGGCGTTTCGATGCAGTTGATTTCGGCCAGCGCCATCTGCACCATCTCCGGCACCGCCCGGGCCACCTGCGGCGTCATACCGGTCCCATGACCGGTGTCGGCCACTTCGACGGTCAACACCACGAGCGCATCGGGTGCGCGTTCCAGTGCCCGACCCAGCGCATGGGCACCGCGCACGTCCACGCTGTGCGAGCTCAGCCCCTCGCTCGCGGCGGTCAGATCGTCCAAAGTGCAGCGACGAATGCGGCCCGGCGCCGATGCGGGCGTGACCGCGGCATCGATCACGATCGCCAGCCTGGCTCCCGACCACGCCTCCAGCAGGCCCGTCGGTTCGGCAATACCGGTGACCACCGAAACATTCGGCAACGCCAGATCACCGATCGCTGCGGCGACGGCGACTCCTACGCCGTCGTCACGTCGGTAGGTGTTCCCCAGGCCTATCACGGCAATCTCTGCGCCTGCCAACGGTCACCGCCGGTGTACCGTCAGCGTCAGGAAATGCGCTGAGCACGAGATGCAGGGATCGTGGTTGCGGATCGCGCGCTCGCACATCGCGGTCAGCGCGGCGTCGTCGAGTGCCAGGTTGTCGGAGACCACGCGCGCCAGGTCGGCTTCGATGGCGGCCTGGTTCTGGGACGTCGGTGGAATGATGGTCGCGGCGGACACCAGCCCGCCCTCGTCGATGCTGTAGCGGTGGTACAACAGGCCGCGCGGCGCCTCGCTGACGCCGTGCCCGACGCCCGCACGGGCCGGAACGTCCACGAAAGGCCGGGCGGGTCGCTGGTAGTCGTCGATGATTCGTAGCGCCTCTTCGATCGCGTACACCACCTCGACGGCGCGGACGACGATGCTGCGGAACGGATTTCGGCACTCATCCGAAAGGCCGGCGGCGGCGGCCGCCTGCGCCGCGATCGGCGACAGCTCCGCCGCGTTCAGGCAGTAGCGCGCCAGCGGCCCGGTCAGGTAGCGGCCGGCGTCGAGCGTCGCATGTAGGGCGGTGGAATGCGGCACCTGCGATTCGCGCACATGCTCGGTGAAGTCAGCTATCGGGAACCCCGGCCCGACACTGCGTGCGATGACGCCGTTCTCGATCGGATACTGGCCGGTCTGGCTCAACGCCAGCATTTCGTGGTCGAGCCCGAGGTCGGGGAATTCGAACCCGGACACCCACTCGACCGTCGCCAGCGCATCGTCCAGCGCACAGCGCAATTGCTCGGCCAGCGGCGCGAACTGCGACCTGCTGGGTACCGAGTAAAACCCGCCCAGGCGCACGTTGATCGGATGTATCGACCGCCCGCCAACGAATTCCATCAGCCGGTTGCCGGCCTTCTTCAATCTCAGTCCGCGCTCGACGACTTCCCGCTCGTCTCGGGCCAGCGCGATCGCGTCGGGGTAACCGAGGAAGTCCGGTGCGTGCAACAGATAGATGTGCAGCATGTGGCTGTGGATCCATTCGCCGCAGTACAGCAGCCGCCGCAGTGCCACCAGCTCGGGGTCGACTGCGACACCGCAGGCATCTTCGATCGCGTTGCAGGCGCTGACCTGGTAGGCGACCGGACAGATCCCGCAGACCCGCGCGGTCAGGTCCGGCGGTTCGGTATGGGCGCGCCCCCGCAGGAACGCTTCGAAGAACCGTGGCGGCTCATAGATGTTGAGCTCGACGCTTTCCAGTGCCCCGTCTTTCAGCGTGACGTGCAACGCCCCTTCCCCCTCAACGCGGGTGAGCGTGCCGACGCTCAAAGTACGGTTGCCCTGAGTCACTGTTTCCCCCGCTCAGCGGCGAACGCGGCGACGTTGAAGGTCGAGAACACCCGGTCGACATCGCCGTCGGACATCCCGTCACGACGCAGCAGCGGGATCAGCGTCGCGGTTTGCGGCACCGCGGACGGCCCGAAACAGCCGTAGCAGCCACGACGATGACTCGGGCACAACGCTCCGCAGCCGGCGTGCGTGACGGGACCGAGACACGGAGTGCCGTCGGCGACCAGGACACAGGTCACGCCGCGCATCTTGCATTCCGTGCACACCGTCTTGGCCGGCAGCCGCGGCTTGCGACCGATCAGCAGGGCCGCCAGGGTATCGAGCAGCTGGCCGCGGTCGATCGGGCAGCCCGGCAGCTGGTAGTCGACCTTGACGTGGGCGGACGCCGGGGTTGAGGTGGCCAGCGTGTCGATGTAGTCGGGCCGGGCGTAGACGACGGAGGCGAACTCTTTGACGTCGGCGAAGTTGCGCAACGCCTGCACTCCCCCGGCAGTCGCGCAAGCACCGATGGTGACCAAAACCTTGGAATTTTCCCGGATTTCGCGGATCCGCTGCTCGTCGTGCCGGGTGGTGACCGAGCCCTCGACCAGCGACACATCGTAGGGCCCGCCGACCATCGAGCTGGAAGCCTCGGCGAAGGTGGCGATCTCCACCTGGTCGGCGAGCGTCAGCAGCTCGTCCTCGCAGTCGAGCAGGGTCAGCTGACAACCGTCGCAGGAAGCGAACTTCCAGACGGCCAGACTGGGGTTCATCTACAACTCCTTGACTCGCAGTAGCGGGCCTGCAACGTGGTAGCCGACGACGGGTCCGTCGCGGCACAACAGCAATGGGCCCAATTGGCAGTGGCCGCACAGTCCGATCCCGCATTGCATGTTGCGCTCCAGCGATACCCGAATATCGCTGGGCGCCAAGCCTTTGGCGGTCAGAGCTTCGGCGCCGAACCGCAACATCGGCTCCGGGCCGCACAGGAACGCGGTGGTGCGGTCGGGGTCCAGCGCCAGCCGACGCAGCGGCTCTGTCACCAGCCCCACTTCACCGTGCCAGCCCTGGACCGGAACATCGACGGTGACGTGTAGTTCGATTTGCGGATCATCGGCCCACTTCTCGAGCTGGGCGGCGAACACGAAATCCGCCTGAGAGCGGGCACCCACGATGAGCGTCACCTTGCCGTATTGCGACCGCTGGTCCAGTGCCCCCAGCACCGCCGGCCGCAACGGGCACAAGCCGACACCGCCGGCCACCATGACCAGATCACGTCCGGCGGCGTCGTCGAGTCCCCACGTGGTGCCGAACGGGCCGCGCACACCAATGATGGCGCCCGGCTGCGCGTCGTGCAGGGCGCGGCTCACCGCCCCGACCGCGCGGATGGTGTGAGTGATCGAGCCGTCGGTGACCGTGGGGTCGCCG
>Ga0307446_1000587_pt1 | contig 12477 bp, 12 predicted proteins | sample SalMarSW160320MG_FD_202141 | JGI IMG/M metagenome (GOLD analysis project Ga0307446, IMG submission 202141) | Salt marsh sediment microbial communities from the Plum Island Ecosystem LTER, Massachusetts, United States - SW1603-20 | ecosystem: Environmental > Aquatic > Marine > Intertidal zone >... | reverse complement strand
GCATTGGATATCGTGGCCTGTGTACAGCCCCATAACCTGGTTCTGGATATAGCCATGATCGACGAGTCGGTGGGAGCACGGGGAAAGTGGACGTATCCCTACCGTGATTTACTTGATTCCGGCATAAGTGTTGTTTTCAGTTCCGATGCACCGGTCTGTGATCCGAGTCCCCTTGCAGGTATTCACGCTGCAGTGACCCGGCAGAGGAGAGACGGCACGCCGAGCGGAGGGTGGTATCCCTCCCAGAGGATCAGCGTTGAGGAAGCAGTGAGAGGGTATACCATTGTACCCGCCATGTGTTACGGGGTAGATGATAGAATGGGAAGCATTACGCCGGGCAAATATGCTGACATGGTTGTCCTGGACAGAAATATTTACGCCATTGACCCTATGAAAATCATTGAGACGAAGGTGGATGTAACGATCTTTGACGGGAGAATTGTCTTTCAACGATCATAGGCCGGCAGACGGATGCGGCTTCCGTTGAGCAACAATCAATTATCTCGGGAAAGGGAAAATCATTGGAAGATTTGAACAGGGAGTACCTCTTCTATCAAACACGAAAGAAATTGCCCTTCATAAAGAAGGCGGAGGGCATATATATGTGGGATCATACGGGGAAGGAATATATTGATGCATGTTCCGGTGCCGTAATCTGCAACATCGGATATGGCAATCCGAAAATCGCGAACGCGATTGCTGAGCAGGCCCATGAAACCTTCTTTGCCTATCGCACCCAGTTTGAGAATGAGCCTGCGGTCCGCCTTGCCACGGAGTTGGTCGAATATTCAGCCCCGCATCTAAATAGGGTCTTTTATGTGTCCGGTGGTTCCGAGGCCGTGGAATCGGCCATGAAACTCTGCCGTCAGTATTTCTACAACAGGGGGGAAGGCTCCCGTTATCTGTTCATCAGCCGTGTTCCCTCTTACCATGGCAGCACCCTGGGAGCCCTGGCGCTTACTTCCTATGCCCCGCTCGAAATCCCTTTCAGGCCCATGATACGGACCTACCCGAAGATCCCGGCCCCCTATTGCTACCGTTGCGCGTTTCACAAGGAATATCCGCACTGTGACCTGGAATGCGCGAGGGCCCTCGAAACGACCATCCTGGAACAGGGACCGGAGAACGTTGCCGCCTTCGTGGTTGAACCCATAGTCGGCGCCAGCATCGGCGCGTTGGTTCCTCCAGAGGATTATTTTTCGGTTATCCAGAAAACGTGCAGGAAGTACGGCATATTCTTGATCCTTGATGAGGTGATGACCGGATTCGGCAGGACCGGGAAGCTCTTTGCCTATGAACATTGGGATATCGAGGCGGATATCGTGGCGCTGTCCAAGGGGATGGCCTCCGGCTACTACCCGTTGGGAGCGATCATGGTGCGCGACGGTACAGTGGATGAAGTGGTAAGTAAAGGGGGCTTTGCCCACGGTCATACCTATGCGGGAAATCCCATGGCTTGCGCGGTAGGTCTCGAGGTGTTTAGAGTCATCACGAAGGAACACCTCTCGGAAAATGCCGCTGAGATGGGACGGCTTCTCAAGGCCGGGCTGAAGGATTTTGCAGAACGCTACGAGATGATCGGCCAGGTCAGGGGAAAAGGGCTCCTCCTCGCGGTGGAACTGGTAAAGGATCGAGATACCCGAGAGCCGTTTCCCATTGAAAAGGAAGTGAATTTGCTCCTCACGGATATGGCCTATGAAGAGGGTCTCATTATCTATCCGCGCAGGCCCATCAATGGGCTGTCAGGAGATCACGTCCTGGTTGCACCGCCATTAATCGTGAAGAAGGATCAGGTGGGCGAGATCCTTGATCGTCTGGATCGGGCATTGAAGCGAACCATGAACAAGCTGTGAAAAAACTTTGCGGTCTTTGCGTCTTGAGCGAAGCGGGCGGTGAATCTCCGGAAATCCATGGACGAACAGCGTTGGCGAGGGAAGAGTGATTGATAAGCGTACATCTATTGAAAAGGCACTCGAACGTGTCCGCGACGGCGATCGCGTTATGGTCGGCGGATTTGGTGTCCCGGGTACGCCCTTTACCCTCATCAACGGACTCCTGGGAAAGGGAACGCGGGGGTTGACCTTGATTAAAAATGAGGCCAATGAAGACGGGATGGGACTTTCCAGGCTCATTGAGGCGGGACGGGCACGAAAGCTGATCTGCTCACACCTGGGCCTGAACGCGACGGTCATCGGCATGATGAACCGCAATGAAATCGATGTGGAGTTTTACCCCCAGGGTATCCTGGCCGAGAAAATCAGGGCCGGCGGGGCGGGCCTGATGGGTATCCTGACGGATATCGGCCTGGACACGATTCTTGAAAATGAGAAACAGTGTATTGAGATCGAGGGACAACGGGCCCTTGTTGAACCGGCCTTGAGAGCGGATGTGGCCTTCATCCATGCCTTCATGGCAGACGATTTTGGGAACCTGGTCTATCAGAAGAGCGCGCGGAATTTCAATCCTCTCATGGCTACTGCGGCAGACACTGTGATCGCGGAAGTTGAAGCGATCGTGGACACGGGTGACCTGGACCCCGAGCATGTGCACACGCCCGGCGCCTTCGTGGACCATGTGGTGGTCATGGAAGAGATCACATCCGAATACGGGGTACTGGAACATCACGCCCTATAAAGAGAAGATCGCACAGCGTGCGGCAGAGGAAATAGCGGCGGGACAGGTCATAAACCTGGGGATCGGTATCCCGACCCTCATCCCCAAGTACCTCCCCGACGACAAACCCGTTTTTATCCACTCGGAGAACGGGATCCTAGGCATGGGTCCGAGGTGCCGGCCCGGAACAGAGGACCGCAACCTCATCGACGCCGGGGGGAACTATGTTTCATTGATGAAAGAGGCCTCTTTTTTCGACAGTGCGTTGTCATTCGCACTCGTCCGGGGTGGGCGTCTGGATCTGGCCTTTCTGGGTACCCTGGAGGTGTCCGAAAGCGGTGATTTGGCCAACTGGATCATTCCAGGGAAATTTTCTCCCGGTATTGGAGGGGGCATGGAACTGGCCCAAAAATCCAGGAGGCTGATTGTCACCTCAACCCACACCGATCGAAATGGACGCCCGAAAATACTCAGGGAATGTACATTGCCACTCACTGCCAAAGGGTGCGTAGACACCATCATCACCGAACTTGCCGTGATCGACGTGACGCCGGAGGGGTTGGTGCTGCGGGAAATCGCCGAGGGTGTGGATCTGGATGAAGTGATTCGAAAGACGGAGGCGCCGCTGGTCGTCCCGCAACAAGACCTTCCCCGATTCTAAGTATAACTGAATCCCCCACCTCTGGCGGCGGACCCGGACAGCCTCTGTCATCCGGGATCTGGAATAGTGAGATCAGTTGAAGGTTGACGCCCAAGAAGGGAGCCTTTTCTAGCGTTCCGAGGCTCCGGGCTGGTCTTTTCTGCGACTTACCAGCGTGGGATAGCTATACCCCCTCCGCATTCTCGACTTCGTCGAGCTGCGGGTTCCCCCACTGGTAAGTCACGAAAAGACGGCACCCTCTCACCAGTCACTTAAGAAAAGGCTCCCTCCCTGGGCGGTAGCACATAGGAGGGCGGGAGATTCAGTCCGAAGGGAGAGACAGCGTATGCTGGAGAATAAACAGGAAAAAAAGCTGATAGAGACAGTAGATCACCTGTCTGACGACCTGCTCGACTACGCCTGTAGGCTGGTACGGGAACCCAGCACCCTCGGGAACGAGGCATCGGCCGTAAAGGTGGCAGAGGAAGAATTCAAAAGGCTTTCCTTTCAACCGGTCACCGTTCCCATTGTCCCGGCAACGCTTGCGGGACATCCGGGATTTGCACCGGTGCCTTGGGGATATGAAGGCCGCAAGAACGTGGTGGCGGTCCGGGAAGCGGATGCGGAGGGAGGACATAGTCTTCTTTTCAACGGACACCTGGATGTGGTGAGCCCTGAACCCCTGGAATTCTGGAGTGACGATCCTTTTGACCCGATAGTCAATAACGGCTGGCTGTATGGCCGCGGATCAGGGGATATGAAATCAGGTGTTGCGGCCATGACCTATGCAGTCCACGCCGTGGAAAAGGCGGGATTCGGATTGAAAGCACCTGTAAGCATTGAAGCGGTGATAGAAGAGGAATGCTGCGGGAACGGGGCCCTGGCGTGCCTGGAAGCCGGATACGACGCCGAGGCTGTACTGATCCCGGAACCCTTCGGGCCTACCATTCTCACCGCCCAGTTGGGGGTCCTCTGGTTCAAGGTCTCCGTCCGGGGTGTCCCGGTTCACGTGCAGTCCGCGCGATCGGGTACCAATGCCATTGAAAAAAGTTATCATGTTATCGATGCGCTGCGACAACTGGAAGCGGAACTCAACCTCTCTGATGTCCCACCCGAGTATCAAGACATGGTGCATCCCCTGAACCTGAATATCGGGATCTTCAAAGGGGGTGACTGGCCCTCCACCGTTCCGGCCACCGCCGAATTCCATGGCAGGCTTTCTTTTTTCCCGGGCGTCTCCTATGAGCAAATTTGTGCGCGCATTATCGAAACCGTAGAGAACGCCGCGAAAAGAGACCCCTGGCTTTCAGAGAACCCGCCCCTGATCGATTTTTATGGATTCCGGTCCGAGGGTCACAGCCTGGCTCTTGATCTCCCTGCTTTTTCTGCCCTGAATGCATGCCACAGGGCGCTCACAGGGGAGGATGCGAGGGAATATATCGCCACTTGTACGACGGATCTCAGGGTCTTCACCCTGTTCGGGTCCGGCCAAGCCACCTGCTACGGACCGGTGGCCGAAAACATCCATGCGGCAAACGAGCGGGTCAATATTGAGAGCATCGTCCATGTTGCGAAAGCATATGCCCTCTTCATATCGCGCTGGTGTGGCCTTGTGGAATAGGATAACTTCCTGGCCGTTCAACGGAATGGAGGAGAAAGAAAAATGAATGAAGTTGTCATCGCGGGCTATTTGAGGACAGCCCAGTCGAAATCCAAGCCGGGTGATCCGGCCAAGGACTGGTTTCACAAATTGAGGGCCGATGATCTGCTCGGGAGGCTCATACCGGAACTCCTCGGCAGGGTGGAAATCTATCCTGATGAAATCAACGATTTCCTCGTGGGCTCTGCAATGGGCGTGAGTGAGCAGTGGACCTATGGGGGAAGAACGCCCCTGTTCCTGGCCAATCTCTCGGAGAAGACACCCGCCAAATTCTTTGACCAGCAGTGCGGGTCCAGCATGGCGGCTGTTCACGTGGGATTCATGGAGATTGCCACCGGGTTCGCTGACATTGTGCTGGCATGCGGGATGGAGCATATGACGCGTGTCCCCATGGGACCCACCTTGTTTGAGAAGGAGGTTATCTCGCTCAATCCACGCCTGTATTCGGAAACCAGTTACAACCACTGGGATATGGAAGTGACGATGAATATGGGGCTCACGGCTGAAAAACTTGCTTCCCAAACTTCTTTTTCGCGTGAGGATTTTGACAGATGGGGAATACGTTCCCATCAACTGGCCTCCAGGGCAAGGAAGGAAGGTTTTTTTGAAGGTGAGATACTCCCCATTGAGGCCGAGCAGGCTAATGGGACTATGATGGCGGTGGATCGCGACCAGGCGGTCCGTGAGAGGGTTTCAATGGATGATATGGCAAGACTGAAGCCCGTGTTCCTTGAGGATGGGGTCATCACGGCGGGAAACTCGTCTCCTCTCAATGCTGGTGCCGGCGCCATGGTACTCATGTCCCGAAAGACAGCCGAGAGCAAGGGGATCAGACCTCTTGCTGCCATTCGGTCCATCGGGTTTGCCGGGGTGGACCCGACTATCATGGGAGCAGGACCGGTTCCGGCTATTCAGATGGCACTGGAAAAGGGAAATGTTCAGGTCAAGGACATGGATTTTTGGGAGATCAACGAGGCCTTCAGCGTGGTCGTGCTGAACTGTATTGAGGAATTGGGGATTGATCCGGAAAGGGTCAATATCAAAGGAGGTGGAATCGCCATCGGTCATCCCATGGGCGCCACCGGGATCAGGTTAGTCGGGACGCTTGCCCGGATCCTTGAGGAAAAAAATGGCCGTTATGGTTGTGCAGCAGCCTGCGTCGGAGGGGGGCAGGGCGTCGCGACGATTATCGAGTGGTGCTCCTGAGCCCCAATTTCGGAGAATCTGCCACAGGGAGAAATAGATTGCAAATCAAGGAGTTGAGAGTCAACGGCAAAAGGCTCCGGGAAAGCCTGGAACGCATGGCAAAAATCGGGGCAACCCCGGGCGAGGGGGTGCACAGATTGGCCCTATCCGACGAGGACAAGGAGGCCAGGGATCTTCTTATTACCTGGCTCAATGACCTGGAACTCCATGTGACCATAGATGAGATGGGAAATATCTTTGGTAGTCGACCAGGCAGAAACAACAGCCTATCTCCGGTCATGAGCGGGTCGCACATGGATTCTCAGCCGAGCGGCGGTCGGTTCGACGGCATCCTCGGGGTCATGGGTACCCTTGAAGTATTGAGAACCTTGCATGAAAACCAGGTTGTGACCGAACGTCCAATCGTTATTGTGGACTGGACGAACGAAGAGGGCTCCCGGTTTTCTCCGGCCATGGTGGGATCGGGCGTCTGGACGGGCGCTCTGCAGAGAGACTGGGTCTATAGTAGAACCGATATAGACGGCAGAAGGTTTGAAGGGGAATTGATCCGTATCGGTTACAAGGAAGAGGCAAAGTGTGAAAAATGGCCGGTTCACTGTTACTATGAATATCACATCGAACAGGGCCCAATCCTGGAAACGGAAGGAAGAGTCATAGGGGCGCCAAAAGGAATCGTCTGTCTGCACTGGTATGATGTCAATCTGAAGGGGGAGGCAAACCAGGTGGGGCCGACGCCCATGGAAGGACGGCATGATGCCCTGTGCGCTGCAGCGGAAATGATTCTGAAGGTCAATGAACTCCCGGAACATATGGGAGGCAATCTAGTAGCAACGGTTGGGGAAATAGAGAACTATCCAAACTCCAGGAACATCATTCCTGACAAAGTGCACTTCACCGTGGATATTCGCTCCTGGGATGACGATCATGCCCTGAAGGCGTGGGAAGTGTTACGCGAGGATTTTGAAGGGATTGCGGCACGAAGGGGCTGTCCAATAACCATGGAAGAAACCTGGAAAGTCCAGCATTCACCCTTTGATGAAAAACTGGTCGAGCGCATCCTGGATACCGCCGACCAGTTGGGCTACCCCAATCTACACATGGTTAGCGGTGCCGGGCACGATGCAAGCTATATGAACCAGGTCTGCCCCACCGCCATGATTTTTGTTCCGAGCATTGGGGGACGCAGCCATGTTGAGGTGGAAAACACCAGTTGGGAGGATTGTGAAGCCGGCGCAAACACCCTGCTGCATGCCATTCTGCAATCAGCCGAAGAGCGGTGAGGTGTTCAATGGCGGCTAGGATTTGATAGTGTTTGTCTCAAAAAGTGGGTATTTTCACAAGTTACGCGCAGTTTCTCAATTTTGGGAAAAGACGTTTTGGAATTTCTCGAAATTCCTCTCCTCTAACCCGCCCTGTCTGTCAGCTCAGCTCATATAACTCCTTGTATTTATGGTTATTAGCCTCCGAAATGAAGGTGGCATATTTTATGCTAAATCAAGTTTGGTAGGGAGTTGTTTGAAAAAATTAACTGAGATTGCAGATTCCACCTTACCAGAAACCAGCGAGATGGACTTTTTCTCTGAGTTGAAAAATTTAAGAGTATTACTCGTCGATGATGATGAGTGGATCAGGCATTCACTGGGGTTATACTTCGAGGAAGAGGGATGCCATATTCTTGCCCTGGAGACCGCAGAGGAAGGGATGGAGGCCGTAAAGGGGCAGGAATTCGATATTGTCATAACGGATTATCGGCTGTCAGGCATGGACGGGCTGGAATTTCTTCGGTTAATTCGAGGGATTTGCCCAAAGGCAAAGAGGATCCTGGTGACCGCGTATGGAAACGAAGATGTTATTACCAGGGCTCGGGGGATAGGTATCCGCGATTTTATACGAAAGCCTTTCACTTCCAGTGCTCTTGAGGCTTCGTTAAAGCGAATGGTGCACGCCCCGGAAAATTCAGCTAGACCTGCTCCAGGGGAAGCTATTCATGGGTGAGTGAAGCGTGTCTTATGCTAGGCAGTCTCGGAGGAGGGATAAAATGGGTTCGACTTTTCGTATTCATGTCCATCCGAGTTGCGATAGTGTGCACCTGAGGCTGGAGGGCGATATCAACGGCTTGTCTGCACATGAACTGCTGGAGGTGCTGAAGAAAAACTGCCGGTGGGCCACAAGAGCATTTATCCATACGAGCAACCTGAGCAGTGTTCATCCTTCGGCCCGCATGGTCCTGGAGGACAATCTTGAAACGCTGGACGGGAAGTGCCTCCCGCTCTTTTTCACCGGGAACCATGCAGAGCAGCTTGCTCCGCGGGACAGCAAACTTTCTTGATGTGTTGATGGAGCAGAAGACTTTCATCAACCCTGAACCGTGAACCTGGGGACTTTGAACCTGTGTAGTTACCCTCTATCTATTGACCAGATAGGTTTTGTCTCTCGATGACACGGTGGATATCCTTTATGAGCCTGGCGGATACCTCTTTCAAGGCCTGGCTCATGGCCCGGGCCAGGCCCCTTGGGTCCTCACTTTTCGTACTTCTGCGAGCAAGGTAGGTTTTTTCAAAAAGAGTGGTTTCCTTTTCGTCTGATCCATTGCCCTTGGAGAGGATGATTCTCAGACGGAGAACGGCCTCCCTGTGGTCAGGGGAGTCCCACCCCAGGAAATCTTCAACCACGCCCTTCAGTCTGTACGCACCGGCTGGTGGAAGGTACTCCCGGTATATCCGATGAAAAGCATGGGATTCTCTCAGATCCCTTGCCAGGAGGAACGAGGCCGTTCCAGCCGGCCTCGTTTGCCAGCGGTGATAGAGATACGCATGCCTCCCGAATTTTCTACGGCGGTAAATCATGCGATCCGTATCAAAGGGAGGGACCGCAACAAACCGCTCAACATAAATGTCAGCGTTCAGGGGATTGAGATCTGGAATTTGGGGAGCGGCATATTCCAGGGTGTAGTAATAAAATGCGGGGGTTTTCCGTTTGAGGTTCAAGCATCCCCCCAGGCACAGAAGTGCTATGAGAGCGATTATCAGCCAAAAGCTCTTCGCCATTTGCTTCAGTGATACGAGGCCTCTTTTCCCTGAAGTATTCATTGGCTATTCTCATGCATAGGGGGCTTGGGACGGGGAGGGGTCCCAAAGAGCAGAAGCGAAGGTTGGGCGGAAATCAGATCAAGGAGTTGTTGCAGTTCCTCGCTGGCCCGTTCCAGATTGTGGGCCGTTGCCTGGACACGCTGGAAAACATCCTGGGTTCGCAAATCAGTCTTTAGAATCAATGCGTCCGTGTTCCCCATGAGTTTATCCGCCTTTTCCATGGACCTCCGGAAATTGAAGAGCGCTGTTTTGATCTGGTTCCTGTTTTCTGCCAGGATCAAGTTTGTCTGGTCTGTGAGAAGGGCTATCCGTTTGACCAGTTTGCCGGCCTGGTTCATGGTCTGTTCCAGCGCCCCGGCAGATGCCTGAAAAGACTGAATGAGGGCATCCCATTTTTTTGGTGCTGTCAGGGCGTCCACATGGTCCAGCACGCTGTCCATTTTATTGGAAAGGTTCTTGAGGTCCAGGTCAGCCATTTTCTGGTTGAAGGTTTTCAGGGCGTGCTTCATCCTGCTGGAGATCCCTTCGAGGTCCGAGGCCTGGATTTGGCGCAGTACATCTAAAAAACCGCTCATCAGATTGCTGATTTCGGAGGGCTTGGAAGCGAGCACCGGATACCGCGTCGGGAAGTTGATTTTTGGGGATTGATCGGGTTCCCCATTCGCTCTCCGTTCCAGTTCCACAAACACGGACCCCGTGATACCCACGGCCTTCAACTGGGCAACGATGCGTTGATCCAGTTTCTGAGCTGATTCGATTTTCAGGACCACCCGGATCAACTTCCCGTCCGGTGCCACGCTGATACTTTCCACGCGACCGATGGGCACACCCCTGTATTTCACCGGTGAGTCCTTCATGAGGCCCTGCACCGATTCATCAAAATAGGCGGCATAATACAGTCCCTTTTGGAAGAGGTGCGTTGCCCCGAGAAAAATGAGAAGCGCGGCTGTGAGGATGGTTCCGCCCAGGACGAAAAGTCCTACCGCAAATTTTGTCCGCTTCGTAGTCATGGTCACCTGTGCCTCTGTGCATCGGCCTCGGTCCACCTGTTGAAAAACCGCCTCACAAAGGGATCCTGGCTGTGCGCCTTCAGATCATGGGGATCCCCCTCGGCGATGATTCCCTTGGTCTGCTTATCCAGCATGATTACCCGGTGGGCCACTCTTAGAATGCTCTGTAATTCGTGCGTTACGAGGACCATGGTTGTTCCAAATGTCCTGTTCAGGTAATCAATGAGAAAATCCAGCTCCGCAGAAGATATGGGGTCGAGCCCCGCCGAAGGTTCATCGAAAAAAAGAATCCTTGGGTTCAAGGCCATGGCCCTTGCCAGTGCCGCACGTTTTTTCATTCCGCCGCTCAGTTCGGATGGGAAAAAATGCTCATACCCATCCAGTTTCATCATACCCAGCTTGAATCTCACCAGCGCATTCACTGCCTGCTTGGGTAATTCGGTATATTCCTGCATGGGCAAGGCCACGTTTTCGGCCAGGGTCAGGGAACTCAAAAGGGCATTGTTTTGGAAAAGGACCCCCATTTTTCGCAGGATCCGTCCATAGGTTTCATCGCCCGCTCCTGTTATCCTGTCACCGTCAATGATGACTTCTCCCCGGGTGGGTTCCACCAACCCGATCATGTTTTTCATCAGGGTGCTCTTCCCACACCCGGTTTCCCCCAGGATTGCCAGGATTTCTCTTTCATAGACATTAAAATGAATCCTGTCCAGGATGAGCTTGTCTCCATACTTTGCCTGCAGATCCCGTACCTGGATGATCGCCTTTGTTCCCATATGATGGTTACCCCCAGTACGTGCGGATGATCGCGAAAATCGAGTCGGCCAAAATGATAAGAAATATGCTGGTCACCACGGAGGAAGTGGTCGCCGTTCCTACTGCTTCAGCCCCGCCATGGGCCTGAAATCCCCTTATGCATCCGATCCAGGAGATCAAGGCGGCAAAGACAGCGCTCTTGATAAATCCCCATCCCACATCATAGAGCGTAACAGCCCGAAGCGTCTGGTCCACGTAAGCGCTCAGGGTCAGGTTCAGCATGGAGACGCCGACAAGCAGGCCCCCGGCGATGGCGAAGAGATCGGACAGCAACGTGAGTATGGGTAAGACAATGACGCTGGCAATGAGTTTCGGGAATGCCAGAAACAGGATCGGATTCATGCCCATAACGTGAAGGGCGTCAACCTCTTCTGAAATCTCCATGGTGGCGATCTCTGCCGCAAAGGCGGACCCGGATCTGCCTGCGACGATGATGCCCGTGATGATGGGACCCAACTCCCTCACCATGGCGAGGGCCACCAGGGAGGCCACATAGATATTGGCGCCGAATTCCCGCAATTGCACGGAAGACATGAAAGCCATGATGAGGCCCATGAGAAAACTGATCAGGGCTATGATCGGGACGGCGTCCACGCCCACCCTTTCCATGGAGGAGATCATATCGCCCCATCGAAGCCTTCCGGGGTGCCTGAAAGCGTGCATGCATGCCAGGAACAATGACCCTGCGAAGGATACCATGAATTTGACATCATTCGCCGCCTTTATTGACGCCCCTCCGAGCCGGACAACAAGACCTAGGGGTTCCTGTTTGAAGAATGAAGCGCTGTCATCAAAGTGTTCCGAAGGGAGCATCTCCAGCAATTCTTTTGCCTGACTATCTGCTCCTGTTATTTCGATATGACCATCCCATGTGCTCATCATCCTTTTTAGTGCAAAGATCACCGCGATACCAAAATCCTCCATGGTGGCAACTCCGGAAAGATCGATTGACAGGAACGATGGATGGTGTTTTTCTACGTCAGCTAATAGTCGTTTGAACATGAACCCGGCACAGCGATAGTCCATGCATCCTGAAAGGTGAAGACTCAATGTTCCCTCACCGGTCGGCATCAAGGTGTAGTCGGAATCTTCCGGTTGCCCTGTACTGTTTTCCGTCTTCATGTGGTCTCTTGAAATTGTTAGCCCGGATTTCTCACCAATCCCGCGAAGCGCGGGACTACGATGGCGGATAGCCCCATGCCTACTGCGTTGCGCTTGAAAAATGACCTCGACGTACTCCAAGTATGCCTGCGGCCATTTTCCTGCACGCGCTCCCGATAGCGGGATTTCGCAAGCTCAACTTGCTATTCATGGGACTCTCCACCGTCTCGCGACGAAGATCGGTGAGAAACCCGGGCTAGAGGTCCTTGAATCGCAGTCGGTTAAGTGCCTTTTCATCAATCCCGTATTTTCCTTTGAGAATTTCCATGTTCATCTGGAAGA
>Ga0307446_1000581_pt1 | contig 12526 bp, 7 predicted proteins | sample SalMarSW160320MG_FD_202141 | JGI IMG/M metagenome (GOLD analysis project Ga0307446, IMG submission 202141) | Salt marsh sediment microbial communities from the Plum Island Ecosystem LTER, Massachusetts, United States - SW1603-20 | ecosystem: Environmental > Aquatic > Marine > Intertidal zone >... | reverse complement strand
TCATAACGATATTTAAATTCATCATCTGAAATTTTGACGTTGCCCGTTTTAGCTACATTATTTGATTGAGCTTGTGTTGAGGGAGGATGAAAAAGAATTAATAAGAGTAAAATTATTGTGGTAAGAAATCGCATCTGGATAATAAGATTAAAAAATTGAGAAATGTTCAGGTTTTTATTCGTTGTATGTATTATTCTGCTTTTTTGTATACTCTAATATAATCTATTACCATTACCTGTGGAAAATAAGTGGTCTCATCGGGATTACCGGGCCAGTTGCCGCCAACTGCAACATTAAGAATCAGGTAAAATTCCTGATCGAACGGTGCGGGATATTCTGCCGAATTTGTATACCAATCATTCTGGGTTAAATACAAATTCCCGTCTACATACCACCTGAATTCATCCTCTTCCCATTCAAGTGTAAAGAGATGATATTTTTCCGCAAAATTTCCGGATTTCAACTTGAGTGAGCTGCCGGTATGAGTATTATTAGGATAAGTTCCGCCGTAATGTAAGGTACCGTAAACTCTTGTTGGTTCCTGACCGAGTAATTCCATTATATCAATTTCGCCACTTGCAGCCCATCCGCCATACTTCTCATTTTTGGGCATCATCCATATCGCAGGCCACATTCCTTGACCATATGGAAGCTTTGCTCTTATATCAAATCTGCCATATTTCCAATCGCCTTTATTTCTGGAATTAAGCCGCGCAGATGTATAATTCCATGTTCTGTTTCCAACGGTATATTTTTCTTTTTTAGCTACAATAACAAGGTTCCCATCTATGATTAAAGAATTTGAATCTCTGGCTGTGTAGTACTGCAATTCATTGTTACCACCCCCGTCTCCATTAACTTCGTGTGTCCACTTGGTTGCATCTATGTCGGGCCCGGAAAACTCATCATTCCAAACCAATTGCCAGCCGGGAATTGAAGGGATGGTGTCGTTGGGATTTGAATCTGTTATGTTATCGGTTTTATCTGAAGAACAGTTTACAAAAATCAATATCCATAAACTAAATAATGAAATCATTATAAACTTTCTTAATAATTCAAAATTTATACTCATTGCCTATTGTTATTTTTTCGCAGTAATTTTTCTTTACTTCATCAGGACAAAATTTGTGCCCTGAAAATTACAGAATACTATTTTGATTATCGATACTTAATTATTGCAGTGGTTTTTTGTGAGGGGGGGTACCGGAGATTTAACTTATCAATATAATAAGTCGTATTTATTATATTGATAAGTTAAAAAATGATAATGAATCGAATTATTAACCTTAAAAATCGTTTTATAAGTTGCTATATTTCCATTCACCAATTTTTTATGTTGAAATGTATTGGGAAATTGATCCGGAATGAATTTTAAACAAGTAATTTATGTGGTTATAAGTTCAGCATTATTGATCTTATTTATTTTTCTTAGCATTCTTTTCATACCATCCACTCCGCGTTTAAATTCAGGATTGAATAGTAAAGTAATACACTTTGTGAATCATATTACCCCGGCACAAAAACAAATAATTGATTTGTTTAACGAAAGAAACAAAGGAAGAATATTCGTTGAACCTATCGATCTTCCGTTTGAAAAATTCAGCACGAATGAAAGGAAAGAACTTTTAGCCAGGTTTTTAAGGAGTAAAAGCGATCGCATAGATGTATTCACTGTTGATCAAATATGGGTTCCCCGTTTTGCCAAATGGAGTTTGCCTTTAGAACATTATTTTTCCACAGGAGAAAGAGAGAATCTTCTTAAATATGCGTTGGAAACTTGTTACTTTAATGATACGCTTGTTACAATTCCTTTATACTTAGACGTTTCTGTAATGTATTATCGTAAAGATTTGTTGAAATCATTTAACATTAATTCCAAAGCAATTAATGACATCAGTAAATCATTGACTTGGCAGGAGCTCATAAATATTTATGATCAGTCTTTTCACGGATATAATCCTTACTTTTTATTTCCTGCTGATGATTATGAAGGATTGATGTGTATGTTCTGGGAAATGGTTAGAGGATTAGGCAGTGATATTATTTTGGATGGCAGATTGAATTTACATTCCCCGGAAGTAAAAAGATCATTACAGATGATGGTTGATCTTGTAAATAAATATAAGGTTACGCCTAAAAGTGTAACGATCGGAAGAGAAAATGAATGTATAGCAGATTTTTTGCAAGACCAGGGAATCTTTTTACGTAGCTGGCCTGGTTTGTTAACTGATCACGGGTATTTGATAAAAGATCCCCGGATAAAAGAACAGATCGTTAAAGCGCCTACACCTCATTTTTCAGAAGGCAAACCGGTTTCGGTATTCGGTGGATGGAATCTGATGGTTTCAAAATTCTCAAAAAACATTCCTGAATCGGTTGAATTTGTTAAGTTCCTTTGTAGTGAAGAATCCCAGCGGATTTTACATGAAAAAGGCGGTTATCTCCCTATATATAAATCCTTATATGATGAAGGAAATAAGGACCTGGATTTTTATTATAAATTGATAAAACAGGGAATTCATAGACCGATACACGAACATTATACCAATATATCAGATGTGCTTTCATATTATTTTAATCTTGCAATCAAAGGGGAGATTGGCGTAAATAAAGCGCTTGATCTTGCGGAGGAAAAGATCAAAGCTTCTGCAATGCTTGAAAACTGACCCGGATGAATTTTTATGAGTATAAAGGATTATATAGAAAAATTTAAAGAACATCATTTCGAATTTAAACATCTAACGGTTTTGTTTATCGTTTTGTTATGTGTCCAGTTGGTTGTTTCTTTCATCAACAAAGCTTCAATCACGAATTTCCTTAATAAAACTCAGGATTGGTATCAGGAAGATTCGGCAGAAAAGCTTGCTAATCTCACCTCGACTTCGTTAGAGCTTATAATTGAATCAATTGCACCAAACAAAATAATCTCGAATGAAGAGCAGTCAAGATTAATACAATCATTCAATATTATTTTCAGCCAGCAGATGCTTCAACACAACATAGAAGAAATTTGCATTCTTGTTACAAAAGGAGAATCAATTTACGCAATTGATGAAGGAGCGGTATTATTTGATTATTTCTATAAAGATTCAGTAAGTGTGAACGAGAAAAAGTTATTTCATAGCAATGCTGTCAATTTATATCAGGATGTAAGAGATGAATTACAAAAGGAAGAACAGATAAAAACTATAACTTACAGCGACCAGGTTTTTCACGTTTTCGTTCCATTTGTTATTCGTGGCGAATATGTAGGTGCGGTTTATGTTAAAGACAAGCCTAATTTTTCGCTCATTACAGATCAGATAATTTCCAATTACGATGAAACCACTATCATTTATGTCTCGCTTATTTTACTTGGATTTATTGCAATGTATTTCATCTCATCTTATACCGTTAAAGAAAGAAATGAAGCACAGCAAAAATTATTTGAGGAACACGAGGAAAATCTGAAAAAACAAATTACGTTTGATAAAGAATTAACATTTACCAAAAGAATTTATCATGCTCATCATAAAGCCGAAAAAGTTATGGGATTTATTAAAGAAGATCTCAGGAAATTAAACAGACCAGATAAGATGAACGAAACAAAAGTAAACGAAATTAATAACAGGATGATAAAATATTCTAATTTTATATCCAGGGTTATTTATGATATGAAATGGTACGATCCGCCTTTGCAAACAGTACGAAGCTCAATTTATAATACAAACCTGAACGATGTTCTGGAATTTCTTGTAAATAATATTTTTAAAAGAGTATCAAATATTGCAGATTCATTTAGTTTTGATCTGAAGCTCGATAAGAATTTGCCGGTAGTTCACATAAATGAATTTGTTGTTTGGGAAATGTTCGAACCTCTGATACAAAACAGTATCGATCATGGCGGCAAGGATTCGCTTATAATTACTATTGCTACTGAGTACAACAAAACAGACAATTCTTCTTCAATATCTATTTCCGATAATGGTGTTGGTATAAATGAAGAATTACTAAAGGTAAATGATGAAGGGATTAAAAACATATTTTTAGAAAATGTAACAACTAAACACACGGAACTGAAAAAAGGAGGTTATGGTTGTTATATTGCCTGCCAGATTTCCAAAAGATGTGGTTGGGGTCTTGATGCCCAAAATAATCCGGGTGGCGGATGCTCATTTGTGATTTCTATTAAACATAATTAAAACGGATAGTATTAATGTTAGGAAATGATTTAATAAAAGTATTGTTGATAGAAGATGAAGATTTTGATATAAAGCGAGTTCGGAATACTATAAAACCTTTTTCTGATCGAATTGAAATTAGTAAAGTAGTTTCAAATGGGAATAAGGCTGTAGAATATATTCGGAGCAATCATGATTTGATTGATGTAGTTATTATGGATTACCAGATTGCTGGTGGCTTAATGGGTGAAGACCTGATAAAAAAAATAAAAGATACCAACCATCTCGTTCAGATTATTGTTATTACCAAGATGACGATTAATATACCTGATTACAGCTTTGCAAATAAGTTGATAAAAGCAGGTGCTTTCTGGTATTGTACAAAATATCCCGGCGATATTGATGATTTTATTTATCAACCAACCGATTTTATAATAAGCATCTTTAACGCATACCAGAAAAAAGTTCTTGAAAAAGACAGGTTAAAATCAAATCAAAAATTTGAAAAAAATGTAAATGATCTTCTTAAACAAAAAGTATTAATTGGCGAATCGCCCGGCATTCAAAGTCTAAGGGAAGATATTAAAAAATGTGCACAGTCGAATGTGAACGTTTTAATACATGGTTCATCGGGGACAGGCAAAGAACTTGTAGCTTACAATATTCATTACCGTAGCGATCGTAAATATGAAAACTTTGTACCAATAAACTGCGGCGGACTTCCGCACGAGTTGATCGAGAGTGAACTTTTTGGTTATGAAAAAGGAGCTTTTACAGGAGCAAATAAAAAGAAGCCCGGCTTATTCGAGTTAGCCGATAAAGGCACTATCTTTTTGGATGAAATAACAGAAATGCCGCTTCAGGCACAGGTGAAACTACTTCGTGTAATACAGGATGGAGAACTGGAAAAACTGGGCAGAACCGATAAAGTAAAAGTAAACGTACGAATAATCTCTGCATCAAATAAAAATATTGAAGAAGAAGTTCGTGCAAAAAGATTTCGTGAAGATCTGTATTATCGTTTAAATGTTGTAAACCTTGCTGTTCCTGATTTAAGTGAAAGAAAAACCGATATCCCAATTTTGTTTGATCATTTTCTGTCTTTCTATCGTCTGGAAATTGGTAATGAAAAACCAATTTTAGATAAAGATGCACGTGAGTTGTTTATAAATTATACCTGGCCCGGAAACGTGAGGGAATTAAAAAATGTGGTTCAGCGATTGCTTTTTAGGGGAGAATCCAAAATAAATAAATCCATCGCAGAACAAGCATTAGGAATCAACTCAAAAGCTAGAGATGAAAAAGATAGCATAAATAAGTTTATCTTTCCTGAAGATGATAACCTGCTGACATTAAAAGATTTTGAAAAGCAGGTAAGGAAAAAATATTTTGAATATATTAGATCAAAATCATCCTCCGATACAGAAGCCGCTAATAAACTGGGTTTGGCCCCGCCTAACTTTCACAGGATGTGTAAAGAACTGGGTTTGAAATAACAATTATCAAAACTGATAATCCTCACTTATTAAAATAATAATATGGTTGTCACTATACCCACTAATTTTAATATAAGTCCACTTTTAGAATGAAAATAAACTGGACTGATAATTGTTTGTCAAAAATAGTTCTTTAGTTAAAGTTGTTTTAAGCTGCTCCTTTATATATTGTTATTTATTGTGATGTAGTTATTCAACGAAATCATATTAATTAAACCTCCTTTAATTGTTGATTTAAAAACGACGAACTAATGAATAATCAGAATTTTCACTTATTTATTCTAGATGTTAGAGCGGTGTAAAAACCGCTCTCTTTATTTCTTATAAATCCTGTAAATATTTTGTTTTGCGTATGAACCATTTTACTAAGCTTAATCTCTTCATTCTACTTTCAATATTATTTTTTTCAAACAGCATATCTGCACAATCATTTCTCCACACTTCAAATAAAAAAATTGTGAATGGATCAGGCAATGAAGTTTTGTTAAAAGGCATCGGTTTGGGAGGCTGGCTACTTATGGAAGGGTATATGCTTCACACATCGGGTTTTGCGAATGCGCAATGGGAAATCAGAAAGGCAATTGAGGATTTGATCGGAACAACTAATGCTCAACAATTTTATGAAGCTTACCGTGCAAACTATGTAACCAGGGAAGACATAAGTAAAATTACAAAATGGGGATTCAATTCAATACGACTTCCTTTTCATTATAATATTTTAACTCCGTCTGAATCACCCGGTGTTTATCTTGAAGAAGGATTTGCTGTTCTTGATTCAGTTTTAGCCTGGTGTAAAGATAATCATTTATACCTGATACTGGATCTGCATGCTGCACCTGGGGGACAGAGCGACGGACCAATTTGTGATTATAATCCTGCAAAGCCTTCACTCTGGCAGGATCCTGCAAATCGGGATAGAACTGTGGAAATATGGAGAAAGATTGTTGAACGATATTATAACGAAGAATGGATTGGTGGTTATGATCTATTAAACGAACCTGCATGGGAACTTGGGCAAGGCAGTCCGTTACTTCGGCAACTATATGAACGAATTACAGATACTATCAGAGTTGTTGACACAAACCATATTATTTTTATTGAAGGGAACTGGTGGGCAACAACATTTGACGGATTAACACCACCCTGGGATGATAACATGGTTTACAGTTTTCATAAATACTGGAACACAAATGACCAGGGAAGTATTCAGTATTTAGTTAATATACGAAATGCCTACAATGTCCCACTGTGGCTTGGAGAAACAGGGGAAAACTCAAATGTATGGTTTGTTGATTGCGTAGAGTTAATGCAAAGTAATGATATAGGATGGGCTTGGTGGCCCCATAAAAAAATCGACGCTCTTGCAGGACCTTTATCTGCAATACTTTTACCATCTTATCAAGTACTTCTCGATTACTGGAATGGTTCAGGGTCAAAACCGACAGTAACTTATGCTACGGATGCTTTACTGCAGCAAGCAGATAAATTATTAATTGAAAAATGCAATTTTCATCCTGATGTTATTGATGCCCTTATAAGGCAGCCAAGCAATACCACGATTAAGCCTTTCTCTTCAAATGAAATTCCGGGAATTATATATGGTGCACAGTATGATTTTGGTCATAGAGGATATGCTTATGATGACAAAGATTATCAAAACACTAGTGGCAATTCAGGCGGTAGTCCTTGGAACAACGGCTCAGGTTACAGGAACGATGGAGTCGATATTCAGCCGACTAACGATCCATTCACGTTGGGATTCAATGTTAGCTGGATAGAAAACGGAGAATGGTTAAAATTTACAGTTAATGTTTTACAGTCCGGGACATTTGAGATTGCTCTACGTGTATCTGCTGCAAATTCAGGAGGTCAGATTGCTTTACAATGGGATGGATTAAACCTAGCTATTAAAGATGTCCCTAATACCGGAGGTTGGCAGAATTGGCAAACAGTGATGCTTTCAGATGTTCAATTAACATCGGGGAAGCACGAACTACGGATCATTTTTATAAATGGCGGCTTCAATTTCAATTATGCGGAATTCTCACAAACGGCTGTGGGGGTTGGAGAAGAAAAAAATATGCCGAATAATTTTGTATTGAAACAAAATTATCCAAACCCATTTAATCCAGAAACAAATATAGAATTTTCATTACCACATTCCGGCAATGTTCAGATAAGACTGGTTGATATGCTTGGTAAAGAAATTACACTGGTAAACAATAAATATTATAACAAAGGAAATCATAAAATAATACTAAACGCTGATAAGTTAAATTTATCAAGTGGTGGTTATATATATACTATCATATTTGAAAGTCGTGTATTAACAAGAAAGGCTCTGCTTATAAAATAAGAGTTAATTCAACTTATAAAATAAATCACATCTTTATTGTTAGTTGATACTAATTCTGTGGTTTTTTTGATTTGTCGTTTTATCAAAAACATTTACAGCTGTTATTAAAATAATAAGTCCTGCTTATTATTTTAATAAGCAAAATGTTGTCTGCAATGGCCCATTCCTTAGCTAAATAGAATAATAATCATTGATTAAAATGGCATTGTTTGTGTGATATTCGGAATTTATAAATCGAGGTAATGTATTTGCCATCCGCCTTTTCAAATATAGATGTCATTATCTTATTTGTTTATCTCATACTTTCATTGGTGATAGGATTATATTATTCAAAACGGAGTGATAAGAATACTGAAGAATACTTCCTTGCGGGAAGAAGTATCGGCTGGGTAGCAATAGGGCTTACTATTTTTTCAACCAATATATCAAGTGAACATTTTATTGGATTAGCAGGTTCAGGAGCCACAAGGGGCTTAGCTGTAGGACAATTTGAACTTATGGCAATTTTTATCCTGATTTTTTTAGGCTGGGTTTTAGCTCCAGTTTATTTGAAGTCTGGTGTTAAAACAATGCCAGAGTTACTCGAAAAAAGGTTTAATACGAAGATTAGAAAAATTTTTGCTGTACTCTCAGTTTTCATTTATTTATTCACAAAGATTTCCGTTACCTTATTTGCGGGAGGAATTTTATTTTATACCGTTTTTGGATTTAACATTTATGCATCTGCAGTTGTAATTGTGTTAATAACAGGTATCTACAGTTTGATTGGTGGAGCTAAAGCTGTTATAAAAACAGGTGTGTTTCAAGCCGGGGTATTATTGCTTGGTGCAGTTCTAATGACAATATTCGGATTAAAAGAGGTAGGAGGAATTTCAGGATTAACAAGCAAGCTGCCGGAAGATTTTTTTAACATGTTTAAACCGATTAGTGATCCGGATTTTCCATGGACGGGTATTCTGTTCGGTGCGCCTATCATAGCATTTTGGTATTGGTGTACAGATCAATATATTGTACAGAAACTTCTTAGTGCTAAATCTATCAACGATGCAAGACGCGGGACACTATTAACAGCTCTTTTAAAAGTTATGCCTTTGTTCATTCTGGTTGTACCGGGACTTATAGCAGCAGCTTTATATCCCAATATTCAAGGTGATGAGGCATATTCAACATTACTTGCAAGTAATTTATTACCAGTTGGAATAAGAGGTTTGGTTCTTGCCGGTCTCCTCGCTGCTGTTATGTCATCGCTCTCAAGTGTCTTTAATGTAATTTCAGCACTTTATACTAACGATGTATATAAACCGAATCATAAAAATGCATCGGAAAGAGAATTGGTTTTAGTGGGAAGACTAACTACAGCCGTAATTACCTTTGCTGCAATTCTCTGTGTCCCCTTGGTTAGGCAGTTCGATTCACAAATTTATCTGTATCTTCAAAGTGTACAGGCATATTTCGGTCCACCAATAGCAGCATTATTTATTTTAGGTTTAACTGTTAAAATGGTAAATGCAAAAGGAGCACTGGTTGGATTGCTAATCGGTGAATTCATCGGATTAACCCGTCTCGGTGCGGATATGTTAGTTCATTCTTCAACAAAAATATTTCCCTTAATAAAGTTTTACGCAGGTATAAACTTTCTTCATTTTGCAGTTATCTTATTCATCTTCTCAAGCCTGTCAATAGTTGCTGTTAGCTTTTTAACTAAAAGTTCACTTGAACCAGGGATAAATAAAGTTAAATTTCTTTTCAATGAAAGTTTAAATGAAATAAAGATTAGCTTAAATAATAAAGGCACCTTCAGAGGGTATAAAACCAATCTTATGTTCTCTGCATTTATTGTTTTAATAATTATAAGTCTTTGGAGCATATTATACTGATTAATAAAATTATAGAAATAAATTACATTATAAATAGCAAACGCTATGTGTTTGTATACTTATAATATTGATTAACTATAAAGGAGATAGAGTTATGAGAAAACTACAACTACTGTTTTTGTTGGGATTATGCCCGGCGCTGTTTGTTGTGAGAGGACAGTCTCAAATCGAAAGTTTCGATGCTGTCAAATCCGACACAACTTATACGGTTCTACTTGAAGCGCCTTCAACTGTTACACTTACAGATGAAACCGGAGATAAAGTTGAAGGAGCAGGTTCGCTCAGATTTCACACTAATCTGGCATCGGTTCACGATTGGGGGACTTATGCACAGATACAGAAAAATTTACCGGAAGGAAGTTATTTTGATTGGAGTGCAAATGATACTTTGAGCCTTTGGATTAAGGTAACAATGGCTCCTTCTTTACCTGCCAGCATGGTTTTCAGGATTCACATTGCAGATCAACCAACCCCTTCAGATGACAGGGAAGAATATATCTATCAAAATAATACTGTGATTGACGCAGTTTCAGGTTGGGTGCAACTAAAAGCACCTTTAGTTGAAAGAGAAATTGACATAGGTGATCCGGATAGTACCGGCTTTATATTATTTCCATCTGCTTGGACTCGTACATCTGAAAATAATCTGAAATTAGATCTTGATAAGATCGTTGCGTTCAACATTACAGCAGTAAGCACAACAAACGCTGCAGACTCTGTTGAATATTTACTGGATGATTTTGAAGCTACTGGATTTAAATCTAAACCATTAATTGTGTTCAATGGTAAAGATGTTCCAGCTAATTTGGGTACTGGTTGGGCATGGGGACAATCTTCAGTTTCAATTGAGGAGGGCGCAGGTTCTGGTCCTCAGAAAAATGCAATAAAATGGGTTCAGGGAGATGAGTATGGAAATGGATGGACTGGTATAGGTTGGACAATTGATCCCCCACACGATTTATCAACTGTATGGGATACTGATACACTTCACTTTAAATGCAAATCTGAAAGCTGGAGCGACACAGTAGATATTGCTTTGGAAACAAATTCTGATGGAAAGATGGGGTATCAATTTATACCGCCCGGTGACAATCAGTGGCATGAATATGCAGTTCCTTTAAATAGTTTTATGCCGGTGGAAGCAACTGTAGGATTCGATCCAGCAAGTATAGCAACATTCGGAATCATGGCCGGGAATCCTGGTTCAGTTAATGGTACTGGTGTTGCAGGTAGTGTTCTTTATTTTGATGATATCTGGACAGGAACTCCGGATTTTGATGTTATTGCTCCTGTTGCAGTGGAGAATTTATCAGGCATACCCGGCACGTATACTAATCTAATTACTTGGTCAGATGTACCCGGTGAAGAAGGAGAACTTTATAATTTATATTATAGCTCAGATCCTATTTCTGATGTTTCGACAGCGGAAGTTGTTCAACTGAAAATAGATGAAGGATTACAGCTCATGGAACATGTATTGAGAGCTCCGGTTTCTGATCAATCTGTTACATACTACTATGCAATAACCTGTACTGATGCTGCAGGTAATGTTTCCGATGTTGCATCTCTTAGCAGTCCTGTTACAAATACCGCACAGGGAGTGGTTACGATCTCATTAAACGCCCCAACGAATACATTTTCTGCGGATGGAGATTTAAGTGAATGGTCAGGTATTACTCCAATACATATGGCTCCATCTGGTGGTGGATATATTGTTACAAATACAATCATCGATGGTGATGCTGACCTTTCCCTCGATGTATATTTAGCTGTTGATGATACTTATCTTTATGTAGCTATGGATGTTGAGGATGATGTCGTTTCTACTTCACAAACCACAACATACGAGAATGATGCACCGGATTTGTTTATAGGTTTGTACAACTGGCATGGTCTTCCTCATACCAGTTATAAGAGAGGTTCTGAACCAGATTATCATTTCAGATTTGCATATGATCGTGCACTAATAGATGGTCTGGCCGATGGCGATAGTTTACTTGTCCCAGGAACTGAGTATAACTGGAGCGAGAAATTCCCAACTGGTTATACAGTTGAAGCAAGAATACCATGGCAACTCTTAGCAGATCGATTTGGGGATGATCTTTTTACACCCATTGAAGGAATGAGAATTCCACTTGATTTCTCAATAAATGATGCTGATGATACCGGAACCAGGGAAGGTATATTAACCTATTCACCAATTAATGAGGATCAATCCTGGAATAACGTGTCTTTATGGTTATATACCTGGATCGGAAGTTTATGGACCGATGTTGAGCAAGATGGAAATACCGTAAATAAGTATTCATTATCTCAAAACTACCCAAACCCGTTCAACCCGACAACTCAAATCAACTATACACTTGAAAAATCAGGATTAGTAACTGTAAAAGTTTATGATATATTGGGTAAGCTGGTTGCTACTCTTGTTAATGAACAACAGAATCCCGGTTTGCATACTATTAACTTTAATGCTGCCAGATTTACAAGTGGAGTTTATATATATCAGATAAACTCTGGTTCGTTTACAAGTACTAAGAAGATGATACTCGTGAAGTAATTTAGTAAGGGCACGACATTGATTATTGTCGTGCCCGATTTTTGTTTCTTGTATTAAAAAATTTAGGAATATGCGCA
>Ga0307446_1000578_pt1 | contig 12595 bp, 11 predicted proteins | sample SalMarSW160320MG_FD_202141 | JGI IMG/M metagenome (GOLD analysis project Ga0307446, IMG submission 202141) | Salt marsh sediment microbial communities from the Plum Island Ecosystem LTER, Massachusetts, United States - SW1603-20 | ecosystem: Environmental > Aquatic > Marine > Intertidal zone >... | reverse complement strand
ATTTTGTTGAGTAAACGATGCATAGATGTCGAGCAGGATCTGCTTCTGGCGCTCGGTGATCGCGGTATCGGTGATGACGGCGTCGCGCACCTGACTTTTGTCGCTGGGCTCGAGGATCCCGGCCCGCACGTAGAGAACCTCGGCGGAAACGCGCAGCGCCTTTGCGATCTGGTTCAACACATCGGCGGACGGCTTGCGCAATCCGCGTTCCACCTGGCTCAGGTACGGATTGCTGACGCCGGATTTTTCGGCAAGCTGTCGCACCGAGACCTGCGCGAGCTCGCGCTGACTCCGGATGAAGCTGCCTATGTCAGAGGCCATGTCAGACGCCGCGCTGGACACCTTGGTGGAGAGCTTCTCCTCCGATGGCATTGCATACTCCCGGGTCCGACGGCTGGTCTCGACGGGCACCAGCCTACGGACAAGCGCTTGCTATTGCAAGCAGTTGTTAGCGCTGCTAGAAGAGCAGCTGTGCAATCGCATAGATCGCCAGCCCCGCCAGCGCCCCCACCACTGTGCCGTTGATCCGAATGAATTGCAGATCGCGACCGACGTGCAGCTCGATCCGCCGACTCGCCTCCTCGGCATCCCAGCGCTCGATCGTCTCGGTGATGATCGCTGTGATCTCCACCCCATACTGGGAAACCAGGTGCTGGGCTGCCCGCACGATCCAATTGTCGACCTTGTCGCGCAGGTCGGCGTCATCACGCAGTGACTCCCCGATGCTGACCACCGTGTCGGCGATGCGGGTCCGCAACGCGCTGGACGGGTCGTCTACCCCGTCGAGCACCAGACGTTTCAGCGTCGCCCACGCCGTCGCGGCGGCGTTGGCGATCTCGTCGCGCGCCATCAGCTGCTCTTTGACGGCGTCGGCGCGTGTGATGGTGGTCGGATCGTGTTGCAGATCGTCGGCGAATTCGAACAGGAAGCGGGTCGCCGAACGGCGCAACTCGTGGTCGGGGTTGCGGCGCACCTTGTCGGTGAAGTCCATCAGCTCGCGATGAATACGGTCACCGACCAGGTGGTCGATGAATCGGGGCGACCAGCTTGGGGAGTCACGCTCGACCACCCTCTGGATGACCTCGCCGGCGTTCAGCGACCATTGGAACGCACGGTCGGCCAGCAGCTGGATCAAAGCCTCCTGGCGGTTTTCGGCCAGCAACGTCGCCAACAGCCGGCCCACCGGCGGACCCCACTGAGGTTCGGCGATGCGGCGCACGATCATCCGATCGATCACGTGCTGGACGTCGTCGTCCCGCAGCAGCTCCACGAGTACGCGCAGCACCGTCGCCGTCTCGCTGGCCACCCGCTCGGCATGCGCGGCCTCCGAGAGCCACTTACCCAGCCGGCCGGGCACCTGGGCATCCCGCAGCTTGATTTCGACGATCGGCGCCGACAAGAAGTTTTCCCGCACGAAGGTTCCCAGGCCCTCGCCAAGCTGGTCCTTTTTGCGCTTGATGATCGCGGTGTGCGGGATGGGTATGCCCAGCGGATGCCTGAACAGTGCGGTCACGGCGAACCAGTCCGCCAGGGCGCCCACCATCCCGGCCTCCGCGCCGGCACCGACGTAGCCGACCCAGGCGCCCAAACTGGCGTGCGCCTGGGCCCAGCGGCAAGCGAGGAACACCCCGGTGGCGCCGACCAAAAAGCTCAGTGCCACCATCTTCATCCGACGTAGTGCCACTCGTCGCTCGGCATCGGCCTGCGGATCGGCCCCGGCAAACGATTCCGCGAAAGACGTGTGGGTCCGCCGGTCCACGGGCAATGGCGGCACGGAATTCAGCCCCGCCGCCGACGAGCCCGGCGCTTCGCCTCTGGATGCGGCTCTGTGTACCACCACTCCATCATCTATCGCCGGAGCAGATGGTGTGGCGAACACCGCTCAGGGAGGTACATTCGCGCGGCATCGACGCCAAACAGGCCCCCAAAAGCCGTAGTATCAGGGGCGTCTACGGAATGGGAAATCGGCGGACAGTGATAGAGCAAATCTCGGCTGGGACGATCAAGACGGATGGTCGCAAGCGGCGCTGGCATCAGCACAAGGTGGAGCGCCGCAATGAGCTCGTCGACGGCACGATCGACGCGATTCGCCGACACGGCCGCTTCTTGAGCATGGACGAGATAGCCGCGGAGATCGGGGTCTCCAAGACGGTGCTCTACCGCTATTTCGTCGACAAGAACGATTTGACGACCGCCGTGATGATGCGGTTCACCCAAACAACCCTGATTCCCAACATGGCTGCCGCACTGTCGTCCAATCTGGATGGTTTCGACCTGGCCCGCGAGATCATCCGGGTCTACGTCGACACCGTGGCGAGCGAACCGGAGCCGTATCGGTTCGTGATGGCCAACAGCTCGGCGAGTAAGAGCAAGGTGATTGCCGACTCGGAGCGGATCATTGCCCGCATGCTCGCGGTGATGATGCGCCGCCGCATGCAGCAGGCCGGGATGGACACCGGCGGTGCGGAGCCGTGGGCCTACCTGATCGTCGGTGGCGTGCAACTGGCCACCCACTCGTGGATGTCAGATCCGCGGATGAGTCGCGACGACCTGATCGACTACCTGACCATGCTGAGCTGGAACGCCCTCAAGGGGATCGTTGAGGTCGGCGGATCGCTGGAGAAGTTCCGGGAAGAGCCACATCCTTCGCCGATCGTGCCGCCCCGCGACACCTGACCGGATGCGGCGCGCAGACGGTGGTGTGACGCGCTACGCACCGCCGGGGAATGCGACTTCGGCCGCCTCAACGGCTAGCATGCAGGGGATGCATCGGGGGTAAAGCAGGGCACGCCACTTGCTGCCCGCCTGCCACCGCATACAGAAAGGCTCCATCCCGTCATGTCCGTGCAGCTCACGCCGCATTTTGGAAACGTCCAAGCACATTACGATCTGTCGGACGACTTCTTCCGGCTCTTTCTCGACCCCACCCAGACCTACAGTTGCGCCTACTTCGAGCGCGACGACATGACGCTGGAAGAGGCGCAGATCGCCAAGGTCGAACTTGCGCTCGGAAAGCTCAACCTCGAGCCGGGGATGACGCTGCTGGACATCGGCTGCGGCTGGGGCGCCACCATGCGACGGGCCATCGAGAAGTACGACGTCAACGTCGTGGGCCTGACGCTGTCCGAGAATCAGGCCGAGCACGTCCAGAAGATGTTCGACGGGATGGACACCCACCGCACCAGGCGGGTGTTACTGGAAGGCTGGGAGAAGTTTCACGAGCCGGTGGACCGCATCGTCTCCATCGGTGCATTCGAGCACTTCGGCCGTCAACGCTACAGCCGCTTCTTCAAGATGGCCCACCAGGTACTGCCGGACGACGGCGTGATGTTGCTGCACACCATCGTGCGCCCGACCTTCAAAGAGGCCCGGGCACGTGGCATGACACTGACTCACGAGATCGTTCACTTCACCCAGTTCATCTTGGCCGAGATCTTCCCCGGAGGCTGGCTGCCAACGGTCCCGACCGTCGAAGAGCACGCCGTCGCGGCCGGCTTCAAGGTGACCCGGATCCAGTCGCTTCAGCTGCACTACGCGAGGACGCTGGAAACGTGGGCCGCCGCACTCGAGGCCAACCGGCAGCAGGCCCTCGCCATCCAGTCTGAAGAGGTCTACGACCGGTACATGAAGTACCTGACCGGCTGCGCCCGGCTCTTCCGCCAGGGATACACCGACGTCGACCAGTTCACATTGGAGAAGTGATCGGCATTTCAGCGGGCTACCGCCGGCTCACTTCACGAGGGTGAACTGCCCCACGTTCGTGACGCCTTTGCGGAAGAAGTTTTCGCACCCGGTCAGGTAGTGCATGTACTTGTCATAAACCGCTTCGGACTGGATCTCGATGGCCTTTTCCTTATTGGCCTCGAGATTGGCCGCCCACATGTTCAGCGTGCGTGCGTAATGCGGCTGCAGCAATTGCACTTTCTCCACTGAGAACCCAGCGGTCTGCGCACCCTTGAAGATGTCCTCCTGGGCCGGCAACTGCCCGCCCGGAAAAATCTCGGTGCCGATGAATCGCGCGAAGTGGATATCCTTCATCGTCAGCGGGACGCCGCGCTCATGCAACTGCTTTTGGTTGTACGCCAAAATCGTGTGCAGCAACATCCGGCCGTCCTCCGGAAGGACGTCGTAGGCGCGTTCAAAGAACGCGGGCCAGCGATCCGCCTTGAACGCTTCGAACGCGCCGATGGTGACGATCCGGTCGACCTTGTCGTCGAACTCTTCCCACCCCTGCAGCCGCACCTCGATGTTGCGTTCAGTCGGGATGCTGGCCAGCTTCTTCTTGCTGTATTCGAACTGATTGTGGCTCAGGGTAATTCCGATGACGTTGACGTCGAACTTCTCGACCGCTCGCTGCAGCGCTCCGCCCCAACCGCAACCGATGTCCAGCAGCGTCATCCCCGGCTCGAGGTTCAGCTTTCCCAGCGCCAGATCGAACTTCGCATTCTGGGCTTCTTCGAGAGTCATGTCGTCACGCTCGAAGTAAGCGCAGGTGTAGCCCATGGTCGGGTCTAGGAACAACGCGAAGAACTCGTCGGAAACGTCATAGATGGATTGCGACTCTTCGTAGTAGGGCTTCAATTTCGCCGTCATGCTCGCTATACGCCTTTCGCCTGTTGACCGCGTGCATAGTAGCCGGTTTGAACGGCACTGTCATGCGATGTCGAGCGTGCCATCGCGCCAACCTAATATCGTTGCCCCCGGGTCAGTAGGCGTAGAAGCCCTGACCTGTTTTCTTGCCCAGCCGACCGGCCTCCACCATGCGCAGCAACAGGGGCGGCGGACCGTACTGCGGTTCCTTGAATTCCTCGAACATCTTGTCCGCAATCAGCTTGAGGGTGTCCAGACCGACGAGGTCTGATAGCCGCAGCGGACCCATCGGGTGCGATAGCCCGGCGACGACGGCCTTGTCGACATCCTCGACGGTGGCGAAACCGGCCTCGACCATCCGGATCGCCGACAGCAAGTAGGGCACCAGTAATGCGTTCACCACGAAGCCGGACCGGTCCGAACAGCGCACGACCTGCTTGCCAAGAACCGCGCTGGCAAACTCCTCGGTGCGCGCGGCGGCGGCCTCGTCGGTAACCAGCGTGCTGACCAACTCGACCAGCGGGAGCACCGGGACCGGGTTGAAGAAATGCAAACCCAGCACACGTTGCGGATTCTTGGTCGCCGCGGCGATCTTCATGATCGGGATGCTCGAGGTGTTGGAGGCCAGCACGGCTGCGGGATCGGCGATGACCCGGTCGAGTTCCGCGAAGATCTGCCGCTTGATGGCCTCGTCCTCGACAATCGCCTCGATTACCAGTTGGCGGTCGGCGAGGTCCTTCACATCGGTGGTGAAGGTCAGGTTGCTCACCGCGCGGTCACGCTCCCGCTCGGTCACCTTGCCCGCGCTGACACCACGCTCCAGCGACTTCACGATGCGGCTGCGCCCGGCGGTGATGAGTGCCTCGGTGGTCTCGAAGACCGTCACGTCGACACCGGCGCGCACGGAGACCTCGGCGATACCGGATCCCATCTGGCCGGCCCCGATAACCCCTACCCGCTCGATCGCTGCATCGTTCACTGGTTTTCTCTCCGGTGTCGTATTGTCGTGCACCGCAATAGGCCCCGCCCAGCTCGGCTGGGCGGGGCCTATGCTACTTCAGCTTCCGTTCAGCGCACCGAGCGTGTAGTCACTGCGAAAAATCGACCGAAAACTCGCACTGGGTACACGTTCGGCGACGAGCTCAGTGGAACTGGCCCTCCTCGGTGGAACCGGTCAACGCGGTGGTCGACGAGCTCGGATCGACCGTGGTGGCAATGCGGTCGAAGTACCCGGCGCCGACCTCACGCTGGTGCTTGGTCGCGGTGTAGCCACGCTCCTCGGCGGCGAACTCGCGCTCCTGCAACTCGACGTAGGCGGTCATCTGGTTGCGGGCGTAGCCGTAGGCCAGATCGAACATCGAGTAGTTCAGCGCGTGGAAGCCGGCCAGCGTGATGAACTGGAACTTGAAGCCCATCGAAGCGAGTTCCTTCTGGAACTTCGCAATCGTGGCATCGTCGAGATGCTTGCGCCAGTTGAACGATGGCGAGCAGTTGTAGGCCAGCATCTGGTCCGGGAACTCGGACTTGACGCCCTCGGCGAACTTGGCGGCCAGCTCGAGATCCGGCGTGCCGGTTTCCATCCAGATCAGGTCGGAGTACGGCGCGTAGGCCTTGGCCCGGGCGATGCACGGTTCCAGGCCGTTGCGGACCCGGTAGAAACCTTCCCTGGTCCGCTCACCGGTGATGAACGGCTGGTCGCGCTCGTCGACGTCCGAGGTGATCAGGGTCGCCGCCTCCGCGTCGGTGCGGGCGATCACCACGGTCGGCACGTCGGCAACGTCGGCCGCCAACCGAGCCGAGGTCAGCGTGCGGATGTGCTGCTGGGTCGGGATCAGCACCTTGCCACCGAGGTGACCGCACTTCTTCTCCGACGCCAGCTGGTCCTCCCAGTGCGACCCGGCGACGCCGGCCGCGATCATGGCCTTCTGCAGCTCGTAGACGTTGAGTGCACCGCCGAAGCCGGCCTCGCCATCGGCGACGATCGGGGCCAGCCAGTTCGCCACCGAGGTGTCGCCCTCGACCTTGGCGATCTCGTCGGCGCGAAGCAGGGCGTTGTTGATGCGACGCACCACCTGCGGCACCGAGTTGGCCGGGTACAGGCTCTGATCGGGGTAGGTGTGGCCGGACAGGTTGGCGTCACCGGCGACCTGCCAACCGGACAGGTAGATGGCCTTCAGGCCGGCGCGCACCTGCTGGACGGCCATGTTGCCGGTCAACGCACCGAGCGCGTTGATCCACTCCAGGTCGTGGAGCTGTTCCCACAGCACCTCTGCACCACGACGGGCCAGGGTGTACTCCTCGACGACGTGCCCCTGCAGGGCGACGACGTCCGCGGCGGTGTAGGTACGGGTGACGTCCTTCCAGCGCGGGTTCGTATCCCAGTCTTGCTGGATCTGCTCCGCGCTCTTGGGGGTGCCAACGACAGACATCGGGCGTGCTCCTTAACGATCTTCGCTGTGGCATTGCTGAAGGCTTCACCGGCGGTAGCTGGAGGCTCAGCTTCACTGGTGTGCTAACTCGACGATGGCACAGCTTGTTGAACGGGGTCCATCCATTTCAATTGCCAATTTCAGCAACGAGCCAGGCTTATTTTGCGAATGCTGCGAATTTGCTGCACAACTTAACCGTTACAGAAGCTACCTGCCGGTAACCATAAAGCCGCAGGTCGCACAGGTAATCGACGGCGTCGTCGAAGATGCCCGTTTCGGCTAGCGAGCGAAGATCGCGGCGACGGCCTTCGCCTCGTCGCCAACCGCATATGTGAGCGTTGTAACAGTGCGATCGGCCAGGCTGGGGCCGAATTGATCGGTCGAGCCGGCCGGATGGACGTGCGAAATGATCTCCAATTTGTCGCCCAGCGCGACCGGCGCCTCGTGCTCGATCGTGATGCGCAGCCGGGGCTGCACCACGTCCGGGTGCGAGGCGAGGTAGTCCTCGACCACGCTCCAGTACACCGAGTTGTTCATGTGGTCGAACAGGTCGATGTCGGCGACCCGGACGGGGAACTCGTGGATCTCGGACGCGTCTTCACGGCTACCCGGCTTCAGATAGCTCTTCCACCGCAGCCGGTCGACGGAAGTGGTCTTGTGCAGGCCCGCAAGGAAGTCGTCGGAGATGCGCGCGGGCATCTGGGTTTCCCGGTTGATGTTGATCCAGAACGCCTCGGACTCGATGAGGCCGCCCTTGCGCCCGTCGACGCGAACCCGCATCTCGCACCACCGATTCGAGGTACCCGAACACCATCTGCGCATGCGCAGCATGTCCTGGAACTCGATGGGGCGGACCAGGTCGACCATGGTGCGACGAACGATCCACAGCGGATGCGTCTCTTCGAAGCCCATCTCGCGCAGTTGATCCTGACCGATGTCCTGGATGTGCCGGGCGGCAGCATCCAGCCGCAGCCGACCCTTGGGGTCGATATCGCCAACGCGCAGCGGCCATTCCCGATCGAACACATCGGGATGGCCGTCGGGCACCGGCATCAGTTCTTTGTCCAGGCTCACGGCTTGACTCCCCGCTTCTCGTCGGCACCCCAGATTAACTGCGGGGTCCCGCTGCGAATCATGCCAACGACGTGCGCAGAAAACCAACTGGGACGCGACTTTGTGTTGCCAACTCTGCGAACGCTACCTTCGCAGCGCCCGGTACGCTCGGTGCGTGTCCAAAACCTTCGTCGGGCCCCGCGTTCGCCAGCTGCGCAACGAACGCGGGTTTTCGCAGGCCGCACTGGCTCAGATGCTGGAGATCTCGCCGAGCTACCTCAACCAGATCGAGCACGACGTGCGCCCGCTGACGGTAGCCGTGCTACTGCGGATAACCGAGGTGTTCGGCGTGGACGCAACCTTTTTCGCCTCCCAGGACGACACCCGGCTGGTCGCCGAGCTGCGCGAGGTGACGATGGACCGCGATCTGGACCTCAACGTCGACCTGACCGAAGTCGCCGAGTTGGTCAGCGCTCATCCCGGCCTGGCCCGTGCGGTGGTCAACCTGCACCGGCGCTACCGGATCACCACGGCGCAGCTGGCCGCGGCCACCGAGGAGCGATTCTCCGACGGCAGTGGCACCGGGTCGATCACCATGCCGCACGAGGAGGTCCGCGACTACTTCTACCAGCGCCAGAACTATCTGCACGAGCTGGACACCGCCGCCGAAGATCTCACCGTCAAAATGCGGCTGCACCACGGCGACCTGGCCCGGGAATTGACCCGCCGGCTCACCGAGGTACACGGAGTGCACATCAACAGGCGGATCGATCTCGGTGACACCGTCCTGCACCGCTACGACCCCAACACCAACACGCTGGAAATCAGCAACCACCTCTCCTTGGGCCAGCAGGTGTTCAAGATGGCCGCCGAACTGGCCTACCTCGAGTTCGGCGACCTGATCGACAGCCTGGTCACCGAAGGCAAGTTCACCAGCGACGAGTCGCACACCCTGGCCCGGCTGGGGCTGGCGAATTACTTCGCCGCGGCAGCGGTGCTCCCCTACCGCCAGTTCCACGACGTCGCGGAGAACTTCCGCTACGACGTCGAACGGTTGTCCTCCTTCTACTCGGTGAGCTACGAGACCATCGCGCACCGGCTGTCGACATTGCAACGGCCGTCGATGCGCGGCGTGCCGTTCTCGTTCATCCGGGTGGACCGCGCCGGCAATATGTCAAAACGTCAGTCCGCGACCGGTTTTCACTTCTCCTCCACTGGCGGCACCTGCCCGTTGTGGAACGTCTACGAAACGTTCGCCAACCCTGGCAAGATGCTGGTGCAGATCGCCCAGATGCCGGACGGCCGCAACTACATGTGGGTGGCCCGCACCGTGGAACGTCGCGCCGCCCGGTATGGTCAGCCCGGTAAAACCTTCGCGATCGGATTGGGCTGCGAGCTTCGCCACGCTCACCGGCTCGTCTACTCGGAAGGACTCGACTTGTCGGGTGAGGCCGCCACACCGATCGGCGCGGGCTGCCGCGTCTGCGAACGCGACAACTGCCCGCAGCGGGCGTTCCCGGCCCTGGGGCGCGCGCTCGATCTCGACGAACACCGCAGCACCGTGTCGCCGTACCTGGTGAAGCAACCGTGAGCGGCGCGCAGAACGGCCAGGCCGGCACTGGTCGCATCCCGTCGGGCAAACTGCGCCAGCTGGGCCCGATCAATTGGGCGCTCGCGAAATTGGCCGCCCGCACGACGCGGTCGCCGGAGATGCATCTGTTCACCACGCTCGGTCAGCGCCAAGGGCTCTTCTGGGCGTGGTCCGTCTACGGCGGCCGGCTCCTGCGCGGGCGGCTGCCTCGCGTCGATACCGAATTGGTGATCCTGCGCGTCGCACATCTGCGGTCGTGCGAATACGAGCTGCAGCACCATCGCCGGATGGCACGCGAAGCGGGCCTGGACGCAAACATGCAGGCCACCATCTTCGCGTGGCCCGACGTTCCGGAAGGCGAAGGACCCCGGAAAATACTGAGCGCACGGCAGCAGGCGCTGCTGAGAGCCACGGATGAGTTGATCAGGGACCGGTCGATCAGCGAGGGCACCTGGCAGCAGCTGGCGATGCACCTCGACCGCCGTCTGCTCATCGAATTCTGCTTGTTGGCAACCCAATACGACGGGCTGGCCGCGACGATAACCGCCCTCGAGATCCCGTTGGACAACCCGACCGGTTAGAAGTAGACGTCGGCCAGCACGGCCAGCGTCAGCACGAGGGGCAGTATCGGTAGCCCGAATCCGAACGCCGACCACAGATATTTTCTGCGCCGGCGCAGCACCAGGGCCCACAGCACGGCGCACACCGCCAGCACAACCGACACGATCAACACCGTCGGGCCCCATCGGCCCGCCGCCGCGTTGTCGTCGACCATCGAAACGGCCGTCAACCACAGGACATAACCGGTGGCCAAACCGCCGACGGCACCCACGATGGCCTGGGGGGTGACGGCGCTCCTCATCGGTACTCAGAAATTGATCATGTGGCCGGTCAGGCCGTGGAAGCACTCCTGCAGCGCCTCGGACATGGTCGGATGGGTGTGCACGTTGCGAGCCAACTCGGTGGCGGTCAGATCCCATTTCTGCGCCAAGGTCAGCTCGGGCAGCAGCTCGGACACGTCATGGCCGATCAGGTGCCCGCCCAGCAGCTCGCCGTGCTCGGCGTCGGCGACCAGCTTGACGAAACCGCTGGGGTCGCCCAGGCCGTGGGCTTTGCCGTTGGCGGTGAAAGGGAACTTGGCGACCTTGACCTCGTAGCCCTCGTCACGGGCCTGCTCCTCGGTCAGCCCGAAGCTGGCGACCTGGGGCTGGCAGAACGTCGCGCGCGGCAGCATGCGACAGTCCCCAAGCGCCAACGTTTCTGCGCCGGCAATCGTTTCGGCCGCCACCACACCCATCGCCTCCGCGACGTGGGCCAGCATCAGGAAGCAGGTGACGTCGCCGATGGCGTAGATGTGGCCGACGCTGGTGCGCATGTAGTCGTTGATGCCGATGCCGCCGCGTTCATTCAGCGCGACGCCGGCCCGCTCCAGTCCGTAGCCCTCGACATTGGGCGCAAACCCGATGGCCTGCAACACCTTCGCGGCCTTGAGATCCTCTGACTTACCGTCCTTGCTGACGGCCACGGTGACTTGCGAACCATCGTCGGAGATCGACTCGACTTTCGTGCCGGTGAGGATCTTGACGCCGAGCTTCTTGAACTGCTTCTCGATCTCCTTGGACACCTCGGCGTCCTCGTGGGGCAGCGCGCGCGGCAAGAACTCGACGATGGTCACGTCGACGCCGTAGTTGCGCAGCACATAGCCGAACTCCATACCGATCGCCCCGGCTCCGGCGATGATGATCGATTCGGGCAAGTCCCGGGACAGGATCTGCTCTTCGTAGGTGACCACGTTGGCCGACAGCGAGGTGCCGGGAACCAGCCGGGTGCTGCTGCCGGTCGCGATGATGGCGTTGTCGAACGTGACGGTGTCCGTGCCACCCTCGTTGAGTTCGATCGACAACGTGTTGGCGTCGGTGAACCTGCCGTACCCGTGAATTTCGGTGATCTTGTTCTTCTTCATCAGGTAGTGCACGCCGGCCACGCGGCCCTCGGCCACGTTGCGGCTGCGGTCGTAGGCGATCCCGTAATCGAAGGTCGCCTCGCCTTTCATCCCAAAGGCCTTGGCCTCTTTGGTGAAGATGTGCACGAGTTCGGCGTTGCGCAGTAACGCCTTGGACGGGATGCACCCGACGTTGAGACAGACGCCGCCCCAGTACTTCGGTTCGACGATTGCGGTGTTGAGGCCGAGCTGTGCGGCGCGAATGGCTGCGACATATCCGCCGGGACCGGCCCCGAGGACGACGACGTCATAGTGAGAAGTCACGGCCCCTACCCTAGTGGCCTGCCGGGCGAGCCGTTAATACGGAATGACGCCGACGAGACAGTGGCCCACTTGCCCGCAGTAGTAGTAGCCGTACAGGGGCGCCGCCGCGGCAACGGAGGCGAACGGCCCGGACATCGCCGCGACCGACAGCGCCGAGACCAGCGGCCTGCCCTGAACCATCGCCAGCAGCACGCCGGCCACGGTGCAGGCCACGACGTAGACCAGTACCGCGAACACCGGCAGCGTCTTGTCGACGGAGTGGAACCACCAATAGAACAGGCTCAGCCCCACCCAGGCGGCCGCGACCCATACGCCGACGATCACCAGGACCAACTTCCACCACTTCAAGTAGAGGTAGCGACCGGGGACGGTGACCGACTGGACCGGCGCGCCGCCGGCTTCGGCCCCCGGCCCCTGCTCGTCGGCGTCCGGCACGGGCTCGTCCGACTTCTCCGGCTCGGTCACCACCGCAACCGGCTGCGAGTCGGTGTCGTCAAAATCCGGAACCCAGGACTGGGTGCCGGTGTCCTCGAAATCCGAGGCATCCGAGAAATCCGGGACGAACGGCGCCGTGCCGGGGCTCGACTCGGGCTCGTGGGCGTCAGGCACCGGAGGCCACCTGGAGAGCGACCAGCACACCGAACCAACCCGGCGCCAGCGCCAGGA
>Ga0307446_1000576_pt1 | contig 12604 bp, 11 predicted proteins | sample SalMarSW160320MG_FD_202141 | JGI IMG/M metagenome (GOLD analysis project Ga0307446, IMG submission 202141) | Salt marsh sediment microbial communities from the Plum Island Ecosystem LTER, Massachusetts, United States - SW1603-20 | ecosystem: Environmental > Aquatic > Marine > Intertidal zone >... | reverse complement strand
CCGCGCATTATCTTGAGGTAGGTCAAGGCCCATGCGCCCGGTACGGCCTCAAACTTCATCATTCCTCACGAGTCGGACTGAACAAAGATGCTATCGAAATCGCCCTCGGCAACGCGATCGATCCTTCCACGCTTGGTGCTGGGAGCAGCCTTTGCGCTCCTGTTGACCGGACCGAGCCTTGCAGTGGTTGGCGAGCCCCTCGCGGGCGTCCAGCGCGTCGGCAATTGCGCGCTCGTATGCAAGAGACCCAACGAGGTGCTGGATTCGGATCTTTGCCGGTGCGTACCGCGTGGCCAACGGCCGGAGCCTTGCGGCCTCGTCTGTCCCAAACCTGACGAGAGTCTGGACGCGAGACACTGCCGCTGCGTCAAGGGACCTGGTCCGAGCAAGGACTAGTGATCCGCTTGCGCTTGCGCCAATAGCGCTTCCACTTTCGGCATCATCTTCTCGACAATGACGGCGACGCCCTTGCCGTTGGCATGAATGCCGTCAGCCTGCATCAGGCCATCGTGCAGCGCGGCGCCATCGAGAAAGAACGGGTAGAGCAGCACGCCGTACTTTGCCGCGAGATCGGGATAGATGGCGCGGAATTGCTCCACGTACTCTTTCCCCATATTGCGCGGCGCCTCCATGCCGGCGAGCAGGACCGGCAGTCCCTTCGCCTGCGCTTTCTCGATGATCTTGGCGAGCGCAGCCTCTGTCCCTTCAGGCGGAATGCCTTGCAGCGCATCGTTGCCGCCAAGCTCCACGATCACGGCGCTCGCATTATCGGGCAGCGCCCAGTCGAGGCGCTGCAAGGCGGCCGTGGCCGTATCGCCGGACACCCCGGCGTTGATCACTTTGACCTTGTGCCCACGCGCCTTCAGCGCCGCCTGGAGCTGTGCCGGGAAAGATTGATCCCGCGGCAGGCCGTAGCCCGCGGTGAGACTGTCGCCGAGCGCCACGATAACGGCCTCGCCCGGCTCGGCGCGCACAGGCTGGAGACCAAGCGCAAGGAGCAGGGCTGCGGCGAGAAGGCCCATACGGGCGAGGCGAAGTTTCATCTTTTGGACCTGTTTGCCCGTCTCTAATGCGGCTACCCTTGTCCTACCCTGCCGAGCCGGTGATTCCCAAACCATGGATCAGCCCTTGAAACAGCGCCCTGCGATTGAGCTCGACGGCGTGCACGTGACGCTAACCTCGCGCGCCGGTGCGGTCGCTATCCTACGCGGCATCGATCTAGCCGTGCCGTCGGGCGAAGCTGTGGCGGTCGTCGGACCCAGCGGCTCAGGCAAATCAACGCTCCTCATGGTCATCGCCGGGCTTGAACGCGCCACCGCCGGCCGTGTTGCGGTCGTCGGCACCGATCTCGGCCCCCTCGACGAGGACGGCTTGGCGCGGCTTCGTGCCTCCAATATCGGCATCGTGTTCCAGTCCTTCCATCTCGTGCCGACTATGACGGCCATTGAGAACGTGGCGCTGCCCATGGAATTCCTCGAGAAGGATGATGCCTTCGCGGTTGCCCGCGAAGCTCTGGCAGAAGTCGGGCTCTCCCATCGTGAGGCGCATTTCCCCGGTCAGCTCTCCGGCGGCGAGCAACAGCGCGTCGCCATCGCCCGGGCGCTCTCCACCAAGCCCACATTGATTCTCGCCGACGAGCCCACCGGCAATCTCGATCTCACCACCGGTGCGCAGGTCATGGATCTCCTGTTCACGCTCAAAGAGAAGACCGGCGCGACGCTCCTCCTCATCACCCATGACAATGAGCTTGCCAAGCGCTGCGACCGCATTGTGAGCCTTGCCGACGGCCGTATCGTCAAGGACGGCGCCAAACGCAGCGTGGCCGCCTCGTGACGGCTGCGGCGACAACGGCGCAGGTATCGCCTCGGCGATTGAAGCTTCCGCTTGCGCTCACCATCGCGCTCCGCGAACTGCGCGCCGGTGCTGGCGGGCTGACCGTCTTCGTGTTGTGCATTGCCCTTGGTGTCGCCGCCGTGGCGGCGATCGGCTCGCTGTCGGCGGCCTTCGACGCGGCGCTCGCCCAACAGGGGCGCCTGCTGATCGGCGGCGACCTTTCCTTCGAACTGATCCACCGCCAAGCGAACCACGACGAACGCGCGGCGCTGAATGCTCTCGGCCAGGTCAGCGAGTCCGCGAGCTTCCGCGCCATGGCCCGGGCGGCGGACGGCAAGGCAGCCCTCGTCGAGGTCAAGGCCGTCGATGCGCCCTACCCGCTCTATGGCGACGTCGTGGTGCTCGCGCCGAAAGACGCCGGCCCCGTGTGGCGGAAGCCTGACGTGGTGCTGGCGCAGCCCCTCCTGCTCGACCGGCTCGGCCTCAAGATTGGCGATTCCCTCAAGATCGGCGATGCCAAGGTCACCATCGGCGGCACGCTCGGCGAGCAGCCCGACCGCCTCGCCGACCGGCTGTCTTACGGACCGAAGCTCCTGATGTCGCGCGACACGCTCGCCAAGACAGGGCTGGTGCAGCCCGGCAGCCTGATCCGCTGGACCTATCGCGTGAAGATGCCAAAGGCCATCGCCGCCAATCGCGATAAGCTCACGGCCGCGCGCGAAGCGATCGAGACGAAGTTCCCGCAATCCGGCTTTGCCATCCATGATTGGACCGACCCGGCGCCGTCGTTGCGGCGCGACGCCGACCGCTTCACGCAGTTCATCAACTTTGTGGGTTTGACGGCGCTCCTTCTCGGCGGGATCGGTGTCGGTAACGCCATCCAAAGCTACATGGCGAAGAAGCGCGAGATCATCGCCACCTTCAAATGTCTCGGTGCCAGCAGCCGGCTCGTCCTCAACGTCTATTTGATCCAGGCCCTGCTGCTCGCCGCCATCGGCATCTCTATCGGCCTCGTGCTCGGTGCACTGGCGCCCAGCCTCATCGCCACGCTCTACGCCGACACGCTTCCCATCACCCTCGCGATCGAGCCCCATCCCGTGCCGCTCCTCGTCGCCGCGCTGGCAGGCCTTCTCACCATGGTGCTGTTCGTGCTGTGGCCCTTGGGGCGCGCCAGCCGCATCTCACCCGCCGTGCTTATGCGCGCGCTTCTCACCGAGGAGCGCGAGCGGTCCGCCCTGCCCTTCGCCGTTGCCTCCGCCGCAGCGGGGCTGGCGCTCTTTGCGCTCGCCATCGCTGCGTCCGAGGAACGTCTGGTCACAGCGTCCATCTCCGCCGGCATCGTGCTCGCCTTCGTGCTGCTGCTCGGCTTCGGCGTATTGGTGCAGCGTTTCGCCGCCCGCTTCCGCGGCGCCAAGCCGCCCGCCTGGGGCTTGGCGCTCGCGAGTATCGGCGCGCCAGGCTCGCTCGCCCGCTCCATTGCCGTCTCGCTCGGCTTGGGGCTAGGCCTTCTCATCGCCGTGGCGCTGATCCACCGCTCGCTCCTCACCGAGATCGAAAGCCATGTGGAGGTCGATGCACCCGCCTACTACTTTCTCGATGTCGAGCCTGACGACCTCGGCGCGTTCAAGGACACCGCCAAGGCCATCGCGCCGGAGGCCAAGCTCGACGATGCGCCCATGCTGCGCGGCCGCATCGTGGCGCTGAACGGCGTGTCGGTGGACAAGGTGGAAGCCTCGCCGGACACGCGCTGGGTGCTCGCCGGCGACCGCGGCCTGACCTACACCGACAGCGTCCCTGGCTCTTCGACCATCGAAGAAGGCAAATGGTGGCCGAAAGGCTATGACGGGCCGCCGCTCGTCTCCTTCGACGGCGAGCTCGCCAAGGGACTCGGCCTGAAGCTCGGCGACAAGATCACGGTCAACGTTCTCGGCCGCAATATCGAGGCGAAGATCGCGAGCCTGCGCAAGATCGACTGGGAGTCGCTTGCCATCAACTTCGTCATGGTGTTCTCGCCCAACACGCTTGAGGGCGCCCCGCACCGGCTCGTCACCACGCTCGAATTGCCGAAAGGCACGCCGCCTGAGCAAGAGGCCAAGATCATCCAATCTTTGGCCGAGCGCTTCCCGCTGGTGACCGCCATCAAGATCGGCGACATCGTCGACGCGGCAAAGGCGATGCTCGCCAAGCTCATGACCGCGATCCAGGCGACGGCGGGCTTCACGCTTCTGATCGGCGCCGCGGTCCTCGCGGGCGCCGTGTCCGCCGGCCAGCAGCGGCGGAAATATATCGCCGTGCTCTACAAGACGCTCGGCGCCACGCGGGCCCGCATCGTCAGTGCCGAGCTGCTCGAGTTCGGCGCGCTGGGGCTGGCCACGGCGCTGCTCGCCACCCTGATCGCCACCATCACCGCCTGGGCGCTCTGCACCTTCGCCTTCGACATCAAATTCGTGTTCGCGCCCGGGGCCGCGGTCCAGACGGTCCTCCTGGCGCTTGCCCTGGTCCTCGCCGTGGGGGCCATCACCACCTGGCGGGTGCTGTCGGTGAAGGCAGCCCCCTATTTGCGGGCGGAATGAGGCGATTCCACCCACCCCCGGACACAGTCTCTTCACCTTGCGCAACTAGCCTTAAGCCACCATATTCCTGGGCAAATTGGCTTTCTGACCAACGTTCACAAAGGGATTCTCTTACATGGCGGAACTCGACAGACGGTTTGGGCAGGGCGCGGCAGTCGGACGCGCGGAAGCGATCGACCAAGGCCTGCGCGCGTACATGCTCCGCGTCTACAACTACATGGCCTCTGGCGTCGCCCTCACCGGCATCGTCGCCTGGCTGACCTACCAGGCCGCCGGCGGCGACGCCATCCAGGTCTCCGGCAAGGCCATCACCGGTATGACCGGCTTCGGCCAGGCGCTGTTCAGCCTGCCCGGCATGCTCATCCTGTTCGCCGGCACGCTCGGCTTCGTGTTCCTCATCAACGGCATGATCAACCGCCTCCAGACCGGGCAGGCATTCCTGCTGTTCTTGGGATTTGCCGCGCTGTTCGGGCTGTTGTTGTCCTCCATCTTCATCAGCTTCACCGGCGCCTCGATCACGCGAGTGTTCTTCATCACGGCCGCATCCTTCGGCGGACTTAGCCTCTACGGCTACACGACGAAGACCGATCTCTCGCCGATGCGCTCGTTCCTGGTCATGGGGTTGATTGGCATCATCATCGCCATGGTGGTGAACTTCTTCCTGGTCAGCTCGGCGCTTCAGTTCGCCATCTCGGTGATCGGCGTCCTCATCTTTGCTGGCCTCACCGCCTACGACACCCAGCAGATCAAGGAGATGTACAGCGTTAACGACGACGGCACCGTCGCCGGGCGCAAAGCCGTGATGGGAGCACTTCGGCTCTATCTCGACTTCATCAACCTGTTCATGTTCCTGCTGCAGCTGTTCGGCAACCGCCGCTAAGCGACAGCGGAAGCGCAAGACAACAAAGGCCCCGGCGTCCGCGCCGGGGCCTTTTCGTTGCTGCCTCGAACCGGCATACCCGGTTGAAAATCGCCACATCGTCGCTACCTACCGCCCAGTGGTGGGCATCCCTCCCCACCACAGGTTCCCCCCATAAGGAACCGGAGAAGCCCCGAGTCCCCCGTCTCCGGGGCTTCTTCTTTATGGGCGTTCAGGCCTCGACGAGGCGCAAGCCTTTGTCCAGCGCCCGGAGCACACGGGAGAGATCGTGGCCGCGCTTCAGGATAAGGCCGGTCGCGGCGATCACGCTATAGGCGCCCTGGCGCCTCGCGAGCTTCGGCGCCTTCTCGATCCGGTAGAGGGGGATCTCCGAGGACCGCCGGAACACCGAGAACACGGCCTTTTCCTTCAGGATGTCGATGGCGTAGTCGCGCCATTCGCCGTCCGCCACTTTGCGGCCGTAGACGTTGAGGATTTGGCTGAGCTCCTGGCGGTTGAACGAAATGCCGCCGCGCCGGGGGCCGGTGTCGGAAGGATGGGAATCGCCGCCAGCCTTGCGACCCAGCGGCAAGACTATGGGCTCCGTTTCGCTCAAGTCGCGCCTCCTGTAACGGAACCTTCATGATGACCGCACATCCGCGGAAATTCAAGCCGCACGACCGGTCGCACGGACTGTAACATAACGAAACATAATTCACAGTTCCGCCCTAGTTCAGCCCCTGGCACGCCCCAAAAATCCGTATGATCACTATTGTTGCCTCTCGGCCCGGTCCAAATAGAGAGGCTTCGGAATCTCAGCCCCCCAGCCCCCCGGGGTCTTCTCTCGGACCGGGCCAGTTCATTTGTAAGGCCACACAAAAGGGCCGGCGCGAGCCGGCCCTTTTGTTGTCTTCGGGGGGAGACGAGGCGCCGGGGCGCTACATCATCTGCTCGTACTCGGCGGCGCCGAGAATCGGCCCGGTGCTCTGAACCTGGAGCATCGCCACGAGGCAATCGCCGCCAATGGCATGCAGATCCTTGAGCGGCAGTCTGAGCGTCATCTTCTCGCCCTTCCACATACCGATCGGCGTGAGCTCACTGACCGGATGCGTATAGGTGATCGTCTTGCCGCGATTCTCGCCGCGTTTGATGGAGACGGTCTCCTTGTCCTTGGCGACGGCAAGCCAGACCGTCGCCTCGCGGAGGTCCGAGGTTTCGGGCGCCGCGCCGACATCGATCACCAGACTGTCGCCCTCGGCGCGCATGGAGACAGGCACCTCAACGCCCTTGAGCCGTTTCCGCACGTTCCGCATCGCCATCTCGATGGCCGCCTCGTTGGCGCCGTTCACGTGGGTGATGCCGTCGACCACGAGCTGCGGCGTGTACACGCGGCCGTCGCCACGCGAGCGCGCATAGTCGCGCTGGCGCTCACTGTTCTCCGGGCTCGACAGCGTGTCGCGCCAGCCCAGATAGTTCCAGTAGTCGACCGCGTAGGAGAGCGTGATTACGCCCGGCTTGTTGCGATATTGCGCAAGCAGCGCATCCGCCGGCGGGCATGACGAGCAGCCTTGGCTGGTGAACAGCTCGAGCAGGATGGGGCCACCCGACGGCTCCGCTTGGCCTGGAGCCGACTGCCCAAATAAGGCAAGGGTGCCCGCGCAAAGGGCGAAAAAGGTGATCGGCCTCATGTCCCTAGCATGCCGCAACCGGCCGAAGATTTCCGGCAAAAACGCCTCGCGAAGAGTCACAACTGAGTGACCTACGCCGCCTCGCGCGCGAGCGACCGCAGCACGTAGTGCAGAATCCCGCCGTTCCGGAAGTAATCGAGCTCATCGAAGGTATCGATCCGCACATTGAGCGGCACGGCCCGCGTCTCCCCACCCGGATAGGTAATATCCGCCTCGATCGTCTGGCCCGGTTTGATCTCGCTCAAGCCGCGCAAAGAGACTGTCTCGCTTCCAGTTAGCCCAAGCTGCTCCCAAGACATGCCTTCCGCGAACACGAGCGGCAGCACACCCATGCCGATCAGATTCGAGCGGTGGATGCGCTCGAAGCTCTGGGCGATGACCGCGCGCACGCCAAGCAGGCGCGTACCCTTGGCCGCCCAGTCGCGCGACGACCCTGTCCCGTATTCCTTGCCGGCGAACACCACGAGCGGCACGCCTTCAGCGGCGTAACGCATCGCTGCGTCGTAGATCGCCATGCGCTCTTCGGACGGGTGATGCACCGTGACGCCGCCTTCGACGCCCGGCACCATCTGGTTCTTGATGCGCGTGTTGGCGAAGGTGCCGCGCATCATCACCTCGTGATTGCCGCGCCGTGAGCCGTAGGAGTTGAAATCGTGCACGGCCACGCCGTGCTCGGTGAGGTACTTGCCCGCGGGGCTGTCCTTCTTGATCGCACCCGCCGGCGAGATGTGGTCGGTGGTGATGGAATCCAGGAACAAGCCGAGGATGCGTGCGCCTTCGACGTCGGTCACGGAATCCGGCTCGACGGACATCCCGGCGAAGTAAGGCGGCTCCTGCACATATGTCGACGTCTTGTCCCAGCCATAGGTGAGTCCGCCCGCGACATCGATCGCCCGCCATTCGGGATCGCCGCGGAACACGTCGCCATAGCGCTCCTTGAACATCGACGTCTTCACGGCTTTGCGCACGAGCTTGGCCACCTGTTTTGACGACGGCCAAATATCCTTGAGATAGACGGGGCCGTTCTTGCCGATGCCCAGCGGCTCCGTTGCAAGATCGACCATCACCGAGCCGGCCAGCGCATAGGCCACGACGAGCGGCGGCGACGCGAGATAATTGGCGCGAACGTCGTGATTGACCCGGCCCTCGAAATTACGGTTGCCCGAGAGCACCGCAGCCACCGCAAGTCCTTGCTCGTGGATGGTGTGCGAGATCTCCTCCGGCAACGGCCCGGAATTGCCGATGCAGGTGGTGCAGCCATAGCCCACGAGATTGAAGCCGAGCTTGTCGAGATCGTCTTGCAGGTCGGCCTTCGCCAAATAATCGGTGACGACTTGCGACCCTGGCGCCTTCACCCAAGGCTTGACGGAAAGTCCTGCCTTCACGGCGTTGCGGGCGAGCACGCCGGCGCCGACCATCACATAGGGGTTCGAGGTGTTGGTGCAGGAGGTGATGGCGGCGATGACCACGTCGCCATGGCCGAGATCGAAATTCTTGTCTTTCACCGGCACGCGTTTGTTCGCCTCGGCGCCCTTGCCGTACTCCTTGTCGAGCACCTCGGCGAAGGCGGATGCCGCGTGATCGAGTGGTACGCGGTCCTGCGGGCGCTTCGGCCCGGCAATCGACGGCACCACGTCGCCGAGGTCGAGGTGAAGCGTGTCGGTGAATTCCGGATCGGGCGTCTTGTCCTTGCGATAGAGCCCTTGCGCCTTGGCATAGGCCTCGACCAGGGCGATGCGCGAGTCCTTACGCGCGGTCGCTTCGAGATAAGCGAGCGTCTCCTTGTCGATGGGAAAGAAGCCGCACGTCGCGCCATATTCCGGCGCCATGTTAGCAATGGTGGCCCGGTCTTCGAGCGGAAGGTGATCCAGCCCTTCGCCATAGAACTCGACGAACTTGCCGACCACGCCTTTCCGCCGCAGCATTTCCGTCACCGTCAGAACGAGGTCCGTGGCGGTCACGCCTTCGCGCAAGCTCCCGGTGATCCGGAAGCCCACCACTTCGGGGATCAGCATGGAGATCGGCTGGCCGAGCATCGCCGCCTCGGCCTCGATGCCGCCCACGCCCCAGCCGAGAACCGAGAGCCCGTTGACCATGGTCGTGTGGCTGTCCGTGCCGACCAGCGTGTCGGGGAAGGCGAGCTTCGTGCCGCCGTCCTCTTTCTTGGTCCACACCGTCTGGGCGAGATATTCGAGATTGACCTGGTGGCAGATGCCGGTGCCCGGCGGCACCACGCGAAAATTGTCGAACGCGCCTGCACCCCAGCGCAGGAAGGCGTAGCGCTCGCGGTTGCGCTCATACTCCTTATCGACATTGACCTGGAACGCCATGCCGGAGCCGAACGCATCGACCATCACCGAGTGATCGATGACGAGATCGACCGGCGCCAGGGGATTGATCTTGCTCCCTTCGCCTCCGAGTGCGGTGACCGCATCGCGCATGGCGGCAAGGTCGACCACGGCAGGCACCCCGGTGAAGTCCTGCATCAGGACCCGCGCCGGACGGAAGGCGATCTCCCGGTCGCTCTTCTTCTCTTTCAGCCAATCCGCAACCGCGCGAATGTCGTCGGCGGTGACGCTCCGCCCGTCCTCGTGGCGCAGCAGGTTCTCAAGCAGCACTTTGAGTGAGAACGGCAGCCGGCTGATGCCGTCGAGCCCGGCGGCTTCGGCCACCTTGAGATCGAAATAGTCATATTCGCGCTTGCCGACTTTAAGCGTGCGCCGGCACTTGAAACTGTCGAGCGAGGTGGTGGCCGCCGATGTCAATGAAGTCTCCTTCGAAGCCCCGGAAAAACGGGGAATGTCCCAGCAAATGAGCATGCAAAGGCACGGCCAACCGCCGCGAGAAACGCCGTCATCTCGCGCCAGGCCGCCCTTGGCTTTTGGATGCGTGCTCTTGGGCGCACTATAAAAGCCCTTGCGGCGACGAGACAATGACGCGAAGAGACCCCCCTAGGCCTCTTAAGAGCCCGGCCCCGCCTCCAGCTTTGCGTAAGATTCATGCAATTGCCCTTCAAGGTCAGCCTTTCGGCCCACGACGTCGCCTGTGAGCGGGGCGGCAGGACCCTGTTTCAGGGGCTGAGCTTCACCCTCGCACCCGGCGAGGCGCTCCTTGTCAGCGGGCCGAACGGCGCCGGCAAGACGAGCCTGCTGCGGCAGCTGGCAGGCCTCCTACCCTTGGCCGCCGGGCACCTCTCCGTCTCCGGCGCCGAAGCAGACACGCCCGTTGCCGAGCTCTGCCACGCGATCGGTCACCTGAACGCCGCCAAGACGGCACTCACCGTGCGGGAGAACCTCGCCTTCTGGGCCGAGTTTCTCGGAGATGGTGACAGCGATCTTGCGGGCGCGCTCGCCGCTTTCGGGCTTGAGCCCCTTGCCGACTTTCCGGCCGGGCTGCTCTCCGCCGGGCAAAAGCGGAAGCTTGCTTTGTCGCGCCTCTACGCGGCGCCCCGTCCCGTCTGGCTCCTCGATGAGCCGTCGGTGTCCCTTGATGTGCATACCGTGACCCGGCTCGATGCGGCGATCCGCGATCACTTGAAAAAGGGCGGCATCGCTATCGTCTCGACCCACGTGCCGCTCAAGACCGCGTTCGACCACGAGCTCGCCCTCGGCCAGGAGCGCGCCGCATGAGCGCAGGCCTCGCCCTTCTCGCCCGCGACGTGCGGCTCGCCTGGCGCGAGGGCGGCGCCGTCGGCGTGGCGCTGGGCTTCTATCTCATTGTCGTCGTCATCACCCCACTTGGGCTCGGCCCCGACCTCAACCTGCTCGCCCGCATCGCGCCGGGGATCTTGTGGGTCGGGCTGCTCCTGGCGGCGCTGCTCTCCGCCGGCCGCATCTTCGACAATGACTACGAGGACGGCACGCTGGACGTGCTCGCCACCGGGCCTCTCCCCCTATCGGTTGTCGCCGGCTTGAAATGCCTCGCCCATTGGCTCACCACGGGAATTCCACTGGTGCTGCTCGCACCCGTCCTCGGCCTTCTCCTCAATCTTCCCATGGGCACGTTCCCCTCGCTCATGCTCGCCATGCTGGCCGGCACGCCCGCCGTGAGCTTTGTCGCAGGCATCGGCGCGAGCCTGACCCTGGGTCTGCGCCGCAGCGGCCTGCTGCTGGCGCTTCTCGTCGTGCCGCTTTACGTGCCGATCCTGATTTTCGGGGTTTCCGCGGTCACGCCCTATGTGAGCGGGCCCAATTCCACCTGGCCACCCTTCTTCATTCTCTGCGCCCTGAGCCTCGCCAGCGTGGTGCTGGCGCCCCTTGCCGCCGCGGCCGCGCTCCGCACGGCGCTTCGATAGGCCTCATTTGCGCTTCCCCCCCAAACCCACTAGATCAGCCCCATGATCAGCCTCGCCAATCCCACGCGCTTTTTGAACCTTGTCGACCGGGTCGTTCCCTGGCTCAGCGCGCTCGTGGTGATCGTGCTCGGCATCGGTCTCTATCTGTCGTTGTTCGTGGCGCCGCCCGACTATCAGCAGGGCGAGACGGTCAAGATCATGTTCGTCCACGTGCCCTCCGCATGGCTTGGCATGTTCGGCTACATCCTGATCGCCATCGCCGCGCTCGGCACGCTGATCTGGCGCCACCCCCTGGCCGACGTCGCCGCCAAGACCGCCGCTCCCATCGGCGCCACCTTCACCTTCATCGCTCTGGTCACCGGCTCGCTGTGGGGCAAGCCGATGTGGGGCACCTACTGGGTGTGGGACGCTCGGCTCACCTCCATGCTCATCCTGTTGCTACTCTATCTCGGGCTGATCGCCCTGTGGCAGGCTATCGACGAGCCGGGCCGCGCCGGGCGCGCCGCCGCGATCCTGGGGCTGGTTGGCGCCATCAACATCCCCATCATCAAGTTCTCAGTGGACTGGTGGAACACGCTCCATCAGCCGGAGAGCATATTCCGGGCGGGCGGCCCCACAATCGACCCGTCGCTGCTCACGCCGCTCTTCGTCATGGCGATCGGTTTCACGGCGCTGTTCGTGCTGCTGCACCTCATCGCCATGCGCGCGGAGATCTTGCGCCGCCGCGTGCACGCGCTTCAGCAGACCCAGGTCGAGCGCGCCGCCCTGGCTGAAGCCTAAAGCGGGACCCATGCTCGACCTCGGTACGCACGCAAGCTTCATCATCGCCGCCTATGGCGTGACCTTCATCGCGGTCGGCGCGCTTGTGCTGGCCACAATCGAGGACGACCGCAAGCAGCGGCGCAAGCTTGCCGAGCTCGAGCGTCTCGGCATCAGGCGGCGCTCGGCCAAGGCCCCCGCGAGCCCAACCGTCAAGACGCTGGCGAAGCCGAAAGCCACCAGAGCGCCAGCGAAGCGGAAAGCGGCAGGGCCACGCGGCGGGAAGGCGCGCTCATGACGGCAAAGACCAAAGAGAAGGCACCGCAACCGCGGCCGTTGCGCCGCTGGGGCGTCATCCTGCCCTTGGTCATCTTCGTGAGCCTTGCCGGTCTGTTCTGGTACGCGCTCCACACCGGCGACCCGTCGCGGCTTCCCTCGGCGATGATCGGCAAGCCCGTGCCACAGTTCACACTTGCACCGCTTGACGGGCTGAAGGGCAAAGACGGCGCCCCCGTGCAGAGCTTCAGCTCGGCCGATCTCGCGGACGGCAAGCCCACAATCGTCAATGTATTTGCCTCATGGTGCGTGCCGTGCCTGG
>Ga0307446_1000573_pt1 | contig 12611 bp, 15 predicted proteins | sample SalMarSW160320MG_FD_202141 | JGI IMG/M metagenome (GOLD analysis project Ga0307446, IMG submission 202141) | Salt marsh sediment microbial communities from the Plum Island Ecosystem LTER, Massachusetts, United States - SW1603-20 | ecosystem: Environmental > Aquatic > Marine > Intertidal zone >... | reverse complement strand
CACGATGCTCAGGGATCAGATACAATCGGCATGGCATGAGATGAAATACTTCCGTACAGAGAGGATCACAAGGACCGAGGTAAACAGGGCGGCTAACTGGGGATCAATCAAGGGAGCGCAGAGCCTTGACTATGAACAAAACAAGGTTTGGCTTAGTGCTTTTGCTGAGGATTCAAGGATATCACACGAGCAGGCCAACGGTCAAAAAATTGATTTAAAAGAATCATTTACTGTTAATGGTGAACAGCTTCAATATCCGGGTGATCCTGCGGGAAGTGCAGGCAACACCATTAACTGCTTGTGTAGTACATATATGGAAATAAAATAATGAGATAATGGAAAAGGTTATATTCAAAGGACTTGAAACGAAGGTAAAGGACCTTAACACCGAAAAAGGGATTGTTGAGGTTTATATCAATGCCTTCAATAATGAAGACTCGGACGGCGATATAAGCCTTCCCGGTTCTTTTAAGCGCACTTTTAAGAACAATGGCAACACTATTCAACACTGGCTGAACCATGACAGAGATAAACTTATTGGTGTTCCCATAAAGCTTTATGAAGATAATATCGGGGCTATTGCCATTAGTCAGCTTAATCTTAATAAAGAATTAAGCCGCGATGTCTTTGAGGATTATAAGCTATTTGCAGAACATGATAAGACACTTCAGCACTCGGTAAGGGTAGCACCTATCAAGTTTGAAGAGACAAGAACGGGGGACAAGTATCTCCGCAGGGTATCTGAATGGAAGATGATCATGGAGTTTTCTACACTCTACGGGTGGGGAGCTAACCAGCAGACACCGCTTATTGGCATCAAAAGTATTGATGAGCTCGAGATCATGATGAGGGAAGGCAATTACAGCGATGAACGAATGAAAGAGATTGAACGAACATACGAACAACTTAAAAGATTACTTATTGACCCGCAAGACACTCCGGCACCGGACCCGTCAAAAGCACTCAATGAGGAGAGAATAAGAGTATTTTACGAAAACTTAAAATTTTAATAAATGGCAGAAGTAAAAACACCCGAACAGATAGCCTCTGAAATAAATCAGAGTATCGAGGGTTTAAAATCACAGATTAAGGACACGGCTAAAATGTCGGACCTTGAATCGAAATTTGAGGAGGTCAACAAGAAGTTTGACGGCCTCATGGACAAAGACGGAAAGCTCCTCTTACCGGAGAATGTATCGAAGATGCAGGAACAGCTTGACGAGATTTCCACACAGATGAAACAGCTTTCTGAGTATCAGACATCGAAAGGGAAGAGCGTGTATGAGCAGATATACAGTAAGACTAAGTCTGCTGACTATAAAGAGTTAATCACTCAGCAGGCTATCAAGGCAGGAAAGGCTAACTTTAATGTTGAGCTAAAGGCTGCCAATATTGATACTGATGATATTAACTCAGGAAGCATACAGACACAGGTTGACGTGGGAGTGGCTAAGGCCCCCTGGCGCAACACCCCTATATGGGACAACATCAATAAGGGCTTCATTGGCGCAGGTCGTGACTCGATAAGCTGGTGGGAAGAAACAACCAGGACTGACTCTGCGGAGTTTGTTACGGAGAATGCTGCTCCTTCATCTGGCAGTGCAAAGACATGGACGAAGCAGTCTATGGATATCAAACTGGTGAAGGATTATACCAAGGTGAGCAGGTCTGCTCTTGAAGACTTTGAATATCTTACCTCTGAGGTCAATGACCTGATAAGTAACGGTATTCCCCGCCTTCGTGAGACACAGCTTCTTGAAGGAACCGGGCTGACTGTTTACCTGAAAGGGATAACACAATATGCCAAGACCTTTGCCTGTCCTTCTAACTTTGACAAGGTGGCTAATGCAAACTCAGGTGATGTGCTTGCAGCCGCTATGCTCCAGGTACAGAATGGCTATACTACCGACACAGCAAAAAAAGGTTTTATGCCTAATCTTATTATGGTCAATCCTGGTGACAAAACCAATATGAGGCTGCTGAAAAACAGTCTTTATAGCTATGTACAGCATCCGATGCTTTCGATGGATGGAAACAACTTCAACGGAGTAACTATTGTTGAAGATCTTGATCTTGACGCAGGACAGTTTATTGTCGGAGATTTTTCAAGGGCTAAGGCTTATGTTAAGAGGGCAATGAATATTTCCTTCCATTATGAGAACGAGGATGACGTACTGAATGACCTTGTACTGGTACTTGCCAGCATGAGGATAGCAGGACTGAAGGTAACGACACCTGAAGCTTACGGCTTTGTAACAGGTACATTTGCTGCCGGTAAATCACTGATCGAAACAGTATCGTCATAGGAGGTAAAGATGAAGAAGATAATTTTTATACTTTCGTTTATTCTCTGTGCTGCGATACTTAATGCACAGAGTACCGCCCGCACGTCTGACACTCATGTCATGGCTGCCGGGGCAACCTATTATGAATATACTGGTGTTGCTGCCGACACTGTTGGCACCGATCAGGATTCATTGATATTTAACTTCTACCCGAATAAGAACTGCCCGGTCATTGTATCAGCAAGGGTAGAAGGTACGAGAACAGGTACTACAGATGATTACGAGATGAAATTACAGGCAAAGGTATTTCCAAATAGCCTATGGCCTGCTGCTGATCTTGCACCTATATCTGTTGACTCTGTTAATTCTGCTACTACATCACAGGAACTTTATCCCCCGTCTGTTGCACTAGATGCTGCACAGGCTGCTGATGTTGTTCCCTTTCGCCGTATCTGGCGTGTGATAGTGGCTTCCGATGGTACAGTCGCTGCTACTGATAAGTTTACAGTGACTAAAGTTATATGGAAAGTTTACGAACTCAAATGAAAGTAAACGTAACATTAAAAAGCGGTGAAATAATCCAGGTGCTTCCACAGGAGGTGCCTGGGTTAAAATCCGCCGGGCTACTCAAAGAAGAAAAGACCGGCGGGAAGACTAAAGAGGATAAGTCTGTAAATGAGACAAAAGAAGATCCTGCACTTAAGGCAAAGAAACAGAAAGAAGCTAATGAGAGGATGACACCCTCTAAAAAGCGGCCTGTTAATATTGGTGCTGATAGCATAAAAAAGGGATGAGATGAATATAAGGATTAAGACAGATACGGGAGACGAGCCTGTAACGATAGCAAAAGCACGACAGTTTGTGAAACATGAGGATGATTCTGATACAGCCGAAATAACACTTATCACAGACATGGTGGCTGCGGTGCGTACCCATATCGAGAGACGTACCGGGCTTTCGCTTGTCGGGAAGACATACGAGGTGTTTTTCAGGTGGGATGATAAACCCTTTATCCTGCCTGTCGGTCCTGTCATATCTGTCGATAAAGTGGAGAAGGTTGACTACCTGGGGACGAAGACAGAACTTACCCTTAATACTGATTATTTCAAGAAGGGATTATACGACATTGAAATAATACCGATGTTAGGAGCTACATCAGACCCTTTAAGGAATGATAATGGATTATATGATCTTCTTGTTACTTTTCAGGCCGGCTATGGCGATGACTTAACAGAGGATTGCCCGGCTGATATTCTTGACGCCATGATGACGCAGGTTGTGCAATGGTACGAGAACAGGGATGACTTCAGAGAACTTAACTTCATAGGGAAGGTAAATAAGATAGTTAATACTTATAAGAAAATGATAATATGAGGTCAACGAAGTGCATAAAGCGCATAACGGTCCAGTCGCAGACTAAGGTTGCCAATGACATAGGGGGTTGGTCAAACACATGGGCGACAGCTTTTACCTGTTGGGCAAAGGTAACACCAATGAGCCGGACCAAACAACTGTATTACGGAATGACCAATTACAAGGAATTTTACGAGGTAGAGGCAAGAACAAGAGAAACAAACATATCAACAAGTAACCGTATTGTTTATGGCGGCAATGCTTATCAGATGGTTTCTACGCCTCTTGTCTTTACTGACCATATAACATTTGACATAGCACGATGAATGAATTTAAATTAGATACTGCCAGGTTTAAATCGGATGTTGAACGCTTCATTAAGAAGAATGATAAAGACTTCAAAAAGGCCGTATTTATGGCTACGTATGACCTTGTTAAGCTCGCTAAGTTAAAAGTAAGGAATCGGACTTCAAAATCAAAGGTTAAGAGCGGCTTCCTGATTAATAATATTGTACCGGAATTTAGTAATGGAGGATTGACGGGAGTTGTAAGAAGTAAGGCTTCTTACTCTGAGGCTTACGAGAATGGCACACGTCCACATACTATCAGGGCTACGAATAAAAGGGTATTAGCCGGTCCTTACCGGGGACGTCCGGCAGGATGGAGAGTAGGAGCCAAAAGTGCAGCAATGGGATATGCTACATACGGCAAGAAAGTACAGCATCCCGGCACGCCCCCTCACCCGTTCATGTACCCTGCATGGAAGTTTGCTTCTAACAAGTTAGTTAAATATATAGCTCAGGCATTATGAAAGCTGCTGATCCTACACACGAGATAATAAAAGGATATTTTGACCTTATAAAGACAGGCATAACATACGGTGGGAATACTATATACGTAGGTACGAAGATACCGAAGAATAGTGCTAATTATGTTTATATCTATCTTGAATCATTGGAGAATAAGTCAACGGCTGATTCGGTTGTTTATTTTGCTACCGTGACAATGCAGATAGTAAGTATGCAAGATGCTGATGAAGGTAATGATACGGTTGTTAATTCGATACTTGAACAACTACTTACTAAATTAGGTGATCCTGCGCTTATCGTGATGACACATTTTAAATGCCTGACAGCTATTTACGGGGATATGGAAACGCTTAATGAGATGGATGAGAGTAAATATATTATAACTAAAAAGTTAAGAATGACGAGTTTTGTTGAACAATTAAATTAATAAGAAAATGGGAAAATTTCCGGGTTACAAAGTAGTATTAAAGATCGAGACTAAGTCAATAGTTGGTTATCGGTCAACAGACATGGAGCTGAGTGCTGATATGGCCGAGGCAACCACTGCCGAATCAACTGATCAGTGGAAAGAATATGTTCCAATGTTTAAGGGAGGCAAGTTCTCTGTGGGTGGATTATATGATCCGACAGCTGGCAGTGATAGTTCGGTAAATGATATTATCGTTTTGCTTGTCGCAGGGACTCAGGTTACTTGTTTGCACGGTGGAACAACCGCTGGTGATGTTACTCAGAGTGCCGAAGGGTTTATTCAGAATGTTAAGATTTCTGGCCCTTATGATGACCTGGCTTCTTATACTGTGGATATTCAGATCACAGGAGCAGTCACACCGGGTACAGTAGCGGCATAATGGAGAAAAGCGAAGTTATATTAAGGCTTCGTATTGGCCTGATAAAAAGAAAAGTAGGTTTCACTTACGAGTGGAAGGCATGGCTCATGGCATGGGATATGACAGGTGGTAATCCTGAAGACTTTGGAAAGCAGCCTCTTGACCTTCAGATGTCATCCCTTGCCTATGGTGCCGCATCATGGTATCAGATGAAAAGAGGCAAGCCGATGAGATACACCTTTGGTCAGGTTACGGAGGCCCTGCTTCGGGCAAGTAAGGCCGATAATATCCGGCTGGCAAAGGCTATGGAATATGCTCAGTTTCCTGAATGGATAAAACAAGGGGAAGATGGTAAAAAAAAAGCCTGAGCCTTAACGATATTTATGACATGGCCTTTAATGAACTTGGATTAACAGAAGACCAGTTTTACAGTATGATGCCCCGCGATACTTATATTATGCAGGGACATGTGATACGAAAGAGGGAAAGGATGTGGGAGCAAACCAGGGAGATAGTTGCAGAAATACATAATATGGCAGGGAAAGTGACAAAGAATAATCTAAGGCCGGAAGAAATCAAAAAGCTTTCTTTTGACGAGCCTTTGCAATTTCCTCAGTGGGACAAAGACGATGCAATTAATCTCATTGATACACTAACAACAAAAGTGATATGGCAAGCATCGTAGGCGAATTAAAAGCATTACTCGGACTTGACAAGAGCAAGTATGATAAGGGTATGAAGGATGCTGAGAAGCAGGGCGATAAGCTTGGAAAGGCATTAAAGAAAATAGGAGGTATTATCGCTGGTGCTTTCGCTGTTGGTGCATTAAAAGCCTGGGGGCAGGAGTCGCTTCGTCTTTATGATAAACAAAAGAAAGCAGAGCAGGGTCTGCTTGTAGCCCTTAAAGGCAGGAGGGATATTCAGGAGCGTCTTATTGCACAAAGCAAGGACTTACAAAAGAAAACCCTTTATGGCGATGAGCAAAGCATAGAGGCTGCTGGCAGGCTGGCTATGAATATCGGGGCTGATGAAAATGCTATAAGAAAACTACTTCCTCTTGTTCAGGATTTTGCAACAGCTAAATTTGGTGGTAATATTATTTCTGCTGCTGATCTGATTGCCAAATCTATTGGATCAAGTACTAACGCATTAACCCGATATGGTATTGAAATAACTGGTGCTGTCGGTTCTTCAGAACGTCTTGAAACAGCTATTGCAGGACTTAATAAACAAGTCGGAGGACAGGCCGAAGCTGCTGCCAATGTAGGTACAGGAGCTTTAACGAAGCTAAAGAATGCATGGGGTGACTTCCGTGAAAGGATAGGGGCAAAGATAATACCAGTCCTTAATAAACTTGCTGACTTCGGCATGAGGATGTTAGATGATGCCGATAAGCAGAGTGTAGCGCTTATTAAAGAACAAAGCTCAGTTAATACTCTTGTCAGTGCTATAACAAATGAGAACACCTCACGGGAAGTGCGTAAATCGCTAATAGATGAACTTCAGAAACAATATCCTGATTTCTTAGGTAATCTTGATAAAGAAAAAGTAACTAATAAAGATTTAAGAGACAGGCTGTCAGAGGTAAACGAGGAATATGGACAAAGAATAAAGCTGGCTGTTCAGCAAGAGCTTGTAAACAAACAGGCCCGTGATTATGCCGATAGTGTGGTTAAAGAGGCTGAATATACAAAGAAGCTTGAAGAGGCAACAAGGCAACTCGCAGAGACAAGGGCTTCATTGGCCCTACCTGAAAATATAGGCTATTATGCTGACCTGAAAAAGGCTGAAGAACAGGAGTCAATGGCGGTTGATGATCTTAACAGCCGAATCCAAAAGCAAAGAGATTTCAGGCAGGAGCTTAATGATAAGAATGCTGAAGCCATTAAGCTGCTTGATATATATAAATCAAAAGCAAGTTCGGGAAGTAGCGGCGGAGGTAGCATGGGTGTTGTTCCTTCCGGTGGCGGTGGTTCTGCTTCTTCTCCTGCTGATATAACCCGGATGGCAGGACCGGAGATGGCAGGTATTTCTCACCTGACAGAATTATCAAATGAGCTTGCTCCACTAAACGATAAATTGCAAGATACTTCTAAACACCTAAACGCAGCACAAGAGGCAGCCGGATTGTGGGGTGAAGAAATGATAGCAGCAGCGGCAGACGGACAGTTATCGCTAAAGAACTTTGCATCTGTGGCAGTTGGTACAGCAAAAAAAGTAATATCCAGCTATATCGCTGAAGGCGTTGCGGGAGCCGTCAAAAATGCGCTTAATCTCCCATTCCCTTTCGGTTTCGCTGCCGCAGGGATAGCAGCAGGACTGGCAACAGCGGCATTTAATTCACTTATCCCTTCGTTTGCTTATGGTGGTACCGTCCCTTCCGGTTATCCTAACGACACATACCCGGCTATGCTTACATCGGGTGAAAGGATATTAACACCTTCACAGAACAGACAATATGAATCAGGCGGAACAAATATTAACGTAACGGTGGAAGGAATACAACGAGGAGGAGATATATATTATGTTGTAAAAGAGTATGAACGTAAAAAAGCAAATAGTTTTTAATGGCTTACGGGATTGAATATTATCATGAATATTATGACAGGGGAGGCACCCTGAATAGAATTGATATACTCAAAGATGGATATGGTGGCAGTAGTTCGCTCATAACTCATTCAACGGGCAATCCTGTTGTCACATCACATACAAGTAATAAAGATGAATGGGAGACAAAAGTCATACAGGGACAGTCATTGACATTCAGTTTTTTTGTCTTCCCTGCCGACAGTGATAAATATGATACTATACTTGCCAGTAATTATAAAGACTACCAGATAAAATATTACTATGATAGTGATCTTGTCTTCCAGGGATGGGTCAAGCCTGAGAATATATCGAGGGAGTATTTACGTAGTAAACACGTTATCAGCCTGACTGCTACCGATGCTCTTGCTGATCTGAAAAATATTGACTTTCTCGATGACTCTGATCAGATCATATCGGACAAGATAAGCATGATTGAGATATTGAAATATGCGTTGCTTCCGATTGGTATAGAGCTGGACTTTAAAATACAATTAGGCACTTATGAATCTAATCTCATGGCTTCTACTGATTGTGTCCTTGAGGAGATTGATATTGACTGTCGCAGGTTTATTGACGAAAAGGGCAATCCCTTTAAATGTTATGATGTCATTGAGTGGCTATTAAAAGACTATAATGTTAAACTAAAGCAACAAGACGGGTATTACCAAATAACTAATCATCATGAAGGTGATAGTTATGAGTTTGAATATGATTTTGCAACACTGACCCGGCAAAGTCGAACGGCAAAGACAAATATCATTGATCTTGCCAATTATAAATACCAGATTAATGCAGAGCTACAGAAGATATTTCCATTATTGAAGGTCAACGCAACATTTAAAAACAAAGACCTCGGTGGCGATATAACCGGAATGGATTTGACAGACTGGAACTCTGTTTGGGATCTTAATTTCTATGGTCATTCCGTATCGGGTAATATCGTTACTCTGACAAGTAAAAGCAGTGTATCAGAAGAAAATTCTATCAATCTGACTACTGATTTTAATGTTACTAAAATTACAGATAATGATTATATCAAATTAAGCTTTGATCATCAACTATCATGGTATAATGGCACTGATTCGACTCATGTAAATATTGAGATTGAGATAACACGACCCGATGAGTCGGTTGTGACTTTCGCTTCATATATATCATGCGTCAGTGATTGGTCACATTTCGATAGCCCGATAGCTGATGCTTTTAAAGTAATAGAGACAGGGGATTATAATGTCAAGATTAAGTTTGTTCCGAATCCTGCATACTTATGGGACTGGGACAGTATCTCTCCTATCATATCATTCAAAGTTAAGACAGTCGCCATATCAAAGCTGATTGACGTAGGTAGCGAGAACACTGGTAATGTTGTCTTTGATAGGCTTTTTCAACAGACTTCAGGGCAGGGGATAGCATCTTTTAATACTGACCTGTTGATAGCTGACTCATTCCAGATCACAGAGATAGGAGCCATGCAGGCTTATACCGGTGGCGCATGGGTCAATACATCTGAATGGAGGACATACGGGCATACAGAAGATGTTCCTTTGGTGGATATCTATTGTCGCAATATCCTTAATAACAGATATTCATATAAGAACTATTTGAGAGTGTCTGTTTTTGATGAGAATAATACTATTAGATTTGATAATATATTGACAATCAAAAGTCATAATTATGTCATCCTTTCTATTGACACGGATTATAAACTTGGGATTAAAAACGTAGAACTCATTGAACTTCTTACAACCTATCAGTCTTATGACGCCCTGGGTTCTGCAAATCTTGATTCTATCAATGGTGAAAAGATAACAAGCTCTACGGTTATCAATACTGGTGATATGGTTTATCCTGCCGCTGGCATTCCTAAATCAACAGGCACAGAATGGGGATCTTCTATAACGGATAATTCAACTAACTGGAACACGGCTTATTCATGGGTTAATACCAATGGTGCTAATGCTATAACGGCTTATAATGACAGGATGAAGTGGGATGGTGGCGCAACAGGATTAGTAGCCGCAACGGGCAGGGCCTCTTTGGGAGCCACTACGGTAGGCAGTAATATATTTACCCTCACTAATCCGGGAGTAATATCATTCTTACGTATGAATGCTGATAATACAGTGACAGCTCTTAATGCCGGGTCTTTTCGGACGGCTATCGGTGCCAGCACTGTCGGGTCGGCATTATTTACATTATCTAATCCGGGAGCGATAAGGTTTCTTAGGATTAATGCCAATAATTCAGTTACGGCTCTTAGTGCTGCTGACTTTAAGACTGCACTTTCTTTGGTCTCTTCGGATGTAGGACTTGGTAATGTTACTAATGAGAGCAAGGCTACAATGTTTAATGATCCTACATTTACTGGGTCTGGATCATGGGACACAAACACTCTTTATATAGATGCGGTCAATCATAGGGTAGGTATTGGAATAACTTCTCCTTTATCAAATGCTGAAATAAGAGGCTCCACGGGAGCAATACTGACTTTAAGTTCATCAGATACAACAATAGCAGCAGGTGAGATAGCGGGGCAGATTAATTTTTGGAAAGCAGATACATCAACAGGTGGAGCAGGAGTAATAGGTTCTATAAGATCGGTTGCTGTAGATGCAGGAGGTAGCTTTGGCATGGGATTTTCTGTAGGTAGTGTAACCACTCCTAAGACAGATGCTTTGTTTATAAGATATAACGGTAATGTAGGAATTGGAACAACTACACCAGCTGCACCATTAGATGTGGTTGGTAATACAATTATAACGGGTCAACTAATGGTTTACGCACCGTAATGGCACTTGGAACGACATATATAGAAAAAGAGGCACTGAAGACTTATCTTGGTGAGAGTACGGATGACGTACTGGCTCTCTGCACATCGGCCAATATAAACAGGTTCTCTAAATACAAACCTATTCGTGATGCCGGTCTTGGTGTGAACTGGCCTGCGGGATCAGATAATCATTATGGTCTTGATCTTGCTAATAACTGGGCATATCTTCAGCCACGGGGATCAAAATCGCCGGATGAACCAGGGAGGCCACTTGACTTCCGGGGCTACGAGCATAGTGAGTCTTTAACTCTGCCTCCTATCTATACAGAAGATACAGGGCCAACAATCCTTCATCCCAGTGGAACGCCTTATTCTTATAACTTCTCACCCATACCGGTTTATGACAGTGCAAGTGACGTAAGGATAAGAACATCAGATTTGGGTATTGATGGATGGTATCTTGGTATTAAACTTGTTGGTCTTCCCGGAGGTCCCTGGTATAAAACAGGCACACAACTAAATAGCACAGGTGGCAAGGCAATAAGTTTCAGCACCGAAATGACGGATCCCTCAACGCCGGCTTATTCTAACTGTCCTTATGGCATTGGTAATGATATTGAATGGTATCTTATTATTTCTGATACACAGAAAAGCACATGGAGTGCATCGGCACCCACAACATATTATTATCTTCCTACCGGATCGTATGGGGGGCTTACTATGGTTACTTCAGGGACCTTTGATATAACTGACTGGGTTGCTATTACACAATCTGGGAGTATTGATTATACAATGTTATTCACTGCCGCCGGCGGTTCACAGGATGCGACTGTGAAATGCTCTTATGCTGGTGGTCCTCCCGACTGGACTGTTTATGATAATGCCTCATGGATAACAACTGATACAATTAGTGCTGAGGGAGGCATACATATTTCTGATAGTCTTGTTGTTGATGGTAATGCAGTGCGTGTTACCGCTTCGCCTATTAATGACTATTCTGATGTTGTCTGTGAACATGATACCTCAGATGGTTATACATGGACTATGGGGTCTGAGTCAGGAAGTGTTAATCCTGATCTTGTACGTGCTAATGGTGCTGTCATTATTACCTCGAATGGCCAAAGCAAGAATATTGTTGTCAGCCAGGGTTCAACAGGTGATGATCAGATAAGTTTTAGCTATAGACCTCTTGAAGATGGTAGTGACTTCCCTCCGAGTGGCGCAACAATAAATTATCAAATATTCAATGGTGCAATACAGGTATATCCTTCTTCGGGATGGGCCTCAGCAACAGGTCAGGGCGCTCATACTACAAATAATATTGGACCCCTAACTATGACAGAGACAGCACAAAATGACACATACACCGTTAAAATAAAATTGATGTAATGAAGTTAAAATTAAACATACCGGAACGATTTGCGTTACTCAGTATTTTACCTGAAAAGGAAAATTATCTTACCTTCAGACTCCTTATGGATTTGAAAAAAGAACTCGGATTCACTGAGCAGGAGATAAAAAAAAGTGGCATGGAGACTAAGGGTAATCAGGTAGTATGGACAAATGGCAATATCATTAAGACAGTCGAAATACCTGATACTATCGAGGCTATACTTGTCGAAAAGCTAAAAGAGATAGAAAAGAACAAAGAGATCAATGAAAATAATGTAACTTTATACGAGAAAATAATACTTAATAAAGATGGACGCAATCAGTAAAATAGCAGGCGAAGGACGACAGATTCTTCATACCGGAGTAACCGAGTGGACGGCTCCGACCGGGTACCAGGCTTATGGTATTAAGATACGTGTTGATGCTACACGTATTGACACGCTGGACGAGATAACAACCGGCGGAGGTACGGCAGCCGCAAAGACAGACTATACATGGGAAGGTGTTGACACACTTCTTGCAGGTGATATCATTAATTTTGAATATCCGGTTACGGCAATCACCCTTCATGGTGCTTCTGATAGTA
>Ga0307446_1000571_pt1 | contig 12616 bp, 14 predicted proteins | sample SalMarSW160320MG_FD_202141 | JGI IMG/M metagenome (GOLD analysis project Ga0307446, IMG submission 202141) | Salt marsh sediment microbial communities from the Plum Island Ecosystem LTER, Massachusetts, United States - SW1603-20 | ecosystem: Environmental > Aquatic > Marine > Intertidal zone >... | reverse complement strand
TATACAACAGATATTAACACAAAAACTTGGTAAACAGCTGCTCTTATAATCCCTTTCTTTTTCTTATCAATTTGTGATTCACCTAAAAACCATTAGTGTCTTAAAACCGTGTAAATGATTGTCCGCTACGTTTATATGAATATTTCTGTTTTGTGTTTTTTAGGACGAAAACAACTCATTTCTTGTGATGGGCTTTGAATGTCAACTATATCATCCCGGTTCGGACCTTAATACAAAGGTTAAATATATAGGATCATTTCTCCAATAAAATTGAAAAATTACACGGGTAATTTAGTGAGATGTTAATATCCTTGCTAGATATTGTTACGCCCGCATCGGGATTCGAACCCGAGTCTGAGGCTCCGCAGGCCTCTAGGATATCCAAGCTACCCCATACGGGCTATTGTAGTAATACACAACTATCCAATACGTAAAACAGGAAAAAATTTATTACATTTTTTACTGCATTTCGTATCGAATCGCGATACTATTTCGACATGAAACCAGTATCTCCCTAATATCTTTATGGTCGAGAAAGAAATACTCAAAATAGACAGATAAAATCTCTTCAATATACCTTTATTGCCTCAGTAATATATATGAAAAAAATAGGATACTGCCTCGTATAAAATCTATTGAAGGTTATCAATTATTTTAGAGTAGAGTATTGATATGGGAGATGAAACAGCTTAGGAATACAGATCCGCCAAAGAAAATGATGAATCGGTACAGAGAAGACGTAAAAGAACTCCTTTTTATTTTTACTACAAAAAATCCTACACTGATTCCTCCAATTATAATAAGAATCGTGTACAGGGATTGAAAAGAATACAGTACAATCAATGGGAGAAGAACAATGATATATATTATAATAAATATTTTTAGTGTCGTGTGTGCTTTATCAATTCCAATCCAAACAGCGAATGTTTTCGATCCGCTCGCTTTATCATATGAATAGTCGGAAATATGATTATCAACTTGTGCAATGCAACCAAAAATACCTAAAGAAAGAGCGACAAGCACATTTAATACGGTGATGGAACCAGCAAGATACGAACCCCAGAGCACTAGGGCAACAAAAGCAGTAAAATGCCATAGAATGTCCAATCCAGGTCTTCCCTTTAATCGGAGAGGTGGAGCAGAGTACGCCCACATCCAGAAAATTAAAAGGAAGCAGAATACGAAAACCCAGAGGTTATAAAAAACAGAGAAGCCTAAAGGGATGATAACAAAGATGATATTGAGTACCACTGCTGTGTGTTTTGATATGGTTTCAGATGCGATTGCATTCAGATGCGCTCTTCGGGGATTCTCCCTATCGGTATCGATATCATAGTAGTTGTTTATAGCAAACGTAAAGGCAAGGATGAAAAAGGTAGATACCGAAAAGAAAAAGAAAGGTATGGTGTAGCTGCTGAGATCCAAGGACGAAATTCCTAAGATAAATCCAAAAAAAGAAATCGCTGACCAATTCAAAACTCCTCGAATTCTGATAAATCCTGTTAAAAAAACAAAGACCAGGTTATTATTTTTTTTATATGCTTTCTCCATGGAAATCTTCATTTCAATTATGAATCAATACATAAGTTTATACTATCATTGGTTGATTTCGATTGAATAGATAATATGGAAAAAATAAAGGAGTACGATTGTCAATACACATTATTTTATCACATCAACCATTGCTACTTTCTCAAGGATGATATCACCATAGTTACACTCAGGGATGATGGATAACTCTTGATCGGTGATACCAAATCGTTCCAGAGTAGTTCTGTCCCCGTGGATTGCGTTTTCATCAATGGTGAGAGTAAAAGTCTTTAATAGTTTTTTAATTATCGTTTCATCGACTTTCCTATTTCTTTTTTTATTTAACGGATCAGTCAGGACGAAAACAATCTGTTGCTTTCCTTTTTTTATCCCTATTTTTTTTAACGCTTTTTCAATCTGTCGCTCACCAGCAGCATATAACAAGATTTCTAACGCAAGTGAGTTGGTCGCATTAGTCCCTTGTTCAAATGCTCTCTGAGCATGATTAGTCGCTGAAATCAAATGATCCTTCGAATAGATAACGGTTGCATCCAATGCTTGAATCACGAGATTTTCTTTTATTGAAAACGTTAGAAGTTGTTGAATAAATCTTTCGATATTCTCAATAGTCCCGTTCGTACCAATGACTTCGATCATCGTTTCGAACCCCTGAGTGCTTTATTTCCGTGGCCGCTGCTCTCCCCGATTTGTTTTTTTATATTCGTCGCGACTGCTTTTCCAATCGCCTTGATTTTTGCGAGACGTTCCAAAGGAACGTTCCGTAACTCATTTACACTTTTAAATCCTTCACGATACAAAGCGCGTGCACGTACTCTACCAATGCCTTTTAAGGTAACAAGATTGAGTAGCTCTTCTTTACATCCATTTTGTACTCGCAAGAGAAGATTGTTAATATCAGAGACGCAAGAAAAATTATACATACGTGCGTACTCTCTAGCCGCATGCAGTAACCATTCTGACATATCAACGATGGTATGGACATCCCCTGGCCAAATATTGTATTTGAGAACAAGGGCATCGTATGGTTTTTCTTCAATCCAATCTTCCAAGAGAAAAGCGGTTTTTAAATCACTTAAAAACCATTCATACTCATCACTTGATGAATTAGGGATGTCTAAAAGAAGAGAGTGCTGAATATGTTCTGCTTTTTCCTCGACCCAGGAATCTGCGCCTCGGAGATAGAGTGATCGGATGTCTGGTGTCGAGCAGATCGCATGGAGAAACGACAGCGGTTCTGCCTCCTGGTTGTTGGATCGTTCTAGAGCGGTTTTTAGTTGAATCGCTGATAACGGATCGATGTACAGGGACGATGTCCTGCTGCCAAACAAGGTGGCAAGATATCCAGTATTCATCTGTTCGATGAGTTGATTCTCCAGGAGAAATTCCAGTGCGACATCCACTTCTTTTTTAATGGTAAATTCATCGGTTTGATACGCATAAAAGGTACTCTGAATGAACGTGTACATTTCAGTTGCATCATGGACAAATTGTGTCGCGATTGCAGCGAGCAGGTGCATGCGTAACGCAGATTGACTGCCTAATTTTGAATAAATAGGTTCCGTATCCGCTAATACATAATTATAGAAAATCTGATCTCGTTGGTTACTATCTTTTGCAATCGTAATCGCGTCCCCTACGGTATCATACCGAGGCCTACCTGCACGACCTGCCTGCTGTTTATACTCAAGAATTGGTATAGGCGTCATCCCGAAGTTCCCATTATATCGCCATAAATCACGGATAATCACCCGACGCGCAGGGATGTTTACACCAGCAGCAAGCGTCGGGGTCGCAACGATGCATTTAATCCGATGGTCCTTAAACCCTTGTTCAACCAGTCGTCGTTGATTGCTCTCCAAACCTGCGTGATGGAATGCGACACCATTCTGAACGCTGGTTACCAATGATTGTTCAATACTAATGATTTCAGCTTGTTCGTGTTTCATCGAAGTAACCAATTTTTTTAAGTCTTTTTTTTCCTCTTCGGAGAGAAGACCCGCAACGACACAAGATAAACGAGCAGCAAGTGATACGGTGGATTTCCGGTTATTCACAAAAATCAGGGTCTGCCCACCATCTTTAAGAGATTCTTCTACTAAAAGCTCTAAAGCTTTTTTTGTATCACCAGGTAACTTTTTGGTTAAACCATCATTATATTTTATAACGTTATGAAAGAACACACCTTCTCTAAGTACAACGGGTCGCCAATCAGATTGGATGAGTTTTCCCCCTAACCAGTCTGCAAGTTCTACTGCGTTTTTAATTGTGGCAGACAAGGCGATGAGTTGCGTTGCTGGATTCAGGGCCTTAATCTGAGCAATGATCACTTCAAGAGTAGGGCCTCTTGTAGGATCATGGATTAAATGAATCTCATCAATGACCAGCACCTTGATTTTATCAATCCAATGCAGTCCATGTCTGAGAAGTGAATCAGCTTTTTCAGATGTGCAGACAATAATATCAAACTTCGAAAGACGAACATCAGATTCATCTAAATCCCCAGTAGAAATACCGACTTTTAATCCAAGCTCTTCAAAGGCTTTCAAATCTTCATACTTCTCTCGAGCAAGCGCGCGGAGGGGAACAATATAAAAGGCTTTTCCGCCCTCGTTTTTTAACCGCTGAACAATCGCTAAATACGCAACCAGGCTTTTTCCTGCTGCTGTTGGGATAGAGAGAACAAGATGTTCTCCTTGTAGCACATAGGGTAATGCTTCGGCTTGAGGAGGGTACAACTCGGTGATTCCTTGATTTTTTAAAATTTTCTGAATCTGAGGATCTAATTCTAATTGATCAATCTTCATATCTACGCTTGCAATAGAGAAAGAGCTTAATAAAGAAACATGTTATTCCTTTATTCAAATATTGTGGTGAATCTATGGGCCGAAGACAAACAATGATGGAAAAATATAAGATACAAATGAAAGCTTACCGGAAAAAACGAATGAAAAATGATAGTACTCCTTATTTACCGCCTGATGGCATTATTTTTGTTATTGATTCGTTAGACCCAGGTAAGAAAATACAGGCTACTGTGGTGAAAACCAAAGTAAGAAGTCAGCGGGAGGTCATTGAAACTCTCGCTTGTCCAATATGTAAAAATGAGATGCTTTGGGATACTAACTGGGAAGGGTTTATCTGTACAAAACATGGGAAAAAAGCAATCTATGAACTCGCGATAAAATAAGGAGAAAGGTGACAGGTATAAGTATACCTTTTTCCATTAGGGAATTGTGAATAGTTATGGTTGAAGAAAAAATCGGAATCGTAGAACATTTCTTCACAAATATTAACGTCGCCGCTATCAAAATAACAGATGGAGAGCTAAAAATTGGAGATACGGTTCATTTCGTTGGTGCTAATACAGATTTCACTCAGCATATTGATCGCATGGAGATCAACCGAGCTCCTATTCAAATCGCGAAAAAAGGTGATGCAATAGGAATCAAAGTGCAAGACAAGGTTCGCGAACATGATATCGTGTATAAAATTCCAAAAGGTGAAACAGCATGAAGGAAATGGCTGAAGTACGAGAGTTAAAAGTAGGCAGATATGTATTAATTGATGAAGAACCATGCAAGATCCAGAGTATTTCCACATCAAAACCAGGAAAGCATGGTGAAGCAAAGGCAAAAATCGATGCCGTCGGTATCTTCGACGAACAGAAACGCACTATCGTCCATCCAGTAAAACACAAGGTGGGCGTCCCAATAATTGACAAGCGAAGTGCACAGATACTTGCCCTGATGGGTACTGACGTCGTACAGCTCATGGATATGGAGACCTATGAAACCTTTGAAATGCCTATCCCTGAGGATCTCAAAGGCCAGCTTGAACCAGGAAAAGAAATCCTATACCTGCAAGCGATGGGGAAACGAAAAATTACAAGAGTATAAATTATTTAGTATCTATGGCATAGGTTTCGGTCATTATGCAGTTCCCTAATTATTTTGCAGACGCAGATTCAAGTTATAACGACGCGTCGTTCATTCTTTTTGGAGTTCCTTTTGAAAAAACATCATCGTTCCGTCACGGGGCAGATAAAGCACCATTTGAGATACGGCAAGCAAGCTGGAATTTTGAGCGGTACGATCTTCAAACCGGTATGAATTTTGAAGAAATCTTACTGCATGACTATGGGGACCTTGACGTCCTGAAGCTGAACTCAAAAGAATTATTTGAAACAACAAAAACGTATACCTCGACATTGTTAACGAAACAGAAAATCCCTATTGCTCTCGGGGGAGACCATTCGGTTACACCAGGAATAATTTCAGCATTCCCAAAGGATATCGCAGTCATTTCCCTTGACGCACATATGGATTTCCGCCAGGAATATAAAAACGATATCTACAATCATGCGTGTGTGATCCGGAGAGTTGCTGATCACATCCCCCTCCAGAATATCGCGGTGTTAGGCATCAGATCTGCTGAAAAACAAGAATATGAACAGGCACAAGCAATGGATCTTTTTTTTCGTGATGCATTTACCATCAATACCATAGGGATTAAGAAAATCATCCAACAAGTAAAAACACATCTGAAAGGAAAAAAAATCTATCTAACGTTGGATATCGATGTTGTTGATCCTGCGTATGCACCGGGAACAAGTACACCAGAGCCGTTAGGGCTTACTCCTTTGCAAGTCATAGAAATCATTGAAGCATTTTCCCCACAACTTATCGGGTGTGATTTAGTCGAAGTATGCCCGCCATACGATCATGGACAAACCGCGGTTCTTGCAGCAAAATTGATACGAACAACTGTTAGTTTGATATGGAAAGGAAGACAGGCTTAAATTAATATATATCAACTTCATTCAGCAGGCTCATGCAAAAGGAAAAAATAGCTCTTATCGCGCTAGTGATTATTGTGATTGCAGCACTCTCAGTATTTTTAATCGCGGTCAACACTGATATTTTTGAAAATGTCTTCAAGGAGAAACTTACTATTTCCGAGGGTGATTGCGCTGATGTGAACTACATCGGTCGGTATGCATCAAATAACACGATTTTTGATACATCATATACCTATGCTGAAAATAAATCAGGTGGGACACCGTTGAAGATTTTTGTGAGCTATAACGCCACTGCGACATCCCCGAAAGCAGGCTATACCGCAGGAATGATCGAAGGATTCATGGATGGGATCATCGGTATGCAGGAGGGACAAACAAAAATAATTGGACCTATCCCCCCAGAAAAAGCGTATGGAGCAAATAAACTTGTCCCCGGCGCTATTTTTACTACACAATACCTTGCGTTTGGGATGAACCAGACGGTTGAAGTAACGAAATACACCAGTGAAAATCTTAGTTTAAAATGGATACAGCTGGAGAATCTTGGTAATTTCACCATGCCACAACTGGTTATTAATAATCTGCAAAGCACCAATGAAACAGAGATGGTCATTTATCCACCACCCTATTACATATGGGAGAATGCTACCTCAATTGTTAATATAACTGAGACCAATGTTACGGTAAGTACCACACCAACAAAAAGCACGAATCTCTCAGATGTTGTAAAAGATGTTCGTTACGGGGATAAACAAATGCTGATTTTCCCCGATGCAACTACTGCATCCTGGAACGATACCTCAATAACTGTCGAATGTTCACCTCCGGTTGGTCAGAATTATACCTTCGAGACCCAGGGTTATTCAGGGATGGCAAATATCACAGTCCACATAAATAATATCACCGGTGATAAGATCAACGTCACGATTACCAATAGTGAAAGTCCTGAACCAACCTATCTTGATGTGTACAAGATTTTGACGTTTAATAGGACTTTTATTCTGCCACGTTTGTACAAAGATATCCCGTCGATGTATATCTCATATTTCTATGCCCAGGATATAGAGGATGCAGGGTACAGCCTAGAACCACTCGCAGGTGAATCTTTAATCTTTGAAGTCACTATTGAAAAGGTGTATAAAACATCTCAAGGGACAATCTGAAGTTTTATTTCACGTTCCACCAGCTGCAAAAACTCTTCTTCTTTTCCTTTAGGGATAGTCGCACCAGCAGCGATGTTATGGCCGCCCCCTATACCATTTAATTCTTTCGCAGCACGGGTGAGAGCTGCTGCGAGATCCAATCCGCGGTCAACTAAACTCTGGACAGCTCGAGCAGAGACCTTGACATCTCCATTTTCAGTAAGAGCAAATCCGATAAGAGGTAACTCTTTATCAACATCTTCTGTGTTCAACAGCATGTTGGTAACAATTCCTATGATAGTATCACGGATCCCGTCACCAGCGTGGAAATATTGAAGATAGGTTCGTTTCTGGATTTTTTCTTCTTTCGCAAATTGCAGACCCTCGACGAGATTATGGCGATGACCACTCAGAAGATTTAAGGCTTCTTTTAACCATTTTCCGCGGTCTCCGAGACATACCTGAAGACCGACCTCATACTGGCCGTATCGAGCGGTAGAATTCAAAAGAGTAGCGTATTCTTTGGCTTCATGCAATTCAGTGCCTTCTTTTTCGTTGCAAAGGAGATATGATTCTCCCAGCACCCGGGCAGCAGCTTGGTATCCAAAGCCTTTCGAAAGGAGCATCTGAATAATCGCTGAGATGATTTTTCTTTTCTCCTCTTTCTCAAGATCAACCCATCTCCTCCAGACGTCTCCATCTTTTAATCGTATCTGTAATTCCTGTAAAAAAGCAACGCAAGTGTCCTCACGTCCACTCACCCCAGGGATAAGGGGGTCACTGGCATACTGCAAAAGCTTAGCTAATGGCCGTGTTTCTTTGCCGAAATATCGAATGTCCTTGATAGCTTGAAGCACACCAGCGTCTTTTCCATCCTTAACAATTTCAGCATTCATTCCCCGTAGTTCACAGAACCGTCTATCTTGCAAATCACCGATTGCGCCAACAATTGCAAGACCAGATAAATCCTTGTTTTTCAGACTTAGCGCTTTCGAGACAAGATAGGTTGCTCCAGCACCGCTCAGTTCGTACGATCCATCTCGACCAAATAGATGAGGATTGAAATGAAATGATGCATCTGAATTAGGTGGACATTCATGATGATCGGTGATGACTTTTTTTATTTCCGGATATTGGGTACTGATTCCACTTCCCAGATCCGTAAACCATACAAGTTCATGGTTTTCACCTAGGAGTTTATTAATAATTACTTCATCAAGCTGTTTAATACATTCGATGGAATATTCTTTTCCAAGTCTCCGGAGAGTCTCTGATGCAATTGATCCTGCAGTAATCCCATCTGCATCGATATGTGTCACGATATGGATTTTTGCAGCGTTTCGTATGATTGTGGCTACCTCGTTGGCTCGTTGTATCAAAGAAATCCCTCGGAAATGCAGAATAGGAGAAGAGGATGATTAGTCTTTTGGTTTCGTAAGGTATTATTTTTTATAAAAGAACCTTGATATTATTTCACAAGCATAGAAGCAAAGAACAAGAAATCTAAAATAATAGCAGCGGTTACAGATTATACTACAAAAGAGGTATTTGACCATGAAAAAAGAATTCAAAGAAGGTAATATTTCTATTAGTGTTGATTATGATAAATGTAAAGGCTCAGGTCAATGTGTAACCGCATGCCCTGTTGAAATTTTTGAAGTTGTCAACAGCAAAGCAGTTGCAAAAAACATTGCGGAATGCATTGAATGCTGCGCTTGTGTTAATGCGTGTCCTTATCTTGCGATTGAGCATAGTTCCTGTTAATTTATTCAGTAGCATTTGGATTTTCTATGGAAAAAAACCAGACAGAAATACGTCTTGTCACTTCTTGGCCTGAAGATGAAATCGTCCAATTGTATAAAGCGGGAGGCTGGTGGAAAGACACCTATGACAAAGCAGGGATTCCGTCATTAATCACAGGGAGTTTTGCTTTTGCTGTGGCGGTGGATAAGAAAACCGGAAAATCAATCGGAATGGGACGTGTTATATCGGATGGTGTCTCTGACGCATATATCCAAGACGTAGTGGTTCTCGCGCTGTATCGAGGTCAGAATCTCGGTAAAAGAATAGTCCAGACACTTATTGACTTTTGTCTTGCAAAGGGGATTCAATGGATAGGGTTGATTGCCGAACCGGGGAGCAGTCAGTTCTACACAGACCTTGGATTCACATTGATGGAACATTACGTCCCGATGCTTTATTCCTTGGAGAAATAATCAATGTTATCTCTTGATGATTTTCAAAGAATTAGTCTTAAGGATAAACCTGTTTTTAATAAACACTTCGAACGATTTCCCCCAAAACATAGTGGGGAATTATTTACCACGATGGTAAGCTGGGGAGAGTATGTTGAATACCGTTATGCAGTAATTGATAATGATATCATTATTTGTAGTAAGGATAGTAATAAAATAGTCCTCCATCCGCCATCTGGGAAATTTAATAAAGATATCCTCAAACAGGTTCTCTCTCTTGCAATAAAAGAGGATATGACCTTTGGATTTATTTCAAAGACAGAGAAAAACCTTATTTCAACTCAATTTCCTTCCTTAACGTTTATGGAAAATAGAGATTTTTTTGATTATGTCTATCGTGCTTCTGACTTGGCTGAGCTAACAGGGACAAAATATGGGAAGATACGGAATCGATTAAATAAGTTTACAAAAAATTTCGCGTATACAATAGAGGATATCTCTGAGAAAAATATGGATGAGGTACACGAGTTCCTGAAAAGATGGTGTCTTTGGAAGGACTGTGCATCTAATGAAATGTTAGAAAACGAGCGGAAAGCAATTTTATATTCGATGTTACATTTCTTTGATTTATGTCTGAGTGGCCTTGCATTGCGGATCAGTTCCACAATCCAAGCTATCGCAGTTTATGAAAAAATGAATGCAGATACGATGGTTGTTCATTTTGAAAAAGGATCCCCTGATTTTGATGGAATTTACAAGGCGATAAACATGGAAACAGCTCAACGGGTACGACGTTTTGTTCCTTATATTGACCGGGAAGAAGATCTTGGCATCCCCGGTTTACGAAAAGCGAAACTCTCCTATCATCCTGATCATTTTATAGAAGTCTATTATGTGACAAAAGAAAGTCTGCGGACTACAACCCCATAAGAGTTATAGTCCTGCTGTGAGACTATTGGTTTTTTTAAGAAGATTGTAGTTGTAACCATAAGGTAATGAAAGTTAATCCTGCGATGGTTACATCTGAATAGACAAAGGTCGATGTTTTTGTTCCATACCAATACCCAAAGAAACCGAACATAAAACCTAAATATTCTCCAGGTGGAGTAGAACCCGAAGTTAATCCATTTAGCTGAATCCCTTCCGCGGCATGTCCTTTATGGATGCTGACAATATCAAAACCAATAGTATTGATAAAGGTGTTCAAACCAAATACAGCATTCGTCCCATTGTCTATTGTACAAGTTATCGCAGACAATACACCGAAAAGTGAGTTAGTAATTGGTGAACTGTGTATTTTATTTTGGAGTGATCTGATTTTTCCCATGTTCGTTCTCTGGTTAAATTTGCTTAGAAGTGTATCGATGTTGGCATCTTTTGACACTAGTTGATGGTTTTGAAACACACCGACTTGTGCTGAAAATGTTTCTTTCATTGATGTACTAGAGATTGCTATCGCATGAAGTTCGTTATTCATTGAAATCCATTCTGTTTTCGGCATGGTGATTTCTTTTTTCACGGGAATTGCACCAGTGCAATCAATAAAATCAACGGTTATTAATTCTGGGTTTTTACTTGTAATGTTAACTGAGTGACCAGCTGGATACATGCTTCCTAATGCGGGTGTAATCATTAGACTTCCTACTAGAAGCATGACTAAATATACAATATTGCCTCCTCGTTTCATAATTATCGGAATAAATATACATCATCTATTATTTATAGTGATGGGTATATCTGTCTTATCATTTAATATACCTATTTTTTAATTGTTTTGTTGATGATATTTTATTATTTTTTCTCATCTTTTATTAAAAATCATTTAATTTCCTTGTAAAATTGTTTCATGTTAACTGTTAACATTATTATTAGGAATTCAAATTATTATAAATATTACAATCATCGAATATATAAGAAATCATTAATTTGCTATTAAATATTTACAGGGTTATGTTTATAGTTATATTAACATAATTTATTAATCTTTAGAATTAATTTATATTAAACGTGCTAGCATTGTGCAAAGTAACATGTCATGCTATAACATGTATAATGCTTGTTATAATCTAGCTTAGTTAATTATTGTTTGCTTGATAATTTCTAGCATAGTTACAACTGTAATGATACAAAAGAAACATCTATTTCTTAATCAATTGTGCGATCTCAAGTGCCAGTTTTGCATACAGTTCGAAACGGAACTCCACCCCATAATAGTTAGCAGCTTCCTTAAAGGAAGCGAAACGCAGGAAATACATCTGATAGATTACGAGATCCTCTTTGTGCTTCAGATTAGGTGCAGCATGATGACAATTTGTACCATAACAATGAACAATTTTCTGCTGTATCTTCACCATTATTTACAACTGGTATGATATGATGAAACTCTCCTTTTAAATCATCATCGAAATTAATACCGCAACGTTCACAACGATTTTTTGCTCTCTTCACTACCTTTTGTTTGATCTTCAGGGGAAAATTTTTTATTCTTTTGTTCATCTTTCTTATCTACCTCCCGCATTAAAATGTTTCTCACTGTACATGGGTACCAACTACATTTATTTCCCTCGCGTTTTAATCGGGTTGGTATCCTATTTTCATTCAAATAATTCGCGATTTCACTATAACTTTTTTCCTCTGCTTTTAATTGCCTCATAAGAGTTAAAATATTTTGTTCTTCAACGTTTTCAATAAGTCGGGTATTCTTTTTTCTGTTTCCAACGGTATCAGAGAGGATTGTATACCCATATGGTGCTTGTCCGAACCATTCGTTTTTCATCTTTTGTTTTACACCTGCACGAATCTTTGTAGCCAATTGTCCTCTAAAAAATTCGCTAAATGCTGCTAAATTCGTAAGCATAAATCTTCCTTGTTCGCTATAGATATCAATATGTTGGAGGTTGTGAATATGTAATTTTACTTCATATGTGAGG
>Ga0307446_1000566_pt1 | contig 12671 bp, 14 predicted proteins | sample SalMarSW160320MG_FD_202141 | JGI IMG/M metagenome (GOLD analysis project Ga0307446, IMG submission 202141) | Salt marsh sediment microbial communities from the Plum Island Ecosystem LTER, Massachusetts, United States - SW1603-20 | ecosystem: Environmental > Aquatic > Marine > Intertidal zone >... | reverse complement strand
GCACTGCAACGCTCCGACGCCGACCACGCCTCCGGCGGCATCGACGGGCGGCGGGCCGCAGACTTCGTGATCTTCGCTTTGCGCGATCTGTGTCCCGAACGCACAGCGGTAAGTGCCTGAGCCGGGTGGCAATTCGGGGACGCGAACCTGGGTAGGCTTGAGCGGGCGGATCGCAGAACGTCATATGTCATTGCAATGCGCGACCATCACCCTGCCCGAACGGACCCGATCGGGTGGGCAGCCCGCCTAAAGTCTTATCAGCGACCTACACGGCAAGGAGAAACAGCTATGGCGGCACAAAAGCTCCACCGCCGGTTCATGAGCACGGCGCTAATAGGTGGCCCGCTCCTGGCCGGCGGGATCGCCTGGGCCACCCCGGCGCAGGCTGACGAAGCCTCCTACCTCAATGACCTGCACAACGCCGGGATCCACGCGGAGAGCGGCGGTGACGCGGCGCTGCTGCAGACGGGCTGGAAAATATGCCAGCAAATAGGCTATGGCACTCCTCTCACGGAGCTGAGAAACCTGGCGCTGCAGCGCTCAGACGGCACCGAGGGCTCTAACGGGCTCACCGTCCCACAGGCAAACGACCTGGTCGACTTCGCGCTTTTCGATCTGTGTCCACGCGCATAGTGGTCACCCACTGACTGGTGCGGCGTCGCGGTCCACAGGTGGCGCTGCGGTGCAGGTGAGCGCACAGAACTTGAGTGCCCTCGGGATCCCGGTCCCGAAGTACGAGCGTGGCCGAATCGGGGTCGGGATCGTGCATTTCGGCGTCGGCGGCTTTCATCGCGCTCACCAAGCGATGTACGTCGACCAGCTGCTCAACGACGGATTGGCGCACGACTGGGGCATCTGCGGTGTCGGCGTGCTGCCTGGCGATCGGCGCATGCGCGACGCACTCCGCAGTCAGGATCACTTGTACACGTTGATCATCGAACACCCCGATGGCACCCGGCAACCGCGAGTCATCGGCTCCATCGTCGACTTTCGTTATGCGCCCGAGGATCCCGAAGCGGTGATGGAGCTGCTGGCCGATCCGTCCGTCCGTATCATTTCGCTGACCATCACCGAGGGCGGCTACCAGCCGCCCCTGAGCGACGTCTTCGGGTTGGTGGTCGGAGCGCTGAGCCGACGGCGCGAACGGGGTCTCGCGTCCCCGACGATCGTGTCGTGCGACAACATCGTCGAAAACGGGAACCTGGCGCGGCGGGCGTTCACGTCATACGCCCAACGGCTCAACCCCGAACTCGCACAGTGGGTCCGCGTGAACACCAGGTTCCCGAACTCGATGGTTGACCGCATCACCCCGGTGACCACTCCCGAGGTGATCGAGCGGCTGAACTCCGAATTCGGTGTCCAGGACGCATGGCCCGTGGTCGCGGAACCGTTCGCGATGTGGGTTCTCGAGGATGATTTCGCTGATGGTCGACCCCCGCTGGAACAGGCCGGTGTTCGGCTTGTCGAGGACGTGTCGCCGTACGAGGCGATGAAGCTGCGGCTGCTCAACGCCGGCCATCAGGGTCTGTGTTACTTCGGATACCTGGCGGGGTACCGGCTGGTGCACGAAGCCGCCCAGGATCCGCTGATCGCTGAGTTCCTGGCCCGCTACCTGGATTTCGAGGCGATGCCGACACTCGCTCAGATCCCGGGTCTGGCCGAGTTCAGGGACGGACTCATCCCGCGCTTCGCCAACGCCTATGTGCGCGACACGGTGGCCAGGCTGTGTGCCGAATCGTCCGACCGCATCCCGAAGTGGCTGCTACCGGTGGTTCTTGACAATCTCCGCTCCGGCGGCCCGGTGGAGCTGTCCGCCGCGATCGTCGCAAGCTGGGCACGCTACGCGGAGGGGGTCGACGAAAACGGACAACCCATCGACGTGGTGGACCGGCTCGCGGACACGCTCGTCCCGATCGCCCGCTCGCAGCACGATGACCCGGCCGCATTTCTCGCCAATCGTGCGGTGTTCGGTAACCTCGTCGACGAGCCGCGATTCCTCGAGCCGTACCTGTGGACACTGGATTCGCTGCACCACCATGGCGCGCGGGCGACGCTCGCGGCACTCATCGGGGTGCGCGAACCGTGACCCTGGTCGCCGGCATCGCCTGGTCGGCCCAGGGCGCTGCCGGATTCGTTTGGCGACCTGGTTGGTGAGCAGGCTGGTGGCCCCGAGCCCTAAATTGATTCGAAGACATGAAGACACGCGGCTACTCAACGGTATGGCGGGACAACGCCGAGCGTCACGGCGTGGCCCCGCACGTCGTCGCCGAGATCGCCCGACGGCACGGCATCGCAGCGGAAACCTTCCGCGTCCTCGATCGGATGGAGGAGATCAAGGACCCGCACCGCAAATCCTTTTTCCTCATCCCGCCGGGCACCGGCGGGGACGATGCCCGCAGGGCAGCACTGTTGACCTACGTCCTGAATGCGGGCACCGGTTATGGCAAGGCAGGCACGCAGCCCACCAACTTTCCCCCGACACCCTATTCGGCTGCCGAGGTGGCGCGGATCATCAACCGGCAGAAGGCAAACGGCTGGAGCTACACCCGGGACGTCGGCTTTGTCGACCGCAACGGAGGGCGCCTGGTCACGACCCCGAACGGCATCCTCATGGGTGCCGGCGGCAACTGGATGCAGCGGCAGTTCAGTCGGCGGGGCGGCACCACCTGGGGTGACATCTTCATGGTCAACATGGGGCGCCTCACGGACCCCGCAGAGCTGCTTCGCCATATCGTCGGCTCGGGACATGCCTGGTACCTCGACCCCGGCGGCAAGCCGTGCCGAAGTAGCCTCGACCTGGACCGGGTGCTGCACCACGAAGAGCGCCACGCTCGGCAATGGGCGGCGCGGGGTTACGTGGGGATGATCCGAGATTACGGCCGGGAATTGTTGCGAGAGTTGATTTTTCGCAAAACGAACAGACTCGAGGAGGACGCGGGTCTTTCCGACGGAGGTTACCGGGCCTGAATTCCGTGGTAGAGGACCATCGCGCCGATCACCACCAGGACGGCGGCGAGCAGGGCGGTGCTGTTTTCGTCCATCCAGTCTCTGAGCCGCGCCAGCGCATCGTCGAGTCGGTGACCGGCCGCGGCGTAGGCCAGCACCGGGATCGCCACCGATGACGCTGCGAGCGCGACGAAGAACGCGGCGGCCACCCAGTCACCGACGAGGCCGAGCCCGGCGGTGCCGATGCCCAATCCGGCTGGAACGCAGATGAGCGCCACATCCGGTCTCGCCACGGCCAACACCGCACCGGTGAGCCCCGCACGGACCGGGCCGATGGTGGCGAACGAGCGCATCCAGGCGGGCGACTCGCTGCTGCCGTGCCGAGTGAACCATCGGTAGATGCCGTACACGATCAGCGCCGACCCGAAGACCACCCGCAGCCAGGACGACCACCTCGGCGGCGACTTGTCCAGCCCGCCGAGCAGGTGCGAGGCCGCGACCGACAGCGCGGTCAGCGCGGCCAGCCCCAGCAGCCAGCCGCCGAGGAAGGCCAGGCTGCTGGGCCGAGGCCGCGGCGCCTGCAACACCAGCACCGCCGGAATGACCGTCAGCGGCGACAACGAGATGACCAGCCCGAGCGGAACCAGCCCGGTCAGCACGGAACCCCAGCTTCCTGCCATGGGCAGCAATCCTTTCATGCGATGCCTACGTCAGGGCGTGAATTCCGTTGTAGAGAACCATCAAACCGATCAAGACCAGAATGATTGCGAGCAGCACGTCATGATTTTCTTCCATCCAAACTTTGAGCCGCTCCAGAGTGTCGTCGAGGCGGTCGCCGGCGCCGGCATAGCTCAATATCGGAAGGGCAACCGTCGACGCGGAGACGGCGACGAAGAAGACCGCAGCCATCAATTTACCCGGGCCGTCGAAATTGCCGTTCCCGACGGCCAGGCCGGCCGCCGCACACAGCAGCAGAACCTCCGGTCGCAGCACCACGAGCACAGCCCCGGTCACCCCGGCGCGCAGCGGGCTCAGGGTGGAAAACGAACGCATCCAGCGCGGCATGCTGCCGTGCCGATGCCGGATCAGCCAGTGGAACGCCCCCAACGCGATCAGCGCCGACCCCAGCACCACGCGCAGCCAGGATGCCCAGGTCGGCGGCGCCCGGTGCACGCCGCCGAGCAACTCCGAGCCGCTGACGAACAACGCGGTGAGCGCGGCCAGGCCCAGCACCCAGCCACCGAGAAAGGCCAGGCTGGTCGGCCGAGGCCGGGGCGCATGTAAAACCAGTACCGCCGGAACGACCGTGATCGGCGAGAGCGCGATGACCGCCGCCAGCGCGAGGAGTTTGGTCAGCATCGAGCCCCAATTTGCTTCCACGGGCAGCAATCATCGCATTGGCGTGGCGCGGACGCACGTGCCGCCGACCGCCCGGCCCAAGGATGACTGGCGCCGTCGACTAGCTTCTGCGGCGCAGCGTCCACGCCGGCACCCAGTGGGTCACGGTTTTCCGCTTGGACCCGTAGGCGACCGGATAGGTCACCAAACCCCACCAGTCGCCCTGCTCGCACAGGCCCCAGCAGCTCAGCCGTCCCTCGACCACCTTGTGCAACTGCAGACCGTTGGGCTGATACCGGCCGCAGCGGTGCGGCTGGCGTGGAAAGAGGACCGTCAGATCCACCAGCACCGCGATCGGCGGGCGCACCGCCCGAAACGGGCTACGGACGGGTTGGCCGTTATACCCGATGGACGCGAGCGATCCCATTAGTCGATCATACGTTCGAATGACGGGCGGTGGGGTATGGCCGGCGCCTTGGCGGGCTCTGGCAACATAGCCGCTGTGACGTGCGTGGCGGCCCGGTGAGCGTCTCGTCTGCCGGCACGTCACCGCGCCTGGTTGCGGCGCTTCGCGGCGGGGCCTGGGATCCGCCGCTCGTTGGGCTGCTGGCCGTCGCGGTCAGTCTGGGCGGCGCCGGCCGCCCATCCTTCTGGTACGACGAAGCCGCCACCATCTCGGCGTCCTACAGCCGCTCCATCGGTCAGCTGTGGCGGATGTTGGCCAATGTCGACGCCGTGCACGGCCTGTACTACCTGATCATGCACGGCTGGTTCCAGATTTTTCCGCCGACGGAATTCTGGTCCCGCGCACCCAGCGGTCTGGCCGCCGGCGGAGCCGCCGCGGGAGTCGTGGTGCTGGGCAAGCAGTTCTCGTCTCGCACTGCCGCGGTGGCCTCCGGAGTTTTCTGTGCGATCTTGCCGCGGACGACGTGGGCGGGCATCGAGGCTCGCCCGTATGCGCTGTCGATGATGGCCGCGGTGTGGCTGACGGTGCTGCTCGTTCACGCCGCACGCCGTGACAACGCTTGGCTTTGGCTGTCTTACGGCGCCGCCCTGGTCGTGTCGATTGTGCTCGACGCCTACCTCGTGCTGCTGCCGTTGGCGTACCTGGCCTTCATCGGTGTCGTCCAGCGCCGGCGAACGGTCTTGGTGCGGTTCGCCGTTACGTCGACTGCGGCGGTGTGCGCCCTGCTGCCCTTTCTGGTGACGGTCATCGGGCAGGCGCATCAGATCAGTTGGATCGCACCAATCGGTCTCCGAACGATCGAAGATGTAGTGGTACAACAGTATTTCGAGCGCAGTCCGCCATTCGCGCTGCTGTCGGCGCTGGTGATCGGCGCGGCTATGGTGTTGTGGGCCAGCAGGTCCGCGCAGTTGGCCCGGGCCGATCGGCAATTGCTGATACTCACGGTGACGTGGCTGGTCATACCGACTGCCGTGATCGTGTTTGGCTCGACGCTGATTCAGTCCATTTACACACCGCGCTACTTGTCCTTCACCGCACCGGCGATGGCGCTGGCGCTCGGCGTCTGCGCCGCCGCGGTGGCCGTCAAGCCCCGGACGACAGCCGCGCTGGTCGGTCTCTTCGCGGTCGCGGCGGTACCGAACTATATTCTCGCGCAGCGTAACCCGTACGCCAAGTACGGAATGGACTACAGCCAGGTGGCAGATCTCATCACCGCGCGGGCGGCGCCCGGTGATTGCTTACTGGTCAACGACACGGTCACGTTCATGCCCGCCCCCATGCGTCCGTTGCTGGCGGCCCGCCCGGATGCATACCGGAAACTGATCGACCTCACCCTGTGGCAACGGGCGACCGACCGCAACGATGTCTTCGACACCAACCTCATCCCCGAAGTTGTCGCCCAGCCGCTGGGCCACTGCGGCGTGGTGTGGATCATCACCCAGGCCGACCAGTCGAGACCCGCGCACGAGCGGGCCGCGGCGCTGCCACCGGGGCCGCGCTACGGGGCGACCCCCGCCTTCGCGGTTCCGCGCGACCTGGGCTTCCGGTTGGTCGAGCGCTGGCAGTTCAACCTGGTTCAGGTGATCAAGGCGGTGCGCTGAGTCACCAGATACGGATGTAGTCGATGAGCATGGCCGCCGGGAAGGTGCCCCGGGCGGGGTCACCGGCACCAACCCCACCGACCGCCAGCGTGAACATGGGAGTCATCCAGTAGCCGGGAATGTTGAACGGCCACCGAAAGTCGTCAGGAGCGCCGCCGTGCACGTGAATGGGCTTCGGCGGAACACTGAAGTACTGCGCCCCATCCCGCGAGAATTGGAATCCGTCTTCACCCCAATGCATTCGCCAGGTGTGCCAGCCGCCGTCCACCAGACCGGGAATCGATTTGCCTTCCCAGGTCTTGCCGTTGGACGCCGCGTGCACGGTGGTACCCGGGGCCCACTCGCCATTTCCGTACCACTCGAAAATGTCGACCTCGCCGTCGGGCAGCGGATCCTCGTTGACGCCCCAGAACGAGGGCCACAGGCCGGGGAACAAACAGTCCAGCTTGATCCGCGCTTCCCAGGTTTGGTTGATCATGCTGCGGAAGTTACCGCGCACCTTGCCGCTGAAGTAGTTGTTGAATTCCCGGGTGGCGCACAGAACGAGGTTGGAATTGCCGTCCAGGAACACGTTTCGGCGGTCATTGCGGTATATCCCCGCCACCGGCGGATACACGTCGTCCTGCCAGGTCTGCACCGTCCAATTAGCCGGATTGGGGCCCGCGCCCGCCGGGCCGTCGAATTCGTCGTGGAAAATGTAGGGCCCGGTTGGCGACTCGGCCGGGGCCTCCGGCGCTGACGGAGTAGCCCAGGCCTCCGGGAGGCGCATCGCGGCGCCCAGCATGCCGATCCCCGTCATCAACATCATGCGGCGACGATCCATTTCATCCCACCAATCGTGAAATCCGGCCCTTTGGACCTAGCGCGATTACCCCGAAGCAACTTTCGCAAACGGTGTTATGAAACCACGCGCCGGGGTGGTCCGCACCCCGATTCCCAGCGCTAGAAGACACGGACCCAGTCGACAAGCATTTCGGCCGGGTAGGTTCCGCGGACGGGGTCGCCGCCACCCGAACCACCAACCGCGAGATTCAAGATCGGAAACATCGTGTAACCGAGGTCATTGAACGGCCACATGCTGATGGGGTCATTCAGGTCTGCTATTCCGGTTGCCGGAACACTGAAGTACGGTTCGGCGCCGTCGACGTAGTCCTCCCAGAAGTACATCCCGCTGGGATTCCAGGTGACTCGCCAGTTGTGCCACGCACCGTCCACGCCGATCGGGTGGGTCTCGAATGCCGTGCCGTCCGGATTGGCGTGCACGGTGGTTCCCGACGGCCATTCCCCGTTGCCGTACCACTCGAGCAGGTCGACTTCCCCGCTGCGACCGGGATCGTCATTGGACAACCACCAGGCGGGCCAGCAACCGGGATCCAGGCAGTTGAGCTTGATGCGTGCTTCCCAGGTGGTCCCGATGGCTCCCCGCCAGGTGCCACAGACCAAGCCGCCGAAGTAGTCGTTGCCGTCTTTGGTGGCGCGCAGAACCAGATTGGATTTGCCATCGAGGAACACGTTCTGGCGGTCGTTGCGGTACTGCCCGAAGAACTCCGGCCGGTCGAACCCGGCCGGGTTTTTGATCGGCGTTCGGTGATTTGCTACGACCCACTTCGACGCGTCGGGGGCCGAACCGGCCGGGCCGTCGAACTCGTCGTGGAACAGGTAGGTGCCCGTCGCCGCCACGGGCGCGGCCGGCACCGGCCGCGACGGGCAGGCGGCAGCTGTCGGACGGGGGACAATCGCTGCCAGCGCGCCGAATCCGGCGGCCATCATCAGGTGGCGACGACGCACTTCCGGCATAAACCACGGACGATAGCAGCCCCCCGGTGCGCGCCCCGGCAAAACATGCTGGTACCAGCGAGGCGCCTACGCCGTGGGTTCGCTGAGCTTGACCAGCGTCTTGCCGATGTTGGCCCCGGTGAACAGCCCGTTGAGAGCGTCCACACACCGCTCGATGCCTTCGTAGACGGTCTGCCGGTGCTTGAGCCGGCCCTCGGCCTCCCACTGACGTAGCGCGGCGAACGCCTCGTCGAAGCGCCCCCACTGGTCGAGGGCGTTGAACCCCTGCATCAGCGCGGTCTTGGACAACAGGTTCACATAATTGGCCGGGCCCGGGTGCTCACCGGTCAGATAGCTGGAGATGACACCGCACAGCACCACCCGCGCCCTGGGCGCCAGCCGGCCCAGCACGGCGTCGAGGATGGGCCCGCCGACGTTGTCGAAGTAGACGTTGACGCGTTTCGGGCAGTGCTGTTTGAGGGCCACCGCCAGGTCGTCGTTCTTGTAGTCGATGCACGCGTCGAAGCCGAACTCCTCGACCACCGCCCGGCATTTCTCCGGCCCGCCCGCGATGCCCACCACCCGAGCGCCGGCGATCTTGGCGATCTGCCCGGCCACCGATCCGGTGGCACCCGCGGCCGCCGAGACCACCACCGTTTCCCCGGGCTGCGGGCGACCGATGTCGGTCATCCCGAAGTAGGCGGTGGCCCCTGTCGGCCCGTACACCGACATGATCGCCAGCTGGTCGTCCTCGCCCGGGATCGGTGTGCTGAATACGTCGTCGCGGATGATCGCGTACTCGGAGAAGCCGGTCAACGTGGTGACGACGTCACCGACGGCGAAAGCGTTACAGCGCGACTCGACCACCTCGCCGATGCCGGCCGCCCGGATGACCTCGCCCAGCTGCACCGGCGGAAGATAGCCGGGCTGATCGTCGAGCCAGGTACGGGCGGCGGCATCGATCCCGACGTAGGTGGTTCGCAACAACGCCTCGCCCTCCGCGGGGTCGGGCGCCGGCGTGGTCACCAGCTCCGTGTCTTCGGGCTGGACCAGCCCGGTGGGACGGCGGCGCAACAGGATCTGGCGGTTCGGCAACTCGGGCACGATGCAGAAACTACCGAACGGGCCGAAAACGCCGAAGCGAATGGCATATTCAACCCATGCCAGCAAACGACGACCCGGAAGAGCGGATCCGGGAACTCGAGCGCCCACTCGCCGATGCGGCACGCGCTTCCGAACTGGGGAGCTCGCAGCCCCCGGACGCGGCGTATCCACCCGGTCCGCCGGCACCGACCCCGTGGACCTATGGCGGCCCATTCCCCGGGCCGCCCCCGCAACGCCCCGCGGGCAACCGGACGTGGTGGGTCCTGGGCGCGGTCATCGTCGTGGGCATGGTGGCCATGGCGGCAGCCATCGCAGTCTTCGCCGGGCGCCAGCTGTCCGGTGTCCGGTCGATCATCAGCTCCCCACCGACCGTCCCCGCGCCTTTCGGTCCGTCGGCGAGCAACCCGAGCAGCCCCGGCCCGTCGACCACGCAGACCAGGAAACCCACGCGGTCGACGTCAGCCGTGCCGCCGGCGGGCGGTCAGCTCACCGTCTCCGGTATCAACGAAAACCGGGCCCTCACCTGCAACGACAGCATCGTCGATGTCAGCGGGGTTTCCAACACGGTGGTGCTCACCGGTCATTGCGTCAGGCTGTCGGTGTCCGGCGTCCAGAACGCGATCACCGTCGACTCCGTGGACAACGTCGACGCCTCCGGCTTCCGCAACAAGGTCACCTACCACTCGGGCACGCCGAAGATCAGCAATTCCGGCGATTCGAACGTGGTCCAACAGGGCTGAGGCGACACGACGGCCGCTACCCGGTTTTACGAGGGCGCCTCGGAGTCGCCGTCGAGGACGCTGACAGCAATGCCGTACGGCAGGAAACGCACTTTGCGCCTGGGATCGACGTTGTCCCTGTTGGCCCGCAACGCGTCGAGTTCGGTCGCATACACCTGCTCGACCCGCGCGCCGCCGTCGTTGTCCACGGTGTAGATGGCCCACACGCCATCGCCGGCCTCGCCGGCCGTCTCGGGTGCGGGACGGGGGCGACGTGACAGGTCCTCGAAAATCGACGACCAGCCCGCCCCCGCGCCGGGAGCGGCGACGAACCTGCTGACCCGCTCGAACACGTCGCGCAGTCCCTCGCTGCCCTCCCGGATCATTCGATCGAACTCGTCGGGGTCAAACCCGAACGCACCGTATTCGCCCACGCGATCTCCCTGCCGCCGACAGCTTTACTGCCAGTGTGCGCTCATTGCGCCCGGTGTGCCACGGCCTACTGGGGCGGCGGCGGGGGCGGCGGGGGTGGTGGCGGGTAGATCGGAATCGGCACGGTGACGAACGGCAAATGCAGGGTGACCGTCGTCAGCGGCTTACGGGGCTGCGCCGGCGCCGCGGGCGGCGGAGGTGGGGCGGCCGGCGGCGGGGCGGCCGGCGGCGGGGCGGCCGGTGCCGGGGCGGCCGGTGCCGGTGCCGGCACTGCCCGCTGCACGGGTGTGGGCACGTACCGGGGCGCGGGCTGGTGGTAGACCGGCGCCGGGGGCGAGGCCTTCACCGTGGTGTGCGGTGCCGGTTGCTCCGGCGGTGGCGGCGCGGGAGCCGGGGCGGCCACCTGCGTTGTGGGCTTCGGGGGGGCGGGGCTGGCGGGGGGAGGCGGCGCGGGCAACTGCGCTTCCGGCCGCTTGCTCGGCGCCTGGGCCGGCAGCTGATGCACGGGCGTGGCCACTCCCACGCGTGGTTGGTGCCGGACGGCGGACGTGGGCCGGTCAGCCGCCAGCGAAACCACGAGCGCACCGGCCACGACGGCGGAGAGCGACACCAGCGCGGCGCCGGCCAGGAGGGAAGAGCGGCGCCGCCTGCGGGGTATTTCTTCGTCGTCCTCGACGGCGCTGTAGGCCAGCGCGCCCAACCGGGCGTTGCCGTACACGTCGAGATAGGTGGGGCTAAGCGCCGGGGGATTCAGTTCGCCGGTGCCCGGGTCCAGCGCGTAGGCAAGGGCGGCCGTCGACGACGCGAACAGCGGCGCATTCGCCGAAGCCAGTGCCGCTCCCCGTGCCAGCGCCATGTCCGGCTCTTCGGGAGCGGTCACCTCCAGTGAGGTGACCGCTTCCAGCGCGGGCTTGACGGCCACGATGTCCGTCCCGCAGCCCACGAGGAATACCCCGTCCGCCCACGATTCGCGCGCATCCAGCCCGGCGACCATCGCCGCCAGCTCGGCCGCCACAGCCTCCGGGGCGGCCCCCTCCCGGGCCACCTGGTGCCGTTGCAAGTCGACGATCGAACCGTCAGCGATGTCCACGACGGCCAACGTCGCGCTCCGCGGCTCGACGAACAACATCGCGATTTGCTCGTAATCGAGCGCATAACCGACCGTCTGCGCCAGTGCCGCGGCGGCCAGCAACGGGGAGACCAGCATCACGCTGCCCACATCGCGGGAGCCGATCGCATCGCGCAGCGCGCCGACCCCGGCGGGGTCAGTCCAGGTCACTCCCGTCGAGCTCAGTCGGTGGCCGCTCTCGACCGCGCCCTCGCGGGTGCCGCCGATCGCGGCAATCACCTGCTCGACCGCACCGGCGGCCACCGAGTCCCCGGCCTCGCCAACCTCTGAAGCGACCTCGAACTCGTCCTGTTCGACGGTGACACCGTCGGCATTCTGGCCCTCGATGACCACCAGGCGGACCGTCGTGGGGGCCATCGAGACCCCGAGCACGATGTCCACTTGCGCCTCCAAGGTCCACCGGAGATCTCCTGAGGCCCTCCGCGAGGGCCCGGAAAACAGAAACCGCCCGACTGGGTAACACCACGCTACCTCGTGGGCAGCCGGGTGCGCAGGTAAACGGCAGTTCCGCGGATGGATGCGGCTAGTAGCCCGGGCCCAAGAAGGGGTTCTGGGAGCCGTCCGGATATTGCGGAGCCTGGTTCTGCGGTACCTGGTTTTTCGGAACCGGCACCGGTATCGGCACCGGGAGTAGCGGAACGCGGATCCACTCCGTCGTCATCTCCACCGGGGGGGTGGTGGTCGGGGTCGTCGTGGGCGGCGGCGGCGCGGTCGTCGTGGTCGTGGTCATAGCCGGCGGCGTGGTCGTGGGAGTCCTGGTCGGCGGCGTGGTCGTGGGCGTCCTGGTCGGCGGATGGGTCGTCGATGGTGCGGGCGGCCTCGTGGTCGCTACCCGCGGCGGCGTGGTGACGACCGCCGGCGGCGGTGGCGGCTGAGTCGGCGGCGGTTCGGGCGGTGCCGGCGCGGCACTCGGGACCGGTTCAGCGCTGGGCGGGGGCGGCACCGCCGTGGGAGGCGCAGGAGCCTGACGCGGCAGGACGGAGCTGACCGGCGGCGCCGGCCGGGGCACGACACTGCGCACGGGCGGGGCCTGCCGGTTTTCTATCCCCGTCAAGGTGTAGGCCACGCCGCCGATCGCCGTCATGGCTACCAGGGCGGACATCCCAATGACCAACTGGGACAGCCGGAAACGACGCCACGGTCGTTCCCTGGGGGGGTCG
>Ga0307446_1000561_pt1 | contig 12737 bp, 11 predicted proteins | sample SalMarSW160320MG_FD_202141 | JGI IMG/M metagenome (GOLD analysis project Ga0307446, IMG submission 202141) | Salt marsh sediment microbial communities from the Plum Island Ecosystem LTER, Massachusetts, United States - SW1603-20 | ecosystem: Environmental > Aquatic > Marine > Intertidal zone >... | reverse complement strand
GATTGAACAGATCAAGAGACTGGTTACTTGCAATCAGCAACTGCTCGATGATTTTATTATCTATCTTACTGCTCACAAGAGTAGAGGTGTTTTCAGCGATACTGACCACGTGGTCAGCGATACGTTCGATAATCCTGCTGATTAAAAAACATGCAGAGGCGGTCCCATTGGTAATATTCATTTTTTCCGCCAGACTCACATGGCGAAGGATGATGTTGTGTTGCCGTGCGACTAACCAATGCAACCGATCAATATCGTTATCTCGCTGGATGACATCATCAGCGAGTTTCTTGTCTTTTGTTTGAAACGCCTGAATCGTATCCTCATACATCCCTTTGACGATGATATGCATCCGTTTAATGGTCCGATCAAACGGCATCTCAATAGGGTTGAGCAGATCCTTTAAGGTAATCGAGGTATCGGTTTCTTCAACCACCTCTTGACCGATTGCGGTCTGTGTAAATTCACGCACGACACTATGAATAGTCTCAGGGATTCTGGCAATTGAAGTAATTTTTATAATCGTATATCCCGCGATGTATGCCCCAATTAACCGACGCAGGAGAAACATCTGTTCAGGTGATTTCGTGGTATCAAATTCAATGGTCCTCTGGAGTTGTTCTTGCATCATTTTTGGTGTAATCAGCAAGGTCCCATCTGACTGCATATGGATTCCCAGTGGTGTATTCTTCTTAATATTCAAGGATTTAATCCATTCTTTGGGTAAAGTCAATATATAGGAGGATCCTCCGGTGAGTTGGACACGTCGTACTTCCATAGAATAACCTCAAATGACTGACAAACAAATAGAATTAATTAATGTTTCTATAGTTATCAATAAATCTAAAATGACTATATATAACAATATAGTATATATAGATAAAGTATATATTCTAATTCCTTATTTTTCGCCCCGGTGATGTATATAGCAACACAAAAAGAAAAAAAAATAGGAATGCTAGCCTTAACAGTTTTGACAATCGCGCTCCTTACCACTACACTGTTTAGCGGTTGTACCACGTCGCAAACAAACGAAGGACTACCAATCGTGATCATCGGAAGAGACAGCACATCAGGGACGAGAGAATTCTTCTTTGAACATGTTATGAACAAAGAAAATTTCAGTTCCAACCTCCAAGAGAAAAACTCTAATGGTGGTGTCTATCAAGCAGTAACACAGACACCAGGAGCAGTAGGGTATGTCGGTCTTGGTTACGTAGATTCAGGAGTCAAAGCAATCCCTATTGATGGTATCGCACCAACGGTGGCAAATATCCTGGCAGGAACCTACCCCATTTCACGAGAGCTGTACATGTTCACAAAAGGGCAGGCAACAGGTATTGCGAAAGAATTCATTGAATATATTCAAAGCACAGAAGGCCAAGCAATCGTTGAGCAGGAAGGATTCGTCCCGCTCGCAGGGACAAAACCATACAATTCCACAGGAAAGACGCTGATCGGTGATTTACAACTCGGAGGATCAACAACCGTCTTCCCCATTGCAGAGCAAGCCAAAGACTCATTCATGGCAATTTACCCTGACGTCACCGTTACCGTTAGTTCCACCGGCTCTGGCGCGGGAATAACAGCAGTAAGTCAAGGAACCGTTGACATTGGCATGGCATCGCGAGACCTCCAAGCCTCAGAAAGCAACCTTGGACTCGTAAAACACGTCGTAGCAAAAGACGGTATCGCAGTCATCGTTAACCCCACAAACACCTACGTCACAGGCCTAACCTTAGCACAAGTGAAATCCATCTACAAAGGCGAGATTACGAACTGGATGGACGTGTAATAATACGGTACTATCTTCACATATACGAGAAAGCTATCTTCAACTTTTTCTTCTTTTTCTCTCTTATTACTAAATTTCTGCCATTAAAAAAAAAAAAAAAAAAAAAAAAAACAGGATAAGCACTAAAGGAAAACATATATGAGACGAAATTCGATTAACAACACAAAGATGGGGAGATCTTCCGAATGACTCAGGGATTACGAAAACGAATGATTGCGTTCCTGAAAAAAAAAAGAATAAAAGAAATAAGTATTAAAACAATATTTTTCCTCACCGCGATTTCCTCTATTATTGTTATTTTTTCCATTATTTTATTTCTTCTCAAAGACAGTATCCCGATATTTCAAAAAGTCGGTATATGGGGTTTTCTCTCAGGAACACGTTGGTACCCTACAGGCAGCCCACCATTATATGGAACGTTCCCCCTTATTGTTGGCACATTACTGGTTACCCTTGGTGCAATGATTATTGCAATCCCGCTGAGCCTGGGGAGTGCGATTTTTATCTCAGAGCTAGCAACCCCACGAATGCGTGCAATCATAAAACCGGCTATAGAACTGCTCGCCGGTATCCCCTCAGTCGTCTATGGGTTCTTTGGGTTGATCGTACTTACCGTCTGGTTACGGATATCATTTAATCAACCGAGTGGTGAGTCATGGCTTGCTGGTTCTATTCTTCTTGGTATCATGGCTATTCCAACCATAACTAGTGTTGCTGAAGATGCGATAAGTTCTGTTCCTCGAGAATACAAAGAAGGATCACTCGCACTCAGTGCAACGCGATGGCAAACCATCAGTAAAGTCATCGTCCCCTCATCGCTCTCAGGAATAACTGCAGCAATCATCCTTGGAATGGGAAGAGCAATCGGAGAAACCATGGCCGTCCTGATGGTATGCGGAAACCCGACCTACGGTCTTATTCCATCACCCATCTGGAATGTCTTTGCACCGATTAAGACCCTCACCGCAACCCTTGGTATCGAAATGGGTGAGGTGGCATCAAATAGTAATCATTACTATGCCCTGTTTGGGGTTGCGATCCTCCTGCTCGTCATCACCTTAATTGTGAATATTCTTGCCTCAATAATACTTGGTCGATTAAAAGAAAGACAACAATCAGGATCGAAAAAAAGACGAAAAATCTCCTATGAAAATAGTCAGAAAATCAAGCGAACTATTTTTAGTATCATAGCAATTATTGTAATTCTTAGCCTCTTTGTGAATGCAGGAATTCTCATCACAGGAATAATTCTGCTCATTCTCCTTGGGTGGTACTCTATCCGGAAAAAAATCTCTGCAAAACACATGCAACGAATCGCGTTCACCGCGATTCTTGCAGCTATCATTACAGTCATTATCATCCTAGGAATTATCCTTGCATATATCATCGGAAACGGGGCAGGAGCATTAAGCTGGGAGTTCATCTCTGGAACACCAAGTAACCTCGGAAGATCCGGTGGCATTTTCCCTGCAATCATCGGAACGTTCTACCTCGTATTCGGAGCGATACTCATCGCCTTACCATTAGGTGTTGGCGCCGCAATATTTCTTACAGAATACACACGAGAAGGAAAAGTAACAAAAATCATACGCGCTGGCGCAGACCTTTTAAATGGTACACCCTCGATTGTATTTGGACTATTTGGATTCGCATTTCTCGTCCTTTACCTTCGATTCGGCATCTCGCTGCTCGCCGGTCAAATAACACTAGCGTTTATGATCCTTCCAACAATTATACGCACCACAGAAGAGGCATTGAAATGTGTACCACAGAATCTGCGTGAAGGAAGCTTTGCTTTAGGAGCCTCAAAATGGCAGACGATACGAAAAGTAGTACTCCCACCAGCAGCTCCTGGGATACTTACAGGAGCAATTCTTGGAATCGGTCGAGCAGCTGGTGAAACCGCACCAATTCTGTTCACCGCAGTCGTTTTCTCTGGGTTTTATCCGTCTTCAGTATTAGATCCTGTGAATGCATTGCCCTATCATCTCTATATTCTTGCGACATCAATACCAAATTCCCAGCAAGCACAAGCAGGGACCGCGTTAGTGTTACTACTCCTTGTTATTGGCATATATTTCATTGCAGTGTTCATTCGAAATCATTATCAAAAAACTATGAAATGGTGAAAAACTCTATGATTCCAAAAAATGTTATCATTAAAACAGAAAAACTGAATCTATGGTACGGGGAAAAACAAGCTCTTCACGACATTAATATGGAAGTTTATCCAAATAAAGTCACCGCCCTTATTGGGCCATCAGGATGCGGAAAATCAACCTTAATTCGGTGTTTTAATCGGATGAACGACCTTATACCCACATGCAAAATCACTGGAGATGTTATTTTTGATGGTGAAAATATTTACGACCCATCTGTTGATGTGGTTTCTGTACGGAAAAAAATAGGGATGGTGTTTCAAAAACCCAATCCCTTTCCAAAATCAGTGTATGAAAACATCGCCTATGGGCCCCGAGTATCTGGGATAAAGGATAAAAAAGGACTCGATGAGATCGTGGAACGAAGTATAAAAAATGCGGCACTTTGGGAAGAGGTTCAGGATCGGCTTCATGAATCTGCCATGGGTCTTTCAGGGGGACAACAACAACGATTATGCATCGCACGAGCCCTTGCCATAGAACCTGAAATCATCCTTATGGATGAACCATGTTCTGCTCTAGACCCGATTGCAACAGCAAAAATCGAAGATCTTATAGAAGAATTGAAAAAGAAATATACCGTGATTATTGTTACCCATAATATGCAACAAGCTGCACGAGTCAGCGATTACGCAGCATATATGTACCTAGGAAAACTTATAGAATTTGGTGTAACCGAGCAGATCTTTGAGGATCCTCGAGAAGAATTGACCGAAAAATATATTACCGGTAGATTTGGGTAGGTGGACTGACCTATGACACAAAAGTTTCATGACGAATTAAACGAACTGAAAACAGATATCACAAAAATGGGGCAACTAGCAAAAGAGATGCTTCAAAAAGCAGTCGATTCTCTTAAAAATGATGATATGGACCTTGTTTGCTGGGTTCAATCACAAAAGGGTCTAATCGCCATCATGGATAGGGATATCGAGGCAAAAGCACTTCGGTTAATTGCATTGTATCAACCAATGGCAAAGGATATGCGAACGATTGCTTGTTGTCTAAAATTGAATACGTACCTCACCAGAATTGGACGGTATGGAAAAGACATTGCAAAAGTAACAGAGGAACTTCATGACGTGCGACGAATGAAAAAATTGGTAAGTATCCCGCACATGGCGCAAATCGTATGTACTATGATCGATAACGTCCTTACTGCTTTTGCAACTGAGAATCTCTCATCAATTCAGAATCTTGAGGAAAATGAAAGCACTGTCGATGAACTTCGCTACTCAATTTTCCGTGAATGTTTATCGTATATGATGGAAGATAACAAATACATTACTCAAGGAGCTCATTATATGATGGTCTCTCGATATCTCGAGCGATGCGGCGATCATGCATGTAAAATCGCAGAAAAAATCCATTATATGATCACGGGAGAACATATTGAAATTGATATATCAGAAAAAAAATTAGCATCACGAGCTTGTCAAAATAGTCATACACAAGAAGGCCCATAGAAAAAAACTTGCCATAGTTTTCAATACCTATAATCCTTAAATTTTAAACAGAAAAATTTTTTTTATGGTGTTTGAAAATTGAGTTGAAAAGAAATAAAGGTTAAAATTAATACGTTAAAATGTTATTTCTTTGAACAAGGTATATATAATAGTAGATGAATTTAAGTTAAGCAGGAATCAATATAACGGGAGGCAAACGAAGACAGTTTCCGATTTCTTCTCATAACACCCGTTGTATGTGACTTAGGGAAAAAAAGGATTGGAGGGAAAAAAAATGAACACAAAAAAAAATGTAAAGACGCTTATTTTTGTCGTTGTGCTGTTTGTTCTTTTACTATCAACAGCACAGGCAATGAACGCATCGGTTGTTAAAAAAACCGATACCCGTAGTGAGAACCGAGATTGGTACTGGAAATCATCATACCCAAACTACGCACCGCAAGGAATGCCTGATTTTGATCAACAACAGGACCATTGGAAAAAAATATCACCAGGACCAAATGGTGTCATTGATTCAACAGTCGCAGGAGATGATGTTTTTAATACTGATGAAAACTGTATCGCCCCTGGCCCGGATTGTTATCTAAACAGCACAGTCACTGGCGATGACGTTGAAGAATGGATTTTCTGTGGCCCGGTCGCTGTTGCGAATTGTCTGTGGTGGTTTGACTCAAAATTTGCTGACCCAACCGGTACTCCTGGTGATGGTGATGATCAATTCGCCCTAGTCCAGGATTACGGAGCTGGTGACGACCATGCAACAGCAAATGCTCCATTGCTTATTGAAAACCTGGCACGAGCAATGAATACAACAGAGAAAGGCACAACGTATGTCGACGATATGCAGACTGCGATTACCGACTGGTTCGCCACTACGGGTCTTACCGATAAATTTACGGTTCAATCCTATAATCGACCAACCTTCAGTGTTATAGAAAATGAAATCGAACAGAGTCAAGATGTCATTCTCCTTCTGGGAGATTATAACTTTATCATCGGACCGCTATTGGTTGATCAATCTCAGCTGTTAGGACCAATCCTTAAAGTGCTACAAATCAATCCTTTATGGGATTCCCAAGGGTTTATCCCAACCGTTTCACGACTTGATGCGATAGAAATCCTGCTTCAGAGCGTGAGTTCTTTCCCGCCAGGTGATGTCGAGGTAAACGTCTATGATAACCGCCCCGGGAATCTCCTTGGAAAATCCACGGTCAACCCAGGTTTTCTTCCTGGTCAAACCTGGATTCGGTTCAATTTTAACCCATCCATTTCATTAACCCCTGGATCAACCTACTACTTTGATGTTCGTCAACTCGATGACCAGCCCCATTACTATTGGAGCTATGATGTCGGTAACCCCTACTCCCCGGGGCAAGCATGGAAGGATAACGTTCTTGCATCCCAGGATTGGGCGTTCCAGACCGAGTTCTACAGTCCTCCACCGCATTCTGAAAGAAAAGGAGGGCATTATGTGACCTGTGCGGGTGTAAATTCCCAGGATTTCAAGATTGCCGTTAGCGATCCTATTGTAAACGTCGCAAATCCATCGTCAAACAATCATAATGACGCGATGAATGTCTCCTATGATATCTACAATGTCTCCAGTGGCTCTCCTCAGTCAGATATCGACTGTCAATGGTGGCTCACCGATTATGACGCAGGGTATAATTATACGGTTGTTGAGCAAGCTGTCGTTATCTGTCCGATACCAGACACCACACCACCAACTCTTCAGATTACCAAACCAATAAAAGCACTTTATTTCCAGAATAGAGAGATCTTCCAGCTTTCAGGAGGAATTCTAATCATCGGGAAAATCGATGTGGATGTCACCGCAACAGATAACGATTCAGGAATAGATCGCGTGGAATTCTACGTTAACGATAACACCCTCCAAGGAAGCGACACGACCGCTCCGTATAGTTGGTTATGGAATCAGACAGCATTCTTCAGACAAACCCTTATTGTGAAAGTATTTGATAAAGAAGGGAACTTTAACTCTCAGGAAATCGAGGTGTGGAAGTTCTTTTAATTTCTCTTCTCCTTCTTTTTTTGTTTCATTGGGGCCGCCTTAGAGAATAATCTATTTCTATAGAGTATCTGTTACCAGATGGAGGATAGATGAAATCATCGCTCTTATTTGTTGAACCACCACGGAACTTCTGGTTTGTCATGGGGGAGTACCTTCCACCGCCGTCTGCATTGTTGATCCTTGCAGCATATGTAGAACGAGAACTCCCAGGGACTGACATTGAAATTGTCGATTGTCAAGCAGATCGACTTGATTGGAGCAGTCTTGAACGGTATATCGAGTCAGCAAATCCAACCATTGTGCTCACTTCAGGTTTTACTACAAACGCGTATACCTGTGCAAAGACCTGTGAGATAGCAAAAAACGTCAGCGAGGATATCATAACGATTGTCGGTGGTATTCATTTTTCGTTTACCCCTGAAGAATCTCTGCGTAGCTTTCCAGAGATCGACTATATCGTGAGAGGCGAAGGAGAACAGACGGTCATTGATCTTCTAAGAATATTAGAAAAAAAAGGAAAAATAAGCGAGGTCAAAGGGATTTCGTATCGAAAAAACAATGAAATTATTCATAACCCTCCACGTCCCTTGATCGAAAATCTTGATACACTCCCGTATCCCGCTTATCATCTCGTCGAAGAAAAACTTAAGCGGTATCATTTCACGATGATGGCCGGGAGAAACACCAGATATATGATTTTGGAAGGCGCCCGGGGATGCGAACATCATTGTTCCTTTTGTACACAATGGAGTCATTGGGGAAGTAGGTGGAGAACTAAATCAGCGAAACGGATAGCAGATGAAATCGAATTCCTCCATGATACCTATGGGGGCGTGTTCCTCTGGTTGACCGATGACCATATGAATCTGAGCGCCCGGGGAAAACAATTGTACGAGGAGCTCCGACAGAAACCATGTAAAGAGGATATCATGCTTTTTTTCCAGACACGCACCGATGATGTGGCACATCATCCTGACCTTGTTGGAAAACTCAGAGAGGTTGGAACCTATTGGATTATGTGCGGTGTGGAAAATGATTCAGAGGAGACCCTTAAAGAGTATAAAAAAGGAACCAAAACATCGGATGCCTACGCGACTATGAAAATATTAAATGAAAACGATATTTTCGCTCAAGCGATGTTTGTGATCGGTGCACGTAGAGATACTCATGAGTCCATTGAGCGGCTCCGGCAGTTCTCTATTGATCTTGCCCCGGATATTGCGATTTATACTGCGTTGACTCCGTTTCCTGGGACCGTCTATTATGAGACCGCGAAGAACAGCGGATGGATCCAGGATACAAATTACTCTAATTATGATATGGCACATGCCATCATGCCAACAGACTCATTGACCCGAAAGGAAGTTCAGGAGGAACTCTGGCGGTGCTATCAAACGTTTTATGGGTCATTGACGAAGAACATCGCAGGAGTGTTTTCAAAAAACAAATTGAAACGAACAATGTATCGACATATGGCTGGACAGTTCGTCCTTGAGAAATTCAGGAGATTAATTTGAATCAAACTAAACAAGTGTTATTCTATCTTGCGTCGTCTGTTATTGGGGCAGCTCTGCTTGTCGGTCTTGCGTTTCAGACACCGGCTTCGCATCCTTTATCGATGTTTCCTGGAACAATAGGTATTGCAGGAGTATTCATTCTATGTTGTATTTTTGGTATATCTTTTTCACTCCGTCCGAATTGGGTACGGTTATTTATTCGTAAAAAAGAAGAGACGACAGCAAACCGTTCACAGGCAGTACAACGATTATTTCACGGACATCATCCAGACTGCGAAACATTTGAAAATCATCGATGGATGTCTCAGAATAAAACCTGGTGCGCAGGATGCCTTGGTCTTCTCATTGGTTGTCTTCTCTCAATTATTTTGATGATTCTTTATGTCGTTGTCTCACTTCATCTATCACCGATGATCTCACGACTTTTCCTTTTCTTAGGGCTTGTGATCATCGCATTGGTTTACCTAGAGATCATCCAAAAAAGACACCATGCTAGTATTCATGTACTATCCAATGGTATGTTGGTTCTCAGTTTCTTCTTCATCACCGTAAGTATTATCGAACTCTTAGGAAAAGTAGAATACGGTCTTTATACAATTCTTCTTTGTATGCTCTGGTTAGACACCAGGGTTCAACTCTCCCGCTGGCATCATAATCGTCTCTGTCGTTCTTGTCCACAACTCTGTAAAACCTATGTTGCTATGATTATTTATGGGAGATGACACGGATTCCAAAGACGATAATGAAAATCGCAATCACTGCAGCAAAAATCCAGTTCCATTGAAAGGTATTGACCCACGACAGCCACATATAGGTAGTTGCCATCTGTTTTAAGACCAGTTCAAAGAAAATCGCCAGTCCAATCAGGATAATAATGACGCCCCAGAACATCGCCCATCCACGACCATTTTTCCCGCCAGCGCATTCCTCTTCACACCGGTTATCTCGATTTCGGTCATAGCCATGCTTATGGCCCTGAAGGGGGTTCCCACAGCTTTTACAGTATGTGGCATCATCATCGTTTTGTACCCCACATTTTGCGCAATACACCATAACTCTACCTCGTACCTACCACCAGATAATCATTCCTTTCTATATAAACCCTTTTTTATGGTTTTTGTATTTGTTCTCGTGGCATATTCAAGGCAAGAACCACATATCTAATAAGAAGAACAAAAATAAAGACGGTTGGGAGAATATTTTCTATATTTATCGCTGCAGTCCCCAGGTCCTCTATTTGTAATCGGTCCTGTAGATTATAAAGGATCTGTGCAATAATCCACAGGATGATGATAAAAGCTATCGAATGGAAAAGAGGAGAAAAGATTCTAAATTTATATGATTTTTTTGCGAAGTACGTTGTGTAATTTGAAAGAAGGGTGGCACCAAAGAGGGGGAGCAAGTACAAAAGGATAACAGAGGCAATTGCCCTCAAATCAAGGACATCAACCACAGAAATCTGGGTAAATTCGATAGCAAGACGTACGATAATTAAAAAAAGAAAACTCGCAAGCAACGGCCCAAAAACACCAAATGTACGATCATACCAATTCTCCACATATTTACTGGCATGGTCAACTCGGTGTTCCATGCGTTTTCCTATATCACGTGAATTTCCTTGGATACGTTTTGCAGTCTGCGACATGGCATCTCCAAGGTCCTTTCCCATTTGCTCCATATTCTCTGCAAACATCTTTGCATGGTGTTCGATTTGGGAAGCGACATCGGATTTTAACGACGTACCACACGTACTACAATAAGCAGCATCATCAACGTTATTTTTTCCACATTTAGGACAGTTCGCCATAGGTCTCTCTCCCAAGGTACAGTATCATAACTCGTGCTTCTTTAAAAATATACGCTCTCATCCTTATGTGTACTATAGAAATGAAAATGATTTGAGAAAAACCAATCTATGGCTCTTTTTTCATGTGGGTTTCAGAGGGGGCTTCTTCGGTGTTTTCATCGGAAGTTGACTGTACCTCTTCTGCTGATGACTCAGTCTGTTTTTCCTTCACCACATGTCCGATAACCTTTTTTGCTAAAAACTCTCGGATCTCTTCAGGTTTTGTCGAATCAATACCAAAATACTCAGGGAACAGCCGCGTCGTTGTGAGAAGCTCGGTTGCGCCATGCGGCTCTGAATGAATCAAATGCAAGCTCATCAGCTGGTCAACATCAGCATAGATCCGTTCCCCTATCATATGACGGAGGTTCGACTGTTTCACCGGTTGATGAAACGCAATCAATGCCAGGGTTTTTAACAAATCGGTTTTAATCTCTGGTTTTGCCACCATCATCGATTTATCAGTAAACGTTTTTTTCACCTGCATGATGAACTTGTTGCCTGCTTTCACGATCTCAAGGGAGGTATCACCTTTCCGGTCAATGTTATAAGACTGCATAAGATGGTCAATAGCATCGGTGATATGTTTTGGTGACAACCCGCTCGTCTCTTGTATCTCTTCGATACTCAGGGGTTTTCCTGCAGAGAATAACAACGATTCAACCATGCGATCTTCTTTTACACTCATACTTGTTCTCCGCTTATGTATATCCTATCGTTTTAATAAAAATTTCTCCATACGGGAATTTCTGCTGGTGAACAATAATCTTTTTTTCATACGCCAGGAATAAAATAGAGACAAAGGTTTTAATGCGTTCCTCAGCACTATCAACAGAACAAAGCTCGGTGAAATTCATAGATTTTTTTGGGAATTGACAGATCCGTTCCCAGATCGTTGCGACATCCTCTTCTAAGTGGTCCTCATGGGCTGAGCCTTTCATTGCTTTCCGTGCTTTCTGCTGAAGTTGAATCCGTTCTTCATGGCGAAGGTTGTCAAGGAGTTGGTACTGTTCTGATTCTTTGCGTGCTTCATCAAATGCGCTCAGAAGCTCAATAAGTGAAACCTTCCGGGTCGAGTCACGACGCAACGGCTCCTCAAGGGGGGACTGTGGCATGGTCATGAGAAGATTGGTATATGAATATTCGTCATCATTGGCAAGCCAGGGAACCGTTGGGATATCCTCCCAGCCAAACCCTTGCTCGATTTCTTCTTCTTTCGTCTCCATGTTTACCACAAGGTGATCACTTTGCATCCGCAGGACCTTCCATGCCATGTAGATGATCCTTCCTGCGGTCATCAAATCGATTTTCTCTTTCTTCGCACGTTTCAGATACATCGATGAGAACCCAACAAGATCGATATCCCATGGGTTCATATGTTGGTTTAACACTAAATCAAACGCAAGATAGACCGATCGGTCAAACGGGTCCTCAATGGAGGCAGACTCACCGACGGCTGCTGCTTTCGCAAGCTCAAGGTACTGGTTGATACGAGTCATATCATTGTTTTCATCGATTAAGGCTTTATGAAATAACAAATGGTTGATTACGTCATTATCCAGCTCCATGCGAGAGCACCTCCTGTACGTTCGTCTTGATCTCCCCCTTTGGCCCAACGGAATCAGGGTCGATATTTCCAATCATTTCTGAGATACCAGAATCATGCATCGTGACTCCATAAAGGTAGTTTGCCTCCTTGAGTGCTATCTTACGTAGTGACACGCTAATGAACTGTGAATGCTCCGCTCGATTCTTAATCATCCGTGAAACAATCTCAGCGTTCACCCCATCAAGGAACATATCAATCTCATCAAGCACGTAGAACGGGCTGGGGTCATACTGTTGGATTGAAAAGATGAATCCAAGTGACGCAATACTTTTCTCACCACCGGAGAGTGCAGCAAGCCGTAAGACTATCTTCC
>Ga0307446_1000558_pt1 | contig 12758 bp, 11 predicted proteins | sample SalMarSW160320MG_FD_202141 | JGI IMG/M metagenome (GOLD analysis project Ga0307446, IMG submission 202141) | Salt marsh sediment microbial communities from the Plum Island Ecosystem LTER, Massachusetts, United States - SW1603-20 | ecosystem: Environmental > Aquatic > Marine > Intertidal zone >... | reverse complement strand
CCCTTTGACCGATCTCGTCATCACCAACGGCGATGCCGCGGGCGAGTTGCTTCGCCGCACGCTGCCGGGCGCTGAGGTCTTGCCGTGGCGCGACGTCCTTCATGAAGGACCTGTGCCCCTCACTGACGGGCTCGAAGAGCTGACGGCGAGCCGGGTTGAATATCTCGCTGGTGCAGGTGGCGGCGAAATCGGCGCCATCGAATTCGAACTTACGGCGCGCGATCGTGGCCTTGCCATGAGTGCCGAGTTCGACCGCGTGGTGTTGTGGTTCGAGCATGATCTTTACGACCAGCTCCAGCTTCTCCAGGTGCTCGACTGGTTCGCAGACCATCCGCGCTCTAAAGGCACGCTGTTTCTCGTCCAGGCGGAGGACTGTATCGGCCGCCAAGAGCCAGAGGCGATCGAAAGGCTCGCGGCGTCGGCCGAGGCGGTGACACAAGCCCAACTCGACCTTGCCAAGCGCGCGTGGGCGGCGTTTCGCCAGCGGACTCCCGAAGCCTGGGCGCACCTTCTCGATGAGGACCTCTCCGCCCTGCCCTTCTTGCGGTCCGCCGTGATCCGCATGTTGGAGGAGCTGCCGGGGCCCGATGGTCTTTCGCGCACTGAGCGGCAGATGCTGGCGACGATCGAGGCCGGGGAGTCGGTCACGGCGCTTGCGCTGTTCGTCGCCGTGCAAAAGCAGGAAGACGCGCATTTCATGGGCGACTGGAGCTTCTGGCGGTTGCTCGATCAATTTGCGCTCGCCGACGCACCGCTGATCGCCGGGCTCGAGGCGTCACCGTTCCAGCACAGCGATCCGGAATTGGCGAAAGCCTATCTCACGAGCCGGCTCACCCTCACCTCTCTCGGCAAGGCGGTGCTGGCCGGCGGGGCCGACTGGGCCAAGCAGAACCGATTGGACCGCTGGTGGGGCGGCACGCATCTGACCGAGGACGCGCTGTGGCGCTGGGATGCGGGCGCGGAGCAACTAATCCCCCCGCCTCACTGAGCGGCGATAATGCGCTCTGGTTCAGTCCGGATGGCCGGAGCGCTTTGTGAGACGATCGATTTCCATCAATTCGCTCAGCAGCGGCGCGAGCTGTTTCAGCGGCACCATGTTGGGGCCGTCGGAGGGCGCATGATCTGGGTCCTGGTGGGTTTCGATGAAGAGGCCCGCGACCCCTACAGCCACGGCCGCGCGGGCGAGCACCGGCACGAAGCGCCGCTCGCCGCCGCTGGAGGCCCCCTGCCCCCCGGGCTGCTGCACCGAATGGGTGGCGTCGAAGATCACAGGCGCGCCGGTCTCGGCCAGGATGGGCAGCGCGCGCATATCCGAGACGAGTGTGTTGTAGCCGAAGGATACGCCGCGCTCGGTGACGAGCACATTCGGATTGCCGGCGCCGACCACCTTCGCCACCACGTGGCGCATGTCCCACGGCGCGAGGAACTGCCCCTTCTTCACGTTGACCGCCTTGCCGGTCTTGGCGGCGGCCACGAGGAGATCGGTTTGGCGGCAGAGGAAGGCCGGGATCTGGAGCACGTCCACGGCTTCGGCGGCCACGGCGCATTGGTCGGGCTCGTGCACATCGGTGACGACGGGAAGCCCTGTCGTCTCTCGCACCTCGGCGAAAATGGGAAGCGCTTCCTTCAAGCCCAGGCCCCGCGCGCTGCCGGCACTCGTGCGGTTCGCCTTGTCGAACGAGGATTTGTAGACGAGGCCGAGCCCGAGGCTATCGGCGATCTCCTTCAGCGCAGACGCCATCTCAAGGGCATGCGCGCGGCTTTCAAGGACGCAGGGGCCGGCCATCACCGCGAACGGCAAGTCGTTGCCAAACCTGGCTTTTCCGATCGCGACAGTCGCCGCGGGGGCGCGCTTCATGGCTTCATTCATGGCCGGACCATGGGGGCAAGCAGGAGACCCGTCAACGGGGAAGCGCTAGTCCTCCCGGCGCCGCCATTGCGTCCGGTTGCGCTCATAGCGGTGGAGTACGCTGGGAAAGTCCGGCAGCCAAGGTTCGCGCCGTATGGTCCAGAGCTCATAGGTCGGCGCGAAGAGACCGGGTTCATCGAACGATCCTGGGTAGAGATAGAACTCGTCGTCGCGCCCATAGGTCGAATAGATCTGAGCGCCGCAAGACGCGCAGGCATGGCGCCGGACCTTCTCGGAGCTTGCGAACGTGATCACGTCGCCCGAAACCGTCACGGCCTCGGGCGGAAAGATGGCGTAGAAGTTGAACGGCGCGCCATGCGCCTTCCGACAGGTGAGGCAATGGCAGACGCCGACACGATACGGCTCTCCCCTCGCCTCGAAGCGGACCTTCCCGCACGAACAGCCGCCTTTGTGGATGGTGTCTTCCGGAACGGTGACCTTGCTGTTTCGAGGTTTGGGAGGCTGGTCCATGCCGCTTTGCTCGTGGCCGCTAAACCAGTCGGTTCTGCTCAACCGCGGCGCCAATGAAGGACTTGAACAGCGGGTGCGGCGCGAACGGCCGCGACTTCAGCTCGGGATGGAACTGGACGCCGACGAACCAGGGATGGTCGGGGATCTCGACGATCTCCGGCAGAAGGCCGTCCGGCGACAGACCTGAGAAGCGCAAGCCCGCCGCTTCGAGCCTGTTGCGATAGCGCATGTTCACCTCGTAGCGGTGGCGGTGGCGCTCGGAGATGTGGGTCGAGCCATAGATCTTGGCGACTTGGCTGTCCCCTGCGAGCTCGGCGTCATAAGCGCCAAGCCGCATGGTGCCGCCAAGATTGCCGTTCTGCTCGCGGCGCTCGAGCTCCTCGCCCTTCATCCACTCGGTCATCAGGCCGATCACCGGCTCGTCTGTCGGGCCGAACTCGGTCGAGCTTGCGTCCTCGATGCCGGCAAGATCGCGGGCGACCTCAATCACCGCCATCTGCATGCCGAAGCAAATGCCGAAATACGGAAGCTTCTTCGTGCGCGCATAGCGGGCCGCGTGAATCTTACCTTCCGCGCCGCGTTCGCCGAAGCCGCCGGGCACGAGGATGCCGTTCACCTCCTCGAGATAGGCGGCGGCGTCCTGGCTCTCGAACACCTGAGACTCGATCCATTCGAGGTTGACCTTCACCTTGTTGGCGATGCCGCCATGGACGAGCGCCTCGTTCAGCGACTTGTAGGCGTCCTTCAACCCCGTGTATTTGCCGACGATGGCGACGGTCACCTCGCCGTCGGGCTCGGCGATGGTTTCGGAGATCTCCTGCCACATGCGAAGATCGGGCTCCGGCGCATTGGTGATGCCAAAGGCGGCAAGCAGCTCACTGTCGAGCCCCTCTCGGTGATAGGCGACCGGCACGTCGTAGATGCTGGCGACGTCGAGGGCCTGGATCACGGCTTCCGGGCGCACATTGCAGAACAGCGCGATCTTGCGCCGCTCGTCGCTCGGCAGCGGCCGGTCGGTCCGGCACAGCAACACGTCGGGCTGGATGCCGATGGAGCGCAGCTCCTTGACCGAGTGCTGGGTGGGCTTCGTCTTGAGTTCCCCGGCGCTCGGGATGAACGGCAAGAGTGTCAAATGGATGAAGGCGGTCTGTCCGCGCGGCAGCTCGTTGCCGAGTTGGCGGATCGCTTCGAAGAAGGGCAGCCCCTCGATGTCACCGACCGTGCCGCCGATTTCGCACAGCACGAAGTCGACGCCTTCATTGCCTGTGGTGATGAACTCCTTGATGGCGTCGGTGACGTGAGGAATGACCTGAACGGTCGAGCCGAGATAGTCGCCGCGACGCTCCTTGGCGATGATCTCCTGATAGATGCGGCCGGTGGTGATGTTGTCGGCTTGCTTCGCAGGGCGCCCGGTGAAGCGCTCGTAGTGACCGAGGTCGAGATCGGTCTCGGCGCCGTCATCGGTGACGAACACCTCACCGTGCTGGTAGGGGCTCATGGTTCCCGGATCGACATTGAGATAGGGATCGAGCTTGCACAGGCGGACACTAAATCCGCGCGCCTGCAGAAGCGCCCCAAGCGCCGCCGAAGCGAGCCCCTTGCCGAGTGAGGAAACCACGCCGCCGGTAATGAAGACGTACCGCGCCATGGGCCTTGACCATATACCGAGTCCGCGGCGAGGCGTACCCCCAAACGTGCGAGGCGGGAGGCCTTACCGGAGGATTTCTGTGAGAAACGCTACTCGGACGGCGCTTGCGGGGCCGCAGGCGTGGCCGGGGTCGCAGGCGCTTGCTTTTCGGGGATCTGAAGCGGCGCGAGGCCGTTCTCCGAGCCGGCCGGCAAGATGGATGGCGTGCTGGCGCGGTTGTGGCTCGCCAGAATGGACAGCCCGAGACTCGTCGCGAAGAAGCACGCAGCCAGGATCGCCGTCGTCTTGGTTAGCGCATTGCCGGCGCTGCGGCCGGTCATGAATCCGCCGCCACCGCCGCCACCGATCCCGAGCGCACCGCCTTCGGAGCGCTGGAGCAGCACGACCCCCACGAGGGCCACGGCAATCATGACGTGAATCAGGAGAATAACAGTAATCATTGCGTCGCCTTGGTCTTAGGTGGCGCTGTCTTATCCGAATCCGCCACCGTTTGGCTAGGCCCCGCTTCCTCTTCTTTGCTGTCTGCAGATATGGCGACCTCGTCAGTATCGCCGATGCCCTGCTCTGCCGCCGCTTCGGCTTGGACGGATTCCGGCGTCGACAGGGACGGTTTCCGCAGAGGCAGGAACGATAGGGCGGCTGCGCCGGCCAGAACCTTTTGTCCCTCTGCGGTGAAGATGGGCACTGGCGGCTTAGGATCGGGCAATGGTGGGGGGGTGGGCTTGGGAATCCTCACGCCATCGGTTCGGCAGCGGAATTTGACCTTTTCCTCGATCAGCAAGTACTGCCGGACCTTTTCAATGTCCGCGGCGTCGTGCAGGTGGTCCTTCACCCAATCGGGGCCGCGCAACAGCGCTGCCCTGACCTCCTTGGTCAGGAGGCTTGTCTGTTCCGCCTTGAGGCTCTTGCATTCGTCACGGTCGAGCGGCTCCGCGCGGGTGCCGAGGCTAAAGGTCGCGGCTGCGCATAGGGCGAGCAACGCGATGGCGATGGAGCGCGGCAACGGCATTACATTCCCAGGAAAGTCCCCCCTGCCCTGACCATAGCGGCAGAATGAGGAAGCTTAGCTGATTTGCAACCCCGTACCCAAGGTTTTCGCGCGAGGTTACGTGGCCACAGGGCCACAGTAAGCAGAGAGAATTTCGTAGAAATCTGAGGCTCTTAGGCTCGCGCCGCCCACCAGCGCCCCATTCACGTTGGGCACAAAGAGGAGCTCGGCGGCGTTGTCCGGCTTGACGGAGCCGCCATAAAGGATGCGCATGGAACGGCCTTCGGTCTCCCCCAGCAACTGGCTCAGGTCCTCGCGAATGGCGCCCTGGAGCCTCGCGACGTCCGCTGGCGTGGGCGTCAACCCCGAGCCGATGGCCCAGACCGGCTCATAGGCGATGACGGTATTGGTGGCGCGGGCTTCTTCCGGCACTGATCCTTGAACTTGGCGCTTGAGCACGTCGAGGGTTCCGCCGTCGCGGTGTTGGGCTTGCGTCTCGCCGATGCAGATGATGGCGGTGAGTCCCGCACGATAGGCTGCTAAGGCCTTGGCATGAACCAGCGCGTCGGGTTCACCATGATCAATGCGCCGTTCAGAATGACCGACGATGACCGCCGTCGCGCCCGCGTCGGCCAGCATCTCCGCGGAAATGTCGCCGGTATGGGGGCCTGACGGTAGCGGATGACAGTCTTGCGCGCCGAGCGCGATGTTAGAGCCTGCAAGGATTTCCGCCGCTCGGCTGAGAAGCGTGGCGGGGGGGCAGACCATCACATCGGTCTCCGGAACGGGCTTTTCCGTCAGCATCTGCCGTAAGGCGACAAGCTCGCCCAAGGCGCTGCCCAGGCCGTTCATCTTCCAATTTCCGGCGACAAGCGGCCTGATCGCAGTCACGTCCCCCTCCCGTTCCCCCAACGTCCTACGCCAAGCGGTTTTTCCGGTATTTCTGCGTGTTGCCGCGCTGGCGCTTGCTACCTATGATGCGCCCGCCGCGCTGGACCGTCTTAACATCGGACGCCAGCGCGGATTTGGCAAATAGTGATACGGAAGGTTTCGAGGCGTGGTATTCGACGCATTGCGTAAAGGCGCGGCACGGACGCTCGGCCTGATCCTGGTCGGTCTCCTGGTGATCAGTTTTGCGATCTGGGGCATCGCCGACATTTTTCGGGGCTACGGTCAACGGACCCTGATCAGCGTCGGCGACACAGAACTCAACACGCAGGATTATCTGCGCGCGCAGCAAGACGTACTGCGGACCATGAGCCAGCAGGCCGGACGCAGCTTGAGCCTCCAGGAGGCGCGCGCTGCCGGTCTCGATGCGCGCGTGCTTGAGCGCCTCATCGGCGGCGCGGCGGTTGATACTCATGCCAACCATCTTGGTCTTGGTATCAGCAACGATGCGCTGCTTGCCCAGATCATGAAGGACCCCAGCTTTCAGGGCCCGGATGGGAAGTTCAACCCGATCGCGTTCCAGTCGGTTTTGCGCAATCTCGGCATGAGCGAGGCCGGCTATCTCTACTCGATGCGCGAGCAGAATCTGCGCCGCCAGTTGCTCACCACGATCGGCAAGGTGTCAAAGAGCCCCAAAGCACTGATCGATGCGCTCAATCGCTTCAACGAGGAGCGGCGTATTTTGAATTACGTGCTTGTGCCGGTGTCGGCAGCAGGCGAGATCCCTGCGCCTACCGACGAGCAGTTGAAGGAGTATTACGACAACCACAAGGCCAAGTTTACACAGCCGGAGTATCGCAAGATTGGTGTACTCGCGGTAACGCCTCAGACGGTGAAGGACAAAGTCAATATCACCGAGGCCGACCTCAGGGCTGCTTACGAGGCCAAGAAGGACAAGCTCGGCAAGCCGGAGCGCCGCCACCTGCAACAGATTGCACTTCCCGACATGGCGGCTGCGAAGGCCGCTTACGACAAGATCAAGTCGGGCACCGACTTTGTCGAGGAGGCCAAGGACCTTGGGCTCAGCAAGAGCGATATCGATCTTGGCATGGTCACGCGCGCCGACCTCGCCGATCCGGCGATCGCCAAGGAAGCATTCAAGCTTCAAAAGGATGTTGTCAGCGAGCCGATCGCCGGCAAGCTCGGCAGTTTCGCCATCATTCGGGTGACCGAGATCGAGCCGGGCAAGGTCCTGACGTTCGATGAAGCCAAAGACGGTATCGAGAAAGAGATGCTCAAGGACCGCGCGTCTGGCGCCATCTTCGATATGCATGATCGTATCGAGGATGAGCTTGCGGCGGGCTCGACGCTTTCCGAGACCGCTGACAAGCTTAAGCTCAACTACGAGGTCATCGACCAGGTTGATCGCCAAGGCCGCAAGCCCGATGGATCGACTGTCAAGCTGCCGGCGCAAAAGGACTTGTTGAACGCCGTCTTTGCCACCGATGCCGGAGTCGAGAACGATCCTATTGATGCGCGGGACGAAGGTGTCATTTGGTATGAAGTGTTGGGCGTGACTCCTGCCCAGCTCAAGCCGTTCGATCAGGTGCGCGGTGAGGTCGAGAAGGATTGGCGGACCGAGGAAGCCCGAAAACAGGTATCCAAATTCACACAAGACCTGGTGAACCAGTTGAGCAACGGCAGCAAAACGCTGGACGATGTGGCGAAGGAACTCAATACGAACGTGGTGCCGACCTCGGCGTTGAAGCGCACTGACGTCACCGTCAACGTATTGTCACCAGCCGTGGAGCAAGCCTTCACTCTGCCGAAGGGCGGGTTTGGCTCGGCCGCTTCGGGCGTCAACGAAGGCCGTATCGTATTCCAGGTCACCAGCATCGTGGCTCCGCCCAAGATCGATGATCGCATTGTGCAGCGGCTCGATAACCAGATCGGGCGCGTCCTGAGCGAGGATATGGTCACTGAATATTTCGGTGCACTCGAAAAACGCTACGGCGTAAGCATCAACCGCCCGGCGCTCGCCAAGCTGGTGGGCTCCAGCGAGGAGCCATGAGCTCAGCGGCCGCCTCGGTGACGCCATTGCCGCAAGAAGGTGGGTCCACTCCGATCGCGCCTGACTTTCCCGCGTTCGCACGCCTTTACGACGAAGGTGTGCCGCAAGTGGTGTGGACGCGGCTCGTCGCCGACCTGGAGACGCCGGTCTCCGCCATGCTCAAAGTGGCCCATGAGCGGCCGAATAGCTTCCTCTTGGAATCCGTCGAGGGCGGCGCCACGCGCGGCCGCTACTCCATCATCGGCTGCGAACCCGATCTGATCTGGCGTGCCGAGGGGAACAAGGCCGAGCTTAATCGCGCGCCGCAATCCGATCCGGATGCGTTCGCGCCGTCATCAGCGCCGGCGCTCGCGTCGCTCCGCGCGCTGCTGGCGGAATCGGCCATCACCTTGCCCCACGAGCTACCGCCCATGGCGGCGGGCATCTTTGGCTATATGGGCTACGACACGGTGCGCTTGATCGAGGACTTGCCCGGCGACAAGCCAGATCCACTCGGTCTACCGGACAGCGTCTTGGTGCGCCCGACCCTGATCGTCATCTTCGACAGCGTCAGGGACGAGATGACCGTGGTGACGCCGGTGCGGCCTACCCCCGGAGTCAGCGCCAAGGCGGCCTATGCCCGTGCGGCCGACCGGCTCAATGTGGTGCTGGAGCGGCTGGACCAGCCTCTCCCGCATGTGGGCGAGCTCGGCGTGGATGCGCCTCATCCGAACCCGAAAGCGATCACCGCGCCGCAGGCCTATATGGCCAAGGTGGCGCGCGCCAAGGAGTACATCGCAGCAGGCGACATCTTTCAGGTGGTGCTCAGCCAGCGCTTCGAGGCGCCGTTCGAGCTCCCCTCCTTCGCGCTCTACCGCGCGCTCAGGCGGGTCAACCCCTCGCCGTTTCTCTACTACCTCAACTTCGGCGACTTCGCCGTGGTGGGGTCGAGCCCAGAGATCTTGGTACGGGTCCGCAAGGGCGAGGTCACGATCAGGCCGATCGCGGGGACGCGCCCGCGCGGCGCCACACCGGAAGAGGACAAGGCGCTGGCCGAGGAGCTGCTCGCCGATACCAAAGAGCGGGCCGAGCATCTGATGCTGCTCGATCTCGGCCGCAACGACGTCGGACGCGTGGCGGAGATCGGCAGCGTGCGTGTCACCGACAGCTTCTTCCTCGAGTATTACAGCCAGGTCATGCATATCGTTTCGAATGTCGAGGGGAAGCTCGACCCGAAGTTCGACGCGGTCGACGCCCTGATGGCGGGGTTCCCCGCCGGGACGGTGTCGGGCGCGCCGAAAGTCCGCGCCATGGAGATCATCGATGAGCTCGAAGATGAGGCGCGTGGCATCTATGCGGGCTGCGTCGGGTATTTCTCTGCGGACGGTGAGATGGATAGCTGCATCGTGCTGAGGACCTCGGTGGTGAAGGACGGCGTCATGTATGTGCAGGCAGGCGCCGGCCTCGTTGCTGACTCCGTGCCCGAGCGTGAGCAGGCCGAATGCGTGAGCAAAGCCGGCGCCCTGTTCAAGGCGGCTGACGAGGCTGTGCGCTTCGCCGCGCGCGCCAAGCGCGGCCAGTAGACGGGCGCTAAGGGGGCCGCGGACGATGCTCACACTCAGCCTCCTACGCCATGCCAAATCGAGCTGGAAGAATCCGACCCTACCGGACCGGGAGCGGCCGCTTGCTTCGCGCGGCGTCGCCGACGCGCCTGTGATGGGGCGGGCGATGACCGAACGCGGCATCGACCCCGAGCTCATCCTCTGCTCGTCGGCGCGCCGTACCGTGGACACGCTGGCGCTTGTTCTGCCCGAGCTGAAAGTGGAGCCGAAGGTCGTCTATGAGGACTCGCTCTATCATCCGAGCCCGGCGGAGATGCTTGAGATGCTGCGCGCGATCCAGCCGGGCGCGAACCGCGTGATGATTGTGGGCCACAATCCCGAGATCCAGGCCTTCGCGCTCGACCTGATCGGCTCCGGGCCGAAGCACATGCGAGACCAGCTGACGGAGAAGTTTCCGACCGCGGGACTCGCCGTGATCAACTTCACGGCGGGCCTGTGGTCGAGCATCGATGTGAATAGCGGCAGCCTGAACCTGTTCCTCACGCCCAAGGAGCTCAAGGGAAGCTGACGCGCTGAGCTTGACGGCCTATCGGCCCGGGGCGTAACACCAAAGCCATGCTGACCCTGATCGATAACTACGACAGCTTTACCTACAATCTCGTTCATTTCCTTGGGGAATTGGGCGCGAGCACGCAGGTCTATCGTAACGACAAGATCACCGTTGACGAGGTGCTGGCGGAAGGGCCTGAGGCCATCGTGCTGTCACCAGGCCCCTGCGATCCGGACCGCGCCGGGATTTGCCTGGAGCTGATCGAGCGCGCCGGACCTGTGGTGCCGCTCCTCGGCGTCTGCCTCGGCCATCAGGCGATCGGTCAGGTCTATGGCGGCAAAGTGGTGCGGGCGCCGGTGCTAATGCACGGCAAGCTGTCCAAGGTGCACCACACGGGCAAAGGCGTGTTCGCCGGCCTGCCCCAGGACTTCTCCGCCACGCGCTATCACTCGCTCATGATCGACCGCGCCACCCTCCCCGACGATCTCGAGATCACGGCAGAGACCACGGACGGCATCATCATGGGCGTGCAGCACAAGCGCTATCCGGTGCATGGCGTGCAGTTCCATCCCGAGAGCATCGCCTCCGAGCACGGCCATCAGCTGCTTGCCAACTTTCTCGATCTCGCCCGCGTCGAGCGCCGCGCGCGCGGAAGCTCGCAAAGAGAAGCGGTCGGTGCCCTCTAGCCCAGCGCCTGCCGCGGAAGCGGCGCCTCAAGACCTGCGTGCAGCCATCCGGAAGGTGGCGGCGGGCGGAACCCTGAACCAACTCGAAGCCGCTGAGGCTTTCGAGCTGATCATGTCCGGCGGCGCCACCGACGCACAGATCGGTGCGCTTCTGATGGGCATGCATGTGCGTGGCGAGACGGTGGATGAGATCGCTGGCGCCGCGCGGGTGATGCGCTCTAAGGCCGTTCCCGTACATGCGCCGGAGGGCGCCATCGATACGTGCGGCACGGGCGGCGACGCCAAAGGCACGCACAACATCTCAACCTGCACCGCCTTCGTGGTGGCTGGCGCGGGCGTGCCCGTCGCCAAGCACGGCAACCGGTCGATCTCCTCGCGCTCGGGCTCGGCGGACGTGCTGACCGCGCTCGGGGTCAATATCGAGTGCGCGCCCAAGACAATCGAGCGCTGCATCTCTGAATGTGGTCTCGGCTTCATGTTCGCGCCTGCCCATCACGCCGCCATGCGCCATGTGGCGAAGGTCCGCGGCGAACTCGGCACGCGCACCATCTTCAACCTGCTCGGGCCGCTCGCGAACCCCGCCGCGACCAAATATCAAGTGATCGGCGTGTTCGATCAGAAATGGGTCGAGCCGATTGCCAACGTGCTCGGCATGCTCGGCGTGCAGCGGGCCTGGGTGGTGCACGGCGCCGATGGGCTCGACGAGCTGACCACGACGAATGTGAGCCATGTGGCGGTACTCGATCACGGCAAGGTCTCGACCTTCAAGATCTCGCCGCGGAACGCGGGTCTCTCTGAGGCAAAGCCTGAGGATCTGATCGGCGGCGACGCCGCGGAGAATGCCGCGCATATCCGCGCCGTGCTGCAAGGGAATCAGGGCCCCTTGCGCGACATCGTGCTTCTCAACGCGGCGGCGGCACTTCTGGTGACGGGCAAGGCCAAGACTCTGCGCGACGGCGTGGCACTCGCGGCAGAGTCTATCGACAGCGGTAAGGCTAGCGCCACGCTCGAGGCGCTCGTTAAGCTCAGCCATGATAAGGTCTGAGACGATGGCCCAGGTACTCGACAAGATCCTCAGCTACAAGCGCGAAGAGGTTGAAGCGGCTAAGAAAGCGGCGCCCTTGGCAGAGATGCGCGCGCGGGCTGAAGACGCCAGTCCCGTGCGTCCCTTCTTCAAGGCGTTGCGGTCACGCGTTGCCAAGGGCGATTTCGCCTTGATCGCCGAGATCAAAAAAGCAAGCCCGTCCAAAGGGTTGATCCGGGCGGATTTTGATCCGCCGACCCTTGCTGTCGCTTATGAGGCCGGCGGTGCCGTCTGCCTCTCGATCCTGACCGATACGCCATCGTTCCAAGGAAGCTCCGAATACCTAAGCTTGGCGCGCGCTGCGTGTAGCCTGCCGTGCTTACGCAAGGACTTCATGATCGATCCCTATCAGGTGTTTGAGGCGCGCGCGCTCGGCGCCGACTGCATCCTCGTCATTATGGCTGCCGTCGATGACGCGCTGGCATGCGATCTGGAGTTTGCGGCGCGGGCATTGGGCATGGATCTTTTGGCTGAAGTGCATGACGAGGTCGAACTCGATCGCGCGCTTCGCCTGGGCACCAAGCTCATCGGCATCAACAATCGCGACCTCAAAACCTTCGACACCACGCTCGCCACGACCGAGCGGCTCGCGCCTCGCGTGCCTTCCGAGCGGATGGTGGTCGCCGAGAGCGGCATCTTCACCCATGCGGATCTGATGCGGCTTAGCGCCTGCGGCGTGCGCGCTTTCCTCGTGGGCGAAAGCCTCATGCGGCAAGCCGATGTGGCCGCCGCCACGCGCGTGCTTCTGACCGGCGCGGACGTCTCCGCCGAGGCGGCGCAATGAGCGCGCGGCTGTCTCACCTCAACGACAAGGGTGAGGCGCACATGGTCGACGTCTCGGAGAAGGCGGTCACTGCGCGCACGGCCATCGCGGAAGGCTTCGTGTCGATGAAGCCGGAGACGCTCGACCTCATTCTTGCCG
>Ga0307446_1000556_pt1 | contig 12787 bp, 13 predicted proteins | sample SalMarSW160320MG_FD_202141 | JGI IMG/M metagenome (GOLD analysis project Ga0307446, IMG submission 202141) | Salt marsh sediment microbial communities from the Plum Island Ecosystem LTER, Massachusetts, United States - SW1603-20 | ecosystem: Environmental > Aquatic > Marine > Intertidal zone >... | reverse complement strand
GTGAGCCTCGCCTTCGGCGGCACGGATTCGTTCTGCTTGCGGGTCATCCGCTGCAGCACCAGCGCCCCGCCACCAACGGCCAGCAGCACCGGCCACTCCACCAGTCCGGCGACGCCGAGCGCGCCCAGCGCCACCGCAGCGGCTGCCGTCGATTTACTGCCCTTGCTGATGCCGTCCTGGATGCCTTCGGCGGCTCCCTTGACGCCACCGACGATGCCGTTGACGGCTGCGCCGCCGACGGCGCCCGCGGTGGCGGTGGTCGCTGACGCCGCACGATTCACCGTTCGGCCCACGCTGTGAACCGCTCCGCCGACGCCACCCATGATGTCTCCCTGACCGTTATTCGTTGTCGCTGCTAATCGCGTTGGCGATACCTGCAAACCCGTAGACCGCATGGTTAACAGCATCTACGGGATCGTTAACAGCATCTTTCAACTAAAAGCCTGCCACGTTACGAACATGTAGACAACTTGCAGCCGTTCGGAATTTATGCCTTTCGACCGAGCCTACGCCGCGGTTCGGGGTCAGGCGACGCTTATATCGATTTGCACCGGCGCGTGGTCGCTGGCCGCCTTCCCTTTTCGTTCCTCGCGGACGATCTGCGCGTCCGTCACGCGGCCCGCCAACGCCGGTGAGGCGAGGATGAAGTCGATGCGCATTCCTTGTCTCTTCGGAAACCGCAGCTGGGTGTAGTCCCAGTAGGTGTAGACCCCCGGTCCCGGGGCGAAAGGTCTTACCACATCGGTGAATTGCGCGTCGACAATCGCATTGAATGCCCGGCGCTCCGGCTCGGAGACGTGGGTGGCGCCCGCAAAGAATTCGGTGCTCCAGACGTCTTCGTCCGTCGGGGCGATATTCCAGTCGCCGGCCAGGGCGATCTGGGCCGTGGGATCGTCACGCAGCCAGCCGGTCGCCGTATCAAGCAGTGCGGCAAGCCAATCCAGCTTATAGGTGTAGTGCGGGTCGTCGAGCGCCCGGCCATTGGGCACGTAGAGGCTCCACACCCGGATGCCGCCGCAGGTCGCGCCCAATGCGCGGGCCTCGACGGTGGCGGGGACGTCCGGTTTGCCACTCCAGCCGGGCTGGCCCTCGAAGCCGACCTGCACATCGTCGAGGCCGACGCGAGAGGCTATTGCCACGCCGTTCCACTGGTTGAAACCGACGTGGGCGACCTCATAGCCGAGTTCGTACAGCGGCAGGGTGGGAAATTGGCTATCGGAGCACTTGGTCTCCTGCATGGCCAGCACATCAACCTCGGCGCGCGCCAGCCAATCGACGACGCGGTCCAGCCGGCTGCGAATCGAATTCACATTCCAGGTGGCCAGCCGTAGCTGGGGGTACGCCCCCGGAGGGAGGGACCCCCACCCGCTTGCGGGGGACGGGTCGCCGCCATCAACCGTGCCGTCGGGCATGGCTAGACGGTATCCCAGGGGCCGGGCCGGGCCGGGACATAGCGGCGGCGATGATGCAGCCGGAACCCCAGCGCATCGGTGAGCGCCGTCGCGCCGGTGTCGTCGCCGCACAGGTAGCCGCGGGTTGCGCCGCAACCCGCGCCCCGGGCCAACAATGCCTCGCACAGGTCCGCCACGGCCCGATCGTCGTTGCCCCGCAGGGCCGACAAGCCCACCCACCGGGTGCCGTCCGGGGCCTCGGTCACCGCCGCGCGCGCGACCGCCCCGCCCGGGTGGGTCCCGAACATGAGCTCGCCATCGACGACGGCGGTGAGCACCTCGACGGGAATGTCGCTCCGGTATGTCCGCAGCCAGAAGTCGTCCGGGCGGGCTGAGACGGCGACAGAGGGGTCAGGCTCGCGGGCGGCCATATCCGAGAGGTCGCGCACCATGACTCGTTCCCGGTGGCCGCCGGTCAGGCCGGGCGGCAGCGGCAACAAGCGATCGGGAATGCCCAGCCGCGGCGTCAGGCCGCGACCCTGGTACCAGGCGGCGATCGCGGGCACCGTTTCGGTGTTAGCCGAAAGGTCAAGTGGCACTGCGGAATTGACAGCCAGGCCGGCACCAGCGCCGGCCCGCAGCAGCCAGCCGTCCAGCCAGGCCCGTTCAGCGCCGGGCCAGGCCGCGGCGGCGGCATGCTCGAGCGCGCGGATCTCGGAGGTGCGTACCGGTGCGTCGGTCAGCACGCGCAGCGCGACGACGTCGGTAGCCGAGAACTCCACAACCGCGCCCGTCTTCGTCTGCACCCGCACCACCGGGTCGACGGCCAGCAGGTGTCCCACCGCATCGGTCAACGGGGGGACCGATCCGCTCGCGCGCCGGTAGCGAACCGTCACCCGCGTTCCCAGCTCCGGCCACGAGAACATCAGTGACCGAACGGGTCCGGGTCTTTGCCCGGCAGCCACGACAGACCGGGAACGCCCCAGCCGTTGGCCTTGACGGCGCGTTTGGCGCTACGGGCGTGCCGCCCGATCAGACGGTCCAGGTACAAGAAACCGTCCAGGTGACCGGTTTCGTGTTGCAGCATCCGCGCGAACAGGCCGGTGCCCTCGATGACAAGGGGCTTGCCGTCGGCGTCGAGTCCGGTGACCCGTGCCCACTTCGCGCGGCCGGTGGGAAACGACTCGCCGGGAACCGACAGGCAGCCCTCGTCGTCGGTAGTCGGGTCGGGCATGGTCTCGGGTACCTCGGAGGTCTCCAGGACCGGATTGATGACGACACCGCGGCGGCGATCCGTCGTTCCGCGGTCCTCGGCGCAGTCGTAGACGAACAGCCGCAACCCATACCCGATCTGATTGGCGGCCAGGCCAACCCCGTGCGCGGCGTCCATGGTCTCGTACATGGTGGAGATCAACTCGGGCAGGTCCGTCGGTAGCGAACCGTCGGCGGCGACCGGCACCGGCTTCGTCGGGGTGTGCAAGACCGGATCTCCCACGATGCGGATCGGTACCACTGCCATGGTCGGCTAAGCTACCGCACGCCCGTGGGCTGCGACGTCGCCGATCCGGCAGGGACAATCCAGGCCAATCGGCCGACTCGCGGGTCTGGATCACGGCTTGAGGGTTTGCGGCGTGGTTCAATATTCGCCGAAACATGCCCTTAGGTAAGTCAAGTCATTTACAGCAGTTCGAGAATCCGCCGGAAGGGTTCAGGGGAAGCTATATGGACAGCGCCATGGCGCGGGCAAATCGATCGGGGGACGACTCTGAAATCGCCGATGGGCTCACCCGCCGCGAACACGACATCCTTGCCTTCGAACGTCAGTGGTGGAAATTCGCCGGCGCGAAGGAAGACGCCATCAAAGAGCTGTTTTCGATGTCGGCGACGCGCTACTACCAGGTACTCAACGCGCTCGTCGACCGGCCCGAGGCGCTGGCCGCCGATCCGATGCTGGTGAAGCGGCTGCGCCGGCTGCGCGCCAGCCGCCAGAAGGCGCGTGCAGCGCGGCGCCTCGGCTTCGAGGTGACCTGACTGGCTACAGTGGGCTCGATGAAAGAGCGAGTCCCCGACTCAACGGGGCTTCCCCTGCGGGCCATGGTGATGGTGCTGTTGTTCCTGGGCGTCATCTTCCTGCTGCTCGGGTGGCAAGCCCTGGGTTCTTCTCCGACTTCCGACGATGACTCGGCGTCGCCGGTCGTCACCACAACCACCCGCTCGTCGCCGACTTCGACGACCACCAAGCCCGCGCCGAACGAGGCCGAGGTACGCGTCTACAACATCTCTGACAAAGAGGGCATCGCCGCGCGTACCAGGGACCAGCTGACGGCCGCCGGTTTCAAGGTCACCGAAGTCGGCAACCTGGTGGTGCCCGACGTCTCGGCCAACACGGTGTACTACACCGATGCCGACGGCGAGCACAGCACCGCCGACGCGGTGGGCAAGAACCTCGGCGCGGCCGTCGAGCGGCGAATTCCCGCGCTTGCCGACCAGCCTCCGGGCGTCATCGTCCTCGTAATGGAGTAGCGGGTTAGGCTCACGCTATGCCTAAGCCAGCCGGATACCGCAATGCCGTCGTCACCGTATCCGCACTCACCGCGGGTACCTGCGTAGCGCTACTGAGCGCATGCAGTCCCAACCAGCTCCCGGCGTCAACACCGGGTACCACGCCGTCGATTTGGACCGGCTCACCGGCGCCGTCGGCGGGGAATGCGGAGGGTACGCCCGGTGCGTCACCGAACATCACCACCCATCTGAAGGCGCCGGACGGCACCGAGGTGGCCACCGCGGAGTTCGAATTCAACAACGGCTTTGCCACCATCACCATCGCGACCACCGCCAATGGTCGGCTCTCACCGGGCTTCCACGGGCTGCACATCCACAAGGTCGGCAAGTGTGAGCCCAACTCGGTAGCTCCGAGCGGCGGCGCGCCGGGGGACTTCTTGTCCGCCGGCGGCCATTTCCAGGTGCCCGGGCACACGACGGAGCCGGCCAGCGGTAACCTGACCTCGCTCCAGGTCCGCCAGGACGGTTCCGCGATGCTGATGACCACCACCGACGCCTTCACCATGGACGACCTGCTCACCGGCCAGAAAACCGCGATCATCATTCACGCCGATGCCGACAACTTCGCCAACATCCCGCCCGAGCGCTACACCCAAACCAACGGAACACCGGGTCCCGACCAGACCACGATGAGCACCGGTGACGCCGGCAAGCGGGTGGCATGCGGTGTCATCGGTGCCGGCTGATCGGGCCGCGAAAAGGGATGAGGCCCGCATCGATTTCGCTTCCTCGCCGCGGCCGACCATCGGTGTGGAGTGGGAGTTCGCGCTCGTCGATGCGCAGACCCGTGACCTGAGCAACGAAGCCGCCGCGGTGATGGCCGAGATCGGTGAAAACCCGCGCGTGCACCAGGAATTACTGCGTAACACGGTCGAGGTGGTCAGCGGTGTCTGCGAAAGCGCCGGACAGGCGATGGCGGACCTGCGCCAAACACTGGGTCCGGCTCGGCGCATCGTCCGCGACCGCGGCATGGAGCTGTTCGGCGCCGGAACCCACCCGTTCGCCCGGTGGTCGTCACAAAAACTCACCGATGCCCCCCGCTATGCCGAGCTGATCAAACGCACCCAGTGGTGGGGCCGGCAGATGCTGATCTGGGGAGTGCACGTGCACGTCGGAATCTCCTCGCCGCACAAGGTGATGTCGATCATGACGTCACTGCTGCAGTACTACCCGCATCTGCTGGCGCTGTCGGCGTCGTCACCGTGGTGGGGCGGCGAAGACACCGGATATGCCAGCAATCGCGCCATGATGTTTCAGCAGTTGCCCACCGCCGGGCTGCCTTTCCACTTCCAAACCTGGGCGGAGTTCGAAGGCTTCGTGTACGACCAGAAGAAGACTGGCATCATCGACCACGTCGACGAAATCCGTTGGGATATCAGGCCTTCACCTCATCTGGGCACCCTCGAGGTACGGGTCTGCGACGGCGTGTCGAATTTGCGCGAACTGGGCGCGCTGGTTGCCTTGACCCACTGCCTGATCGTCGACTTGGACCGCAGGCTGGACGCCGGGGAGACACTGCCGACCATGCCGCCCTGGCATGTCCAGGAGAACAAGTGGCGCGCCGCCCGCTACGGCCTGGACGCGGTGATCATCTTGGACGCCGACAGCAACGAGCGACTGGTGACCGACGATCTCGCCGACGTGCTGACCCGGTTGGAGCCGGTTGCGAAGTCACTCGATTGCCTCGACGAGCTGTCCGCAGTGGCCGACATACCGCGGGAGGGTGCCTCCTACCAACGGCAGCGCAGGGTGGCCGAAGAACACGAGGGCGACCTGCGCTCGGTCGTCGACGCGCTGGTGGGTGAGCTGGAAATCTGATGACCGACTTCGAGCCCATCGAGCTGGCGATGTTCCCACTGGAGTCGGCGCTGCTGCCCAACCAAGACCTGCCGTTGCGGATCTTCGAACCCCGCTACGGCGCACTGGTACGGCACTGCCTCGACAGTGGCGATCCGTTCGGCGTGGTGTTGATCTCCCGCGGCCGCGAAGTCGGCGGCGGCGACCAACGCTGTGATGTCGGCATCCTGTCCAGGATCACCGAGTGCGTCGACCAGGGTGCCGGCCGGTACTCACTGCACTGCCGCACCGGGGAGCGAATCCGCGTTACGCAGTGGCTGCCCGACGATCCCTACCCGCGCGCGACCGTGACGCTGTGGCCCGACGAGCCGGGGGAGGTGGTGGCCCGCGCTCAGCTGCTCGGGCTGGAAGACCGGATGCTGGCCTTGTTCGGCCGGATCGCCGAGGCTCGCGGCGTCGCGCTGCCGGATCGCGAGGTGCTGCTGGGCCCCGACGATGCCGACGACACCGGGCAACGGCTGTTCGCACTGGCGTCCCGCATCCCGATCGGCACGGCCGACCGATACACGGTGCTGTCGGCGCCGTCGGCCGCCGACCGCCTGGTCGCGCTCCGCGAAGCCGTGGATACGGTCGCCGAGATGGTGGAGTTCCAGCTGTCGGGGGACGCGTGAAAGTACATCTGCAGGTCAACGGTTCACCGGTCGAGGCGGCCGCGAGCGCCGCGCACATCGCCGCGGCCGGCGCCGACGGCCTGTTCACCTTCGAGGGCCAGCACGATGTGTTCTTCCCGCTGCTCATCGCCGCCGACGCGACGGGTTGCGAGTTGATGACCAACGTGGCCATCGCCCCGCCGCGCAGTCCGTTGCACCTTGCCCACGCGGCCTACGACCTACAGCTCTACAGCGGTGGCCGATTCCGGCTCGGCCTGGGCTCACAGATCAAGGCCCACATCGAAAAACGCTACGGCAGCAAGTGGGAGCGGCCGGCGGCGCGAATGGCCGAAACCATCGCGGCGATCAAGGCGATATTCGCGGCGTGGGAAGGCCAGCGCCGGCTTAATTTTCGCGGCGAGTTTTTCACCCACACCATCATGGCGCCCAACTTCGACCCCGGACCCAACCCGTTCGGTCCGCCTCCGGTGCTGTTGGGCGCGCTGGGCCCGATCATGACGCGCACCGCCGCCGAAGTCGCCGACGGACTGTTGGTGATGCCGTTCCACAGTGCTCGCCACTTCGCCGAGCGCACCATCCCCGCGGTCGACGAGGGACTGCGCCGCTCGGGGCGAGCGCCCGGCGAATTCCAGATCATCGCCCAGGCCATGATCGCCGTCGGCCGCGACGAGGGCGATCTGGCAGCCGCGATCGACGGGGTGGCATCCCTGATCGCGTTCTACGGCTCGACCCCGGCGTACCTGCCGGTGCTCGAGGCCGAGGGCTGGGCCGACATCCAGCCCGAGCTCAATGCGCTGTCCAAGCGTGGCCGATTCCCCGAGATGCGCCGACTGATCAGCGATCCCATGGTGGCGCGGATCGGGATCGTGGGGACTCCCGAGGAATGCGCCCGACAGATCGTCGCACGCTTCGGCGAGCACTCCGACGAGGTGTGCTGTTACTTCCCCGGCTACCCGCCCCGCAGTTCCGACGTCGCCGACCTGATCGGCGCCCTGCACCGGACTCCGGCCCTGCGATGAGCGCCGACGTGACGGTCGACGTCGCCGCGGGCGTGGCGGTGCTCACGCTCAATCGCCCCGACCGGCTCAACGCTTATACCGCGGAGATGGGCGCACAACTGAGCCTGGCGTATTCGGAGTGCGACGGCGATGACGACGTCCGCGCCATCGTGGTGACCGGCGCGGGCCGCGCCTTCTGCGCCGGGGCAGACTTTTCCGGTGACACGGGGCCATTCGACACCCCGGCCGAAGAAACGTTTTCGGCGTCACCGATCACCCCGGCCGCCTTCGAACTGCGCAAACCGGTGATCGCCGCCGTCAACGGCCACGCCATCGGCATCGGCCTGACCATTGCGCTGCAGGCGGACCTCCGCGTCGTCGCCGACGACGCCAAATACGGTGTGGTGCAGGTCCGCCGGGGCGTGATACCGGACTGCATGTCGCACTGGACGCTGGCCCAGCTGACCAACCTCGGGGTGGCCGCGGACATCCTGCTGACCGGGCGAACATTCGGGGGAGCCGAAGCCGTGGCGCTCGGCATCGCGAACCGGGCGTTGCCTTCCGGTCAGGTGCTCGACCACGCCGTGCAGGTGGCCCGCGACATCGCCGTCAACGTGGCGCCCATGTCGGCGGCCCTGTGCAAACGACTGCTGTGGGACAGCGCGATCAACCGCTACACCCCGCGGCAGGTCGCGTCGCTGGAAACGCAGCTGCACCAACGGGTGATGGGCAGCGCCGACGCCCGGGAAGGCGTGGCCGCATTCCTCGAACGCCGGCCGCCGCAGTTCACGTCGCGGCTGTCTCGCGATTGGACGGTGCTGCCCGAGCCGTGACGGCCCGGGGTGCGGGCGTCACGTCGAGCACAACCGCTCGGAAAGCGCCCACCAGTCCGCCGCGCGCTGCTGGTCGACCGCGTAGGGCGCGACGGTATCGCTGACGGCGCAGTTCTCGAGATACAGCCCACCCCGGCCGGCCAATTCGGGGCTGACCGCCGCCCACACCTGGGTGGCCGCACCGTGGTCGGGGCTGGTGAAGTCGAGATAGCCGTCGTTCGGCTGGCCGCGGGCAGCGCTGCCGGTGGCGGCGTATTTGCGCAGCTGTGAGAAATCCGAGCGTGACATGTACCGGGCCAGCGAGGTGGCCACGGTGCCGGGATGGACGGCGTAGGCGCGAATTCCCATGTCGCGCAGGCGACGGTCGGCTTCGACCGCGTGCAGGATGTTCGCCGTCTTGGACGCGCCGTAGGCGACGAACTTGTCGTATTCGCGCCGCTCCCAGTGGGGATCGTCGAAGTCGACGTCACCCAGGACGTGGCCGCCGGAAGACAGGTTGACGATGCGGGCGTCACCGGCGGCGGCAAGTTCTGGGATCAGCAGGCGGGTGAGTTCGAAATGCCCGAAATGATTGGTGCCGATTTGTGTCTCGAAACCGTCGGCAGTGCGGCCGAAGGGCGTGAACATGACGCCGGCGTTGTTCATCAAAACGTGGATGACGGACGTGAGTTCGCTGATCGCTTTGGCCGCTGCCCGCACGCTTGCCAGCGACGTGAGGTCGAGTGGCACCGTCGAGGTGAGGGCGCCGGGTGCCTCGGCCGCTATCCATTCGACGGTCTGGTTCAGGGCCTCGTGGTTGCGTGCGGCCAACACGACGTGCGCACCGGCGGCGGCCAGCGCCCGCGCCGACTCGCGGCCCAGCCCCGATGAGGCGCCGGTGACCACGCATACCTTGCCCGCCAGGCCGATTCCCTCGACGACCTGCAGAGCGCTCTTCCGCGTGACTGTCATCGGGCGTCCTTCGCTTCGATGCCGGGTTGGTGCGCTCACCTTAGCCACGCCGTCCAACGGGCTCGCGTTGAGTGTGCGCCGGTGGACTTCATAGTGCGCTCAGGGTGGGAAATTCCCTCAAAAATGCCGCCGCCGGCGCACACTCGACGCCGCCGCAAAGCCGTCACGGGGCCTTGGCGAAGGCCCGCAGCGACTCCACCTGCACGGGATCCAGCGAGGGGCGCACGGTCTGGCGTGCCGCCGCAAGGTCGGCGGCCGTCACGTCGGTGGCGTCGATGGATCGCCGCATCGCGGTCAGCGCGGCCTCCCGCAGCAGTGCCACGCAATCGGCGGCGCTGTAGCCGTCGAGTCCGGCGGCCACCTCGTCGAGGTCGACGTCGTCGCTCAGCGGGACGGATTTACCCGCGGTGCGCAGGATTTCGCGACGGGCGGCGGCATCGGGTGGCTCGACGAACACCCGCCGCTCCAGCCGCCCCGGACGCAACAGCGCCGGGTCGATCAGGTCCGGCCGGTTGGTGGCGCCCAGCACGACGACGTCGCGCAGCGGGTTGACGCCGTCGAGCTCGGTCAGCAGCGCGGCCACCACCCGATCGGTCACGCCCGAGTCGAAGCTCTGCCCGCGCCGGGGCGCCAGCGCGTCGATCTCGTCGAGGAATATCAGCGACGGGGCCGAGTCCCGGGCGCGGCGGAACAGTTCGCGGACGGCCTTTTCCGAGCTTCCCACCCACTTGTCCATCAGCTCGGACCCCTTGACGGCGTGCACGGACAGCCGCCCGGTGCTGGCCAGGGCGCGCACCACGTAGGTCTTGCCGCAGCCGGGAGGACCGTACAGCAGCACCCCACGGGGTGGCTCGACGCCCAACCGCGCGAAGGTGTCGGGATGCTGCAGCGGCCACAGCACCGCCTCGGTGAGCGCCTGCCGGGCCTCGGCCATGTCGCCCACGTCGTCGAGCGTGACGTTGCCGACGGCCACCTCCTCGCTCGCCGAGCGGGACAGCGGCCGGATGACCGTCAGCGCGCCGAGGAGATCCTCCTGGTTCAGCCTGGGAGGTTGACCGTCGGCGCTGGCCCGCGACGCCGCCCGCAGCGCCGCCTCGCGCATCAGCGCGGCCAGGTCAGCGACGACGAAACCCGGTGTACGAGAAGCTATTTCGTCCAGATGGAGATCCTCGGTGGGCACCGGCTTCAGCAGCGACTCCAGCAGCGACTTGCGGGTGCCCGCGTCGGGCAGCGGCAAGCTGAGCTCGCGGTCGCACAGGTCGGGGGCGTGCAGCCGGGCATCGAGCTGGTCGGGCCGCGCCGTGGTGGCGATCAGCGCGACGCCCTCGGTGGCCACGGCGGTGCGCAGCTCGCCCAGGATCAGCGCGGCCACCGGCTCGGGGGTGGCCGGCAGCAGGGCGTCGACATCGGTGATCAGCAACACCCCGCCCCCGTCGCGAACCGTCCGCACCGCCGAGGCCACGGCCTTGAGCCGGTCGTCGGCGGCGAGCGCGCCGACCTCCGGGCCGTCCAGCTTGACCAGCCTGCGGCCATCGCACACCGCACGCACCAGCGTAACCTTGCCCACCCCGGCCGGACCCGACACCAGCACACCGAGGTTGGCCCCGGCGCCCAGCGTCTTCAGCAGGTGCGGTTCGTCGAGCGCGAGCTTGAGCCATTCGGCGAGCTTGGCGGCCTGGGGCTGGGAGCCCTTGAGCTCCTCGACAACCGTTTCCGGACTGGCGACTTCGATCAGTTCATGCGATGACGTCGCGCCGCCGTGCGGGGCGCCGGCCCCCCAGGTGACCAACGAGTTGGGTTGCACGCTGACCGGTCCGTCGGGGTCGACCCCGGTGACGGTCAGCAGCTCCGAGGTCCAGCTGATGCCCACCGACGCCGCGAGCGCTCGGGTGGCCGCCGACGTCGATGTGCCAGGCCCCAGGTCGCGCGGCAGCAGCGACACGGCGTCGCCGACGGTCAGCACCTTGCCGAGTAGCGCCTGTCGCAGGGTGACCGGCGAAATCGACTGGGCGGCCAGCGATGAGCCGGACAGCGTCACCGACCGCGCGCCGTAGACGGTGACCGCGCTGACGATCACGGCGGTGGCCTCGCGCAGCCCGGCGTTGGACAGCGTCACGTCGTCCAGCAGCGCGATGCTGACCGGGGTGTCCGGCTCGGCGAGGCCCGCGACCGCCGCCGTGGTGCGCGACCCGGTCAGCGAGACCGCGTCCCACTCCCGGATGCCGAGGGCGGCGACGGCGCTGGGATGCAATCGGACGACACCGCGGCGGGAGTCGACGGCGGAAGTGTTCAGCCGGGCTGTCAAGGTGAGTTGACGGCCGTCGGGCCTCATGGCAGGCGCCCGCCCGGCTTGCGCAGCCCGAGCCGCGCCATCGACCGGCGGTGGGGCTGGGCGGCCCGGTTCGCGCGCCGCGCCGCGCGCCGTTGCTTGGGTTCGTCGGACCAGGCCTCGGGGTGTTCGGCCAGCCAGCGTTGGTTGCGCACCGCGAACGGAATGTGGCACAGGTAGGCGATGATGATCGCCCAGATCAGCAGGTAGGGGGCCAGCACCGCGGCCGCGGCGAAGATCGCCAGTAGCGCCAGCAGGGGCGCCGCCCAACTCGGCGGCACCGCCACCGCGTGCATCTTTCTCATCGGGATCTTGCTGACCATCAGCATCGACGTCCCCGTTATCCAGATGCAGAGGAACACCGTCGATGTCCACCAGCCGTCACCGAACTGCAGTCTGAGTCCGATGAGACCGATCATCGAGACCGCGCCCGCCGGGGCGGGCATCCCGACGAAGAATTCGTGCGTGTAGGCGGGCTGGCTCCCGTCGTCGAGCAATGCGTTGTACCTGGCCAGCCGCAACACCACGCACACCGCGTACAGCAGGACCGCCACCCAGCCGGCCGGCGACTGCGGCAGCAGCGTCACGTAGAGCACGATCGCGGGCGTGACGCCGAAATTCACCGCGTCGGCCAGTGAGTCGATCTCCTCACCCATCCGCGACTGGGCATCCAAGATCCGGGCCACCCGGCCGTCCAGCCCGTCCAGGATGGCGGCAGCGGCGATCAGTGCCATCGCGACCTTCGGTTGATGCTCGAGAGCGAGCTTGATCGACGTCAGGCCCGCGCAGATGGAGAGCACCGTCATCGCGCTGGGCAAGATCTGCAGGTTGACCGCCCGCCTGCTGCGCGGCTTGCTGATCATGGCAGCTCAGCCAGCACGGTCTCGCCGGCGATCGCGCGTTGACCCTCGAGCACGACCGGTTCCGCGCCCGCCGGCAGGTAGGTATCCAGCCGGGAGCCGAACCGGATCAGCCCGTAGGTGTCACCGATCGACAACTTGTCTCCGACGCGCGCGTCGCAGATGATGCGGCGCGCGAGCAGCCCCGCGATCTGCACGGCGACGACATCGGCGCCGTTGGCCGTGCGGATCCGCAGACTGGTGCGCTCATTTCCGGTGCTCGCCGCGGCCAAATCGGCCGACCCGAAAAGGCCCGGCCGGTACTGCATGTCGATCACCTCGCCGCTCACCGGTGCGCGCTGCACGTGGGCGTCCAGCAGCGAAAGAAAGATGCTGACCCGGGGCAGCGGCGCGTC
>Ga0307446_1000553_pt1 | contig 12823 bp, 10 predicted proteins | sample SalMarSW160320MG_FD_202141 | JGI IMG/M metagenome (GOLD analysis project Ga0307446, IMG submission 202141) | Salt marsh sediment microbial communities from the Plum Island Ecosystem LTER, Massachusetts, United States - SW1603-20 | ecosystem: Environmental > Aquatic > Marine > Intertidal zone >... | reverse complement strand
AATAACACGTTACTTCTTCTGATGACTTGATAAATGCTGAAGGCCTTTTTCTGTTAGTTTCACTTCATTGTCTGATATATATTGAAGCATCTCAAGCTTGAGAAGTTTTTGGATCATGGTATCAAACTTCTGGTCGGAGATATGAAGCAGTTCTATTGCCGATTCAACATCGGTGTCGCTTCGTCGTATCATGTCCAATAACTCATTTTCTTTATCTGTTACCTTCAGCATCGTCGTTTTAGGCGAGGATACCAGGTTTTGACTCTTAGATTCTGTAACGCGCTCGACATATTCTTCGATGATGAGATCGAGCTGCAAGGTATCAAGTATTTTTCCCTGCTCATTGTACAGAAGGCACACATTATTATCATACTTCCATGTCGACACCGAATCCCACGTGTACTGAACCTCCTCTTGTTCTTGTTCTTTTAGACCGGATGGAGGATGGAGTTTGAGTCCTTTCATCTGATACCGCTTATGTTGTTCCGTTTGAATTGATTCAAAGTGTACCCCAAGATCTCGTAATTCGTCCACATACGAATCCCCAAGATGGTCTTTTAATTCAGTGATAAAATACAAGCCAACGTCTTTACCGATCGTTTCAATTAATTCCAGATAGGTGACGCGGATGAGCGCATCGATTGCTTTGCCTAGTCGAGATGGTTCGATTGTGTCAAATGATGAATCGAAGGTAGCATTAATCCCGCCCTCTGAAAAAAAATCTGTTTGAATCGAAATAGAACTAAGGAAATTATATTTAGCCTCTAATTTTTTCACCGTGGTTTTCAGTATTTGAATCGCAAAACTATCAAGAGTCCGTCGTCCCACCACCTTAAAAAGTGCTTCGAAAACTCGAGTGATAAGAATAGAGTTTTTTATTTTTATCATATCTCCTGAAAAGAAAGAATCGGTTCCTTGTTTATAAAATCATGTTCATCTATTACCAAATATGTCCCCAGTCATGGCTTTTGCATTCTGGGCATACAAACATGGTCCGATTATGTCGTACAGACGTTTTTAACGGTACCAGGAAATTGATGTCACAATTTTTACAATGATACATGTTTATAGCAGAATTTCGTCTCCCCTTCATACGTCATATACAACGATTGCAGGTTAAAATAATTTTCTATAATGAAAATATTATCATTTTTTATGATAATTCGTTGATGAAATCTGGATTGATTTAGAGTGCGTTTTCTCCAGATTTTTTTTCGTTTAGAAAGAAATATAAAAAAAAAATTTGAAGGTATTCTCCGATAAATAAAAACATCAGCAGTAAATAGAGCTATATCTTACCAAATTCCTTTTTCCGTTCTTTTGTATCTTTGCCTGTAGCCATTAATAGGAAATCGTTCCATTTCTTAATGATAGTATAATCACTGCATACCTTCTTTGGAGGAACGATATCAATGAAAAGAGAGTTTTTTTCATGTCTCATAGTAATCGTCCCAATTCCTTCTACTGAGAATTGCATCCCTTGTGTAATATCGCCTTTTGCTCCATAATACTCGGAGACAAGTGCATGAAGATCTGGGTTATGACCTCTTTTTATTCTATATTCTCTCATGAGTTAGGGGTATGCAATAAGAGCGATTTTAACGTTTTGTCTTTTCCTGTTCATTTTTTTATGAAAACGTGTTGATATGGATAATGTTGTCTAATGTTCGTTTCGGGACATGGAGGACGTCGTGTTCATCTCGCCAGTATTTCACTGAGTCTTTCATGTCCTCAACAATAGATGTTTCCGCTTTGTACCCAAGAGCAATCACGGAGTCAACAGCAACCGTTAAGGGTATTTTACACATTTCCTGGATCTTCACCCGTTCGATATTGCATAAAATGCAGCTTCCAAGACCTTCTCCCTCTGCAGCAAGGACAATATTCTCAGTGGCAAAACCAACATCTCTTTCATAATAGGGATTCTGGGTATCTTTTACCAGAACAACGATATACGCGGTTGGTCGTTCCGTTTCCTTCGGAGCCCATTTCGGTTGAATATATGCTGCCCAATGGAGAGTTTCGAAAAGGTTGGAACAGAGTTCTTTATCGATAACAATACAGTACTCAAGAAGTTGAAGATTGGCAGCTGAAGGGGCAAGTCGTCCAGCATTCACACATTTTTTTAAAGTCTCAAGGTTCACTGGTTTTTGATGAAATCGGCGAATACTCCTTCGGGAGATAATGGTATCATACACATTCATCGTATCACAATACTTGGAAAATAGTCTGCTCCTTATAAGGTTACGGAAAAAAACCTCGTTGTATGAATTGAACATTGTACTTTTTTAGGGATATACTTTAAAGGCCATCTCCCGGGAGTCTTGGTCAAAATCGGACAAAGAACAAAAAGACCCTGCCCTGACTAATTTTTTCAGAGGAAGCAATGGTAAAGGTCATCGTTGGTTTCCCAAACCCAAATACCAGGGAGTTTAGGGTTACTTCGTCGCCTGCTGCAATGGTCGTGACTCCTGATTTTTGTTTTCCAAAAAGGACAAGACCACCGTCAAGCGAGAGATTCCAGGAAGCATTTATCAGATCAAGAGAACCAAGATTTTTAATGGTGATCCTGATGCCAGTTCCTCCTGCCATGCTAATCGCAAGATCTGATGGATACTGGATGGTGAACTCAGAGGTTTTTTCCTCTTCGATGTTCCCCGCGTTGTCAATTGAGTAAAAACGAAGGAGATGGTATCCGTTTGCTACGACTACGAAGGGTATGACATCATAGGTGGTCCATGGTGCATCATCGAGTTTGTACATGGTTGCTGCGACACCAGAGGTATTATCGGTCGCGGTGAAGGTGACGGTCACGTTACTGATATAGACGTCTCCTTCTAGCGTACCAGACAAGATACATGTTGTCTCTGGTGGTTCTGTGTCTTCAGGGTACCCTCCGGTATGCGTCCGAAGGATCATCCCATGCTCCCCTACAATAACACCAAATAAATCCGTGATAAATTGAACGTCAAGGAGGTCATAGGTCGTCCCGCTGGTTTGCTGAGTCCAAGAAAGCCCTGCGTTTTCCGTTCTCAGGATGACGCCAGAGTCTCCTACAATAGTCCCCTTAGTTTCTGAGGAGAAATCTACTGCATGTAATGTCGTATTTACCCCGCTTTCAAGCTCTTGCCAGGTCTCACCACCATCGAGTGTCTGCAGTACAGCACCATTATCCCCTACCGCGTAACCAATACCTTCCCAGGTAAAATCAATGCTGAAAAGCTCCTCGTCATAAAAACACATGGTCTCCCAGGTACTACCCCCGTCTGTCGTACGAACGATTGCACCACCAGCAGGGATGTCAACAACTGCTGTCGCAAACCCTACAGAGGCGTTCATAAAATACACATCGCTAAGCCATCCTTCGTAGAGTACACTGTTATGTTCAATGTAAAAACTATTGGATTCCCAGCTGTTCCACCCGTCATTTGTTCGTGTAAAGAACGGTTGGAATATCGCGTTGACCCCAACAGCGACTCCGACCATATCACTTATCATCTGCCCACTGAAATACGTCGCCATCATGCCCGTCTGTTTAACCGTCCAGTTCTGTCCTGTGTTATTCGTATAGAGAATCGTTCCACTCGTACCAACAGCTAATATGATACTATACCCATAATAGAAAACACCATTGAGGGTATCTGTAACACCAGAATCCTGAGCCGTCCAGTTATCTCCTCCATCACCAGTACGTAGGATAACTCCCTCATCTCCGACTACTGATCCTCTGTTTAAACAAATAAAAAAAATGCTGTTTAGGTCTTGTGTGGCTCCACTTTCTATAATCTCCCATCCATCCTTCTGCAATGATGCTGCATAAGAATAAGGCGTTTCTATGTTTTTTTCAGAGGTTGATGCTGTAGAAAATGGTAGAACGCTTACCATAAGACAGAGGGCAACAAGATACACGTACTTCGTATTTTTCTGCGTGAAACGATGTTTGCATCGGTCATGATATTTCTTCATATTTTTCCCCTATTCGTATCTCTATATGCGATGATTCATATAAATTTTTGGACAGGACTTCTTTAAAGAAAGATACAAAATCTGACATAAGCTCTTTTTATACGGTATTATCATATACACGTTTAGTAACACATTCTACGTTTTTTTTTTTACCACAATTTACTTTAACACCTCTCCTTTTATCGTTTCATTAAATGGCAAAGAAAAATAAGATGACCAGAAGCTTTGCACGGACTGCGCCGAAATCACAGGAGAAATATCTTGTTGAAAATGCAAAAAAATTACAAGATGATCCGTTTCTCATCCTTCCTACATGCACAGACGATAATAATAAATATTTTCAGAAACTTCGAAAACAACTCAAAAGAATTCATCAATACCGCACCGATGAAAAAAAACTTGAGAAACTGTCACATAAAAAAGGTTTGGATGGCGCACTTGCTGGAACATATCTACTCGCAATCTCAGAAAAGGCACCATACCTTGCAGCATTGACGTTTCCTACTGGAGATATCACGTATGCACAACGGGGAAAGGCAGACAAAGAAAAACTCATCGCGGTACAACATTTTGATGACCCGGTGTTTCGACTTCGTGGTATAAAAGATATTGCTTTTAAAAAAAACCTGTTTGTTTACTCCTGGGATGATGGGTATGTGTGTACAGGAAAAGAAGCGCATCCTCCCTCAGAATTTATTGAATTTATTAGAAATAAACTTGGTTTGTCGTCTGTAAACGACGTTATGAGCTGTCCGCATATCTCTGCGGAAACAGCGAAAAAGAAAGAATATCAAACTCTTAATTATCTCAGAATTGAGTGGAAATCAGCACAGATCATCATCGCTCTTTGTGAGAACTGCACAAAGTCGACACGAAATACCATGTTTACTATCTCGAAATACATGTTGCAACGAAATCTCTCAGATGATTTTGACATCGAGGTTATAACCCATGTCGGGAAACATCAGGTTCTCTCTGATAAGCAAAAAACTGCACATCTGCAAGACTACCTGACCGGAAAATTGACTGACTATGAATTTATTAAAAAAATTTCCAAAAGCCAAGAAGAACATGTCAAGCAAGTTGACGAGAAAATCTTAGTCTTAGATGGTGTCTCTTATGGTACCGATGTTACTCGATTTGTCGATGCGTTACAACCGAATTCCTCCGAAAAAACAGCACTAGAGTTTTTTTTAAATAAAAGCCAGGAACCATTGATTGTATCAAAAATCACTTCTGGGAAAGTCCTAGAGCGGTTCTGGAGTGAGTTTGGGATGGAATTTCTTGGTTCCATCCTGGATGATCCGGAGATGGCTGCCTCTCTCTTTCAGCTCGATGATACCCCATCCAATATCGTTCAACTTGCGTTTGAGTATAAACAACGAAGAATGATATTATCGCGACTGCCTGTCTATGACCAGTTACCGCCACTTGCTGCTTTTGCAGATGCTGTCGCCCGTACCTATATGACCTTTGGGGAAAAAAAAGCTATTGCAGAAATAAAGAACCATCCTGATACCCCCAAAGGAAAATCGATCGCTTATGCATTTTTACTTGCACTTGGAAAAGGTGCTGAAGTAAAATGGAAGTTCTCAAAAGAAGAGATTGAGTATGGTGGATTCTTAAAAGATCATGCGAAAAAACTCCTAACTGTCGAACCTGAACAATATAGCGTTGTCTTACAAGAACTCCTCACCGCAGGTGGTTCTTCTGAAACGGTTATCTGAACGGTTATATTTCCTCTTTCTTTGGTTCAGTTATAAAAAACTCCTCATCCATCAAATAACAATCATTATGACAGGATAAACGATATTTTCCCATGAACATCTTTTCACCCTATTACTTTTCGATAACTGATTTAATCATTTCTTTTCCAAAAGTTGTAATACCGTACAAGCGTACGTTATTCCCGCAGTTTTTTTCTTGAACGATATCAAGATTCAGTAATGATTCATCTTCCTTGTATCGTTCTTCCATCCCGCGTATTGCCCCAATCACGTTCGATGGTGTTGTTCTCACATGATAGGCTATTTCAGCGGTGTAACTATAATTCGGACTGATTTCAAAAAGATATTCCGCTATTTTCTTGCGTACGTTACTTCTTCTCAAAGCTCGAACCGCAACTGGTCGTTTTAATTCAAGCGTTGAGGCTTCCTTTTCCTCATTTTGCATCCCAATCCACCTTCAAGAAGCTCATGGCTATTACAGTTAATAAACAATGTTCGTATGTAGTTTACCTGGTATATCTCCTCCTACTTGTTCAATTACATATCCCTATGAATGTTCATGACATGAAATACAGGTTCCCCGTTGTTGATATCGTTGCTTTTATATCATTGGTACTATTTGTGAAAAGAAGTATTGACCCAGGATGATCGTCACTGAGAAGACGATGATAGACAGTGGCATAATTTTTCCAAGCGTGTACATGAATGTTGCTTTATCATCCCCTTCATTAAGTCCATTGGTGAATCGTGTGAGAAGGACCACGAGTTCGATGAGATAGATTCCGATGACTAAAACGAAATATTCTGGTCGAACATTTTCAATCATGAACGTCTCAGAAGAACCAGGTAACGTCGCGGTAAAACCCGTAAGGGTCTCTGAAGAATTATTCCTTTGTAACGACGCTAGAATCTTTGAAATCAACATAGTGATCGCCAGCGTCACCCCTGCGATAAGGGGGGCAAATACAGTTACCGTTGACCGTAGCGTTGAAGTCAGTTCATAGAGCATGTCTGTTATTTTTTTCTCGACCTCCTGTAATTGTTTCAGATGATCAGCGATGCGTACAAGTGATGCGCTTACCGCCCGTTGGCTTTTTTGGGTGCCTTCGACGAACAAACGAAGGATTGCTTTGATACGATCAGAATAGATATATAATAAAGACCCAAACTCATTGCTGTAGAGCGCATCATGAAAATTAGTATGCATCGCAATAAGATTATAGCTCGTCTGACGGAACACCTCAGCAATCAAGCTACCTTGCATGGTCTGCGCTGCATAGGCAAAACTTTCTTCAGGGGATTTCTCCTCAGAGATCCGTTTCCCAAGGATATATAAGGCATCGCTAAATTCTTTTTCCATCTGCTTTATTTCATCACGCACTTTTTTATAGGGACGATAGACAGTTATGCAATAGAAAGACACTGCTGTAGCTGCTCCCCAGATGAAAAATAACGTCACCGGAAAAAAAGAATTCAAAATCTGACGGTTAGAAATAAAATGAGCCAACTCATTTGATTCGCTAAGAGGAAATAAAAGAGGTAAAATAAGGAAAAAAAATCCAGGTAAAGCGATGATGATACCAACCAAAACAGAGAAGAAAAACCTCTCTCGGGGGTTGATACCCTGAAGATCAGGATGGTCTGCTGGGATAAGCGAAGGATTAAAGGCTGCTGGGCGTGAGAGAAGGATTTTACGGGTGTACAAAAAGATAAACAACGGCAGGAGAATGTCATAGATGAGAAACACCTGGAAGATCGTTATCCGTATCCCTACCAATCCTGCTGCAGGAAGCATGGCGATAAGCGATAACGGGATCATAATCCCGATTGAATAAAGAATCACGGTCGGTTGATGAAGCCGGTTCGCGAACTGATTCATGGTTTCCTTAGTGCCTTCTAACGAAACATCAAGTGCTCGGTCCAGGGTGATAATCCGTGAGGCTTCATCTTTTTCTTGGATTGAACTGCGTATCAGATGTAAGGATCGTTTGAAATATTCGCTCCATCGCCCCCATCGTATCGCGAACTTGATGATCGCGTCATTAATGCCATGGTACACCCTGATTTCCATATCCCAGATAAGTTTTCGTAGATCACCTGCGAGGGTTGTGGTTGATTCTGAGGCTGCGAATTTCACGCTGTTTTCCAGGTTGGGGACGAGTTTAAGATACATGACAAGATAACTGAGTATTTCAGGAATGTCTCCAAGGGAATGAATCTGGATGTAGCGGGCATAGGTTTTTGGGTAATTCGCAATAAGATTCATCACCACGAGTGGGACAATGATCAATACGAGGGCCATCAGTGCTATCGTCGCGCCATCGATGTCCTCTAAGAAAAAGTGATATGAACCGAGGATGAACAGATCAATACTAAAAAAAACAAGGAAGGAAAGAAATGCACTGGTGTAGGCAAATAAAAGGATATCATAACGTTTAACATCCAATTCTGAAAACGTAAGAAAATCCTCATACTCTGAAGGGAAATATCGTTGCAGTTTTTGCTGTGTTTTTTCGGTATCCTTCAGAAGCCAATAAAAATATTTTTTTGAAAAATCAGATCCTCTCTCAAACCAGTTATGCTCAGTTCTCATAGCAGCCGCCTCACATAGTCTGTGAACCATTTCATCCATGTTTTGCGTAATTCGTCATAGTCCACAATTCCGTGCTGTTGTTTACTTTCCTCAATACCCATCCAAAACATGTTATTTGCATCTCGTATCGTTGCAGCTTCCAGTAATTCTTTATGTTGTTTACTCTGCTTGACAATCATGGTTTTTATATCGGTGCGTAACTGTATGTTTTCAAGAGCTTTTTCCACGGTTATCCCCCATTTTTTCGCAATAGACTGGATAACCTGGGATTGTCCCATGTCCAGAAGATCAGTAGCGCGCAGTTCATCTGTAGCGGTATCATAGAGCATGACATTCTGAAAGATCTTGTCTGGATCTGGAGTAGTGGTCCAACCGAGTTTCGTTATTTCTGAGATTTGCACAACCCTTCGTTTTCGCTCAATCCCCCCTTCACATCTGATAGGTGCTGCGATTATGACTGCATCTACTGCTTTAAATGATGTTGCCGGTACTCCAATATCATAGACGACCCTTTCATAGACGTCTCTTGTGGTGGAACCATGAATAGTTCCCATAATCAGATTTCCCGCTGCCCCCACCCGCATGGCTTCAAACAAGACTTTTGCTTCAACACCGCGCACTTCCCCTAATATTAACACGGATTCCCCTAACCGCAACGCGGTCCGTAAAGCATCGGTAGAATCTACTTCGGTAGACATCGAACTTGTTGTAATCGATTTCGTTATCAATGACTGTATTTTATATCCGTACCGTTGGAAATCATCAACAGGGATTTCTGCGGTATCTTCTATGCTTAGAATACGGTATCGCTGCGGTATCTCAAAGATACATGCGCTGAGAAGTGAGGTTTTTCCTGAGCCACGACTTCCTGCGACTAACAGTGATGCTTGTCCATCAATTAAGAAACTCAGAAACCCTGCAGCCAGCGGTGAAATCATGTTATTTGCGATAAAATGGGTAAGGGTCCACGGTTTCGACCGATGTCTTCGTAACGCAAATGCGATGCCTCGAGGCGTCAATGGATTTGATATGGCGGTAACTCGAGTACGGTATTTTTCAAGATCCATGTCTAACACTGGTGATGCTTCAGAAAACGCTCTCCCACTAAGGGTACGGAAACGAGATGCGAGTGCATCGATGTCACTATCAGAAAAATAAATGTTTGACGTATATTCCTCTCCATCCAAAACCAGGTGCAATGGGTTATTTGTCACCGGTGCATTGACGTAAATATCCTGGATATGTGGGTCAAGTAATAGATCTTCAAGGATACCAAATCCGGCGCTATACCTGGAAAAAAGATCAGCGAGGTATTCGATTCTGTCCGTATCCAGATCGAGATGTTTCTCCTGAACATATCCAGCAATAATCTGAGTTCCAAGACGCTGAAAGTATTCCTCGGCGGTCTCTGTATCCATAAACGACACATCTTTGGGACGATGTCGGGAAAGATGCATTCGAACATCTTCCAGTAGATACAGTTCTTCACGAGGTAGTTCATATTCTGGTGGGACGACAAAGTACAGTTTTTCTGGTCTTGAACGGAGTAAATACAGTGAAACATGCAAGGGAAGTGATCCTGTTCGACACACTTCATAAGACTTCAAAAACACTGCATCGACTGGCGGTTCAAGATAAATATATGAGTCAATAAATCCCGGTCGTACATACGGCTGGATATACGTCGTATAAAACGTTTCACTGGTAATATCTTTTCCACCGAAACGTCGCGACAAGTCATCTTTTTTAATCATGTCTAAAAGCATGGTTCGATATTTTTCTTCACACTCATAACACGGTGGTTCTAAGATTTGGTTCTTTTGTAGATGTTCTTTGAATCGTAAAAATACTTCAATGGGGTCACGTAAAACATCCTGACGATAGTTATGTAATTCGTTCTGTCTTTTTTCAGTGCATGACTTACAATTGATAAGATCCTTTTGATATAACCGAAGATGACTATAGGAGCGAAAGTTTTCGATAAACCTGGTAATATCATGTAAACAGCTTACTTCCTCCCCGGTATAGACTTTCACGATCGCATGGTTAAGCACCAGTCGGTTAACCCCGTGTTCTTTCTGTAGGATTTGAAAAATGTTTCGTCGGCAGCGTTCATCGCAGAGCGTGGAATCTCCGTTTGTGCAGGCGCGGCAGTTTATGAGCAGTGTCTTACTTTCTGTTTTTCTTTTTATTTCGTACGGACATAGTTTTTCTTCCATAGACCTTCTCCCAGACTTATGGTATTGTCCACTGTTGATGTATGTGAAATGAATAGTGTAGAGGTTCTTAGAACGTATACCCCCAGACAGAAAGTATATAATATTTATCAGCATATATATTTTCTCATTTACAAAATTAAAAAAGTCGGGAGGTAAATTATGAGAATGTCTCATGCAGAGAGACGGTCATCGCTCTCTGAGAAACAGTATGTACTTGGACGAAGAGAACAAACAGGTTCTGGGGTTCTGAATATTGGGAGATACTATGCCCTTGACGGGTCGTTTGGGGCATCAGTCTATTGTGATGCGCTGCGTCCTCATATGATTTTCATTTGTGGGAAGCGAGGGTATGGAAAGTCGTATACCATTGGGATTCTTCTTGAGGAGATCGCAGAACTTGAACCTGCGATAAAGAAGAGTCTAGCGGTCGTTGTTCTTGATACGTTGGGGATTTTTTGGTCGACACAGTTTCCGAGTAAAGATTCTTTGGATAACATCATTCGATGGGGTCGGAGACCAAAAGGATTTCCTGTTCGTCTTTTAGTCCCGGTCCATGGTACTAAGAATTATTCGAAGAATGATATCGTCGTTGAACGTTTTTCTTTAAGCATCGCTGAACTCTCCCCTCTGCATTGGTGTCAATTATTTGGTATAAAAGCCACTGACCCTGTTGGTATCGTCCTGACACGGGCTATCCTTGCGTTGCAATCATCGACGCATCATTTTTCCATTGCGGAGATACTCTCGTATATTCAACAGGATGTTCGAGCAAATGATGACGTAAGATGTGCAGTGGAGAACTTTTTTATCATGGCTGATTCATGGGGTGTGTTTGATACAGAGGGTCTTTCGATAAAGGATCTTCTTCAGCCTGCGACTATCACCGTTCTTGATCTCAGTGTCCTTCAAAGCCCGGTTCTCAAGGATATCGTTGTTGCGTTGCTTAGTGAAAAGATTTTTGAAGAACGAGTCAAGTCACGGAAGATCTTTGAGCAGAAAAAAATGGGATTTATGGTCAAAGAAGAGGGTATTCCTCTTGTGTGGCTTGCGGTGGATGAAGCACAGTTGTTCGTCCCTCATGGAAAAAAGACATTAAGTAAAGAGGTACTGATTGAGGAATGGATGCGGCAGGGGCGACAACCCGGTCTTTCTCTTATTCTTGCGACGCAACGACCGAGCGCGGTTGAGCCGGAGGTGCTTTCTCACTGTGATCTCATCATCTGTCATCGATTGACTGCACAAGAGGATATTGATGCGTTAAGTCGGATTCGTCCTACCTATATGTCTGGTGATATCAGTGAATCCATAAAAAAGATAGGATCGGAAAAAGGGGTTGCGCTGCTCATTGATGATACCTCAGAGTCTATTCATGTGATTCAGCTTCGTCCTCGTGTCAGCTGGCATGGTGGAGCAGAACCGGTCATCGAAGAAGGAAAAAAAAGATGAGATTAAAGGAGGTGTCCTCTGCAGCAGATGAACAATGAAGCCGTTGAAATGCTTCCTATTCGACTCATTATCAGTCTTGCAGTTATCGCTGCGATTGTCTTATTGATAGTGGTTGCTTCTGGGAATCTCCGTACGGTTCTCGCAGAACAGGAGGTTGAAGGGCAATGTCGATTGTTAGAATCCTCTCTTTCTACGATGGCGGGGACTGGTGGGTTTCGTGATGTGGATGCGTGTTCTGCTCCGGAAGGATCAAAACGGATGCAAACCTTTTCTCTGCCTGATTCACTGATGTATCTTTCGTTCGGCGGCGACCCTGATCCTTCAAATACCGGTGTGTTAACACCAGGGCTTACTGAAGACGGGGCCGTGATTTTTTATCAAGTGCAGGGTGGAAGTAAAAAGGTCATTTGGTTGCCGAAAGAAACCTACAAGTTTAGAGAAGGGACCTATGTTGACGACAAATGGGTCATTCAGGGGGACGGACAAAGTTATATTATTCGAAGGGGTGGAACAATTTCTCTTGTGTTTGAACGTGTAACAAAAAATCATCAGGTGTACATCTTGATCCATGAAAATGATGAGATTGGTTGATGACTGGGTTTTTCAGCGTTGTTTAGTCTGTTTTTTTCTGATGTTCTTTGAAGAGGGGAGAGGCGTGTTTGTTTTTTTGTACGAGTCTGCAGATGCGGCAGGTTTCGATGACGACAGAGGTTCCATCGTTTTTGACGATCCGTTCTGCGGAAATGGTGATTTCTTGGATGATTGTTTCATCAAAAAAATCAGTTTTTCCCCTTTTTTTTGAGAGATATTGACAGATTGCTGAGGGTGTTAACCCAAGTTTTTCTGCAGCTTCCCGTTGGCTGAGCCCAAAC
>Ga0307446_1000549_pt1 | contig 12891 bp, 12 predicted proteins | sample SalMarSW160320MG_FD_202141 | JGI IMG/M metagenome (GOLD analysis project Ga0307446, IMG submission 202141) | Salt marsh sediment microbial communities from the Plum Island Ecosystem LTER, Massachusetts, United States - SW1603-20 | ecosystem: Environmental > Aquatic > Marine > Intertidal zone >... | reverse complement strand
TAGAATAGAGAATTGCCTTTTTATAATCTCTTGCTTTTAACCTGCCAGTATTTTCAAGACAATCCATTTCAGCGTGAAGGATGGCACTTCCTTTTTGAACACGCCGGTTATGTCCACGACCAACAATTTTTCCATCAATTACTAAAACAGAACCTATTGGAATTCCTCCTTCTTCCAATCCTTTTTTTGCTTCTTCAAGTGCGACCTGTAAGAATTTATCCATTTTATTAATTCCAGTTTTATGAGTGATATTTCATATTAATAAATTGATAAAAATTTTCTAATTGTTTAATCTATGTAACCTATTTAATAACAAATAACCGATTCCACACCCGATAAAATAATAAATAAAATCAAGCCAGCTAAATGAGGTACCGAGTATAGTTCTGCCAATGAAGTAACTTCTGATAAATTCTAAAAACGGTGGATGCCAGAGTTGAATAATTTCTATTATGCCGGTTGCAATAAATACAGAAATTGCAATTTCCCAATTCTTTAGTTTTATGAAAACAAAATAAATAAACAAACACCAAAACATTTCATAAAATACACCACCAAGCGAATTGTTTACCCAATCCTTACCCGGCCCGGAATAAAGTTTGGTAGCAAAACCGATAGGAATGATTATCAGAAGTAGTACCAGCGTCCATAATCTTCTTTTTGTTATGCTGAAACCTATACTCAAGTTAATTCAGCTTATGTTTGAAAATTTTCGTGTAGCAGTGGTCTCTTTAATTGTATTCTTCATTAGTATCAAATAAACCAAAAACGAAACTGCAAACCCAACAAACCACGCGTAATCATATAGAAATCCGAGCGCTGGAACGATCAATCCAATCAGTGCAACAATTACTCCTGCAAGAAGTGCATACACAGCTTTTGGGTTGAATCCTTTTTTATATTTATAGACTCCCGCGGGATCATATAAATCTTTTGAAGCTAAAATTCTTTTTCTTAAAATAAAGTAATCGCATATGAGTATTCCGGCTATGGGACCAAGAAAACTAGAGTACCCGATCAGCCATCCGAAAATATAAGAACTGTAATCTGAAAGAAGTTTCCATGGCATCATTGCAATTCCCATAAAAGCAGTGATCAAACCACCTTTAACAAAATTAATATGTTTGGGAGAAAGATTTGTAAAATCATTTGCAGGGGAAACGACATTTGCAGCAATGTTTGTTGTTAGCGTGGCAATCATCAATGAAAGTAAAGAAATAACTACAACTACCGGGTTATCAAATTTCGAAAGTAAAACAACAGGATCCCAGATTGCTTCTCCATAAATAATAACCGTAGCCGAAGTAACCGCAATCCCTATAAAGGAAAAGACAATCATCGCTGGAGGTAGTCCTAGGGCTTGCCCAAGCATTTGTGATTTCTGACTTTTTGCAAAACGAGTAAAGTCGGGAATGTTAAGCGATAACGTTGCCCAGAATCCAACCATTCCTGTTAGTGAAGGAATGAAAAATTTCCAGAAATCACCGGCAGAAGTAAAAGTACTCGGTTGACTTAAGATAGGTCCGAATCCATCTGCATTAACATAAGCCCAGATCAATAATCCCAATCCAACCAAAAGCAAAAATGGTGCACCAAAAGATTCCAGCCATTTTATCGAATCGATTCCTTTCACAATAAAGTAAACATTCAAGCCCCAGAAAATTAAAAAGCCAATCGCCGGTCCGAATGAAAAAACAGCCCAGCTTGGCAGAATGAGAATGATCAAAGAGTTAAATGCCTGTCCTCCAATCCACGTTTGAATTCCGAACCAACCACAAGCAACAATGGCTCTTAATAATGCAGGGATATTCGAGCCTTTCGTTCCAAAGGATGCTCTTGAAAGAACAGGGAAGGGGATACCATATTTTGTTCCGGCGTGTGCGTTTAAGATCATCGGGATTAAAACAATCACATTCCCAAGTGCGATAGTTAACATCGCCTGCCACCAGTTCATTCCACCCGCTATCAATCCGCTTGCAAGCATATAGGTTGGAATGCAAACACTCATTCCAATCCAGAGTGCGGCAATGTTATAAGTTCCCCATGATCGTTGAGAAATTTTTGTAGGAGAAATATCAGGATTGATCAGGCTTTGATTTTCTATTGTAGAAACATCGGTTTCAAAAAGTTCGGGGTCATAAAAACTTTTCATAAAATATGTCGAATTAGTGATTTGTTGATTTGAAGATTTTAATGTTTAGTTATTTGTTTGTATTACTCACACATGTTTAATGTGTTAAATTCATCAAATCGAAAATATCCAGATCATAAAATGTTTATTCCCATGCACCTGCAAACGCATCACGCTTAATAAAATTACCTCTTCCTTTTTTACCTTTAAATTCGTTATTCTGAACAATAACCTCGCCGCGTGAAAGAACAGTTTCAGCATTACCTTTTACTTTCTTTCCTTCGAACATCGAGTAGTCAACATTCATATGATGTGTCTTAGCCGAGATTGTATGCTCTTTATTTGGATCCCAGATAACAATGTCTGCATCAGAACCGATAGAGATAGCACCCTTACGCGGGTACATTCCGAAGAGCTTTGCCGGGTTAGTAGAAATCAATTCAACCCAGCGGTTAACAGAAATCCTTCCATCATTTACACCACCATCATATAATAATTGTACGCGGTTTTCTATTCCGGGACCGCCATTGGGAATTTTTGTGAAGTCATCTTTACCAAGTTCTTTTTGCCCTTTAAAATTAAACGGGCAATGGTCTGTTGAAACAACCTGCAAATCATTTTGCTGAAGTCCCGCCCATAATTTTTCCTGGTGCCATTTTTCTCTTACCGGGGGAGAGAAAACATATTTCGCTCCTTCAAAGCCGGGTTTACTTATATCGTCTGTGGAGAGGTAAAGATATTGAGTACAGGTTTCTGCATAAGCGGGTAAACCTCTATCACGTGCTTCAGAAACTTTTGTAAGTGCGTCATTACAAGTTAGGTGAACAATATAAACAGGAGTTCCAGCCATTTCAGCCAAAGCAATTGCCCTGTTTGTCGATTCACCTTCTGCAGCAGCAGGACGGCTGAATGCATGATACTTCGGAGCCAGTTTACCTTCGGCTACCATTTGCTTTACAATTATATCTATCGTCATTCCGTTTTCTGCATGCATACAAACAAGTCCGCCGTTCTTTTTTGTTTGCTGCATCGCTTTATAAATCGTAGCATCATCTACCATTAAAACACCGGGGTATGCTAAAAATAATTTAAAGCTTGTTATACCTTCTTTTACCATATCATCCATTTCGCTTAGGCGTTTATCCGGTAAATCGGTAATGATCATATGAAAACTATAATCGATAGTAGCCTTTCCTTCAGCTTTTGCTCTCCAGGTATCGAGTCCTTCACGCAGGCTCCCACCTTTTGGCTGAATAGCAAAATCTATAAACGAAGTTGTTCCTCCGAAGGCGGCGGCTTTTGTCCCGGTTTCAAAATCATCGCTTGACATTGTTCCACCGAATGGCATATCGAGATGAGTATGAACATCTATTCCGCCGGGGATAACATATTTACTTTTTGCATCGATGACAGTGTCGGCTTTATATTTTAGATCGTTACCTATAGTTGTGATTTTTTCTTTTTCGATGAAAATATCCGCCACATAATCCTGCTCAGCAGTTATGATGCGTCCGTTTTTTATTAATGTTGACATGAAGTACTCCTTTCAAATTTTATCTGCTAGCTTTCAGCAATCAGTTTTTAGCTCTTACCCTTTTGATTAGTGAAGTTAACATTTTTTTAATTTCTACTATGTTGGAATTAAGTTCTTTAAAACTTGAAGATTCAATTAATTTCAATTCATTTGAAAGAAAAATTAAATACTCAAGCTCACTTGACGATCCCATTGAAATTTGAAGAAATCGTGCAAAATCATTTCCACTATATTTTCCACATCCTTCCGAAATGTTTGTAGGTATTGAAATCGCTGCCCGCCCAAGTTGTGATATCAATCCGTATAATTCACTTTTAGGAAAATCATTTGTTAGTTCATAAATCCTTAGAACTAACTTATGAGACTTTTCCCATACCTTTAAGTTTATAAAGTCTTTCAAGATCAATACTTATTATAATATTACTAAAAAGCTGATAGCTAAAAACTAATGTATTACTATTCCGTGTTCTTTTTGAAACTCTGCAAGATTTTCCCAGGTCAATGGTTTTCCTTGCTTTTCAAAATCTTTAATCAATTCATTCCATGTTTTGCTTTTTGTTTCATCATCAACTCTTACCATTGAAATACATCCTTCAACAGGGCAAACAAGCGAACACAGACAGCATCCTACACAATCTTCTTCTCGCACTTCAGTTTTATTGTGTCCGTTTACGGGAATTAAATCTATACATTGGTGTGCACCATCTTCACAAGCGATGTGGCAAAGATTGCAATGGATACATTTCGATTGATCGATTCTTGCAACTGTTTTATGAAGAAGATTAAAGTTTCCGAAGTCTTCTATTTGTTCAATTGCTTTTCCTCTGAAATCTTCAATAGAAGTAAAACCTTTCGATTCCATCCAGTTTGTCAAACCTTCAACTAAGTCATTAATAATTCGGAATCCGTAATGCATAACTGCAGTACAAAGTTGTACACTTGTCGATCCGAGTAAAATAAATTCGACTGCATCTCTCCATGTGCTGATTCCACCTATTCCCGAAATTGGAAGTTTAACTTCGGGATCGCTGGCAACCTGTGAAATCATATGAAGAGCAATTGGTTTTACGGCGGGACCTGCAAATCCTCCGTGACTGCTTTTTCCCGCAACAGTCGGTTGAATTTTCAGCGTATCTATATCAACACCGATGATACTGTTGATAGTATTTATTAATGATATGCCTGATGCGTTGGCGACTTTTGCAGCACGCGCTGGATATCTTATATCTGTTACATTTGGGGTAAGCTTAACGAGTACAGGAATTGTTGAAACTTCGGTTACCCATTCGGTTATCATTTTGCAGTAGTCCGGTACCTGTCCAACTGCAGCACCCATTCCTCTTTCACTCATTCCGTGTGGACAGCCATAATTGAGTTCGATTCCATCCGCACCGGTATCGATCGTTCTTTTTACAATGTCGTGCCAGGTTTCTTTTTTTGATTCAACCATTAATGAAACAACAACTGCCCGGTCGGGCCATAATTTTTTTGTTTCGGCAATTTCCTTCAGATTTACTTCGATGGGACGATCGCTTATCAATTCAATATTATTTAATCCAACTATTTTATCTCCATTTAAATCGAGACCGCCGTACCTGTTGCATACGTTCATCACGGGTTCTCCAATTGTCTTCCAAACTGTTCCGCCCCAGCCTTGCTCGAATGCTTTGCAATTTTGATAAGCAGAATTTGAAGGCGGTGCAGATGCCAGCCAGAATGGATTTGGAGATTTAATTCCTCCGCAATCGATTGATAGATCAACCATTATTACCTCGTATTAAGAATATTGAATAATGAACAAGGAATGATGAATATCGAAATGAGTTTTTAAGATCATAAGTCATTATTCGAAATTCAATTGATTTTATTCAAATATTTATCAATTCCATCTGCAGCGCGTTTTCCATCGTAAGCTGCGTTAACTACTTCTTTACCACCATTGATGCAATCGCCGCCGGCAAATACTTTTGGATTATTTGTCTGGTATGTTTCTTCGTTAACTATTACACAACCATTATTTACTTTTAAACCGGGAATAGTTTTTAGGAAATCCGAATTAGCTAGTTGTCCCAACGCATAAATTACCATATCAACCGGAATTTCAAATTCAGAATTTTTAACCGGAACAGGTCTTCTTCTTCCGCTTTCATCTTTTTTTCCTAATTCCACTTTTATGCACTTTATGCTTTCAATATTTTTCTTCCCGATAAATTCTACAGGTGATGTTAAGAAGTGAAAAATTATCCCGTCATTTTTTGCTAGACGATATTCAAAACTATTTGCAGGCATTTCTTCAGCAGTTCTTCTGTAAATGATCATCACTTTTTCTGCACCTAATCTTTTCGCTTCCGTTGCTGCATCGATTGCTGTATTGCCTGCACCAATTATCGCAACATTTTTTCCAACGTCCACAGTTTTATATTTTTCTTTTTTAACCTCTTCGATGAACTCAAGAGCATCAACAACACCTTTAAGATTTTCTCCGGGAATTCTCAGCTTTCCGCTTTCACCCAAGCCAATTCCTATAAAAATGCTGTTGTGTTTTTTTAGCAGTTCATCAATTGTAATATCATCACCTACTCTAATACCGGTTTGAATTTTCACGCCAAAACTTTTAACCAATTCTACCTCTTTCAAGCTATCGGCTTGAATTGTTTTGTACGGTGCAATTCCCCACGTATCCAAACCACCGGGAGTTTCTTTCGATTCATATATTTGAACATCATAACCAATCAAAGCTAACTCTGCTGCACAAGCTAATCCCGCAGGACCAGAACCAACAATCCCTACCGATTTTCCATTCTTCTTTTTCGGCGTAAATAATTTAGGTGTCCCAGATTCAAAGTAATTATCTATAGCATATCTCTGTAATCTTCCAATCTCAATTGCTTTTTCCCCTTTCTCAACATAAACACAGGAGCCTTCACAAAGAATTTCTACAGGACAAGCTTTTGCACAGGTAAGTGCTGCCCAGTTAGAGCTTAATATAGTTTTTGCAGAACCAATTATGTTTTCTGTCGCAATTTTTTTTATGAATGTTGGAATATCGATATGCGTCGGGCAAGCTTTAGTACAGGGTGAATCATAACAAAATAAACATCGGTTTGCTTCATTGATTGCTGCGTTTCTTGAAAACGGGGGAGTAATCTCTTTAAAATTTTCTTTGTACTGTTCGTCAGTTAGTTTGTCAGCTATGTTCATATCGTTTGTTGATTTGGCGATTTAATGATTTATGGATTTGTTGATTTATAATACTATTGAATAACGTTAGATATCCTACCATTATTTTATTCAATTCTCATCAAATAATTATATAAAAAAAATCAAAAGATTCTTGCCAAATAATTTTTATTTAAATGCCTTTGAAAAAAAATCACCAAATCGACAGATCACCAAATCAACAAATAGAATTCAGCATCTGGATAGTGACTTATCCATAGCTTGAATAAAATCATCAACTTCGCTTTTTGTTACGGTAAGCGGTGGAGAAATTCTTACAACGTTTCCATACAATCCGCCTTTACCAATCAGCACACCTTCTTTTTTCATCTCTTCAAAAAGTTTTACAACCAGAGCCGCATCGGGCACTTTATTTTCTTTTACAAATTCACAAGCCTGCATTAATCCCATACCTCTTACATCTCCGATCGAAGGATATTTTTTCTGAAGATCTTCCAAGCCTTCTCTTAAATGCTGTCCAACTACATAAGAATTTTCTGCTAGGTTTTCATCTTCCATCACTTCAATTGTTGCTAGTGCTGCTGCCATTGAAACCGGGTTACCTCCGAAAGTAGAAATCGTTAATCCGGTAAAGCTGTCTGCAATTTCTGTTCGTGCTATCGTAACACCGAGTGGAGTACCATTTGCAATTCCTTTAGCCGCAGTCATTATATCAGGCTCAACTTCCCAGTGCTTGATCCCAAACATTCTCTTTCCTGTTCTTCCAAATCCTGTTTGAACTTCATCGGCAATGAATACGCCGCCGTATTTTTTTATGATTGGAACGGCAACCTGAAAATACTCTTTTGGAGGAGTGATAAATCCGCCAACACCCTGAATTGGTTCCGCAATAAATCCTGCAATGCTGCCTGTGGTTGTTGTCATAATTAATTCTTCGATATCTTGTGCACATTTGATTTCACAAGATGGATATGAAAGTCCTAACGGACAACGATAACAATATGGACTCATTGCATGCTTAATTCCAGGTACGTGAGTTCCACCATGCCGCCAGGGAGCGTGTCCCGTCATGCTCATAGCGAGTAAAGAACGACCGCTATAACTGTGACGCAGAGCAATAACTTCCTGGTTGCCGGTATAATGCTGAGCTAAAAAGACAGCGGTTTCATCAGCTTCGGTGCCGCTGCTTGTAAAGTAAGTTTTTTTCAATTTACCGGGAGTGATTTCGGCAAGCTTTTCCGCAAGTGCAACTATTTTTTCATTAGGATATAAAGTCGATGTATGCTGGAGTTTACCAACTTGTTCTGCAATTTTAGATGTTACTTTTGGATTGCAGTGTCCTACGCTGATGGTTAGAATTCCTCCAAAGAAATCAAGATACTTGTTTCCTTCGGGATCGTAAACATACATTCCATCGCCGTGATCGATCACAAGAGATTCTTTATAATAGTTTGCAACACTCGGGAACAGAAACTCTTTATGTTTTGCCCGAATTTCTGCGGAGCCTAATTTTTTTTCTTCTCTAACTTTTGTGTTGACCTGTGCCATTGGAATTTCCTTTAAATATTTTTAAATCTTTACAAGTTCTTCATAAGTTTCAGGACGACGATCACGGTAAAACTGCCAAACATTTCTCACTTCCTGAATTTCATCAAGATCGAGATCAGCAACAACGAGTTCATCCTTATCACGGCTGGCTTGAGCAATAATTTTTCCACGGGGTGAACAAAAATAACTGCTTCCATAAAATTCACCAATGTTCCAGGGTGCTTCTTTACCAACTCGATTAATCGCACCGACAAAATATCCGTTAGCAACAGCGTGAGCGGGTTGTTCAAGTTCCCAGAGATATTCCGATAATCCTGCAACTGTTGCTGAAGGATTAAGAACTATTTCCGCACCATTTAATCCCAAAGCACGAGCACCTTCGGGAAAATGACGATCATAACAAATGTAAACGCCTATATCTGCATAAGCCGTTTGGAAAACAGGGAAGCCAAGGTTACCCGGTTTGAAATAAAATTTTTCCCAGAAGCCCGGATCGCAGTGCGGAATGTGATGCTTGCGGTATTTACCGAGATATTTTCCATCGGCGTTTATTACGGTAGCAGTATTATAATAAATGCCTGTTATCTCTTCTTCATAAATCGGAACAACGATAACCATGTTATGTTTCTTTGCCACTTCCTGCATGAGCTTTGTTGTTGGTCCGTCGGGAATTTTTTCAACCATAGCATACCACTTTGTTTTTTGCTCAGCACAGAAATATGGTCCGTAAAATAATTCCTGTAAGCATAAAACCTGAACACCTTTCTTTGCAGCTTCATCGATCATCTTTAGGTGTTTTTCTATCATTGCATTTTTTATTTTCTCAATTGGTTCTTCGGTTGAACCCGCAAGAGTTGCCTGGATCAAACCGCCGCGAACTATTTTACTCATTGTTTTTCCTTTTCTAGTTTTACAAACATTGAACACCTCTGGTGTCCTTACTTTAACTATATTTTTTTTGATATAAACATTGAATTCCTAAAGGAATTCTGATTAAAATCCCGTTAGGGATTTAATATTTATAACTATCAAATCCCCAATTCTTGTGAACCTCGTAGAGGTTCAACTTCTTTAATATTAAATGGTCAATATTCGAATTCTTTAAATAGCTTTCATTTAGTAATTGAATAGTTCTAAAAGGCAATTACTATATTATCAATAAAATCAATTCGTTTAATTTAACTCATCCAGTTTGTTCTGGATTCAGGATTCCATTTGGTTGTTATTTTTTTGATTCGTGTCCAGAATTCGATCGAACTTTTACCTGTTATATCACCGACACCAAATTTCGATTCATTCCATCCGCCGAATGAGAATGGTTCTCTCGGAACCGGTACACCAATGTTAACTCCGATCATTCCGGCATTTGCACGTTCTGCAACATAACGAGCCATTCCGCCGCTCTGGGTAAATACCGCGGCTGCATTACCATAAGTTGAACTGTTTTCGATCTCAAGCGCTTTATCAAGATCGTCTGAACGCATAATTGAAAGAACGGGACCAAACACTTCTTCCTTTGCAATTTTCATATCGGGTCTTACATAATCTATCACAGTTGGACCAACATAAAATCCGTTCTCTTTTCCTTCGACTTTATAATTTCTTCCATCCACTAAAACTTTAGCGCCTTCTTTTTCGGCTTGGGTGATGTAGTTTTCGATTCTTTCTTTAGCTTGTTTTGAAATAACTGCGCCAAGATTTTTACCGGGGACAATCTTTTTTGCTTCTTCACATATTTGTTTAACAATATGATCGACTTTACCAACGCCGACCATTGCAGATGCAGCCATACAACGCTGTCCGGCACAACCGCTCATCGATGCAGCAACATTTGAAGCTGTCATCTCAGTGTTTGCGTCGGGTAAAACGATTAGATGATTTTTTGCTCCGCCGAGAGCAAGTACTCTTTTTAAATTCGATGAAGCTCTTTTGTAAACGATCTTTGCAACCTTTGTCGATCCTACGAATGAAACCGCATCGATACCGAGATTATCACAAATAGCTTCAACTGCTTCTCTTGATCCGTGAACAACATTAAAAACACCTTTTGGTAAACCAGCTTCTTTAAGAAGTTCTGCTATGCGGTTTGCACTTATCGGTACAAGCTCTGAAGGTTTCATTATCATGCAGTTTCCGAGTACTAGCGCATTCGGTATAGTCCAGTTAGGAACCATATTAGGAAAGTTAAATGGAGTAATAGAAGCAACAACACCAAGCGGAAAGTGTTCAACGCGGCATTCAACGCCTTTGCTTACTTCAAGAATTTCTCCGGCAATAAGCTGCGGCATAGAGCAGGCAAATTCTGTTAGCTCTATACTCTTTAAAACTTCCGCTTTGGACTCATCGTATGTTTTTCCATTTTCTTCGTGTACTAATTGTGTAAGCTCTTCGATATTTTTTTCAAGAAGTTCCCTGTACTTAAAGAAAACCTGGACTCTTTCTTTTATCGGTGTAGTTGACCAGGATGGAAAAGCTTCTCTTGCTGTTTTAACTGCTTTATCTATTGCTTCCGATGTGGAGAGTGAAACCTTAGATATGATCGATCCATCGAGAGGAGAAAGGATATCGAGTGTTTCTGTACCGCCATCAATCAGTTCTTCCCCAACATAATTTTTTATTGGCTGATATTTCATTTTAGTTTCCTGAATGTTAATGGACAACCAACTTATTATCTATAAAATAAAAAGGTTTGCTTCTTCTAACAAAAAACAAACCAATTGTAAAGAAATATACAATTTAGATAGAAAATAGAAATATTATGTTAAACTTACAAAGGGAAAATGGTGATAAGGCGTTAGAAATTTTCTATGTATTACTTCTTAATTATTATTAAGAATCGTTAAGTAAATAATCGAAATAATAAAATTCTTACATGTGTAATAAATGAATAAGTAACTAGTAAACGATTGGTGCATATCTGCCTGCATGTACGTCAAGTTTTAGTATCGACCAAAATCCTTCTTTCACTTCAATATTTTTTATCCACTTCTCAGGGATATCAGACAAAGCTATTCGATACTTTAAAAGATATGTCCCAGGTGACAATTCTTTTTTTACTTGATCTGTAGAATCAAGATTTATATAAAAATCAATTGGATTGTTTTTAATTGCATAATATATACTTGTAACATCGGCTATACCGCCGTCTGGCATCGGTTGTATTTGATCGTTTGCGATTTTCTTAATAGTAACAGTATCAAGAGGATATTTCCACATCGTGAATTTAACCCCGGTAGGCTTGTTAGGCGTTTTATCGATTATGTTGAAAATAAAATGAATGCCGGAACCAGAGTCTGAAGATAAAAAATTTGTTTGCCATGAAGGAGCTTTGGCAATCAAATATCTCGAGTCGTATGTTATTTCCTTATTTATTGAACATCTGATAATGATCAAGATTAAAATCAGCCAGGCTGATAATATTATTTTCTTATTTATCATTTGACTTAATTCAATTAAACATCCTGTGATTTTTCACATTATATTATTCTACCTAAAAAGCCTATCGCTTAAAATTTCCTTTATATTTCTTCTTCCATCCAGAACTACATGAACATACACGAGATTATTTTCAATCTCATATATTATTCTATAAGGTTTGTAATGTATTTCCAGGTATTTCTTGATTCCTGTTGTCAATAATTCAGGTGGGATATGTCCCCGTTGAGGATATTCCTCCAATTTATAGTACGTATTTTCTAAACCATCAAGAATTTTGTTTGCTATTTCAATACCATCATTCAACGCAATGTAAATGAATATTTCTTTTAAATCCTGTTTTGCCTGAGGATCGATCCTGACTTTATATTTCATTTTATTGCAAGGACTTTAACTCGTTTCTTAACGAAGTAAACGTTTCTTTTATTCCTTTTGCAGATTTACTCTTTTGTCCTGTCATTGCTAATAATTTAAGCATCGCCATAGTTTCCTGATTTTTTTCATATACCTTTATATCCTGCACAACAACTTTCGCCTCACCATTCTGGGTTATAACAAAAGTTTTTTGATTTTTATTGATATCGCTGATCAGGTCCGCGGCATTGGCTTTCAGGTAACTTATCGATTTTACGGATTCGCTTAATTTCATATCATAGTCCTTTTTTAGACCGAATATAATCTATTGCGATCATTTATTCAAGAAAGCGTTTTGATATTACCGGATGCTTTGTTTTAATATTTATTTTGGGAGCTTTGTGATTAGCAACCGAATTTCTGAATAGGTTTACCATGTTACTTGCACAAACCTTCAGGAAATCGTATAAAATAATTTACTTATTTGTGTCTCTGGATTTTAGCTGTTGTGTGTTAGTGCAATTAGTTATACACCTTAGTAATTAAAATTCTTAAACCCGGTCGAACTGAGGATGATATAAAAAAACCGTTTCGTCAATAAGTTACTATGATATAGGCATAATAACCAAGAGACGAAACGGAACTTTAATTTTTTTGAATCAATTTTAAGCTTTGGAAGCCATTGCTTCCCCGTATGAATCATAATATT
>Ga0307446_1000544_pt1 | contig 12933 bp, 10 predicted proteins | sample SalMarSW160320MG_FD_202141 | JGI IMG/M metagenome (GOLD analysis project Ga0307446, IMG submission 202141) | Salt marsh sediment microbial communities from the Plum Island Ecosystem LTER, Massachusetts, United States - SW1603-20 | ecosystem: Environmental > Aquatic > Marine > Intertidal zone >... | reverse complement strand
ACACAACGGTGATACTGCTTCCCAGGATGATAAAGACACCTATGATTGAGAAAGGGATCCGAGCATGCTCATCAAATAGTAATCGTCGTCTGACTATTCTCTCACCACCCAGATCGTCAACATCACCTCTGCTTTATTCAGAGAAATACCGTCGAATAACCAATCGATAAGCATTTCCCTAAAATCGATAATCATATCGATAACATCAAAGATACTGCTCACAAAGGTTTCCACTAAGGAATCAATATACCCTTGAATCAGAGCGGTTATTTGCTCCTTTATTACAGATTCACATGCAGCAAATGCTTCATTGAATGAATCAAATGATCCATTGAACATTTCATCCAGTGTAAAATTAAGCTGCGCGAGTAACGATTGTGACAGAGGATCTATCACACTTGAATTCAAACTGCTAAAAAGTCTGTCAATCGTTCGAACAGCGTCTCCAAATGATTCGTTTAAAGCGTTATCAAAAAAATGTCGTGTTATGGCTTTAATCTTCTCAAACCCGTATAATAGAGTTATATTCACGATGCCGGGAAAGACGGTTACGTTTGTCTCATTTGTTATACCATCGATGAGAAAACCTTGGAGGAGAATACTAAGATTTTCTTTTGTCGCATTGCTTGCATTCTCTCTGGTATCGTATGGTGGTTGTCTATTAGTATAATTCTTAAGAATGATGGTAATATTCGTAATTGTTGGAATCGTTGACTTGTCTACCTCAACGTCGTTGCTGAAAAATTGGTCTTTTAACCAATGTTTTGTAAATAGGATCGTGTGATTACCGAAAGAAAGGAGTGGTGTGTACGGCATCATAAGAACGCTATGTGCTACATAACAATCCTTTGTCGGTGGACGTTCTCCAACGGAAAATTCACCTCCGAATTCTATTCCTCTGATTGGATGCCACCAAGCAGTAAGATTATATCGGTACTTTTCACCAAAGATAGAAGAGAAAAACCGTTTGGTTTCATTTCTTAGTTGTTGATCAAAATCTCCTGTGAAAATATTTAATCGATTCATTCCAAAAAAGGAAACAGGTAGTCGGAATTGGCAACCAAGATTTTCTGCAAGGAGTGCTGCAAAGGTCTTATGGCGTTGTTCATGGGCAAGTAACCACTCTGTGAGAGATCCATAGAGTCCATCAGAAGAGTTATCGATACCGATGCTACCTGCAACATCATCGATGAGGTTCCCACAAAACCGATAGGTAAACGAATCTGAGCGGCTGACAAGAAACGTCTGTAAGGTTTCATCAACGATCTGTTCACGGTGTTTGTCTACCGAGCTTTCAAGAGCAATATCGGTTCGTAACACAGGAAGAAGGATCACTCCAGCAAGAGACACCATTACGAGAAAGAGAACAGCATCATACATCACTGAAATACCAAATAAATTCTCATAGAAAGACCGGTGTTTCATCAAGATCCCCTCCAGAGTAAAATAGTAAGTATACCAGGTATCGTTTGTGCTTCATTAAGATAGATACCCATCTCTTTTGCAACTGCGATACGATTCCGAGATTCGGTCTGCAAAGCCTTTGGAAAATCCTGGGTTTGGTTACTCCATTGGAGCCGTAGAATAAAGGTAACTCCTGATCGTTGATACTGCGTACATAATTGTTGTAGAGGTAGTGTATCATTTTGTAAGATATCCAAATCAATAAGTCCACCTTCTCTGATAAAATAAGAATCAGGGTTGGTTAGTTTTTGTAAAACACCATCAGCAGTTTGAAAATTCTGTAGCTGGTTGACGTGATCAGTGTATGCAAGGTAGGTTTGAGCAAGAAGGGCAACGAAAAGTGCGAACCCTATCATCACAACAGAGAGGGCAGGAAGGACAGTAAATTCTTCTGAGACTGCTCGTTCATCCCTGAAAAAAGATCGTACGTTAATTGTATTTCTCATCAATAATTCCCCCAGACTTCTTTATTGAATTCCAAATTTAAAATAGTATCTATCATATATAAAAATTACGTTTTTTATAAGGATTTTAGGAAAAAACTGCTGAAATTCAACAATATCAAAATTTAAGATAAGAAACACCCGGTAGGGTACCGAAGGCTTCCTGTGCCTCTATGTCGTCAAATCGGCACGGTTCACCGATTTTCTTTTCATAGAGGTGATGTTCTAAAGCGAAAACTTCATTAATAAATTTCGTATATTTTTCGAGATATCTTGTTTTACTCAAGTATTGTTATTTCAGATTGTCGTTTTGTCAACGTAGGTTTATATAGAATGGATGACAAAGAGTAACATACCTGGAGGGCGGTTCGGCGGCATTTGGTGCTGACCGGGCTGTCTTGATAGGAGCCGCGTGGTATTTGGTACCCCGCTGGGCTCTCCTCTGGGTTGTTTTAATCGTTTTTTTTTTCAATTTTTTAAAGAAACAATATAAAAAAAGGAGTTCGTAACAATTAACATTCGTTAAGTTTAAATATCACATTGACCTACAATAATATAATTAGGGGGTATACCAAATACAACAAAAAAAATTCATAAAAACGATTGTTTTTTCTCTGATTGTATGCAGCATGATAATATCGATTTATCCAGCTTCATCCATCTCTGGGCAACAAAAAGCAGATGTAACCCAGACACAATTTCAGCGCACATTTACACTTACCTTCTCTAAAAATGATTTCTCATTCAGTACTCAAAACGGATATGACGACATATATTTGAACGAAGGCAGTTACAGTACTGATGTAGGAAAACCAATGATACCAATAAAAAATATACAGATAGCACTCCCAGTAAACATGAAAGCAACAAACATACGTATCGATGATATAAAAGAACAAACACTTGATGGAACTTACCTTCTGTACCCTGTACAACCAGCACGTCCAATTGACATAATAGGAAGTACATACCAGTTTGTGCAACCCGATACCCAGACCTATGAATCAAGTCAAACCTATCCAACAAAAAGCATTGAATTAACAGGCCAAAGCGATCTCGCGGGTCAAGGTATCGCTCATATCTCGTTATATCCAATTCATTATGTCCCTCTTCAAAAGAAACTAACTCTTGCGACCTCGATAACGTTTACTATTGAAGGTACTGATAGTTACATCTGTGGTGATTATCTTTCGAACCATATATCAGACAGCGGACGAAACTTGTATCAGCAAATGATTCAAAACATGGTGATAAACCCAGAAAATGTCGTCCTTCAATCTACCCAAAATCCTCAACCTAGGGGTGTTGGTCCAGGTGATTATGACTATGTGATTATTACCCAAGATAGCTGGGTGAATGCGTTTCAGCCATTACAAGATTGGAAAACAAAAAAGGGCATCCCAACCACCATCGTCACAACAACATGGATTTACAACAGCGGAGGATACAGTGGATCGAGTGTCGAAAAAATCCGAGCCTTTGTGCAGGATGTCTATACGAATTGGGGCACCACCTATGTCCTTCTCGGAGGTGATGTCGATGTCGTCCCTTGTCATTATAAAACATTTTCTTCGGTTGACTCAGATCCAGTTGCAAACGATGCGTTCTATGCAGATTTTGATTTGGATTATGTCTGCGAAGTCAATGTTGGACGCGCATCAGTTACTGGCCCCGGGAGCGGTACCGGTCAGATAGGGAATTTTATAAACAAGATTTTAACGTATGAAAAAAACCCGCCATTAACCGATTATGCGATGAAAGCGGGGCTTTTTGGCTTTGACCTTGATGGTAACACCCATGCTGAACAATGCAAGATCAATATTGATAATTCCTATATTCCGACAAGTTGGACAATGACAAATGTATATGATAGTCAAGGTGGCAACCATAAGACAAATGTTATTACCGCAATCAACGCTGGGCAGAATCTCATGAACCATGCTGATCATTCTGGGTCAGATTTCATGGGGACAGGATATGTAAATCACAATATCGGTTTAGGGAATTCTGATATGGATGCATTAACAAATGGGAATAAACAGAGCATTTTTTATTCCATGGGTTGTGACCCAGCAGCGTATGATGAAACGAATTGTATCGCTGAACATTTTGTACGAAATAGCAACGGCGGTGGAATCGCCTTCATTGGAAACTCACGATATGGCTGGTATTATGCTGGTTCATATGATACCCTCTCAATGGGATACGATGTCCAGTTCTTTAAATCGATTTTTCAAGATAACCTCTATAAACTGGGGGCTGCATTTTCCAATCATAAAAACGAAGAAGTTGGCAGTAGTGCGGTGTCTAAATATTGCTTTACTGAACTTACACTGCTTGGGGATCCTGAACTTCCTATCTGGAAAGAAAATCCGATGAGTGTCTCTGTAACCCATCCAAACCAAATACCAGTTGGTTCTGCTTCGTTTACGGTCTCGGTAAGTTCTGGTAGCACTCCGGTCAATCAGGCGTATGTGTGCCTATGGAAAGGTACAGATGTCTATGTGACTGGAACAACAAATAGCGCAGGTCAAATAACGTTTAATATCGCACCATCCACCCCAGGGACTATGTATGTTACCGTAACAAAACAGAACTATCTTCCTTATGAAGGTACAACAACGGTACTGGGGGGAAATAATAACCCACCACAAAAACCAGCAACACCAACTGGACCAGCACATGGAGGAATCAACATTGAGTATACCTACACAACAAGCACTACAGACCCAGATCAAGACCAGGTTTGGTACCAGTGGCGGTTTGGAGCATATACCACCAATTGGTTTGGTCCGTACTCATCTGGTGAATCAGTACAGACGCAATACATGTGGACTGCTCCAGGGTCTTATGAAGTGACTGTGAAAGCAAAAGATCAAAATGAGTATGAAAGCGATTGGTCCACCCCGCTTCTTGTCACTATTACCGATTTAAAACCGCTTCTCTTAATTGGTACAATAAACGGTGGGTTGCTTGCCGTTTCATCTGATATTACAAATATTGGTGAGATAAGTGCAACAAATATTATCTGGGAGATAAAAATTGACGGTAATTTCCTACTCTCAGGACAGACAATGTCAGGAACAATATCATCTCTTGATGTGAGCAACACAGCAAGTATTGAAAACGCACCTGTTCTTGGTTTTGGTAACGTCATAATCACCGTATCAATAAAAGCAGATGGTTTCCCTGAAGAGATAAAAACAATAAATGGGTTCGTCTTCTTTGTTTTCATTATCGTATAAAAAAGAGAATCTCTTCTTTTTTTCTTTTTTTTCTAAACACCATTAATCGATGAGGATGTTCATCGTTAACTATTAATAACATAATTTGTATTCGCCGGCGCAGAGGCATCGCATGGAACAGAAACTCTATGGATATCGTTGGGCTATCGTCGGTATATTTTGGTTTGTCATCTTTGCGTATGGTGCAAACTGGTTTGCGTTATCGCCCATGCTGAAAACCTTTCAGACAACATTCCTTGTTCCTGAATGGGAAGCACATTTGATCATTTCACTTATTGGTATGTTTGTTATTTTTTTCGCATGGCCGGCAGGGGTGTTAATTGATAAAAAGGGACCGAAAATGTCCGTCTCCATTGGTGCGTTGTTCATGGCTATTGGTTTCGGGTTGCGTCCCTGGCTATTAAACAGTTATGTGACCGTCCTTCTCAGCAGCGTTATCGCAGGTATTGGTCTTGCTTGGATCTTGGTCGCCCTTGCACCGCAAATGTTCCGATGGTTCCCAGCAAAACACGCAGGGCTCCCAGTTGGAATTGGAGCATCAGGGTTGTTCATTGGGTTTGGAACCGGTTCTTTACTGATGCCGATTCTCACACCAGAAAAGACCACCAGCCAAGTTTTTAATGGGTTTCTCCTCTTTGGAGCACTTGCGGTAATCGCTTTTATCCTTTGGATTTGTATCGCAAAAGATCATCCATCGACCCCGCCAGAAGAACGTGTCAAAATAGAAAAAATGAAGTTTACGGATGGAATGAAACAGGTGCTGAGCACAAAGAACGCGTACTTTTACCCATTTATCGGGTTTTTCATCGTTGGAATTACTTTAGTCATCTCAGGGTTTATCCATGAACTGTTTCCCTCCCAGGAAGGGGGCTACATCGCAGGAGTCATGCTGTATGGGTGTGCATTCGGTGCGTTTTTTGCTCCATTTATTGCAAAGAAATATGGAGTAAAAAAAGTAGCACTCATCACCATTGGAGGAGCTTTGCTTTTCTGGCTTGTTCTATTCGGTCTATATAGCAATAACTATACCTGGTTACTATTGGTACTTGTTGCATTTCTTTTTGGTGCCTGCTTCCAAGCTCCTTGGCCGCTTGCACTCTATAGTCAAGAAACAGAAAAAGGAGTAACTGAAGCAAACGTCGGAATTGCTGCTAGTCTTTATATGTCTATAAGTAACATCGGTGCTGCTGTACTTCCGGTTATTTTTCCTATTCTCTTTCCGACACAGATTGCGACGTTCATTGCGATTTTTGCAGGAGTATTTATCTGTATCGTCTTATGTGCGATTCTTAAAAAAAGTTAGATACACAAATTATCGCTCAATAACACGAACAAATAATATGATGAATTCTCGAAATGCTAACTTCACCCACCTTCAAAATAGGAATAGTCGATTCTACTCCAGTCATTAAGGTCAGGGAGTCTTCGCGATCCATCAGAATAATCAACAATCAGATACGTCCATCCATAATTCATGCAACTCCGATACGAGTGAACCAACCACCATCCTATCTGCCAAGGGTAATAACAAAATCGATTATGTCCAGGTATTGGAAAGAAACCGAATGTATGACCTAATTCATGCATGTAGCATCTCGCATAGATGATATCTCTATCCAGTAGTGGATTGCTTGTTTTAGGTTCCAGCTTCGAACTTGATATTTGAAACGCATTTGGTTGGAACGTATACCCTGCATAATTTGCATTATACACTACTAAACCATAATGAAATACACCTCGTCGCCAGTTATTTGGATCCCCATGCAGCAAGAAATAATTCTGATAGATAGTCTTTAGGTCTTCACGGGTTAGATCGTCATCAAATGGTATGATGTCATGCCCCCCCATCGATCCTGTATCGAGATGAAAGACGATGTTTTGTTTATCTAAAGCGGTTGTAATCAGTTCTTGTGAGTTTTCTGGGAAGTATGTTTTTTCTCCATTCGGACCGTCTCCCATGATGTCCTGTTCAACAAAAACATCCTTTCTGAAAGGATCAGACAACCATTGTGATGTGAGGAATTCTTCTATATTATTGATACTATCGCCATCTGGGTCAATGTTTTTATGATCATCCCAGCTCAATGGTTGATAGCCCCATTTATATTCCCAGTAGGTGGGAATAGTATCGTTATCAGGATCAAGAGCATAATCATTTACTGTTGGATCAGTCCCTAAAGTATTTACCTCAATCCAATACGGGATATGATCACCATCATAATCAGTCTGTGTGATATCAAACCAGAGTTCACAGTCGCGGTCGTTGCCGTAGATTGTCCCATCATCACACCCGCACAGTCTCCCACATCCGCTCACATCACCAAGGGAATCATCACCAGTCCAATGACCTGTTTTTATGCTGTAGAGCAAAGTCACGTCATATCTCGCAGAATCGCCACTAATATCATAAGGGACATCTTCTGATTCATCGCTCCATAGTTGGATGGTTATATTGACGAATTCCTGATCATCGGGAACATCCATGGTTGCATTCCACTGGGGATCTGTTACATATTTTGTATTATTCCATACATTACTTGTGAATTCTAGGTCGTTGATAAATACGGTGACGTAAAAATTCGGGTTACTAACTCCAGCATTTTTAGTTAACGTTTTTAGCTCATCTATCGCTAAAAAACGAATCATTTTAATTTCTACGGTCACTGAAACATCAACTAATGGATCAAAATCTGTGAGTGTATCGGTATTAATGCTTGAGGAGGTTCCCATCGTATTCAACAATAACAGCAGTGTCCCAATGATTGAAATAACATATCTTTTCTTCATGAGTATCCCTATTCTTATGTATTTAAATGATGGTCTGCTTTAAAAACATATCCTTAAAACACGTGTTTTTTCCTAATTTTTGACATGGCTAGCTCTGTATCGTTGGAAACCCAAAACCAAATAACATGCTAAACAGTCCGTACAATCCGAGAATTAACAATGGCATCCCAATGAGAAAGGAGCCTAATGATAATTTTTCTCCTATAATTTTTACACCTTGAACACTTGAACCTCTAATATTTTTATCTAACTCTATATTATTCTCTTCTGATTTCTCTTTATTCATAACCTTTGCCTCCGCTAGGTTATTTTAAAACTATTACTTTCTTCAAAACATATCCTCATATCAGAAACATTGACACGGTTTTAAGACTCAATGTTTTTTGTGCGAATCAAAAAAAAAAAAAGAAGGAGATGTTTCGAGAATCCCTCCTTATTTTAAAGTTGTACAATATCTTACGATGAACAAAACTATTTAATAGTGACCTGTGTTAAGATGAATTAATGAAAGATTCTCAGGTAACTGATACAAATATCACAACATCATCACCTGATTTAGTTCAAAATGGTAAACTCGGGGAGCGCTCAAAAGTTAGTAAATTATTATTGACAGCTATTAATCGATATCAATTTGATATTGTTGGATGGACTGAGTATTGTATTGACAATAAAGTCCTTAAGCAGAAGGCACTACCGATATATCGCAAGAGACCCTTAGATAATTTACGTATCCAAGATACATTCCTTACGGGATTAAGTACTCCTTCAGTTAAAAAAGTATATGAGTCTCCAAAGAACTATATCAAATACCTTGACGAGGAGTATATTAAAGACCAAGCTTTTTATGAAGCGATTCTTAAAAATCCTGGTAAATTTAAAACAGATAATAAAGACATTTTGTTAAATAAAGAGATTGATCATTCGGCCAGGGAATATCTAAAAACCATTGAGAAAAGAAAGATTGATGAGAAAGCGTTAATTGGACGTATCTCAGATGATCAGTGGTTTGACGTCAAAATGTCGAAATATCCAAAAGTACAATTAGGTCTTCTATTAGGAGTTTCTCAAGAGGCTATTGTGAACAACTTCGGTATTTATTTTATAACTCTGCTTAAGGGTCATTTTGTAGGGAGTAGAACTGCCTTTTTATCATCGACAGGTCCTGCATCTTGGTATGAGTTAGATCGATTACAAGCGGAGTTAACATATTTTAAAAAAGAAGTTGTCAATCCTGCGGTAAAGAGACTTCATTCTACAGTTTGAGTTAAATAGTTTGTTAGAAACATCAAAATATCTTTTGTTTGTTTATTTTTCAATGACTCTCTTTGCTTTTCCTGTGCTGCGTGGAATCGTTTTTGGTGGGATCGCATGAACAGGCACATGTAAATTAAGGATCCGATAGATCTCATTTTCAGCTTTCTTCTCAAAGTCATCAAGATGCCCTTCTTTATATCGATCCTCTGAAGGTTCTACCTCAACAGAAAGCGAATACATGTCTCCTTGCTTGGTTTTCACAATCTGATAGTTATCACTGACACCAGATACTTGCATTAACGCTGCTTCAATCTGCGAGGGGAACACAATGACTCCTTTGATTTTCATCATATCGTCGCTTCTCCCTTTAATCCTCGATTGAATCGGTAGCGTTCTTCCACAGTCACACACCTCATCGGTAATTGATGCAAGATCCTTTGTCCGGAATCGAATCGCTGGAAACGCCTCCTTTGTCAAGGTCGTATACACCAGTTCTCCTTCTTCTCCAAATCCAAGCGTCTCACCGGTACTAGGGTCAATTAACTCAGGATAAAAATGATCAGCATTGATATGCAATTTTTTATATTCACATTCAGAGACCACACCAGGACCAATCAGTTCTGTCAACCCATAATGCTCATGGGCAACAATCCCCCAACGTTTCTCTATAGTTTTCCGCATTTCTTCACTCCAGGATTCTGCACCAAACGCGCCAAGACGTAATTTGAAATCCTTCGCAGGATCTAATCCTTTCGCCTCAGCAACCTCTGCAATATGCAAGGAATACGATGGCGTGCACGCAAGAGCGGTAGTACCGAAATCTCTCATGATGTCAATCTGTCGTTCTGTATTCCCTGATCCGATGGTGATAACCATCGCACCAATCTTCTGCGCCCCTTTTTCAAATCCATGAGCTCCGGTGAATAAACCATAGCCATAGGCATTCTGCAGGATATCCTTTTTTCGAAGACCATTCGCATATAAGGATCGTGCCATCATCTCCCCCCAGAGATCAACATCATTTTTTGTATAGGGTCCCACAACTGGTTTCCCGGTTGTACCAGAAGAGGCATGAACCTCAATGATCGAATCCATAGGAGTACAGACCAGCCCGAAAGGATAATAGGAACGTAAATCTTGTTTTGTTAAAAAAGGAAGTTTTTCAATATCTTTTAATGTTTTTATCGACTCTGGTTTCAGTTTTGCATTTGATAGTTTCTTATGATAAAATTGATTTGTCGTATAAACATATTTTACTAATTTTTGTAATCGTTTGCATTGCAGTAATTTTAATTCATCTATGGGCATGGCTTCGGCTTTTCGATCCCAGAATTCCTGTGACATAAGAAACACTCCGATTTTTATAGCGTGAATATTTTTTACCTCTATAAGAGTTTCTGAATGAAAAATAAAGAAAAATATAAAATAAGATACATGTTTTACTGCCCTCAAAGAAAATAAATTCAAAAATATATTTGGAGGAGGCATTCATGGATTTAATCATTGGAATGGACCTAGGCGTGTTTTTAGCGTGGATTGGAACGTTATTAGCTACTGTTCTCTGTATCTTGTATGGGTTATATTATCAATTTTTTAAGAAATCAGATGAAAAACAACAATCAACAGTACCAGAAGAGCAAGAGAAAAAACAAGAGGAGGATCAGTAATGGATATTTTGTTATTTGTCGTCTCCATGCTGCTTTTTGCTTCTGTATTTATCTTTCTTGGTTATCTTGGTTATAAGAAGACAAAGACAGCGGAAGATTATTTTGTCGCTGGGAGAACCATGGGGTCTTTGGTAATCGCATTCTCCTATGGTGCAACTTTTATAAGTGCTGTTGCCCTCATCGGATTTTCTGGGATCGCTTCGGTCTATGGGCAATCAATCCTTTGGCTTGCGTTTCTGAATATTTTCGTTGGTATCTTCATTGCTTTTGTTGTCTATGGTCTTCGAACCCGTAAGATGGGGCTATCACTGAAGGCAATGACACTCCCAGAACTTCTAGGGAATCGATTTAACTCTGTAAAACTCCAACAAGTGTCTGGTCTGATAATTGGTGTTTTCATGGTGGCATACACCTCTGCTGTTTTTCTTGCAATCTCTTCGCTTTTCCAGGTGACATTTGGAATCCCCTACTGGCTTTGTGTTGTGGTTTTTACATTAATCGTAGGTATTTATCTCATCTTTGGAGGATTGTATGCGGTGATGTGGACCCATGCAGTACAAGGAATTGTCATGCTTATCGGTATGATCATCCTTACGGTCGGCATCTATGCGATGTTAGGCGGTATCGTCCCCGCACACGAGGCCGCAGCAAGCCTTACCCCCGAGATGCTACAAAGTATAGGGAGTCCAGCAGCAACGCAGGCACCAAGTGGTCTTACATCCATGCCACCCTTTTTATCACAACCATTTATGATGGTTCTCACCTTAATATTTGGGGTTGGTATCGGAGTGCTTGCACAACCACAATTAATCATCAGGTATCTCACCGCGAAAAATGAAAAAGCCCTGCGTCTTGCAATCCCCTATGGTGGAATTTTCATCCTTCTAATGACGTTTACAGCATTTAGCATTGGACCTCTCTGCAATGTTCTAATGTATCAAAATCATATCATGTACCCGACTAAGGAAGTTGCAGGGGCGATGATTGCAAATCCTGATGCTGTTATTCCAACGATTATTAATGCACTATTCCCAACATGGTTCATCGTCATTTTCCTATTCGCTATCCTTGCAGCAGCAATGTCAACAGCAGCAGCACTGTTCCATACCGCCGGAGCTGCAATAGGGAGAGACGTCTATGAAAAATCTGTGAAGAAAAAATTTACTCCAGAGAAATCCATTTTTATAACTCGTATCGCTACGTTTATGATTGTAATCGCAACGCTTATTATCACCCTTAATCCCTTTGATGTAGTCGCGTATATGACTGCTTTCTTCTTTGGTCTAATGGCATGTACCTTCCTTGCGCCCTATACGCTTATGCTGTATTGGAAAAAAACGAATAGGGCAGGAGTCTGGATTGGCATGCTCGGTGGATTTTTATTCACCATGGCATGGTACATCCTGATTTACTTCAAAACAGCACCCAAGATCATTGGTACACCTCTCATTGGGAACTATATAATTAACATGCTCGACCCCATCTTCATCGGTCTTCCACTCTCGTTTCTTTTAACAATCCTCTTTAGCATCATTATGAAACAAGACAAAGAAGAAGAAACCATAATGAAAAAGAGTTTTGAAAACATTTAAAAGCGCCATAGTATAGGTGTTTATGCGATGAATGGACGGTCTCTATGAAGGTGCTTGTACTTGGTGCTGGAATGATGGGACGTGCGATTGCGTACGATCTCAGTTTGTTTTCAGATTACGAGATGATTATTATTGGTGATAAAGACCCACAGACACGCGATTCAGTTAAAGAGTTTCTCAAGGGTACAAACGTCGAAATACTACCAGTAAATGCTGATAACACAAACGAAGTCATGAGGCAGTTTCAAAACGTTGATGTCGCTATCTCTGCGCTTCCCTATCGATTCAATTATGAGCTTGCAAAAATAGCTATACAGACGAAAACTCATTTTGTTGACCTTGGCGGAAATAATATGATCGTCGAAAACGAGCGTAAACTTTTTTCCAAAGCAAAACAAAACCAGGTGACGATCATTCCGGATTCAGGCTTGGCCCCTGGGCTTGTTTCGATTATTACTCGAGATATCGTCAATCATATGGA
>Ga0307446_1000540_pt1 | contig 12975 bp, 13 predicted proteins | sample SalMarSW160320MG_FD_202141 | JGI IMG/M metagenome (GOLD analysis project Ga0307446, IMG submission 202141) | Salt marsh sediment microbial communities from the Plum Island Ecosystem LTER, Massachusetts, United States - SW1603-20 | ecosystem: Environmental > Aquatic > Marine > Intertidal zone >... | reverse complement strand
GTTGGAAGGAGAGCGCCATTTTTTGTCGTTCGGCATTCCCTGAGTTATACCAAATACGAATGGCAGTGTTGTTGAATCGATAGTAATTTCCCCTGAAAAGTGTGGATTGTGTGTATCCTGATTCATTGAGGATTTCTGCTGCCTGCGCAAGATCGTAATTGTAGACCGATACCCCGTTATTCTGTGTGTCATAGTATGGCATCCCTTTTGGGATTGCCCCGGGGAGACGGTAGAGATACCCGTTATATGCATCATCGATTGCCGACTGATAATCGAATGCGTAGCTTAACGCTCGTCGAACGTTTTTATCCGCCATGAATGTGTTTTCACTTTTTGTATTGAAAATTCCTGTGACCACGTTATAGCTCGGCGCGTTGTAGGTGAGAACACCGGTTTTATTCTGGATATCGACAAGGTTCTCATAGGGGATGTATGCGAAATCAGCATCCCCGTTTTCTAGGGCAAGTATCCGTGTTGATGCCTCGTCAGCGGATTTTACGATAACTGACGACACATGGTTCCCAGACCAGCCACTCCAATATAGCGTATTTTGCTTCAGCGCAATCTCTGAATTGTGTGTCCAGTGATCCAATTGATACGGACCGGTCCCCATAGCGTGTTCTTTCATCCATTCATTATCCGTGTTTGCGACCACGCCACCGTTTGCCTCAACATAATCACTATCAACAATGGAAGCAACACTAAATGCAAGTAATGCAAGGAATCCTCCATAGGTGTCCGTTAGTGTGATTTGAATAGTATATGGATCAATGATTGTCGTGCTGTTTAAATCCATACATTGTGACAAAATCCATGACACACCGGAATCAGGTGAATTCATTGTTAGCACCCGATCAAATGAGTACTTCACGTCGGTAGCATCGAAATCGTCTCCATTTGAGAATTGTACACCTTCTCGTAGATAGAATGTCCATGTTAATTGATCGCTGTCAACTGTCCAATTTGTTGCAAGTGACGGATAAATGGTCTTTGTATCATTTCCTTTATAGGTGACAAGTTGGTCGTAGATGTTATAGACCATGTCGGTTGATGCAGAATCATAAGCCTCTGCAGGATCAAGCGTTCTTGGTTCTCCGATATCATACCGGACGTAAGTCGTCGGGTTTTTTATCGTAGGTTGTTGTTGTTGATTTTGTTGTTCTGTGCATCCACTAAAAGAGATCGCGATTAATATCGCACAAAGAACTATCGCAATAACACCAGCCTTCATATCTTTCTTTTCAAAACTTCCCATAATTATCTACCCTCTTTTTACACCTTCTCTACCATACGATACGAAATTGTATGCTTTCTATTATTTAATTACTTTTTGATTTTATATATTTTATACCTAGTGTTGCTGCAAATGAAGAGAACGATTCTCTTATTCGATAATTTCTAACTAGGAAAACATGCAACAAAATGATCTTTTTTCACTTCCCGTAATTCTGGTTCAATCTTGGAGCATTCTGGTTTCGCCTCGGTGCATCGTGGGTGAAACCGACAACCGGGGGGTGGATGGATAAGACTGGGTACCTCACCGACTAAAAAGGGATATTGTATTTGGCGGTCGGGATCAGGAACTGGGATTGCTGGCAATAATGCTCTTTATCAGGGACTAAATGGTTTATCCCCAAATAATTACGAATGGAGGTCACTGTATCAGCCTTCAGCTTGACCATCAACATATTTCGAAAAAGGAATAGTAAAAAGAGAGAATGGTGCAGAAAAAAGTCCTGCAACACAACGATATTTAGGCTGCTTATTCAACAGTAATGGTTACCGATTTTGTTCCAACTTCTCCGTTTGCATCAGTAACTGTTAAGGTGACGGTGTAGTCTCCTGCGATAGTGTAGAGGTGTGTTGTATTTTGCTCAGTGGAATTCATATCATCTCCAAAGTCCCACATCCAACTGGTGATATTGGCATCACCTGCAGTTGAGGTATCCGTAAAGATTATCGTTGTGACATTTGCCGTGATATTCACCATGGGATCATAGGTATAGTTCGCAGTTGGTGGAACAAAGGAAACCGTTATAGTTGCAGTATACGGTACACTTGCATTCCCATCGTTATCCGTAACAACAAGAGTAACTGCGTACTCTCCAACAGCTATATAGACATGTGTCGGGTTTTGTTCTGTTGATGTGGCATCATCACCAAATGTCCATGACCATGACGCAATAGTTCCATCGGAATCAGTTGACGTGTCAGTAAATGCGATCTCCGTGTCTGTGTAAATATTTTCCATTGGCGTGTAAGTGAAGCTTGCCACGGGTATTTTGTTTGCCGCTTGTTCTTGTACGCATCCACTAAAAGAAACTGCGATTAATATTCCACATACAACGATTGCGAGAACACCAGCTTTTATATTGTCGGAATTATCTCTCCCCATGATTTTCTACCCTCGTTATCGACCTTCTCTCAGAGAAGGCATAGGGTTGTATCACATATATTATTTAATTACTTTTTCTTTTAAATAGATAGTATACGGAACATTTTTCAAAAAAGGTAATTCATCACAGCATTTCTTGAAGTTTTTCTCTCGTGTACCCGAAAGGTATCAGGAGGCTTTCTGCGCATTTCGCAAGCTGACGAAGATAATAACGCACATCGATGTCTTCACTTCCCTGTGTCTTTTCTGCAAGACAGACCCGTCTTTTGTAGTTCCGAGATTCTTCATCGGTGACAATATAGCGAACCGATTGACCTGGCTCGACTTGAACACCCTGGTCTCGCAGCTGCAGCAATGCTGATTTAGGAAGCGTATTTACCTTATAGTTCACAATATCCTTTGAGACCGTTGTCGTAACCACTAAGTCATTGTAAGGCACGACCCCGTTTCGTAGTACTGCTGCAGATCGTCCGAGGACCTCAACAGATGCTGGTATCAACGCACGAAACTCCTCTGCGGTGTTTGCGTTTTTGAAGACAATGAGCATTTCTTGCTGCGCGTTTTTCAGAAACGCAGGCGTATTATGCTGTCGGAGCTCCACGCCACGTATCTTCACCGTCCCGTCCTCAAATACCCCATAGTACCTCGTTAATGCACCGACCCCGGTGGCTTTACTGGGGAGAAACACGATCCATTTATAGTGGCCTTCCACATCCAGACGAATTCCGGTACGAGTACTGATCATCCTGGAGAGATGAAACGGACGGACGCACCCGGGGGAGCCTTTGACCCAGAGCGAGTCAACAATGCCGTGAAGCACTTCATAGCCTGCCTGTTGCGCGACCTCAGATGCGGTCAGCAAGATATCGCGGCTGAAGGCAGTGATGCTCTCATGACATTCGATGCGTCCATACCTAGCGTTCCGATACCCGGTGTACCCGAAACAGACCACAAGAACCCATTTCCATGCCTTCTGTAGCTCCAGGTAGGTCGCAGAATCGTACTGTTTGTTTTTTGCTCGTGCTTTGAAACAGAACCTGCGGTGTAAAATCGGTTCGAGGACCTCCAGGAGCAACCCTTTCTGCCTCTGGCAGATATGATAACCAAGTTGAGGCACACGTTTGATGGAGTTAGAGCAGCAAGCGCAGAGTATTGTTTCAGGGCTGATGTTATGAACCACCATGATGTTAGGGTATAACGAGGCGTAATCCAACTCAAGAACATCCTCATGAAGACCAACCACCGGCTCAAGAACCAATCCACCCCGGTCTGCGATGAGGAGCTCTTCAGCAGTCTTCCAATTCTCCGGCATGGTTTTCTTCCAGGGAATGAGGTATCCTTTTTTCATTGCGGCGTTGATTTCAATCTGACTGATAGCGGTCCCTGGGCCGAGACGTGAGAGCAGTTGCACAGGGATATTCGAACATCGTGCGATATCAAGAATACCGCGAAACCCGCTTTCCCCGTAGAAGAACGACTGCGCGGTATCCAGATGAATCCGGCCCTGCAGCGTGTAGAACGCAGGTCGATATACGATCCGTCCGTAACTGAAATACGATTTTGCTTTTTTGACCGGCCGTAGATTGTTTTTCCTCTGATTTATCTCCCTCCCTAGATTCATGAGATGTTCGATACCGCAGATTTTCGCACGATGATACAAAAACGGAAACAACAGGCTGTCCCCATTGACGGTTGCGATCACATCAGGGTTGATCTGCTGGATCTGATCTAGTGTGGAAAGAATCGTATCTGTTTCATTGTCTTCTTTGATTACCTCGTCATTTATGGTCATCCCGGGGAGCGGCTCCTGAAACGACGGGACTTCTTTTTTTTGTACTAGACCAAGGCGCAGTGTCTTAAGGAAGGGTACCTCGTAATCAAGTGCCCATTGTTCATCCTCGCAAGCGAATCGTCTCCCGTCCCATGTCACCTGCGCATGGCAAAACACGCCACGTTCCTGGAGGTACCTGGTGGGAAGGCGTATATCAACATTGAACAACTGATACGTATGAAAACCACCCCATGAGTCTATCAAGCGTGCCAGTGTATGCAGCGAGTGCATGGTTTTTGGTACCACTTCTAAAACCATGGTGTGCCTTGGTGAGCCAAGCGTGAGTTTTGCAGGGGTCAGCTGCAGTCGTTTCACCTGAGGCAGCAGTTCTAACGCCTTCGCAAGTGCGGAGATATCTGTTGACGGTGTATGTACATAAAAACAGGGTTCGTACGACTCGTCAACTCGGGTTGCTTTCCCGTTTTGCAGCAGCCAGGTGACCATGACGTTTTTCTCATAGTCTGGGTACACGTCAAGGATGGTCCCGCGCAACATACTCTCGGAGCATCCGTAGTGTTTTCTCATGTTCTACTAAAATAGACATCACGATTGGTTCGAACGGGTTAGGGTTGCTGATGTTACTGCCTGCTGCTGCGTGTTTCCGCGCATGGTTGATGAGCTCATCAAACGCCTCCTGGTCGATTGTGCGTAACGCGCGTTTGAAATCATTCCATTCCCACCCGAATGATTCAACGACCATGCGGAACGTCGGGACCGTCCGGCCCATCAGATCACCATTCCGAACTCTTCCAGACGGAGTTGTCCTTCTGCACCATGAACAATCGTTGCGCTCTTCTGCTTCTTAACCAGTTCAAGAGCGGTGCACTGTTCGAACTGTTTCATTCGTATGATTTCATTGACGCTATCATACAGTCTTTTCCCCAGGCCTCTTGATGGCGAGAGCGGCATCGTATCTACATTGGTAAATACCGTGATGAGATGGTATCTGATAGTGAGGTGCTGTATCTTCTGAAGATCTGATGAAAGCAGTGTCTGTGCTTCCTGAACAGGGATCTCAGGGTCGAGGTACAGTGCAGGCAGCATCCCGATGAGGAGGGTTCGTGGACTGCGTTTCTGGATCATCGGCTCGAGCAGTTCCTGGATGATGGTGGAGAGTTGGTAGACGGTGAACGCTCTGCTCATCACCACATTCTGTAATACCTCAAGTTGATCTAGCTCTGCCATGCGTGCGTACCGAGCGATTTGATATGGATTGGCCCGCATCCCGCCGTCAATGTAGATTGTTTCACTTCGGAACGTTCGGTAGGTGTTGACGCAGAGCTGGTCTGGCAGATTTGCGATAAGACCGCTGTTCCCATCAACGAGTGTCAGTTCCCCTGCTTTAAAACCACCACAGAGACGGTCCAGTTCTGCTATCCCCGAAGAGACGATGATGTCAGGTCGCACGACATGGACAGCGGATGTGTTCGTATGAGCGATCTCAATATCCTGTGCTGCACGGCTTTTTTTCATGGAATCTGCCTCCCTTAAAATAGGTGTAGGAAAGAAAACATAGGCGGTTCTGTCTTAAAAAGCTGAATCAGAGGTGAGTGAAAGTATTCGAAGAGATGCTTGTGTTTTTATCGGAGAAGTTGGTTCATTCGCATCGCATTCTCGAGCATCACATGATTATTGTTGAAAAACACGTATACTGTTTTTGGGTTGTTGGTAAGAATACGTGTTTGTATCTCTTGGAGCTCCTGATCTGAATAATCATGGGAGTACCAGTTAGTCCGACCATGGATTCGTTCGTAGACAACATCTTTACTCATGATGGTTCTTGGGAGTTTTGGTGCATCGATACTGACTAGGAGAATACCGTGTTTTTTCCCCCATGTGATCAGTTCATTGGTAAACAGGGTGGGATGACGGAATTCGACAGCGAGTTTTTCTGTCCCTGTTTTTTCGATGAAGTGTTCTAGTGTATCGATATCGGTGAAGGATGGCGGGAGTTGTAAGAGATAATAATGCACCAGGTCTTCTAATGGCGCGAAGAGTTTTTTGAACCGTTGAAAGCTCTCGGCTGCTGATTTGCTGAGTTTTTGAAAATGGGTAATGGAGCGATGGACTTTCAGTATCCATGCAAGGCTTTTGCCTTTTGTCGCCCAGGATTTGACCATGTTTGGGTAAGGGAATCGGTAGAAGCTCATGTTTAACTCAATGGCGTTTAATCGCGATTCTTTGACGTACCAGTCAAGGGAGTTTCCTATGTTCCAGTCGTATGACCATCCTGATGTCCCAACATAGATCGTAGTCATTGATTCTGAGAACGATTGTTGTCTTCTTATCCTTTTTTCTGTTCCTTGAATACTTTCATTCATCTACAATGGAATTATAAAAACCCCGATACACATTCCGCCTGCTATGACGACGTTTGGACAGCGTGTGAAGACGGCATGGAGGAATATCTATCCGATCCAGGATTCTGTAGATGAGAAAAAGAAGAAAAGGAAGTAGCTCTATACGATATGTAGGAGAATTTTATGTGTTATCGGTATTCAGTCCCTGGCCCTGATTCGTTGGTGAAGCGATTTTCTGCGGTATTTCTTGAGAACGTACCGTTTAAGCGGCAGTATCATGTCTCAAGTTTCGATCTTCCCAAACTCCCGGTGATTACGAACGAAAACCCAAAGCAAATCCAGTTATTCACCTGGGGGTTGATTCCTTTCTGGGTAAAGGATCAAAAGACCGCTGAGGACATCCGGTTGAAAACAATGAACGCCCGTGCGGAGAGCATCTTTGAGAAACCATCCTTTCGTCTTGCTGCAGAACAGAAGCATTGTCTGGTGTTAATCGATGGTTTTTTCGAATGGCAGGAGTACCAGGGGAAGAACTACCCGTATTACATCCGACTGAAAAACCATGAGCCATTTGCGATGGCTGGCCTATGGGACTGCTGGAAAAACCCGGAAACAGCAGAGGAACTTCATACCTACACGGTGATTACCACGAAAGCGAACCCGTTGATGGAGCAGATCCATAATAAGAAGAAACGCATGCCGGTCATCCTCCGAAGGGATAACGAGGAAGAATGGATTCGTTCATCGTTGAACAAGGAAGCAGCACACGTGTTGTTATCCCCGTATGATGAGGCGGAGATGGAGGCGTTTACTATCTCACGGTTGATTACATCACAGCAGAGAAATCCCAATGTTCCTGAGGTTTTCCAACCGTTCTCATATCCAGAGCTTCAGGCAAAGGCCGGACAGAGAAATCTTTTCTAGAGTATTCTCTCCTATTTTCTTCTATATGGGAAAATCGTTTCGCTGAAACTTATATAAGCACCATATTTATTGTGGATTCGTTGTAAGAGTATCTCAAAAGTGTGTGTAATGAAAAAAAATAGGGAGTAAAAAAGCATGGGCTTCATTGAACGATTGGAAAAGAACATCGCAAAGCTGGAGAAAAAAATCGAAAAACAAGAGATGAAAATCGCGCAATTGGAAGCAAAATGTGAGGGTAAAAAGATTACGAAAGCTGAGTTTAATCTCAAGAAGCGACATCATGATGAGCATATTCATTCAATGAGTGCTCGCATTCGTGTCCTGCAGGGCGGGATTGTCCGAGAGAAGCAACACATCGCGGAGAGAGCTGAGGAAAAAGAGAAGAAAAAAGAAGAAAAAGATAAGAAGAAAGAGAAAAAAGAGAAAAAAGAAGTTGAAAAAGAAGTAGAAAAAGACGTTGAAAAAGAAAAACCAAAGCAATGATTCTGCTTTTTTTCTGTTAAAGATTTGGGTTTTTCCCGTCTTTCTTTTTGTTTTTCTGTTTTGTTTGGTGGTCTGTTTGCGTCGTCTGTGTGATCTTGGTAAACGATCATCCTACTTGTTCCGTGTTAACACGTATTGAAATACATTTAAATAGTGATATCTAATGTCCGCTGGTTTGTGAGGAGCGGGGAGAGGTATCCCCTTATCTTTTTTTTCGTATTTTTCCTCTCTCTCCTCTTCTTTACAATTCTTTTTGGTACAAAAACAAAAAAAAGATAGAACTAGTGGAATGAAACAACGCATAATTCTCCGAAAAAGATTGTTAAAAAAAACAAGAGAACGGTTCAATCACGGAGAATAACAAAACCTAGACATTTTCCACCTGTCGACTGACGTACGATTTTTACATCAGAGACCTTTGCAAGCGGTGGTCCTCTCCAGCACCAAGCAATCATTGCCTGAACCGTTGATTCATCTCCCTCAAATTCCGCTTCAACGGTTCCAGCACCAGTGTTTTTTACCCAACCAGATACTCCAAGTTCCTCTGCTTTTTGTTTGGTACTTGCACGATACCAGACCCCTTGCACGCGACCGGAAATGATGACCTGTACTCTTGTTTTCATATCAACCACTTGTCTAAGGTCGAAATCGTAGAAGCGTCCGCGGGAATGGAATCGTATCCTTGATGTTCTCCGCCTTACAAATCCAGGCCACGAGCCGCTCAACCCCAAGACCATACCCCGCATGAGGAACAGAACCAAACCGTCGCAAATCAAAATACCATTGATAGTTTGCTACGTTCTCACCCATCTGCTGTAACCGCTCGGTCATCGAACCGATATCCGTGCTTCGTTGGGACCCACCAATGATTTCGCCGTACCCCTCAGGGGCAATCATATCAAAACACAATGCAGTCTTCGGGTCCTTTTCATCCTTTGGTTTGTAGAACGCCATGATCTCAAGAGGATAATTGGTCACCACCACCGGGGTTCTGAAATGGTTCATCAATTTATCTTCTTCAATGGTCCGCAAATCCTTTCCCCATTCGATACTCATACCTTCCTTTTCCTTGAGGATATGCAATGCATCAGTATAGGAGATGGTGGGAAACTCTGATACGGCAATTTCTTCAAGTTTCGCGATATCCTGACCAAGAACCTCTAAATCTTTCTTATTCTTCTGCAGGACTTGTGCCAGTATATACTGAACTTCTTCTTTTGCGATTGCGACCACATCAGAGAGATCCATCCAGGCTGCCTCCATCTCCGCCATCCAAAACTCGGAGAGATGTCGGGATGTCTTCGATTTCTCCGCACGGAACGTCGGCCCCATGTTGTAGATTTTTTCTAACGAAAAGATCCCTGCTTCCGCATACAACTGCCAGGATTGCGACAGGTAGGTTTTATCCTCATAATATTTCACTTCAAAGAGCGTAGAACCACCTTCACATTGGTTTGGCTGCAGCACCGGTGCATCGTACTCATAGAAACCGTGTTCCCTGAAAAACGAATGGATCGCACCAACGACAGTCGAACGAACCTTCAACATCGAGGTTAACTTTCGCGACCGGATCCACAGATGCCTCTGGTCAAGGAGAAACTCCGGGCTTTGATCCTTGGTGATAGGGAATGGTTCTGCGAAATTGACCACCGTAAGACTTGTCACCTGCAGTTCATAGCCACCGGGGGCTCGTTTATCCTCTTTCACAATTCCTGTGATTTGTACAGATGACTCGATAAGTGCTTTAAGAGCATCTTCAAACTCTGCGTCGGGGAGATTACCTCGTTTCACCGTCGCCTGAAGAACCCCGGTGACATCCCTCAGTGTCATAAACACGATATTACCGCTGCTACGAGTCCGATAAATCCATCCACGACTATGGATTGTTTTTCCGATATACTCTCCTGTTAATATCTCTTCAATCTGTGTCCATTTTGTTTTCGGCATGGTCGCCAACTCACTATGGGGGATATGTTTACTGCATTTATGAATTACGGTGACAGGACTTTTATAGGCACTGATTACTTACAAGAGTTATCCTTAAATATAGCCTCTTTTATTATTGGCAATACTTTCTTGTAGTATCCAGAATACTATATAGAGAAAGCTTGTACACCAAAGCGGGGTATCATCTTGGCAGAAAATGATAAATCACCAGAAGAAAAAAAACAACCTTCAAACAAAGAGTCAACCGATGCAAAACATTCAGAGGGGAAAAGCACTTCTGAAGAAAAAAGAAAAAACGTTACTCCACCTGACCAGGGAGCAGCACAACCAGATCAACAGAAGAAAAAAGAGAAAAAAGGAAAACAATCTTTCAAGGGAGATGAACCCGCTAAGAAAAAAGAACATGATGAGAATTTTAACTATATCGTCCGTATCGTAAACACAGATATCAACGGTGAAAACAATATCGTTCAAGGTCTCACCCAGATAAAAGGGATCGGCAGACATATGGCAACGTTCATTGCGGATACCGCCGGGGTTGACCGGAAGTTAAAATTCGGTAATTTACCGGAACCTGAGATTGAAAAACTCAAAGAAGTTATCGAGAATATCGATGAATATGCTCCTGTATGGATGCTGAACTATCAGAAAGACATGTACACAGGCGAGGACATCCATCTGATTGGTAACGATGTCACGGCACGGCTTCGGGATGACATCAACATGATGAAAATGATACGGTCCTACCGGGGAGTCCGTCACGAGGTCGGGCTGAAAGTACGCGGACAGCGTACAAGTTCCAATGGACGTAAAGGGTTAGCGTTAGGTGTCTCGAAACGAAGAGAAGCACCCGCAGCAGCTGGCAAAAAAGAAGAAACCAAGGAGAAATAGGAGTGATATAAATGAGCAGTCAGAAATTCCCACGGAAAAAATATGAAACCCCCTTGCATCCTTGGAAAGAAAACCGTATCAAATCAGAACGAGAGCTCATAAAAAAATACGGGTTGAAAAACCACAAGGAAGTCTGGAAGGCAAAGACCTACCTAGGAAAACATCGAGAGCAAGCAAGGGAACTTCTTGCAAAAGTCGGAACATCAAATCCACAGGCGAAAAAAGAAAGCGACCAGCTGCTCCTTCATTTAACCCGCATGGGCATCCTTTCGATGGGAGCGTCTCTTGATGACGTCTTGGCCCTTGAAACCGAAGCAGTTCTTTCTCGACGGTTGCAAACCCTGGTCTACCTCAAAGGATTTTCGAGTACTCCATACCAAGCCCGTCAGTTGATTTCCCATGGTCATGTGGCAGTGAGCGGCAATAAAGTCACGATCCCGAGTTACATGGTCGGGAAAGACGAAGAAAGTAAAATCCAGTATACGATTCGATCACCCTTAAATGAAATATCACATCCCGCACGACCAAAAGGCGAGATGTATAGGACTGAGGGTGGAGTTCCTTTAAAAGCATCAACTGAGGAAAAACCTGCTATGGTTGTTCCACCAAAACCGGAACAAACACCGTCTACACCTGCGGTGCCTGCGGTACAACCGACGGCAGCTGTGGTAGCGGTATCATCACAACCAGCAGAGCCTGCACAAGTACCAGCGGTTGAGAACGCAGTAGCAGAAAAACCAGTAGTGGAAAAACCAGTAGTGGAAAAACCAGTAGTGGAAAAACCAGCGGCAGAGAAACCAGCTGAGGAAAAACCAGTGAAACAGACAGGCAAACCAAAAGAACATCCAAAAAAAGAAAAGAAAACAGAGGAGGCGTAAACCATGGCACGAAAAGGGGTAGCACACATTTACTCTTCTTTTAACAATATCATCATAACCATAACAGATACCACTGGTGCCGAGACGATTACAAAATGCTCTGGTGGGATGGTGACAAAATCAGCAAAAGATGAAGGTTCACCATACGTTGCGATGAAAGTCGCACAGGTAGTCGCAGAAGCTGCTATCGAGAAAGGATTTGACAGTGTGAATATCAAAATCAGCGGAAAAGGTGGGAAGAAAGGCGGGAACCCCGGTCGTGGGGCGCAAACCGCGATACGATCACTTGTCCGTTCTGGTTTGCGGATTGGCACAATCGAAGATGTGACACCCCATCCACACGATGGATGTAAACCAAAAGGTGGAAAACGAGGACGTCGTATCTAAGGTGGACTTATGAAAGTCAAAACCATAGAACTGAAAGGAAATAAAGGAGTATTGAAATTAGAGGACACCGATGTGTACTTTGTGAACTCACTAAGACGAGTGATGCTTGCAGAACTACCGAAACTCGCAATTGATGACGTCATTATCTATGATAATACAAGCGCCTTGTTTGATGAGTTGATTTCTCATCGGTTAGGGTTGATCCCCATTCCAACCGATTTGCAGATTCTTGCGTTTCGCAATGAATGCAAATGCGAAGGAAAAGGATGCCCGAGTTGTACAGTACGCTATACTCTTAGTAAAGAAGGGGAAGGTGTTGTATATTCCGGTGATTTACAACCGGAGCACCCGAGCTTTGCGATTACAGAAACCACGATCCCAATCGTTGACCTGATGAAGGACCAAAGGGTGATTTTAGAAGTTGAAGCAGTTCTTGGACGAGGACGGGATCATGCGAAATGGCAGGTGGTTCTTGCGCCACGGTACCGTATGGAAACAAAGATTAACATTGATAAAAAACGCATGAGTGAGGTAAAATCATTCATCGAAGAACTCCCCAAGGATTTGGTAGAACTCAAAGGAGATAAACTAGAATTAACAGACCCTTCAAAGGAATCGATGTTAGAGTCATATATTGACAAAAACAAGGGAGATTATATATCGATAACAAGGGATCCTACGAAACTACTGTTCAGCTTTGAGACCGATGGATCGATGAGTGCAAAGGCCGCGTTACAAGAATCCGTAACCATTCTGACGAAGAAATACGAAGAATTTCGTAAGCTCCTCAAAGACCTTTAAAACAGTGGGTTACACCGAAAACTCTTTTATCTGTTTTTTCTTTTTGCTCTTCGATATTCGTCGGGCCTGTGGGGTAGCTTGGTATCCTTGTGGCTTCGGGAGCCATAGACTTGCGTTCAAATCGCAACAGGCCCATCC
>Ga0307446_1000539_pt1 | contig 12982 bp, 9 predicted proteins | sample SalMarSW160320MG_FD_202141 | JGI IMG/M metagenome (GOLD analysis project Ga0307446, IMG submission 202141) | Salt marsh sediment microbial communities from the Plum Island Ecosystem LTER, Massachusetts, United States - SW1603-20 | ecosystem: Environmental > Aquatic > Marine > Intertidal zone >... | reverse complement strand
GGTCGATGAACAGGAAGAAGCCGGCGAAGCCCAGGCCGCTGAACAGCACCAGTGGCAGCTCGCTGACGTCGATGCGCCAGGCTCGCCGCTCGTGTGCACTCGTGGCCCGGTCAGGTAGCGAGATGAGTACCACCGCGGCCAGCGCCAGGGCGATGCCGACCAGTCGTGGTGTGTCGGCCGCCTCGCCACCGCCGATCGTGAGCAGGACGGGCACCCCGGCGCCGACGAGCGCCGCCAGCGGCGCGATGACGCTCATCGTGCCGCGTGACAGTGCGAAATAGAAGAAGCCGAGCCCGGCCACGCCGGAGGCGCCTGCGGCGACAGCCCACGCCATGGCGGCGTTCGAAGGGGCCGGCTCACCGGAGCCGATGACCAGGCCGAGCGCCAGCAGCAAGCCCAGCGACTGGCTGACCATGATCGCGGCCAGGACGCTCGTGTACCGGCTGAGGAGCCCGCCGCAGAAATCGCCGGCGCCCCAGCTGAGGGCCGATATCAGGCCAAAGACTGGGCCGACGGTCAGCGACCCTTCCGTGTCGAGGCCGGTGTCCGGCTGACCGGCGCGCTGCTCCACATGGAGATCGTTTCAGCCGCCGTCGTTGTTGAAGGAGATCCGGGCTCCGGCTCATCGCGCTGAGTCGGGGCGGGCAAGACGAGCACATTGTCGGCGTGATCGTCGTAGCGGTCACTGGTGGTGAGCAGCAGCACCTGATGCTCGCGGGCGATGTCGTGCAGCAGGGCCACCGCCCGCAGAGCCCGCTCATCGTCAAAAGTGACGAACGGGTCGTCGAACACCAGCGGCGGACTCGCAGGTTCGGTGACCTGGCGGACGATCCCCAGCCGGGCACACAGGTACAGCTGGTCGAGCGTGCCCTGCGACAGGCGCCGGACATCGACCCAGTCGTCGAGTTCGGGCGAGTAGACGGTGAAGGTCAGCGTCCCCTCGTCGACGCGCAGTCGGCGATAGCGGCCGCCGGTGACCCGGTCGACGTCCTGGGCCATGCGCTGCTCGAGGAAACGTGCCGCCTTCTTCATGGTCGCCTGCTCCGCGGCATCCAGCGCGGCGAGGACCTGTTCGTAGATACGCAGGCGCCGTTCGGCTGCGACGTACTGCTCCTGGGCCGTGCTGAGTGCCTCGGTATCGGCCGCGACCTGCTCGGCGTCGACTTCGTTGGCCGTGACGCGCGCCTGGGCATGGGCCTCGGCCTGGAGCGCAGCTTCGCGTTCGGGCGTCAGGCGCTCGATCGCGAGACGATGGCCGGCAAGATGGCGCTCGGGATCGTGTCCCACCTCGCCCATGCCGGCGAGCGCGTGCCGGCACTCGTCGGCCTCGGCGGCGGCACGGTCGCGCAGCTCATCGACGTTCTCGGCGCCCGGCTCGGCGCGCGTCAGACCACGGAACTCGGCCGTCAGGGCATCGATCCGGGCCACGTGCTCGGTCTCGGCGGCGAGCAGCGCCTCGGCCGCGGCCACATCCTCGACCTCGAGCGGAACGAGCTTGTCCGCACGCTCCTGCTCTGTCTGCCGAACCTGCTCAGACAGCTCGGTGCGGCCCTGCAGACGGCGCGCGATCTCTGACTCACGCAACTCGTTCTGCAGCCGGACATCATGAATCCGTCGCCGCTCGCGAGCAGCGAAAAGCAACCCGGCGACGCCGAGCAGCGCAAAGGCCAGCGCCGCCACGCCGCCGACCGCCAGCGAGTCAAGCAGCACGCCACCGACGAGCCCGATCAGGCCGATGACCAGCATGACCGCCCCGCCGATTGCCCAGGGCCGCCACCGCAGCGTGGGGATGGCCACGTCGTAGCCGGACAGGTCGGGCTCGGCAGCCAGTTCGGCGCGCATTTCTGATAGACGGAACTCGGTGTCGCGCAGGTCGTCAACCGCGGCGCGCAGCCTGGCCAGCGGGATCGGCGTCGGATGACTGCCATTGAGCTTGTCGATCTCGGTCCGCAATTCGGCGGCGCGCCGGTAGACCAGGTACTTGCTCGACGCGTCGTTTGCCCGCGCCGTCAGTTCGACCGCTCGCTCGGACTTCTCGGCCCCCGCGCGTTCGTGGGCGAGACGCGTATCGAGGCCGGCACGCGTGGCACGGGCCTCCGACAGCGCCTGGCGGTCGGTGGCCAGGGCGGCCAGCGCCGCCTCACCGGTCTCCACCGCGACCCGCAGCCGATCGACCTCGGCGCGCATGCTCTTGAGATAGCCGGGATTCTTCGAGCCCTCCGTCCGATAGCGGTGGACAGCGTCCTCGAGCTTGCGCCGCGCAGCTCGCGTGCCGCGATCGGCACCGCTCATCGACTGCTGCAGACGGTCACGCAGGGTGTTCTCATCCTGCTTCAAGCCAGTCAGTTCCTGGTGATGCACGCTGGCCGTGGCCTGGAAGAATTTCTCCGACGGCAGGCCAGTCAGGCGCGCCACCTGCTGTTCGACCTGCGCCGGGTCGGACATGGCCTTCTCTTCGTCGCCCAGCCGCATCTCGACCGTACCGCGCTGGCCGGCGAAAACCTTGCGCAGACTGCCTTCGACACCGTCCTCCTCGAAATCGATCGCCACCACCGGGGCGCTGTCCTGCGCTGCCCAGGGGCGCAACCGGTCGACGTCCTCCGCAGTTGACGTCGGGCGCCGGAAGAGGCCCATTTCGAGGGCTCGTTGGACGGTCGATTTGCCGGCCTCGTTCGCGCCGCGCACGACGTTCAGGCCCGGCGCGAAGTCGAGGTCGAGCGACTCGTGGCGGGCGAAGTTCTCGAGGTGGACGTGTCTGATACGCATCGTTCTAGGCCAGCGTCACGCGGTTGGGATCGTCGAGCAGCAACGCCCCCAGGTGGAGTGCCTCGCGCAACTCGGCCGCGCGGGCCGTGTCGCCGCGGCCCTCGGCATCCTTGATGCGCGCCTCCAGGTCGCGGGCGAACGAGCCGATGATCGTGTCCACCGGCGGCATCGGGCCATCGGGCAAGGCCATCACCGCGGCGTCGCGCACGCGCACGCGCAGGAACGAGCCGCGCAGCTGGTTTTCAAGTTCGTCGGTGTTCAGGTCCAGCCCTGCCGGTTTGACGCCCACCAGGCGCACGTCGAGCACCCTGTCCGGATCCGCCAGCTTGCGCAACTGGGCATCGACCTCTGCCTGCGAGCCGATGGTGGCGGCGTCGAGTTCGAGCTTCTGGAAATGGGTCCGGCCCACCGGCTGCGTAGCAACGCTCACCGTGCGCCGTCCCTCGGCATCTTCGAGCGCGACGACCAGCACCTGACCGGCCCCGTCCTGATCGACCGCAACCGGCTCCGGGGCACCCGAGTAAGCCCAGGTCGTGCGCCCGGCCCGGCCCTGACGCGCCGTGTGCCAGTGGCCAAGAGCCAGGTAGTCCAGGCCGCTCGCGGCGATCTCCCCCTCCGTGAATCCGACCTCGTCCTGGTCGACGTGCCCGGGCACCACCAGCGAGCCGTGGATCATGCCCACGTGCCAGATGATCGCGCTGTTCCTGACCGGCTCGCGAGTGATCGTGAAACCGGCCAGTGGGCTTTCCGGCGCACGCTTGGTGGCGAAGACAAAGCCGTGGACGGCTATGCCCAGCGCCTCGAACTCCACCAGGCGCTGTTGGTCGGTCAGTACGGTCAGCAGATCGGTTCCCTCCGCACCGGCCAGCGCCGCCAGATCGAAGACGCGATAGATGGAGCCCGGCTCGTAGCTGTCGTGCGTCCCGGGAATGACAACCGTCGGTATGTGACGCTGGACGAGACGGCCGAGCTGAGCGGCCGCCCGCTCGACCGAGCGGGGCGGCTGGCTGTTCGAGTCGAACAGGTCGCCGGCTATCAGGACCAGGTCGACGCGCTCCGCCAGCGCATGCTCGATGGCCCGCTCGAAGGCGGCGAACTGGCGCTCGCGCTGCTCAGCCGCCGCCGGCCCGAGATCGCTGTGACGGGCACCGAGGTGAACATCGGCCATGTGCAGAAGGCGGGGCATCGCCGCGGTGGACTCCCTCGCTATGGATTGACGAACCTCCCGCCGACCAGAGTGGTGCCGACAGGCCACACTGAATTCTGACACCCTTGCAGGGCCGCCACACATAGGAAGGTTGGGCTAGGCGGAAATTGAGCGTGGGCCGCCGGGGCGCGCCTTGGGCAGGTCGGCCGCCGGTGGTAACCTTGCGCCAGTTACCGGTGCGCCCCAGTTCAGGGACCTCGGCAGAGCACCTGGGTCGCGTGGCGCCCGGCTCCTCGTCGTAGCGCTACGCACGGCTTCAGCGTGCTCGGAGCTGGAGTTCGGTGGGCATCCGGCAACAACGGTCACAACGTTCGCTGCCCAGGGGAGGCAAACCAGGTGAGTTATACGGATCGGACCCTTACCTGTGCCGACTGCGGCGTGGAATTCGTCCACTCCGCGGCCGACCAGGAGTTCTATGCCCAGAAGGGGTTCGCATCGGATCCCAAGCGCTGCCCAAGCTGTCGCGCGGCCCGTCGTGCCATGCGCGAGTCGAGCGGCTACGACATGCGCGAGATCGGCGGCCCGCGCGGCTACGAGCGCGGCGATTACCGGCCTCAGCGCGAATACTTTGCCGTTATCTGTTCGAAGTGTGGCAATGCCGCCCAGGTGCCTTTCAAGCCACGCATGGATCGACCCGTTTACTGCTCCGATTGCTTCCGCGAGGTCCAGGCGGCGGGCGCCAGCTGACGGTCAAACACCGCGATTGTGCAACGAGCCGGGGCGTTCGCCCCGGCTCCTTTCGCTACGCGACGAGCTACCTTCGCTCGCTGATGGGAACGTAGTCGCGCTGCGTCGCTCCGACGTACAGCTGCCGCGGGCGGCCGATGCGCCCTTCGGGATCGGTCATCATCTCGCGCCACTGGGCGATCCAGCCGGGCAGCCGCCCGATGGCGAACATGACCGTGAACATTTCGGTCGGGAGACCCAGCGCGCGATAGATCAGGCCGCTGTAGAAATCGACGTTGGGATACAGCTTGTGGTCGATGAAGTACGGGTCATTGAGCGCCACGTGCTCCAGCTCGAGGGCGATGTTCAATAGCTCGTCCGTGGCACCGAGCTTGCCCAGGATCGTGTCGGCCGCCTCCTTGATGATGCGTGCCCGCGGGTCGTAGTTCTTGTAGACCCGATGGCCGAAGCCCATCAGCCGGAAGGGGTCGTTCTTGTCCTTGGCCCGGTCGACGAACTTGCTGACGTCACCACCGTCGGCGGCGATCGCCTGCAGCATCTGCAGCACTGCCTGGTTGGCGCCGCCGTGCAGCGGGCCCCACAGGGCGGATATGCCGGCCGAGATCGAGGCATACAGGTTCGCCTGGCTCGAGCCGACCATGCGCACCGTCGATGTCGAGCAGTTCTGCTCGTGGTCGGCGTGCAGGATGAGCAGGATGCGCAGTGCCCGGGCCGCGTCGGGGTCGATCGTGTACGGCTCGGTGGGCAGGGCGAACATCATGTGCAGGAAGTTGCTCTCGTAGTCGAGCGCGTTGTCGGGATAGACGTACGGCTGGCCGACCGATTTCTTGTATGCGAAGGCAGCGATGCTCGGCATCTTCGCGATCAGGCGGATGGTGCTGATGTCCACGTCGGCCGGATCCTTGGGGTTCTCCGAGCGCTGGTAGAAGGTGGACAGTGCGGCGACGGCGGAGGCCAGGATGCCCATCGGGTGGGCATCCATGGGGAAGCCGTCGAAGAACCGCTTGAACTCCTCGTGCAGCAACGTATGGCGCGTGATCTGCTCGGTCCAGTCGGCCAGCTGCTGCTGCGTGGGCAGCTCACCGTGGATCACGAGGTAGGCGGTCTCGAGGAAAGTCGACCGCTCGGCGATCTGCTCGATCGGATAGCCGCGATAGCGCAGGATGCCCGCCTCGCCGTCGAGGTAGGTGATCGCGCTGCGCGTCGGGCTGGTGTTGGCATAGCCGTAGTCGAGGGCCGTCATGCCCGTTTCCTTGAGCAGGCCCGAGACGTTGATTGCTGGATAGCCGTCGCTGCCGCGCTCGATGGGGAGCTCAAGGGTGCGCTCGCCGATACGCAGCTGTGCGCTGGCGGCTGGCTGCTGGGTCGCCGCGCCGGGGGAAGTGGTCAATGTCATGGCTGCGTGCTCCTATTCGCTGGTTACAGCCAAACGTAGGCCCCGGCGCGCGGTTCGTGACGTGCCATACGGCGCATATGCCGCGGGCCTATCGGACGTCGCACGAGCCCACGGTCCGGAGTAGTGCCGAGCGGCTCGCGACGCGGGGACCTATGGCGCTCGAAATGGCCCGCCGGAGCGGGTCTAAACTGGATTTCTGACCCCTGGCGGATCCTGAAGGGAGAGCCGACTCGAATGACCGACACGATTGCACGACCGCGGCTGAAGATCACCTACGCGACCCTGCGCGCCGACAACGAGGAACTGCATCAACACTTCGAGGTAGGCGACCAGCGCGCGCGAGCCCAGCTGGGTCAGCACTACTCGAACTTCATCAACGGTGAAGCGCGGCACGGAGAGGGGGAATTCGAGGATCGCTCGCCGATAGATTCCGCCCAGGTGCTCGGCTACTTCGCCAAGGGCACGCGCCAGGACGTAAGGGATGCCATCGCAGCCGCCCGCGCCGCGGCGCCGGGCTGGGCCCGAATGCCCTGGCGTGAGCGAGTCGCGATGATGCGCCGCGCGGCCGACCTGATCAGTGAGCGGCAAATGGAATACGCGGCGCTGATGTGCCACGAGGTAGGCAAGAACCGGCTCGAGGCGCTGGGCGACGTCGAGGAGACGGCCGACCTCATTCGCTACTACTGCGACCAGATGGAGAAGCACGAGGGTTTCGACACGCCCATGGGCAACCTGGGGGACAGCGCCGTCCACACACGCTCGGTGCTCAAGCCATTTGGTGTGTTCGCAGTGATCAGCCCGTTCAATTTCCCGCTCGCGCTGGCCGGCGGACCGGCCGGTGGCGCGTTGGTGGCCGGCAACGCGGTCGTCTTCAAGCCGTCGAGCGATGCGCCGCTGCTGGGCATGAAGCTGTACGAGGTCATGCGTGATGCCGGCCTGCCGGCGGGCGTGTTCAACTACGTCGCCGGGCCCGGTGAGACGGTGGGCGCCGAGCTCCAGGAGAACCCCGGCATAGACGGCGTCGTCTTCACCGGCTCATTCGAGGTGGGCTTCGACCTGTACAAGTCGTTCGCCGGGTCGTTCCCCAAGCCGGTCATCGTCGAGATGGGCGGCAAGAACCCGTCAATCGTGTCGCGCCATGCGGACCTCGAGGAAGCGGCCGAGGGTGTCATGCGCGCCGCGTTCGGCTTTGGTGGCGAGAAGTGCTCGGCCAACAGTCGCTGCTACGTAGAGCGGCCGGTGCACGACGAGTTCGTGCGTCTGCTGGTCGAGAAGACCCAGAAGATCACCGTCGGCGATCCGCTTCGCCGCGAGGTGTGGCTCGGCCCGGTCATCAACCAGCGCGCCGTGGCGCGCTACGAGGCGGCCGTCGCAGAAGCGCGCCACGAGGGCAGCATCGCGGTCGGTGGCGAGCGGCTGGCCGACGGCGAATATGCCAACGGCTGGTTCGTTACCCCAACCGTGGCCACCGGTGTGCCGACCGACCATCGCCTGTTCCGTGACGAGCTGTTCGTGCCGTTCATCGTCGTTGCCGCGGTCGACTCGATCGATCAGGCCCTCGAGCTGGCCAACAACAACGACTACGGCCTGACGGCCGGCTTCTTCAGCGAGGAGCGTGCCGAGATAGACACGTTCCTCGAGCGGATCCAGGCCGGCGTCGTCTACGTGAACCGTCGCGCCGGGGCGACCACCGGCGCATGGCCGGGCATCCAGCCCTTCGGCGGCTGGAAGGCATCGGGCTCGACGGGCAAGGCCGGCGGCGGGCTCTACTACGTCCAGCAGTTCATGCGCGAGCAGTCACAGACGATCGTCGATTGAGTGACCGGCCGGCAAGGCGCTGGCGGCGAACCGATTGTCGCGAGGCGAACGAACTCGACAGGTGGTGCTACCTGGCACGAACCGATTTCCGCGAGCGGAACGACCTCGACAGAGCAGGCGGCAGATGACGGCCAAACAGCCCGAGCTGGGGCGGTTTGGTGCGCACGGCGAACAGGAGCGACTGGTTGACGCCGGGCGCGCGGCCGGCGGACCGGCCGCGCGTCGTGTTCATCCGCCACGCGCAATTTCCGATGCCCTCAGAGGCTGGTCGCCATGAGTGCGCTGCGCGCGGGGCGGACGCTGCTGGCGCTCATGCTGGCGCTGGCGGTGACTGTCCTGCCCGGAGCGGGAGCGGCCAGCGCCGCGGATCCCGCGCCGGCTACGACCGTGCGCCTGATGGCGGTCGGGGACATCAGCCTGGGCTGGGAGGTCGGCCGGCGCATCGTCCGCCACGGCCTGGACCCGTTCAAGTACGTCGAGGGGTACTTCGACCAGGCCGACCTGGTGATGGGCAACCTCGAGTGTGCCATCAGCACCAGCATGGACCGCTGGCCGAACAAGACCATCCACCTGCGCGCGCCGCTGGCCTCCGCCGACACCCTTGCCGCGGCTGGCTTCGACGTGCTCAACGTCGCCAACAACCACGCGCTCGACTTCGGCGTGAGCGGTTTCGAGGACACACTGGCGCGGCTCGACGAACGGCAGATCGGCCACGTGGGCGGAGGCGTCAACTACGACGCCGCCCACGCGCCACTGATAGTCGAAGTCAACGGCCTGCGTGTCGCCTTCCTGGGTTACGTGCTGCCCTTCTGGGGCCTGACCCACTTCAAAACCGGCATGTGGGCGGCGCACGCGGACACGCCCGGTCTGGCCATGGGCAAGCCCGCCGTCGTGGCCGCCGACGTGGCCGCCGCGCGAACGCAGGCCGACGTCGTGGTCGTCGCATTCCACGGCGGGGTCGAATACCACCACCGGCCGAACCCTCACGTCCGCCGGTTCGCCAGGGCCGCGATCGACGCCGGCGCGGCGCTGGTGGTAGGTCACCACCCACACGTGCTGCAGGGCTACCGCGCCACGGGCAACTCGCTGATCGCCTACAGCATGGGCAACTTCGTCTTCAACCGATTCAGCGGCCGGTCGAACGACTCGGCGATTCTCGACGTCACCCTGAGCCGCAACGGCGTGGAGAGCTTCGACTGGGTTCCCATCTTGATCCGCAACGGAGTGCCACGGCCCGCCGGGGGCGCCGATGCCGCCCGCATCCTGCACGAGATTCGCAGCCTGTAGGTACTTACTGCCCGCCAGCGTAAGGCCATGGCGAGCGGTAGACTACCGACAGTTTCATGCACGGTGAATGAAATCTATGCAGGGGTGACTTCGTGACCGATCTCGCCGAGCGTCCCGCCGTCAGGACGGCGCCAGACATCCGCACCCCCATACCTGGCCCACGCGCCCTCGAGCACGTCGCGTTCGACCATCGCTACACGTCGCCCAGCCTGCCACGCGCGTACCCGATCGTGCCGGTCCGCGGCAGTGGCTGCGCGATCGAGGACATCGACGGCAACCTCTTCCTCGACTTCACGGCTGGTATCGCGGTGTCGTCGACCGGCTACGGCCATCCGCGGGTGACGGCGGCAATCGAACGCCAGGCGCGCGAACTGATCCATTTCAGCGCGTCGGACTTCTACCTGCCAATCTACGCGGAGTTCGCGGCCGCACTGAGCGACATCGCGCCGATCGATGGGCCGGCGCGCAGCTTCATTGGCAACTCGGGCTCCGAGGCGATCGAGACGGCCATCAAGCTGGCCCGCCACGCCACCGGGCGGCAGTACCTGGTCGCATTTCTGGGCGGTTTCCACGGACGCACCTACGGCGCCGTGACGCTCACCGCCAGCAAGGCCAAGTACCACGCGGGGTTCGGCCCAATGCTGCCGGGCGTCTTCCACGTGCCATACGGCAGCGCGGGACTCGACGAGCTCGAGCAGCGCGTGTTCAAGCGCCTCGTGCCAGCAACTGAGGTAGCCGCCATCGTCGTCGAGCCGATCCAGGGTGAGGGCGGCTACGTGGTTCCCGACGATGAGTTCCTACCGCGCCTGCGCCGCATCTGCGACCAGCACGGGATCCTGCTGATCGCCGACGAGGTGCAAAGCGGTGCCGGGCGAACCGGCAAGATGTGGGCAATCGAGCACTTGGACGTGCAGCCAGACATCTTGTGCCTGGCCAAGGGAATCGCCAGCGGCATGCCCATCAGCGCGGCCGTGGCGCGCGCCGACGTGATGGCGGCCTGGCAGGCGGGTCATCACGGCTCAACCTTCGGCGGCAACCCGGTCTCGTGTGCGGCTGGGCTGGCGACGATCGAAGCCCTCAGGGGTGGCCTGATCGAGAATGCAGCAGCGCGCGGCGAGCAGGCGCTGGCAGGCTTGCGTGAGTTGGCCGCGCGACACGGGGAGCTGGTCGACGACGTGCGCGGTAAGGGCCTCATGATCGGCGTCCAACTCACTTCGGGGGATACTGCGGAGGCCGTCCAGTGGGCAGCCTTCCAGCGCGGGCTGCTTGTCCTCGAGGCGGGCGACAACGTGGTGCGCATGTCGCCACCGCTCGTCGTCACGGCGGACGAGGTCGACACAGCGGTACGCCTCTTCGCTGAGGCACTCGACGCCGTTGCGGAGGATCCGGTGCGCGCCCACGGCTTGGCCCATCGCTGGGGCATGCCTGACGACCAGTACGTCGACGGGTAGCACGCTGGGCGGCCGGCCCAGGCTCCTCACCGCGTAAAATCGGGTCGGCGTACCGACCGGCCTTTCCCCGATGACGAGCGTGCCGTGCGCTCGCGACGGTTGGGCCATGGTCGAAGTCGCCGCGTACAGAGATGCTCGTCAACATGCTCGTTCTTCGCCGCATATCTATCGCCTGCCTGCTGCTAGCGGTCCTGATGGCCGGCGCCGCGCCGGCCATGGCCATGCCTGCCTCGAACATGCCGAGCACGGCGGCCGCGCCGGCGAGCGCCATGACCATTGCCCAGGCGCGTACCTATCTACTCGAGCGCATCAACACCGCGCGAGCCAATCACGGGGTTCGCAGCGTCGCCGTGGATCCACGCGTGGCAGACATCGCCCAGGCGCGCTCCGACGACATGGCCACCAACCACTACTTTGCCCACCTGCGAACCGCGGAATGGGTGGCAATGTTCACCAGCCGGGGCATTTCGTTCTCGGCGCTCGGCGAGATCCTGGCCGAGAACGACTGGCCGTCGGTGGGCGATTCGGCCGACGAAGCGATGCGCCAGTGGCGCCACTCCAGCGCGCACTGGAGCATCCTCACCGACAAGGCGTTCAACTACGCCGGCGTCGGCGTCGCGCAGGACAGCCAGAACGGTATGTGGATCTGGACGGTCGAATTCGTGAAGGAACCGACCGGTTCGACTGCCGTGCCGCCGACCGTCAGCATCACGAGCACCCAGGTGCTGCCCTACAGCAGAGCGTATCGCAAGGTCAAGGTGACTTGGGCCGGGACACCCGGCAGCGCCACCATCAGGGATTACCGCGTCCAATTCCGAATCAACGGTCACCGCTGGCGCACGCTGCGCAGGGCCACCACCCGCACACATGCGGCGAAGCGCGTAAGAGTGGGCAAGACGATCGAGTTCCGTGTGCGTGCGCGTGACGTCAACTTCGTAAGGGGTAACTGGACCCTCTCGGGGGCGATCTCAGTCCAATAGATCCGATTGCGCGCCGCCAGAAAGGGCCACGGCGGCTTCGGCTGTTACGTACTTTCGCGTAACCCCACGCGCCTGGCCATCAAACTATGCTGGTTGGGCTGGCAACTCATCCTTGTCCCACGTTACCCGGGAGCCAGACGTTGCCCAACGTTGCGATCCTGGACAATCAGTCTGTCGCCGAGAGCCTGGCTATAGCGTTGCGCACCGTTGACGGGGTCGATAACGCCGTGTGGGTCGACTCGTTTCCGGCGCTGCGCGCGCTGCTGGACACCGATCGACCTGACGTGCTGATCGTCGATATCGGTGGCAACAACGCCCACGAGCGGCTCGCGGTCATGGACCTGGATGCTGTACGGGCGCAGCGCACGCGCGTCCTGTTCCTGTCCCGTTACGACCGAGGTGCTCTGCTGGCCGCGGTCCGCCGCCGTGGAGCGGCCGGCTTCCTCCTCAAGGACACGCCGCTGCAAACACTCGCTGCAGCAGTGGCCGTAATCGCTCAGGGTGGCAGCGTGTTCGACGAGCGCATCAGGCCCTCGCGGCCAGCCCAGCTACCTTTGCCCAGTCAGCGGGAGTTCCAGCTGCTCGGTGAGTTGGCTCGCGGGCTCACCAACGTAGCCATCGCCCACGACCTCGAGATCTCTCCGCGCACGGTCGAGAGTCATCTGCGCCGGCTGTTCTCGCGCTACGCCGTCTCGAGTCGTAGCCAGCTACTAATGCTGGCGATCAACGAAGGTTGGATCGCGGCGGAGCGACCGACAGCCATCCCCATTTGAGGCGGCCGGCTATGCCTCGCCATGTCCTCACCCGTGGGCGGTGCCCTGGGTGAGACGCGGGCCGCGGCTGCGTGCGCGATCATGATGCGGTGACCGCGAACAAGATCGCCTCGATGCACGATGCGATCGCCGAGCTGGTGCACGACGGCGACAGCGTCGCGATCGAGGGCTTCACGCACCTGATCGGTTTCGCCGCGGGGCATGAAATCATTCGTCAGCGGCGGCGCGATCTGACCCTCTGCCGGCTTACCCCGGACCTGGTCTACGACCAGATGGTCGCCGCGGGGGTTGCACGCAAGCTGGTTTTCAGCTGGCTGGGCAATCCAGGGGTGGGATCGCTGCATGCCATCCGGCGCTGGAGCGAGGGGTCGGAACCGCGGCTCGAGCTCGAGGAATACAGCCACTTCGGCATGGTCTGTCGCTATACCGCCGGGGCGATGAACCTGCCGTTCTTCCCGCTGCGCTCGTACGCGGCAACCGACCTGCCGTCCGCCAATCCGCTCATCCGCCCGATCGATTCGCCGTACGGCGATGAGTACATCTACGCCGTGCCGCCCCTGCGCCCCGATGTAACGATCGTCCACGCACAGCGTGCCGACGCCGCCGGCGACACGCAG
>Ga0307446_1000538_pt1 | contig 12984 bp, 19 predicted proteins | sample SalMarSW160320MG_FD_202141 | JGI IMG/M metagenome (GOLD analysis project Ga0307446, IMG submission 202141) | Salt marsh sediment microbial communities from the Plum Island Ecosystem LTER, Massachusetts, United States - SW1603-20 | ecosystem: Environmental > Aquatic > Marine > Intertidal zone >... | reverse complement strand
TATCTTTGTCCCTTTCGCAGTAGTAATAGTAACACCTTCAATTTCCACAGTCTGGTCTTTTACATTGACTTTTGAGATTTTATCCTCATGTCCTCGGAAGCTTCCTCGCATGATCTTGACCGTATCTCCTTTCACGACTGGGAGACTTCGTCGGTCATATTTTAAGAGAAGGTTTTCCGCGAGATGTGATGAAATCCATTTCCTCTTTTTGTGGAGAGGTGCGTTATGGAGCATGTAGTGTTGTTTTCGTGGTTTTATTGATGTCATATCACTCACTTTACAAGATTGTTGCTGCTAACGCAGCTATCTTTGGCCATCGTTCTGCCGCTTCTATTGCAACGGGACCTTTTATCATCGTTCCTTTTGTTTCTCCCGTATCTGTAATTAATACTGCAGCGTTATCCTCGAACTGAACCATGAGGCCATCGGGGCGTCGAAACGGGCGTCTCTGACGGACGATGACTGCCTTTAAGATCTGTCGTCTCATCTCGGTTGCCCCTTTTTTTACACTTACAATCACCAAGTCACCAACGCCAGCGGTTGGAGTACGACGATGAACACCTTTAATCTTTACAGTCATGATGATTTGTACGACTTTTGCACCTGTGTTATCGATACACGTTAGACGGGCGCCAACCGGCAACCCTCGCATTATTCTACCTGCTATTCCTTTCATTTCTGTTCACCAATTTTACATTTTTTCAATTGTAACGAACGAAACAGATTTACTCAAAGGTCGACATTCTGCAATACGAACGGTATCACCTGCTGTAAGAGTCATACACGGTGGGCAGTGAGCATGATATGTTGAGGTTCGTTTTTCGTACCGCTCATATTTTTTCACAAAATGCATAAATTCTCGTTCAACAGAGACGGTGTTTTGTCTTTTGGTTGATACCACCGTTCCCATAATGACTTGCCCTCGTACCGATAATGTCCCATGAAATGGGCAATCTTTATCGCTACAGCTAGTACTAGGTGGTTTGATATTCAATCCTATGTCCCGTGCTTGTTTTTTTTCTGCCAATGTCTTCACCTTGTTTTTTTTATTCTTTCTTCAGCTCGATACACCAATTGTGTTCCATTCACGATGGTTTTTTTACCATGATATTCAAATGCAAACGTTGCTGTTTGCTTTGCAATTCGTTTTTGTTTCTTTTTGCTTTCGATGAGGAACGTATGTTGTGTCTCATCGATGATGAGTCCTGATTGATTCACCCACGATGGGTCAGTACAGTCGATGATGGTGACTGTTCTGCCGATGAGTTCATCGGTGGTGATCTGCTCATGTTCCATTGAACGTACTTCCTTGACGTAACAGATACGTCTGATGAGTAGATTAGATCACGTCAACAGTGAATCCGAGTTTTTCCAATGCTTCTTTTACCCGTGCTCGATGGTCTCCCTGGAGCTCAATCCTGCCTTCCTTAATGGTTCCACCGCAAGCGCAAATCGATTTGAGATTGCTGACCAACGCGTTCATGTCGAGATCATGGGGATTCAGACCGTCAACGACCGTCATCGTTTTCCCATAGCGTCTCTTGTCAACCGCGATTGTGATACTTTGCTGTTCTCGCGCTATTTCTTCACAGACACAGATTTCTTTTGGGAGGCCACATTTTGGGCATATATCACTCATTTGTGTTCTCCTTCCTCCTGCATGATCGTAAGAATCCTTGCAATGGATTGTCGTATCTGCCTAATTTTTCCGGGAGATGGCGATGACCCCCCCATAGCAGATACTCCGCGCTCATGCATAAGTTCTTCTTTTAATTCTTTCAGCTTCTCGTTCCGTTCTTCAGGTGACATCTGTCTGAGTTCTTTAACCTTAAGAGCCATGTTTGGTACCCTCTTGTAATAATTTTCTAATGTTTTTTACGATCAATTCAGCGGTTTTATTCCCAATGCCATCAATAGCAATAAGATCATCAAGGTTCATGACATAGAGTTCTTCAAGTGAGGTAATCCTTGCTTTTTCTAGTTTTTTCAACACCGATGGCCCAACTCCTGGAATTTTTGTTATCTGTTTAATATCGGTTTTTTTCTCCAATTTCGGCTCTGGTTCTTTTGTTTCGATTTTTATTTCTGGTTTTATTTCCTCTTTTACTGCAAGTTTATATGTAATTTCATCAGGTAGTTTCGCATCTGGTCTCATGATTCGTACTTTTACTCCAAGGACCCCTGGTTTAAGTTTCGCAGTTGCTAAACCGATATCCATGACCTCTTTTGCAGTTTCACCACAATATTTTACGTGGCCTTCCGTGAATTTCTCTGTTCGGTGTCGTTCTCCGGTTAATTTCCCGGAGAGGATTACTTGGCAGCCTTTAGCACCTGACTGCATTATCCTTCTGACTGTAGAATGTCCCGCTCGTCTGAAATGCCATCCTCGCTCAAGGGCCTCAGCAAGCTTCTCTGCCATGATCTGAGCATTCAGAGACGCACTTGACCCTGCTTCTTGTATCTCGATTTGAGGGTTATCAACATTAAATTTGGTGCGAATAGAATCAGTCAGTTCTTTGATTTTTGATCCACCCTTTCCAATGACCATTCCTGGACGCTCGACAAGAATGTTGACTCGGGTTCCAATCGGGGTTCGCTGAATGTTCATGCCACCAAAACCAGCACCTTCGATTTCTTTAACGAGGAACTTTTTAATTAATGATCGCTTGGCATTCTCTCTGATAAACTTGCGTTCATTTGCCATTATTCTACCTCTTCAAGAATGATTTCGACATCGGTCGTTGTTTCATTTTTATCGGTCGCCCTACCATGTGCTCGGGGCATGGTTCCTCTAATGACTCTTCCCTGATACGCTGAGATATGGACAATTTTCATTTTATCAACGTCAAAGCCTTTGTACTCCGCGTTATTCTCTGCATTTTCGACGACCTTTAACATATACCGCGCTGCTTTCTCTGGAAAGCTTCCGGGGCCTATCCCTTTTTGGTGCAATCGTTTCTTCTTATGGTATATTGCTGGGAGTGCTCGTTTTAGAGCAATGATATCTTCGAGATATTTTTTTGCAGATTCAATAGTCATGCCTCGTAATGCATGGGCAAGGTTCATCGAATCTTTCTGAGAACAATGCAGTTCGTATCCATAGGCTCGTGCGCTTTTCTCTGAGTCTTTCTCAGCTGAATATTTTGGCATAGTTCATCACTTCAATGGCATGAATTTAGAACCTCTAGTGGCTCCGACACCAGGTCCTGTATGTTTAACTTTTTTACGGGTTAACGCGAACTCTCCAAGATAGTGACCGATCATCTGGGGTTGAATATTTACTCGTTCGAACTCTTTCCCGTTATGGATAAGGAGATTAAAGCCAACAAAACTAGGTAACACAATCATATTTCTACAGTGTGTCCGTATTAAATCCCCTTCTTTGGCATTTTTAATATCGTTCATTAATTTATTCTCATCTTTGGATAATCCTCTTTTTAAGGTTCTGCGGGAACGTGAGGTAAGCAGTGGCAGTAATTCCTCAATAGAGAGCTTTTGAAGATCTTCTAAGGTTTTTCCTTGGTACTGGAATTCCTTTTTTCGTATCTCGACTTTTTTTCTATCTCTTTTCCGTCTGCTTTTGGCTCCCGATCCAAATTTGGTTTGTGCCATGGTTATTACCTTCTTCCAGTTCTTCGAGCAGCAATATTTCCAACTTTTCTACCAGGTGGTGCACCACGTGAGACACTACTTGGTTTTCCAACATGCTGATGACTTCCACCACCATGAGGATGATCGACGGGGTTCATTGCAACACCTCGTACAACTGGATAATTTCGTCCCTTGCCGCGTTGTGCATGCCATTTTTTGCCTGCTTTCATAAACGGTTTATCTTGCCGTCCTCCACCAGCAGCAATACCGACAGTTGCTCGACATAAGGAATCTAATGTTTTGAATTGGCCTGAGGGAAGTTTAATGATTGTTTTTCGTGCGTCATGAGAGATAACATACGCACCGCTCCCTCCCGCTCGCACCATTTTACCCCCGTCACCAGGGGTGATTTCAATGTTATAAATAGGATACCCTTCTGGAACATTCCCAATCGGCATGATATTTCCAAGTTCACAGTCCGCTTTACTTGCTGTGAATTTGACTTCATGACCTATGGATGTTCCTTCGGTTGCTATCATCAATACTTTTTTGTTATTCGCCATTCTTATTTCAGCAACAGGTGCACTTCGTCCAGGGTCATGAATGAGTTCTTCAACAATACCTTTGGTGTCTCTCTCGTTGGTGTAATGAATATTTCCTCGATATTTATGTGACGGGACAGTATAGCGTCCTCGAACTCGGCCTCGGCGTTGTTGGATTAGATTTTTTCCCATAGTTCACCTCTTTAGAAGACTCCTATGCGCATACCGAGATCCTCTGCTTTATATTCGGGCATGAAGACAACGGTCGCATGTTTCCCTTTTTTTGTTATCCGTGTGTTTACTGATTTTACTTTTACAGAAAACATTTTTTCAACGGCTTTTTTAATTAGTTTTTTGTTTGCGGTTCTTTTCACCACAAACTCTAATGCATTATTTTTCTCCATATGGCTCATGGATTTCTCTGTCACAAATGGATATAAAACGATTGAATAGGGATCCATCGTCATTTTTTAGCACCCCCCATTTGTGTTAATGCAGATTTTGTAATAATGGTAAGTCTGCCGGCAATCCCGCCTGGTGCGAGATGTTCGATATTGAGTTGATGTGGTTTTGTGATATCAATCCCACTAAGATTTTCTGAGCTTTTTTCTATAACATCTTTTGTAGATACAATGAGTAGTGATTTTGGCACGCGATATCTTCGTCCACGCATTTTTCCTTTCCCGGCACGTATATGTTTACCGTTTGCTGACCGTAGGACATCAGAGTAGATGCCGATTTTCTCTAAGACCTCAATGACCTCTTTGGTCTTTTTTATCTTTTCAAAATCGTCTTCAATAACAATAGGTAAAGTTATTTTTTCATCGAAACGATGGCCTCTTTTTATTACAATCTCTTTGGCTGCGGTTGCCGCAAGAGCTGAGTTTCGAGCAAGTTGATTTTCTTTTTTGTTCATTTTTTCTTTCCAATCTCGTTCTACTTTTGGGGGATGCGCACGCCTTCCGCCAACAACATTGGGGGCGAGTGCTGCAGCCTGTCCTTGTGTCAACCGAGGTACTCGCGACATTCCTCTGCCTTTTCCAACCGATGCAACCGCGTGTCTGGTTCCTGCTAAGGGATCTGAACCATATGGTTGCCGTTTATTGGAATGGATGACCTCGAATGATTTCTTAATGATGTCAGGACGATACGGTGTCTCAAATATTTTTGGTAAATCGATTTTTTCTTTTACCGTTCCGTCTAGAGCGTAGAGATTAACTTTCGTCATTATTATGCTCCTTGTTTACTGGTTGTAGATATATAGGTGATCTCAGGTTTCTGGATTTTCACACCACGTTGATATCGGACTGCGTCTCGCATACCAATGAGTCGTTTAACTGGGCCTGGAATGGAACCATGAATCAGGATGTAGGAGTTCCGTATCACACCATAGTTCGGGAACCCACCAGCAGGAGTTATTTCCTCGCCATTTTCTCCTATTTTTAGAACACGTTTGTTATATTCAGTGCGTTGATGATACCCCATTTGCCCTGCTTGTGGGACAGTTGCCTGAACCCAGCTGGGATGCCAGGAACCAGCAGTACCAATCATTCTTCGGTGTTTTGAGTTTTTATGAAATAAGAGTTTAACGTGATGTCTTTTTACCGAGCCTTGCCATCCCTTTCCTTTGGTAATGGCAATGGTGTCCAGCATGTCTCCTTCTCGGACAACATCGCCTATCTTCAGTTCTTTTCCAAGGATTTCTTTTGCGTATTTGATTTGATCTTCAATTGTTCCACCACCGATTTTTACCTCGCTTATCTCTGGTGCTTTCTTCGTTGAACCTGTAACAAGTTTTGGTTGTGTGTAGATAATTACACGGATTTCCTCTGCATCTTTAGTAATGTCCCAATTTTTTTCTTTTTGGTTTTTCACAAGAGGGATTCTTCGTGCTAATTCAGAATCGAGTTTTTCCGCCCATATTTCACCAACGCATTGTAATCCATATACCGTTCGCTGGTATGCTCGTACCGCTGCGACTTTCATAGGTGGTGTTTCAACAACAGTGACCGCCATTTTTACTTCTCTGCCTGATGTTGTCGAAGTTGGTCGGTAATCGACGATGAATGCATGAGTCATTCCGGCTTTGTATCCGAAGAATCCTTGGATTTTTGGTTTGTCGTTACCTTCCGCCCAGCTTTTAATATGGGGTGTTTCTGTTTTTGCTCGTTTCCGCGGCCAATAGCCATGTGACCCTCGTTTTGGATGGTGGATATCTGCCATAATATATCCTCTATTTTTTATCTTGTACGTATGAGTGATTTCACTGTGTCTCTACCGTGACATTTCCAAAACGGTCAAAAATCATTATGACCATTTCTTACCGGGATTCTTGTAGAATTGCCCGATCATGTCTGGTGGAGACAGGGAAATAAGGCATAAAAGAATTGGTATATAAATGTTGTTGAGATGGTAACAGGTTCGAAAATTGATTATTGAGACTAAAAGATACACAAGATGAGATTGCTTTTTTTTTTAAAACATGTTGTTATTAAAACTAGATATGAAATCATTACGATTCATAATGTATATAATTACGTCTGATATACTCTTTTGGTGAAGGTGGAGTGATATGAGTACGGTTATCGATGAATTCGGTCAGAACGCGGGAAAAGTATGGCAGATGTTAAATGAGAAAGGACCATTGTCAGAGACAAAATTGATTAATTCCACGTTTTTAAAAGAGTGTCAATTATGTGCAGCGGTCGGTTGGCTTGCTAGAGAAAATAAGATTTGTCGTAACGGAACTATCTATAAAATTGGTACTACGAATCTCGTGGAAAAAATTGGGATGAATGCTGGTAAAATCTGGTCTGTATTATCGAAACAACAAACCGATGCAGATGTTTCATCTCTTGCGAGATTGACGAAGGTTGATATTAATGATGTGTATGCAGCGATTGGTTGGCTTGCGAGAGAAAATAAAATTGATGCGAAAACTGTGATGAAACAGAAGAACTATCAGTTGAAAGTTTGGTTGAAGAAGTAACGATTTTCTTTGCCTGTAATGAAAATTATTCTATTTTTTTATAACAGTATTTGATACGAGGAAGTCACAGTCGCAGATGTTGCATTTGCATTCATGGATAGCGTGTTTTCCTGCAATGATTTCACCACGGAGTGACATGATATTTTTACTTCCGCATTTTGGGCAGGTGAGCTCCTGAAGTCCAAGTATTTCTCTGGTTGATCGTTCTCTCATATTTCTAGTTGATAACAATGTCCGCTTTATTAAATTATATTTTCTTCATATAACTCGTTTTTAATTTGTTTATATTGGATTATTTAAATCATTGGTTAAAATTGGAGTAATATTGGTAAATAACCAATAATTTTATATAGGGGGGATGCATATAATTATATTATACTGAGGCACAGCTCGGCATTAGGGACCCTTGCAGTGAATCAGAAAAAAGAAATGGAGATGAAGAAAGATGAACCGGAACAATCAAAAGAAAATGAAGGTACTTATCATGGTTATTATTCTTAGTATGATTGGAATTGTAGGTCTGTCTGGGTGTACTAGTCAACAGAAGAACACGATAAAAATCGAAGGAGCTTTCGCCCTTCAACCACTGATGCAAAAATGGGCAACAGAATACGAAAAAACCCACACCAATATCACTATCGATATCAACGCAAACGGAGCAGGAGCAGGAATGGCTGACGCATTAAAAGGAATCGCAAACATAGGCATGGTTTCTCGAGCCATCAACAATTCGGAAATACAACAAGGGGCCTTCTGGGTGTCAGTTGCAAAAGACGCGGTTGTTGCAACAATGAATTCGGAAAATCCTGTGAAAAACATCATCTTTACAAGAGGTGTTACAAAACAACAATTCAAAGATATTTTCATCACTGGAAACATCTCGACATGGGGACAACTCGTTGGAGATGCGAATATCACCGATAAAATCATTGTCTATACCCGGTCTGACGCCTGTGGGGCTGCAGACACGTGGGCGAAATTTATGGGAAAATATGTACAAAATGATATCGGATCTCATGTAGGCATTGACAGAATATCAGCGGTAAACGGAGATAATGCACTCGTTGCGGCAGTCCAAGGGAATCGATTCGCGATAGGATATGATAACACGGGTTACATCTACACAAAGAAACTTGCGGATAACTCAGTCGTACCAGCAGACGGAGTAACCCCCGTGCCTATTGATCTGAACGGAAATGGGGTACTTGAATTAGATGAAAACGTCTACACAAACCGAGCGATAATGGTGAACGCCATCATAGGGAATGTATATCCCTCACCACCAGCACGAGTGGAGAATTTGGTAACCTTACATCAATTTACGGGGATTTCACTAGACTTTGTCTACTGGATCCTAACCACAGGACAACAGTATGTGCTCGATGCTGGTTTTGTTCCTCTACCACAAGCAGCAATAAATTCACAGTTGCAGTATCTGGAAAATGGAACTCGACCTGAGATGCCCAGGTAAAATTCCCTGAAGAATTAAGAATAAAAAAGCGTTGGGACAATTGACGATATGAATACGAGAAAATTACGCGACATCATTGGTACGAATCTCATGCGAATCGTCACGCTATTTATCCCTTTATTATTTTTTTTCATTCTTATACTTCTCATCTATAAATCGACCCTTGTTTTAGGAACACATTCGATTACCGACGTGTTATTCTCCACCATTTGGAACCCTGACAACGGTCAGTTCGGTCTTGCCGCAGTAATCATCGATACTATTCTTGTCACAGGCATCGCTCTTATTGTAGCGATACCAATATCTTTACTCAGCGCAGTATATATCGTAGAGTACGCCCCCTTGAGGTTACGCAGAACAATTCGACCGTTCATCGATGTACTTGCTGGTGTTCCCTCGGTTGTCTACGGACTGTGTGCTTTTCTGTTTTTAGCACCATTCGTTAAAAACGTTGTCGCCCCCTGGTTTGGTATCCAGAGCACCGGACTGTGTATTTTCTCAGCGGCCATTATCCTGTCGATCATGGTTTTTCCAATTATTATTTCCTTATGCATCGAATCATTCGATGCGATACCCCTCTCCTTGAAAGAAGCCTCTTTATCCATAGGAGCAACAAAATGGGAGACAGTAAAAAAAGTCGTTTTTCGCGCTTCAGCACCAAGTATCATGGCTGCGGTACTCCTAGGTTTCGGACGGGCTTTTGGGGAAACCATAGCCGTCAACATGGTTATTGGTGGAACCATACGACTACCATCGTCAGTATTCAACCCTGGTGAGACCCTCGCATCACTCATCGCCTCAAAGTACGGTGAACTGATGTCAATCCCACTTCATGAATCCGCACTGATGCTTGTGGCACTTATCCTATTCATCGCCGTCCTTCTTTTCTACTTCGTTGGGTTCCTCTTGTTACGACGAGCAAAAAAGAGGTGGAATTATTGAATAAACGAATCATTGAAGAAAACATCTTCAAAATACTCATGATCGCGTCCGTGTGCATCGTCCTTGGGAGCCTTATGGTAATTTTCGGGCTTGTGATTGTGAATGGTATCTCATCACTTACCATTCAAATGATTACGCAAACACCCGCACTCGCCCCCCCAGGGAGCCCTCCAGGCGGAGGTATTCTCAACGCAATTGTCGGTTCGCTGCTCCTTGCATTACCTGCTACCGGTCTTGCAAGCCTCATCGGAATTGGCATCGCTCTTTTCCTCCAAGCAGATTTCCTTCACCCTGCGCTATCCAACGCAATTCGATTCATGCTTGATGTCCTATGGGGTATCCCGTCGATTATCTATGGTATATTCTGCTTGATGATCATGATCTATATAGGGATGAGTTCATCCTTAATTGTTGGAATAATTGCATTAACCATGCTTGAAATCCCGATCATCACCCGATGCATGGATGAATCAATCAAAATGGTCCCAATCGGCTTACGGGAGGGATCATATTCCCTAGGGTCAACGAAATTTGAAACCGCGATCCGGGTTGTTCGCCGACAAGCGTTCCCTGGGATACTCGCAGGCATCCTCCTTGGTCTCGGTCGAGGGATAGGGGATGCTGCCTCGATTCTGTTCACCGCTGGTTTCTCGAACCGTATCCCCACGTCGATATTTGATTCCACTGCTGCGCTCCCAACAATGATTTACAATCTATATTCCACACCACTTGGGCAATCAAAAGCGTTTGCGGCAGCATTCCTCCTTCTTATAATAGTTCTCGTTGTGAGCGTTCTATCAAGACTTTTAACAAGACGATTTAAAAAACATATCATTAAATAAAAGGGATACGTATGATAAGTTATCAGATAGAGACAAAAAATCTGAATGTGTATTACCACAAGAATCACGTACTAAAGAATATCGATATCAAGATTCCAGCAAAACAACTCACCGCGGTCATCGGTCCATCAGGATGCGGAAAAACCACGCTGCTTAAATCATTCAACCGGCTTCTTGAAATACAGGAGGAATCAAAAATTGAAGGGCAAATCCTCGTCGATGGAGAAAACATCCTCGATCGCAAAGGAAGCGAAGTTCCAGATATCAGGAAAAAAATGGGATTGCTTTCTCAAAAACCATATCCTTTACCCATGTCAATTCGCGATAACGTTGCCTATGGACTGCGGATTCACAGTAATAAAAATAAAGGAGAAATTGAAAAAACCGTTGAACATTGCCTAAAAGAGGTTGGTCTATGGAATGAGGTCAAAGGGCGACTTCATGATTCAGCATCACGACTATCTGTCGGCCAGCAACAACGTCTGTGTTTAGCTCGAGCCATTGCAGTACAACCAGAAGTCGTGCTCTGCGATGAACCAACATCAGCCTTAGACCCCCTCGCTGCCCAACAAATCGAAAAACTCCTCCTAAGACTTAAGAAGGAATATACTGTCATATTGGTAACCCATACCCTTCGTCAAGCCAAAAGAGTAGCAGATTATATCATCTTCCTATACTTCGGCATGGTTATTGAACAAGGACCAGCAGATGAATTTTTCAATGCTCCAAAAAATCCTGAAACAAAAGCGTATCTCAGTGGAGAAATTAGTTAATCATGCGATACGTTTAATTATCAATAGTTGATAAAAAATACAAAAAAAGGAGCGGTTACGATGAAAATTGAACTTGATCAAGTAAAATGCATAAAAGAAACTGCGATAACAATTCGTGGCTCACGCAGACGGATAACCGTACCTTCTGAGGTTGTCGAACTTCTAAAGTTAAAAGATGGCGATAAAATTAGATGGGTCGTGTTAAATAATCGAACGATTTCTCTTACCAAAGTGAAATAAAAGCGGTGGTACCGTTTTTTTATGAAAACGCGTCGACCTCGCGTCCGTATGCCTGTTTTGGAGTAATGCTGCTTGCCATTCCAGCAGCAATCGCTATTTTTATAGTGTCACCGATAATGAATGGTATCAAGCCCATCATCAGTAACCCCCACAAGTCAACAGATGCTCCGGTCAAGGTAAGCCAACCATAGAGTTGTGCCAATCCAAGTCCAAAGACAATTCCAAAATTGGCAAGTAACATCAATGCGAACATCGTCCAATACTTTCGTGATCTAACATAGTTGTCAACACAGAATCCAAGGAAAAAAGCCGCAAGGACAAAACCTATGAGATAGCCACCAGTCGGGCCAGCAAGATATCCAAGCCCTCCGTTCATCCCAGCAAACCAGGGTACTCCAGCGATTCCTACACCGAGGTAAATACTTTGGCTAATGCCACCCCACCATTTTCCAAGTAAAACCGCGCTGATAAGGACTGCGAAGGTTTGCCCGGTCAGTGGAACAGGTGATCCTGGTAGGTAAAAACGCACTTGCGCAAATAATGCTGTTAAACAAGCAAAACTAATTGCGAGAATAACTTTATTATAGATTTCAAGCTGATATCTCCATTTAAAAAATGCAAATCGAGCATTCTTGTATTTATTCACATACAACGTTATTTCCATTTGAATCAACCTCGTTAAACGAGAAATTCATGAGGGGGTAACAGATACTGATAAAAGAAGTTTTTGCCTATCTCGGCTTTGGGACAGAATTCATTCAGATCGTACTCGCACAGTAAAGACGTTATGAAGAAACGCTGTGGAAAATAATGCGGTTTCACGTCGATCATCCCGTTTCTGTCTCACCACACTGCCAAATCGTCTTTTATCTGCTGAAAACCCTGATTCACTCAGGTTTCTCAGGGAATATCCTTTGAAAAACAGATAAGGATCCTCCTGCATTCGTCTGAGAATCGGTGCCCAATCAGCACCGATGTTTGCAAGGTTTTTCTTCGGGATAAGGTACAACATGGTTTCTTTATCGAACATTCTGATGACTTTCCGTGAGCTGTAATACTTATCCAGAGACATGGAATCCACCGGGATGTTAAATTCGGTGAGCATGTGCATTGCTTTCTCAAATGCATCCATCTCTGAGCAGGTGGAGTATCCGGTGGCGACATAGAACCCAGTGTCAATGTCAATGACCCGAAAGACGTATACATATCCTTTTTTCGAGTCATCCGTTCGATAGTGTTTGGTGACCGACAGTGAATACCCAGTTCCGTCTCCGGAGAGATCACCGGAGACGCCTTCATCCTGCAGGAGCAGGAGGAACAGGTTATGCAACACGAGATTTACCTCATCATCTGAGTAGAGTCGTTCAATGTACTTATAGCTCGCTTGAAACCCGAACAGTGGTCTGCAGAGAACCAGGAGGTTCTCTACATCCCGGTTGCTCTTGCACATCAACCGGGTGAAGAGAAACAATGTCGTTCGTTTGACCACGTTTAATCGCTTGGGATGTCCTACCTTGGGTCGGTTGAAGAGGATCAGGTCTGCTGCTTGTTCAATGTAGTCTGGTAGATTGCGAAGTCGTTGTTTCACCTGTTC
>Ga0307446_1000532_pt1 | contig 13090 bp, 14 predicted proteins | sample SalMarSW160320MG_FD_202141 | JGI IMG/M metagenome (GOLD analysis project Ga0307446, IMG submission 202141) | Salt marsh sediment microbial communities from the Plum Island Ecosystem LTER, Massachusetts, United States - SW1603-20 | ecosystem: Environmental > Aquatic > Marine > Intertidal zone >... | reverse complement strand
CAGAATTAGGTGTAAATGTTAATCTTTCTCCTGAACAATCTGCAAAAGCATTAAAGGATGTGGGCATTACTTTTATGTTCGCGCCACATTATCATCCCGCAATGAAATTTGTAGCGCCAGTTAGAAAGGAACTTGCAATGAAAACAATTTTTAATCTCCTCGGTCCGCTTACAAATCCTGCCGGTACAAAAAGACAATTGATCGGAACTTACAACGACTCTGCATCAGAACTGATGTCTGAAGCACTTAAACATCTGGAAATGGAAAAAGTATGTTTAGTCTGTACTGAAAACAAGCATGATGAAATCACACTTAACGGTAATACTAAAGTAAAAGAATTCTCAAACAGGAAAGAAATTAAGGCTTATACAATAAATAACGAATCGTTCGGTTATCCCGTTGTTAATCACAATGAAATTAAAGGTGATAGTTCAAAACAAAATGCCGATATCATCACGAAGCTTTTCACTGAAAATAAAAAGAACGCTGCATTTTTCGTTGTTGCGGCAAACGCTGCTATGGGACTTTATTCTGCCGGTGTTGCTGAAGATCTGCAGGAATGCAAAAACATTGCAGAAGGTTCCATCCTTTCCGGAAAAGCTTCTCAAAAACTCGAACAGCTAAAAAATTTTAATACTTAAAAATGAGATTCCTCGATGAAATAATTGATGTAAAAAAAGAAGAAGTAAAAAAGCTTCGATCCGAATTTAGCCTTTCCCGGTTTAAAGACTCAGAGTTTTTTGAAAAAAACTGCCTGGATTTTAATGAAACACTTTCCAAAGATGGAGTTATTTCTATTATAGCCGAGATAAAAAAAGCCAGTCCTTCCAAAGGAATAATAAAAGAAGATTTTAACCATCTTAAAATTGCCGAAGAATATGCAAACGCCGGAGCTGATGCAATCTCTGTTCTAACCGATCAAAAGTTTTTTATGGGACACATAAATTTTTTAAATGAAATTGCACAAATAAAATCTGTTCCTCTTCTTCGTAAAGATTTTATAATAGATGAATACCAGGTCTTCGAAGCAAAATCAAATGGTGCGGATGTTATTTTGTTGATAGCAGAAGCTTTATCCCCACAGCAAATTCGGGAACTGACACATTGCGCAAAAGAAAATGGAATGGAAACTTTACTTGAGTTCCATTCAGAAAACCAGCTGGATAAAATTGACACTTCTATAAATAAAATAGTTGGAATAAATAACAGAGATCTAAAAACTTTTAAAGTAGATATCAAAACAACAGAGTGTCTGAGTAAAAAAATCCCGGGAGAGATAACTCTCGTTTCAGAAAGCGGAATAAGCACACTTGATAATATAAACTTTTTAAAAAAAACAAGAACAAATGCAATACTTGTAGGTGAACACCTGATGCGTTCAAGCAGCATAACAGATTCATTAAAACAGTTAAAAGAATGGTGCATCCATGAGAATTAAGATTTGCGGAATTAAACGACTTGAGGATGCACTTGTTTGTGAAAAACAAGGCGCGGATGCAATTGGTTTCATTTTTTATGATAAAAGCAAAAGATACATCAAACCTGAAGATGCGGGAAAAATTTCAGAACGACTCTCACCTTTCCTGAGTAAGGTTGGAGTCTTTGTGAATGAATCATTAGAAAATATTAACTGGATTTCAAAAACGGCAGGATTAAATGCCGTTCAACTTCAGGGTAATGAGCCGGTTGAATTTTTAAGTCACATCAATCTGCCGGTCATTAAGGGCTTCAGAGTAAATGATGATTTTGATTTCAGGATTCTGAATTCATTCGGCAAGTGCGGTATATTACTTGATAGTTATAGTCAGCAAGGTTACGGCGGAACCGGTAATTCATTTAACTGGGAAAAAATCCCGAAAGAATTCAGAAATAAAATTATTCTTGCCGGCGGTGTGTCTTCAAATAACATTGAATTTATTATGGCTGAAATTAATCCGGCGGGAGTTGATGTTTCTTCTTCGCTTGAAACTTCACCCGGAATAAAAAATCATGAAGAAATTATAAAATTCATTAATAAAATAAACGAGTATAGGATAAAAAATGCTGATACTGCTTGAGCTCGATACACCAAGAGAGGATATCGAGAAAATAAAAGAAAAGATTATCGCTAAGGGCTGTAATGCCCACGAAATACCTGGCTCCAGTAAGCTTGCAATAGGAATCACCGGTACAACCAGCAACCTGAAGGAGGATGATTTCAGAATAATGAAGTCCGTCCAGGAAGTTGTTAGGGTCTCACATAAATATAAGCTTGTTAGCCGGGAGATGAAGAAAGAGGATACTATTATCGATATAAACGGAATTAAGGTTGGAGGGAAAGAACTTACTATAATCGCCGGACCCTGTTCTGTAGAAAATCACGATCAGATTTTTAAAATAGCAGAAATACTCAAAAAATTGGGAATAAAATTTTTCAGAGCCGGTGCATTTAAACCACGTTCCAGTCCTTATTCTTTCCAGGGATTAAAAGAAGAAGGTCTCGACTTACTTGCCAAAGTAAAAAAAGAATTCGGACTAAATATCGTTACAGAACTTCTTAATCCTTATAATACAAAAGAAGTAGCTGAAGTTGCAGACATTATTCAGATAGGCGCAAGGAATATGCAAAATTTTGCACTCCTTGAAGAAGTCGGTAAAACCGGGAGACCCGTTCTTCTTAAACGAGGTCTCTCAGCCACCGTGGAAGATCTTCTATTGAGTGCAGAATACATTGCTGCACAGAATAATTTTAACATCATTCTTTGTGAACGTGGGATAAGAACATTTGAAACTTCAACAAGAAATACACTCGATCTGAATTCAGTCCCTGTAGTTAAAAAATATTCTCATCTTCCAATTCTGGTTGATCCATCTCACGGTATCGGAATTGGTGAAAAAGTACCGGCAATGGCAATGGCGGGAATTGCAGCTGGAGCAGACGGATTGATGATCGAAGTTCATCATAAACCGGAAGAAGCCTTGTCCGATGGATTTCAGTCATTACCCCCTGAATCATTCGAAAAATTATTAAACAAATTAAAACAACTAGCACCTGTTGTTGATAAATCGTTAGGATAAAATGAATTCAGAAAAACAATACAATTATCCGGATGTAAAAGGGAAATTCGGAATTTACGGTGGAAAGTACGTACCTGAAACATTGATGAATGCGATTGCAGAGCTTGAAGCGATGTACTTAAAAACAAAAGATGATCCCGAATTTCTCAGCGAACTGGAAGATCTTTTAACTGATTACAACGGAAGACCAACCCCGCTAACATTCGCCGGAAGGTTAACAGAACATTACGGCAAAGCCAAAATCTATTTAAAGAGAGAGGATCTTTGCCATACAGGCGCACATAAAATCAACAATACACTTGGGCAAATTTTATTAGCAAAGAAACTAGGCAAAACGAGAATTATTGCCGAGACAGGTGCGGGACAACACGGAGTTGCAACGGCAACTGTCTGTGCAAAGTTCGGAATTAAATGTGTTGTGTATATGGGCGAAGTAGATGTTGAACGCCAGAAGCTGAATGTTTACCGGATGCAAATGCTCGGTGCTGAAGTCATTCCTGTTTCTTCAGGAAGCAAAACTTTGAAAGATGCAACTAATGAAGCTATACGGGATTGGGTGACAAATGTTGCAGATACTCATTACATCATAGGATCAGTTGTTGGCCCACATCCATACCCTATGATAGTCAGGGATTTTCAATCAGTTATTGGTCGTGAAACAAAGGAACAAATATTAAAGAAAGAAAATCGTTTGCCTGATTATATTATTGCCTGCGTTGGCGGTGGATCTAACTCGATGGGAATTTTTTATTCGTTTTTAGATGATGAAAACGTAAGACTTCTTGGAGTTGAAGCTGCCGGATATGGACTTGATACCGGTAAACACAGCGCGACCTTGCTTAAAGGTCGGGTTGGCATTTTCCAGGGAATGAAAAACTATTTGTTGCAAGATGAATCTGGTCAGGTTGCGGAAGTTCATTCTATCTCCGCAGGACTTGATTACCCGGGTGTCGGACCGGAACATTGTCTGCTAAAAGATATCAGCCGGGCAGAGTACTTTTCAATTACAGATGACGAGGCGTTGGAAGCAACTTTAACTTTAAGCAAGCTCGAAGGAATACTTCCGGCACTTGAATCTGCTCATGCAATTGCCTTCCTTGAAAAGCTTATGCCTGAAACAAAAGAAAACGAGATTGTCATCGTTAATGTTTCCGGAAGAGGCGATAAAGATCTAAACACAATTATCAGTAAACTCAATCTTTAGAAATTAAAAAATAAAAATGTCGTACATATCCGAATATATCACTAAATTAAATTCACAAAATCGTAAAGTGCTTTCAGTTTATCTAACCGCTGGATTTCCCGAACCGGATAATTTTGTTGACCTCGCCTTAAATGTGCTTGAAGTTGGAGCAGATATGCTTGAACTTGGAATCCCCTTCAGCGACCCGCTGGCTGACGGACCGGTAATTCAACATTCCTCATTTGAAGCTGTTAAAAAAGGAATTACAATTCAGAAAACAATTGAATATGCATCTCAAATCAGAAAACATACGGATAAGCCGCTCATCTTTATGGGCTATACTAATCCCATTTTAAGCATGGGAGTTAAAGGTTTTACAGATGCTGCAAAAGAAAGTGGAGTGAACGGAATAATTCTTCCCGATGTTCCATTTGAAGAGTACGATGATTTTGTTACCGAAGATTTTAATGGTCTGGATGTTATCTTACTTACAACCCCAACCTCCGGTGTTGAAAGAATAGCCAAAATTGATCAGAAGTCTAATGGATTTGTTTATTGTGTAAGTGTAGTAGGTACAACTGGAATGAGAAAAAGTTTTAATGAGTTTTCCTTAGACCGGATTAAGCTGACTTATGAAAATGTTAAGAAGAATAAAATGCTTATTGGCTTTGGAATTTCAAAAAAGGAAGATGTGAAAAGATTTTCGGAAACTTGCGATGGTGTGATTGTCGGCAGCGCTGTTGTTAATGCATTAAACGAAGATCATAAAAATAAAAGCGGGTATACAAATACTCTAAACCTGGTTAAAGAATTAAGCGATAGTTGTAATTGTTAGGTAAGAATTAGGAATCCCCTGATCAGTTTTTCTTCTTCTCACTTGCGTGATATTTTTCCATTCCACCTAAAACATTTTCAGCGTTAAATCCATTTTTGAGAAGCAGCTTTGTTGCAATACTTGATCTTTGCCCGCTTTTGCATATTACTGCAATTTCATCATTTTTGTATTTATCCAGTTCGTGTATTCTTGAGGCTAACACCTGCACGGGGATATTAATCAAACCTTCTATATGTCCGAGAGAATCCGAAAGTTCTTTCTCATTTCTCACATCCAGAATTACAAGATTAGAGTCTGAATTCATTTGTTCGCGAAGTTGATCAACCGTTATCGAATTTTCATCATACTTCTGTGAATAACCAACAAATAAAAAAGAAGAAAGAAAGACACTTAAAAATAAATATTTAATGATGTTCATCAGGTCTCCATAAGATATTAATTCAAACCGCAAGCCCCGTTTGCACAACTTCCATAACTGCTGCTATCAATACAGCAATTTCCACTTGCACAGCTATTATATGACTGATCCGAAGTGCTATTTGCTGTACTGAATGCGGAAAATAATTTTTTATTGTTCGACGATTTACACTCCGGACACAAAATTTCATTTTCATCATTGCTCTTGACAAGCATTTCAAAAGTAGTGTTACAATCTTTACAACGATATTCGAATAGGGGCATTGTTCACCTCAATAAATTGATAATAGAAATATTTAAATTCAAGTGATAATGTTTGGACTTAAGATTATCTTTGTCTTAACGGAGTTGGAAATCAGGCAATGTTCTTCCGCCTTAACGATTATTCGCCCTGCTCGTTCCTTATCTCTTTCATTATTTACTTTTATCTCGGAGCTCAACTCTACTTCACTTATCATAAATCTGCCGTCAACCTTCTCCAGCTTTCCCTTGCTTTCGCAGGAAAAAGAAATAAACTCAAGCTTTGAATTTTCAGCAATTGCAAGAAAAGTAGTCATCAAACATGCATTTATGGAAGCTACGTATAAATGCTCTGGTGACCAGGTATTTGGAACTCCTTTGGGAAATTCCGGTGGTGTTGCAACTTTGAAAGAATCTAAAGTCTCGGAAGATAATGTTCCGATTCTTCCCTCATCCCATTTTAAATAAGTTTTATAATAGTGCACATCATTCATAATTATTCGATCCGGTTTTTATTAATTATTAAATCAGGAGGAAAATAAATCAATCGCCATCTTCAAGGTCAAGAAATTTCATTAATCGGTCATGAGCATCGTCAGATAATTCAACGTTATACTTCCGGTAATAATCGATAGTTAATTCAACCGTTTCAATGTAATTCTGACAACCAGAACATTCGTCGATATGTTTTTTAATGGCTACACATCTTTCAGAGTTGAGATCTTCCCGCAAACTCTCACAGATATGCTGCATTACTTCTTTACAGGTAACTTTCTCTTCTTTCATTTCTGAAATGCCCTGTTTAATTCATTCCTTAAAAATGCTCTTGCCCGATGTAGTCTCGATTTTACCGCTGCAATCGAAAGTTCTGTCGCCTGAGCTGTTTCTTCAGTCGATAACCCTTCCACATCACGAAGCAGAAATATCATTCGGTATTCAGGTGAAAGTTTTTCTATTGCTTCGTCAAGTATTACTTTCAATTCCTCATTCTCCGTACTTTTGTACGGTAAAGTATTCCAGTCAGCAGTATATTTTTCTTCATACAGACCATCTTCATCGTCGAGTGAAACAAAGGAACGGTTTTTGAGTTTTCTTGCCAGCATCAGGCAGTGATTAGAAACAATCCTGTAAAGCCAGGTCGAGAGCTTGGAATTTCCATCAAACTGATGAAGCGATTTAACCATGCTGTAAAAAGTCTCCTGCATTATATGCTCAGCTTTGTTTTTATTGCGGCAGATTTTGAAAGCAAAGTTGTAGATCGTCTGCTCGTAATTTTTTACCAGCTTTGCAAGAGCCTTTTTATCACCTGCCTGTGCAAGTGCTATTAATTCCGTTTCTTCCATTTGTGAGATGCACTAATTTTAAATTGGATTCTAAAGTGAAACTAATTATATATTTAAATTTAACATTATTTGTTTGCATATTGTAGTTTAGAATATTTCCGGTTGACCATTATTACCTGTAATTGTTATTTTTAATTGCAATAGTTTAAAAACGTTGATTTAATTCCCAAGAAATCATAAGTATGATTTTAGATAAGAAAATAACTGCCGCCAGAAGCGCGAAAGAGATAAAGCTTAATAAGTTATTTGCCGGCGTGGATGCATCAATCGTTGATTCTTTATTCAGTGCAGATAATTTTATGGAATTAAACGAAGGTGAGATAATTTATCGAACCGGCGATGAATCTAATTATATTTACCTGCTCCTTCGTGGCGATGTAAAGATCAAATTTCTCCCGCATAATTATATAAGCAATAAAATCTTTAACGATTTCTTCGGTGAGAAAGAAATATTCGATAAGACAAGAAGAAATTCTTCGGCTGTAGCTGACAGCAAGTGCCTTCTATACCTGATTGAAAGTGCAAACCTTGAAAAATTACTAAATAGAACACCTGTCATTAAAAATAATATCGATCTTTATGGAGAGCTGGATCTTCCTGAAATTGAACTGGTTACAAATGACCGGTTGAATATAGCTAACAAGGATAAGCCGATTTCTTTTAAGCCGGCTCTACCTAAGAAACCGAAAAAAGAGAAAGAGGATAATGATAACGGCAGTGATGAAATATCAAATGTTATTTCAAGCATAATACGTGAAAAAAATCCTATGACTGATTCATATACCTATAAAGATTCAGAAAACGAGGCGGAGGAGGTTCCTATGGACGATGATTTTAATATTGAACTGGATGATGGCACAACTCTATTTGAAGAGGAACAGCAAGTAACTGATGATGAAGAAGTAATAGAAGAAGAGAAGGATGGAGCTTATGAAGAAAATGTTCATGAACCATTGAACATAAAGAAACTATTCGATGCACTTAACAATTTTCATAATTATCTGGGATTACCTGAAACTTTACAGTCAATCATAGACGAAACTAAAACTCTTGCTTCTTCAATCTCAGGAGAAATCTATTTGGTGGATGAAGATTTAAGTGAAATGTCCAAATTTATCATAGAAAACACGACCGCAAAGGTTGTACGTTATAGAACATCTGAAGGATTAACGGGAACATGCGCGCTTCAGAAAAAAACGATTAACTTCAAAAATCCTGCAGAAGACAGCCGGTTTGTAGATGAAATCGATCAACCGGGTGACAGGAATTTAAAGAAGATAATATTTGTTCCATTATTAAATGATGAGCAGAAAGTTATTGCAGTATTGCAACTAGCCCGCGAAAACGAACCATATTCCGATGTTGAAATCAGACACCTGGAAGCATTAAACACACAAGCTGCAATAGCAATAGAACGAAGTAAAAAATATGAGCAATCACTCGAAGAGGAAAAACAAAAATCCGGGAAAAATGTGGAAATGTTCCTGATGGATAATGTTCTTATTCCTTTAGATCTCATTAACCGATACTCTTACATTCTCAGCAAGGATGAATCTTCTCAAACCGCTAAGTCGGTTATATCTATGCTACAGCAGCAGGCAAATTTATTATGGGATATTGTTCAATCAACATTAGAATACAACAAGCGGGAAATTGAACTTGAACCCGAAGAACTGAATATAAATTTCTACATAAATAATATAAGCGAACTGCTTGCGGAATATTGTGATTCGAGAAATATTAACTTTTTCAAGAAAACCGGTGAAGATGCAAATGTAAGGATTGACAGCGGAAAGTTATTTATGGCAATTTACCAGATAGTAAGAAATGCGTGTGATTTTTCAATTGCGGATTCCAACGTGTATATCAGCACTGAACTTGATACCGACACTGTTCATATTAATATAAGAGATGAAGGTTCCGGAATTGAAGATAAGATAAAAGATAAAATATTTTCTCCCGGATTTTCCAGGGACAAAGGACGGAACCGCCTTGGAATGGCGATCGCAAAAAAAATAACCGAAGCCCACAACGCGCAAATAAGTTTTGCCAGCAAAAAGAATAAAGGAACTACATTTCGAATTAGTATTCCTGTTTATACATCTTCCGAATAATTTTTACAGGCTTCACTGCATTCAAGGGTGATGAAACAATGTTTAACCTGATTACAATTCTGGGACCTACTGCCACAGGCAAAACAAAATTAGCCGCACGCCTTGCTAACGAATTAAATGGTGAAATTATTTCTTCCGATTCAAGACAGGTCTATAAATATATGAACATTGGAACGGGAAAAGATTTAAAAGATTATATTGTCGAGGGGCAGACTATTTCATATCATCTGATTGATATTGCCGAACCTACCGAAGAATACAATTTATACCGCTTTACAATCGATTTCTACAATGCCTACAATAAAATAAAAGAAAAGAAAAAAACACCTTTTTTAGTAGGCGGTACCGGGCTATATGTCAGTTCAATAATTCAAAATTATAAACTAAAACAGGCTGATTTTAATTCATTAAGAAGAAAAGAGCTGGAAGAGCTTTCTGAACCGCAGCTTCGTGAATTGCTCTTATACCTTAAACCAAATCCGCATAACATTACTGATCAAACAGAAAAAGAAAGAATAATAAAAGCAATACTTATTGAAGAATCAAATAAAGATGCTTTAAACAAAAACATACAACCACCTAACTCATTGAATATCGGGATAAAATTACAACGCGACGAAATAAGAAAAAGAATTACCAAAAGACTTGAAGAACGATTGAACGAGGGAATGATGGAAGAAGTTAAAGATTTATTGAAACGAGGAGTTACTTTTGAAAAGCTGGCTTATTTCGGATTGGAGTATAAATATTTAGGATTGCACCTCGAAGGAAAATTAAATTACGATGAAATGTTTCAGAAACTTAACACAGCAATTCATAGATTTGCCAAGCGACAAATGACCTGGTTTAGAAAAATGGAACGCGAGGGAGTGAAAATAAACTGGATTGATGGTAATGATTTTAACCTAGTTTTAAGTTTCATTAAGGAAAATTATTAGAAATGCAAAATCTTCCGGCAAATGTAAAAACATATTTGACCAGGCATTCGGATGATAAATACAAAGTGGAATGGAATGACAGAAACGGTATAAACAACGTAATAGTTATTCCGGTAATAGCAGAGTATGAAAATATTAAGATTGTTCTTTCATCTTTATTAGAGAACGAGCCGGCTTATTTTCCTTCTTCTTTATTGTTGTTCGTTATAAATAATTCATCTTCTTCAGATGATTCGGTTAAAAAAGATAATACCAAGAGCTTAGAATATTTGCGATCATTAATCAACCCGGAAAGCAAAAATAAAATTTCAGGAGATAGGCTTCAAATCGGTTTAATCGATGCTTCTTCCGAAGGTAAAGAATTAAGCGATAAAAATTGCGGCGTTGGTCTTGCCAGAAAAGTGGGAATGGACCTTGCATTAACATTATTCGATTATACAAAAGAGGATAAAAAATTAATCATTTGTCTCGATGCCGATTGTACAGTTCAGCAAAATTATCTGACTGCTATTGTTGAGCATTTCCGCAATAATCACTCTTCAGTTGGAATTGTAAACTTTGAACATTTCTATGAAGGTAATTCGGGGAATGATGCAGCTATTGTTTGCTATGAAATTTTTCTTCGTTACTATACTGCAGGCTTGAGATATGCAAATTCCCCTTATGCATTCCAAACAATTGGTTCAACTATGGTTTGTAATCATAGTGCTTATATTAAAATCGGCGGAATGAACAAAAACAAAGCTGCCGAGGATTTTTATTTTCTTGAAAAGCTCTCAAAAAATTTCAACATCGATGAAATATCTTCAACTACAGTTTATCCATCTAATAGAAGCTCATGGAGAGTGCCGTTTGGAACAGGAAAAAGTGTATCTGAATTTTTAGCAAATCCGGATGATGAACATTATTTATACGATCCTGAAATATTTGAAATTTTAAAAAGCTGGCTTGATATCTATAATTCGGAGGAAATTCTTGCTACGCAAAAATTACTCGAAAGATCTAAAAAAATTCATATTCAATTATTTAATTTTCTTGAACAACAGAATTTCAAAAAACAATGGGAAAAAATTATTGAAAACACAAAATCGGAGAAACAACTGCAATACCAGCAGAAAATCTGGTTCGATGGATTTAAAACGTTAAAGCTTATTCATCATTTGCGTGATACAACTTATCCTCAAATCAATATGTTTGATGCATTAGATCGTTTCTTTATTAAAACAGATGTTGGTGAACAAATTGAAAGAAAAGGTAAAAAGATTCCGGAACTGAGTATACAAAAGGAATATTTGCAGGTATTGAAGGATTTAGTTAAACAGAAAGACTGAAGAATTAATTTTTTGTAAAATGATAATTAAAAAAGATCAGGACGAAATACAGAATTATTTAACAGATGCCTCGAACACTACAGGTTTTTGTGATGCCGTTTATATTCCTGAAAATGTTGAAGAGCTAAAAAAAATTGTAGGGGAGCTTAATAATTCTAAAACTGAAATTACAATCTCTGGTAACAGAACAGGATTAACCGGTGCAAGTATGCCGCGGGGTGGAGTTGTTATTTCAACAGAGAAGTTCAACAGGATTATCGAAATTAATGTTGAAGAAAAATTTGCAATTGTAGAACCAGGTGTGCTTCTATCGGAGTTACAGGACACTGTAAGATCAAAAGGATTGTTGTATCCCCCAGATCCTACTGAAAAAAATTGTTTTATAGGGGGAAATATTGCAACAAACGCTTCAGGTGCACGAACATTTAAATATGGTTCAACAAGAAATTACGTTAAGGAATTAACTGTTGTATTGGCTGACGGTGATCCGATTCATCTGGTTAGGGGGAAAAATATTGCTAAAGATTTTTCACTTACTCTAACAACAAATTCAGGAAAAAATATTAACCTCAATATTCCACAAATAAAAATGCCTGAAACCAAGAATGCATCCGGTTACTTTTGCAAAAAAGATATGGATGCAATCGATCTGTTTATAGGCTCCGAAGGAACATTGGGTATCATTACAAAAATAAAATTGAAATTAATTCCACAGCCGGCTGATGAGCTTTCTTGCGTGTTGTTTTTTGAAAGTGAAGAAAGCGGTATAAACTTTCTTATAAAAGCAAGGGAAGACTCCTATAAAAACCGTAAAGAAAAGAACACTGACGGAATCGATGCTACAGCGCTCGAGTTTTTTGATGCAAACTCATTAAGGTTTCTACAAAAAAAATTTCCAAATATCCCGGCCAATGCAAGATCTGCTATCTGGTTTGAACAGGAATGCAATAACAACGAAGATCAAATGCTGCAATTATGGATTAACCTTTTTGCTGAGTTTGGAGGAAATGAAGAAGAAGCCTGGTTTGCTTCAACTGAAAAAGATAAAGAGAAATTAGTAGAATTCAGACATGCAATTTCTGTGAATACGAACGAATATATAACAAGACACAACGTTCGCAAGCTTGGAACCGATGTTGCAGTACCGGATGATAAGTTGATTGAATTTTATAACTCAGCTAAAAAGCTTGTCGAAGAAAGCAAAATACATTATCTAAACTACGGTCATTTCGGTAATTCACACATGCATTTGAATATGCTGCCTAAAAATGAAGAAGAGTTTGTAGGAGGCAAGAAACTTTATCAAAGTATATGTGAGCTTGCAATTAAAATGGGCGGAACATTTTCTGCAGAACACGGCGTTGGTAAAAACAAAACAGAATATCTTGTTAAAATGTACGGTGAAGAAAATGTGAATAAAATGAGAATGATAAAAAAAACACTCGATTCTAATTACATTCTTGGTGTTGGGAATATTTTTGAGAAAGAGAATTAAACAAAGAGAGACTCATCCGGCAATTGCAGGATGAGTTTCAATTAAAAGAATAACTTTTATTTCATTAGTATCATCTTCTTCACAGAAACAAAGTCATTAACTTTCAGCTTGTAAATGTAAATACCTGTTGCTAGATC
>Ga0307446_1000528_pt1 | contig 13120 bp, 10 predicted proteins | sample SalMarSW160320MG_FD_202141 | JGI IMG/M metagenome (GOLD analysis project Ga0307446, IMG submission 202141) | Salt marsh sediment microbial communities from the Plum Island Ecosystem LTER, Massachusetts, United States - SW1603-20 | ecosystem: Environmental > Aquatic > Marine > Intertidal zone >... | reverse complement strand
GTCGTCGGGTCATGGACAAAGCAGTAGACGAGGAGCGTCTTGTGCTCGAGGAACGGGTCCTCGATCGCCGTCTCCGGATCGGGGATGAGGATCATGTCCGATTCCTGGATTTCCTGGAATCCACGAATCGAAGATCCGTCAAACCCGAAACCCTCTTCGAAGCTTCCTTCGGTGAGTGCTCGGGCGGGGATCGTGAAGTGCTGAACCTGCCCGGGGAGATCGCAGAATCGAAGGTCGACGAACTCGAACCCAGCCTCCTCGATGTGTCGGACAAGAGCTTCAGGCGTCAAGGCGTTCCTCCTTTGGGATCAACGGCGTTTTTAGTCGAACACCGTTACTGACCCGTTGCCGAAGTGTGAACACAGTGTTTCGTCCTCCACGATCCGCTACCTTCAGTGCCGAAAGGAGCCCGAATGGACAGACAAGCCGAGTACGTTCTGCGCACCGTGGAGGAACGGGGAATCCGGTTCATCCGCCTCTGGTTCACCGACGTGCAGGGGTTCCTCAAGGCGGTTGCGATCAACCCCGCCGAGCTGGAAGTCGCGTTTTCGGAGGGCATGACGTTCGATGGGTCGGCCATCGATGGGTATGCCCGCGTGCAGGAGGCCGACATGATCGCACGGCCGGACCCCGCAACGTTTCAGATCATCCCGTGGCGGCCGGAGCAGCAGGTTGCCCGCATGTTCTGCGACATCCTGACTCCCGACGGAGAGCCGTTCGAAGGCGATCCCCGCTGGGTCCTCAAACGGAACCTTCGGCGCGCCGCGGACCTCGGCTACACGTTCTACGTCGGTCCTGAACTCGAATGGTTCTATTTCAAGGATTCGGGCCCCGAACCACGCGCTCTTGATCGAGGCGGTTACTTCGATCTCACGCCGCTCGACATCGCCCAGGAGTACCGCAGGAGCACGATCAACGTGCTCGAACAGCTCGGCATTCCGGTCGAGTCGTCACACCACGAAGTCGCACCGAGCCAGCACGAGATCGACCTGCGCTACACAGACGCGCTCACGATGGCGGACAACGTCATGACGTACCGGATCGCCGTCAAGGAAGTGGCGCTCGAGCATGGCATCTACGCGACGTTCATGCCAAAGCCACTCGAAGGACACGACGGGAACGGCATGCACGTACACCTGTCGCTCTTCGAAGGAGACCGCAACGCGTTCTACGAGCCAGGGACCGACCTCGGCCTCTCGAACGTTGCGCAGAGCTTCATCGCCGGCCTCATCCGGCACGCCCCCGAGATCACCGGCGTCACCAACCAGTGGGTCAACTCCTACAAGAGGCTCGTGACGGGTTTCGATGCGCCCATCTACCTGATGTGGGCGCGCAACAACCAATCGGCGTTGGTGCGCGTCCCCACGATCAAGACAGGCAAGCCGGCCTCTACCCGTGTCGAGTACCGCGCTGCAGACGCCGCCTGCAACCCCTACATGGCCTTCTCGGTGTTGCTCGCAGCGGGACTCGCAGGGGTCGAGAATGGGTACGAACTCCTGCCGGAGATGCCTCGCAATGTGTTCGACCTGACGTCGGCCGAGCGGGCGGCTGCAGGCATCGGACGGTTGCCATCCAACCTCTCGGAGGCAATCGACCTCATGGAGGACTCCGAACTCGTCGCTGAGGCGCTCGGCGAGCACATGTTCTCCTGGTTCCTGAAGAACAAGAGGAACGAGTGGGACCGCTACCAGCGCCACGTGTCCCGTTTCGAGCTCGAGGAGTACCTACCGATTCTCTGATGCAGGTCTTCGTCATTCCCGCAGAACCGTCTGGGGACCTCACCGAGGCCCTCCTTGTGGCAGGCATGTCCTGGTCCGATCAGCTGGATGGTGCAGACGCTCTCATCGTCGAGCTCGGCGAGGATCCGGATCACGCCTTGTCCGCTGCGAGACGCGCCTACGAGCAGTCGGGTATCCCCAGTGTTGCTCTCGCGGATCGTTCTCAGAGCGCCTACCTGGACACGGCCGGATTCCTCTCGGATTTCCTGTTCGTCCCTCCCGATCCTGTCGAGCTGCGTGTCCGCCTCGTTCGTCTCGCCGGCGACCACGAGGAGGAACACATCCACTTCAAGGATCTGGAGATGAACACCGCCACCTACCAGGCCAGGCTCGCCGGAGTTCCTCTCGATCTCGCCTACATGGAGTACGAGCTGCTCAGGTTCTTCGTGCAGCACCCCCGCCGGGTGTGGAGCCGCGAGCAGCTCCTCGCAAGAGTCTGGGGATACGACTACTTCGGCGGCGCACGAACCGTCGACGTACACGTTCGACGCCTCCGGGCGAAACTCGGAGAGGAACGTGCCAGATGGATCTCGACCGTACGATCGGTCGGCTACCGCTTCGGTTAGGGCGGCACAACCCGTACCGAGCGGATAGGGTGATCGACACGGAGGTGGACATGGAAGTCAGCGAGGCACGGAAGGCGCTTCTGAACGCGCCCGTGTTCCAGGGACTCGACGAAGCACATCTGAACACGCTGGCGAGGGCGGCCCACGAACGCTCTTTCTCAACGGGGTCGAAGATCGTCGAGGAGGGAGAGACTCGGGGTCTCGGCTTCTGGGTCATCCTCGACGGCACCGTCGACGTCAGAAAAGGTGGCGCGACGGTCAACACACTCGGCCCCGGCGAGCACTTCGGTGAGATGGCATTGCTGTCCACCCTCGACACGCCTCGCTCGGCCGATGTCGTTGCCACAGCAGACGTCCGTGTGCTGCAGCTCACGCGCTGGGATCTACGGGCGCTCATCAAGGACGAGCCCGACATCGCCCTTGCGATGATGAATGCGATGATGGAGCGACTCCGCAACACCAGAGGGGATTGAGAGGGCTTCGATCTTAGGTCGAAGCCCTGTACCTGGTATCTAGTACCTGGTACGCGACCTGACTTGCTCCCCTTACCGCGGGGCGAGCTGTACGTTTCCTCCCCTCGCGAGGCCGAAGGCCGAGTGTTGGGGGAGGTGGCGTCGAGCTGATGCTCGACGCCGGAGGGGGCGGCTCCCACCACCATGGACGTAGCCGACCCTCCCCCCAGCGGCTCCGCCGCTGGGCCACTTCTGCGTCGATGCCCCGGCGGCCCTGACCACTGGGGACTGGAGACTGTCAGCTGTTGGCTGTCTTGTTGAGCAGCCCTCAACTCACCCGCAGTCCGGTGGATCGGTGCAGCCGATGGCGACAACCGTGCCGCTCAGATCTCCCACGATCACGGCACCGTTCATGATCGCCGGCCGGCTGACGACCCTCCCATCGAGCTTGTATTTCCACAGCAACTCGTGTGTGTTGACGTCGATCGCATACAGGAACGGCTCGTCGGTTGTGAAGTACAGGATGCCATCGGCAACGACGGGCCATCCTGTCCTACCGGCGAGCGGAGAGAGCGAATCCGTGCCTGGGTATTGCCACAGGGGCTGTCGAGTCTTGGCGTCAAACGCCACGACGAAGTTGTCATCCGCTACGTACAGCACGCCATCTGCGTAGGCGGGTGACGAGGTCACCGTCACGCCAAGCAGGATTCCGGCTTGAGGAGTGCACGTTCCCACCTGCACGGCGAAGAGGTTCTGGGCATCGTGGGCGGGAATGAAGATCGTGTCGCCCACGATCACGGGAGGACTGGTGATCGTGTCGCCGGTGTCGAAGCACTTGGACGCCTCGCCCGTCGCAGCATCGACCGCCCACAGCACACCATCCTCTGTCCCAACGTAGAGCGTTCCATCCACCGCCGCGGGGGTGGCCCTCACGGGACTGCCGAGGTTGGCCGGCGCCGCCCACGCCTCGCCGAACGGGTCCGCAGTAGAGAACGCATGCAACTCCCCGTCGGTGGTTCCCACGTACACCGAGTCGCCGATCACAACGGGCGAGCCAAGGATTTGGCCTCCCACGGCAATCGGCTGCACCTGGGCGGTGCGCAGCCGGGCATCGAATCGAATCCGCAACGTGCCGTCCATGCTCCCGTAGTAGAGCCTCATGCCCGATGACGGGTCGAGCCCACTCCCGCTCGAGAGGTACGCGAGTGTCGGAGACGAGACAAGCCCCTGCGTCGACGAGTCGTCGATCCAGAGTGGGGGGACTCCAGACGGCATCGTGATCCCGTACAGGCTTCCGTCCTCGCTGGCCACCACCACGCTCTCTCCAAACACCGCGGGGGTCGACTCGATCCTGCCATTGGTCTTGTACTTCCAGTAGAAGCCGTCGGCTCTCCTCACCCCCGTCCGGCTGGACGCCCCCGTGTTGAGGGTGGGCGACCCGTCAACGTCTCCACCAAAGTCCCACTGGCCGACGACGAGGTTCTTTTCGGGCGGGCCAAGCTCGACTTCCCAGATCTCAGGAGGCAACGTCGTGGTTGGCGCTGTCGTCGGCAACGTTGCGGCGATCGTGATCGTCGTGGGTGTCGGGGCGATCGCACGAGCGAGGAAGCCTCCTCCCACGCCAAGCACGGCCACGGCGGCAACTGCCGCAGCGACTCGAAGAGGAGTCCACCGGAATGGGCGCCGCGGCCTTCTGAGGCCTCGGGCCCTCCGCTGGGCCGGACTGACGAGGCGACCCTCCGTACCCAGTCCGGCAGCATCGAGCGCGTCGTCGAGTTGTGAAGACAGCTGGTCGATCGCTTCGCGATAGGCAGCCTCGTCGATGTCGGGCACCGAAAGGGCCGATGCAACATGGGGCAATGCCTCCCAGGCTTCTCGCCAGTCGTCCGGTACGTGGCCGCGCATCGTCTTGATCGACGTTGCCACGGCTCCGGCTTCGGGGCGGCGCCACAGCCCGCCCGTCTGAGCGGCCTCGGCGGCCACATCCGACACTCCGAGCTGTGTCGCGAGTGCCATTGCCTCGGCGGCAAGCGACGGGTCATGCTCCGCCGCAGACCGGATGACAAGCAGCCTCGCCGCGGTCAGGTACCACTCGGACTGAAGCAGTTCGTCGGTCATGTCGAACGCCTCATCCGACGGCCAGTCAGCTCCCTGCGCTGTGAGGATCGCAAGCTGCAAGACACGCGTCTTCAACCACCATCGACGCCCATCCACACCTTCAGGACAGCTAGCAAGAGCCGCTTCGGCCTCTGCGTGCGCTTCGTCGACACGGCCCAAGCCGAGTAGCGCCCTGGCTCGCAGATAGCGAGCGCTGTTCTCCCATGCCGGCAACTGTTGAAGTACCAGTGCGAGGGTTCTGTCGGCCGCGCCGAGCGCATCACTCCACGCGCCAAACCGGATCGCTCCTTCGGCGAGCGCCATGTGGGCGAGGAAGACAGGTCCGGCGTCGAGATCGGCCCGCTCGATCGAGCGGTGTCGCGCATCGAGCGCTTCATCAGGTCGACCGGCCAGGAACAGAGCACGCGACCACCACGCCAGTCGGTCTGCAAGGATGACACTCCCGTCGGCGGACTCGTCGACGAGACGGGCGAATCCAGGCTCGGCATTTCGGGCATTGCCACGATCGAACGCCACCCATGCTTCGTTGTAGCGTCCCCGCTGTTGCTGACCGATGTTCCCGAACGAGGACAGGATCGCGAGCCCCTTCTCCATCTCGGCGTCCGACTCACGAGCGAAGCCGAGCCTTGCGAGGGTTCTCGCGTGGAGCGTCATCAGCGAACCGAGCATGCCTTGCTCGCCTGCCAGGTGGGCTTCGAGCAGGCCTTCGGCGAGGAACCGTTCCGCCTCCTGTGGTCGCTGCCGGTCGTCGGCCACCTGGCCGGCGTAGCCCATGGCGTGTACCCGTTCGACCCCGGATAGTCGTGCGGCCGCCACCTCGAGGTCCTCGGCCGCAGCGTCCGACAGGCCGGCGAGCCGGTAGCCGGACGCCCTGGCGAGCCGCAGCTTTCCTTCGAGTGAAGGGTCATCCGTGTGTGATTCCTCGAGCGCCTGAAGGGCGCCGTCTACCTGCGGGTACGCCTCGGCGTAGTGGCCTCGGTCGGTTTGCGCGAGGCCGGAACGAGCCAGCAAGCGCAGGGCATCGTCCCAGCGTGCGCCGTCCAGGTAGTAGGCCCCGACCAAGCCCGGGTCCCTGTCCGCCAGCCCCTGAGACACCAGCGCGTCGCCGAGTGCCGCGGCCAGGGCGGCGCGACGGACCGGACCGAAGTGGTCGGCGAGCCGCTTCTCGCCAGTGAATCCCTCGATCGACTGTCGCACGATCCCCTGTGCGGTGAGTCGCTCCCCTATGTCGAGCGCTCGCTGTTCATCCGTGTCCAGTGCCGCGGCGAGGGTCCCAATCGACAAGGGCCGTCGCGCGACAGAGGCGAGTTCCGCGAATCGGCGCTCCTCTCGATCGAGATCGGCCACGCGTTCGGCGAGCGTTGCGCCCCGCTGCGGAGGCGCTCCGGTTGTCACCAGCCGCTGTCCCTCGCGCCGGAGTGCGCCGGATGACTCCCATGCATCGAGGGTGGTCGCCACATCGGCAGCGAGTCCATCCGTCGCCTGAATGATCGCAGCGGCGACATTCGACTCGACGATCGACTCCACGTCTTCCTGACGAAGGGGATCGAGTGAGAGATGCCACACATGACCGAGGCGATCAGCCGCCTCCACGAACGAATCATGAGCGAACCGACGATATCCATCGATCTTCGCGTGGACGAGCACGAGAATCAGCCCCTCGTCGGCTGCCGCCATACGGCTTCGCAATATCGCGAGCGAGGTTGCGTCGATCCAGTGGGCGTCGTCAACGAGGAGGGCCTGCGCCGGCTCGAGCGAGGCGGCGACCGATCCGGGCTCGGTTTCGGACATCTCGAACGCAGCCGCTCTCGCGACGGTGAAGCCGTCCGTCGTGAGCAGCCGCTCGAACTCGTCGAGGAGTCGAGTGCGACCGCTCCCGGAGGGCCCCGCAGCAGAGATCAAGGCAACAGCGCCTTGTCGTGCAAACTCCTCCGCCTCGTGAAGCACTTCGAGGTGGAGCGACCGTCCCAGCATCTCGTTCACTCGGTCACCCTACGACACACGGCCCGCCTCTGGGCGAGAAGTTGCAGGTTTAGATCGGGCCGTTGTCTGTCATCGGCCTTGGGTTTGGGGCAGGACCATCTGCCCCGGAACCTCGTAGCTCGTCAGGTCGCGTACCGACAACCGAGGCCCACGTAGTGAGTCCCCTACCCGAACTCGATACCTTGTGCCAGGGGTAGCTCGCCGCTCCAGTTGATCGTGGTCGTCTGCCTACGCATGTACGCCTTCCACGCGTCGGATCCGGCCTCCCGCCCTCCGCCGGTTTCCTTCTCGCCTCCGAACGCTCCGCCGATCTCTGCACCGGATGTCCCGATGTTGACGTTCGCGATTCCGCAGTCGGATCCTTCGTGGGAGAGGAACGTTTCGGCACTCGACAGGGAGTCGGTGAAGATCGCAGACGACAATCCCTGCCGGACGCCGTTCTGTACCTCGATCGCCTCTTCGACCGATGTCACCGGGATCACGTAGAGCAGCGGCGCGAACGTCTCCTCCTGGAGGATTTCTGCGTCCTTGGGTATCTTCATGATCGTCGGTTCGACGAAGTTCGTCCCAAGGTCCTCACGGCGGCCACCGCCATAGAGCAGCTCGCCACCCTGAGCCTTCGCAAGATCGATGGCGGTCAGCATGTTGTGCACCGCCGTCTCGTCGACCAACGGTCCCATCAACACTCCCGGTTCGATCGGATCACCGATGCTGACCTGCCCATAGGCGGCAACCATCCGCTTGGCGACCTCGTCGGCTACGTCCTCGTGAACGATCAACCGTCGTAGAGACGTACAGCGCTGTCCTGCGGTCCCGACGGCTGCGAACAGCGCTGCGCGGGTGACCAGATCCAGGTTGGCGTCATCCATGACGATCATCGCGTTGTTGCCGCCGAGCTCGAGCAGCGACCGGCCCAGCCGTTTGGCAACACCTACACCGACCTTGTACCCCATGTCGCAGGAACCGGTGGCAGAAACGAGTGGCACACGTCGATCATTGACCATCAGATCGCCGACGTCGGCACCACTTCCGAACGCCAGGTTGAACACCCCTTCGTACCCGCTTCCCGCCATCACAGAGTGGGCGATGTTCGTGACCGCGATCGCGGTCAGCGGTGTGGAACTCGAGGGCTTCCACACGTTCGTGTCGCCACAAACGGCGGCGATCATCGAGTTCCATGACCAGACGGCGGTCGGGAAGTTGAAGGAGGTGATGATCCCGACGGGCCCGAGCGGATGCCACTGCTCATACATCCGGTGCCTCGGCCGCTCCGAAGCCATCGTCACACCGTACAGCTGGCGAGACAGACCCACGGCGAAGTCGGCGATGTCGATCATCTCTTGGACCTCGCCCTCTCCTTCCGGGAGGATCTTGCCCATCTCCAAAGTCACCAACGCCCCAAGGGCAGCCTTCTTCTCTCGCAAGGCGTCGCCAAGGACTCGCACATACGCGCCGCGCTGAGGAGCAGGCACCATGCGCCAGCGGCGGAACGTCTCCACCGAGTCTGCGATGACGGCTTCGTAGTCCTCCGCGGACGCTCGAACCACCTTTGCAATGACCTCTCCCGTCGTGGGATTGATCGACTCGAGAACCTTCCCGTGGGCCTCGCGCCAGCCGCTCGCATAGACACCCGAGTTGACGTCCGACAGCCCCAATGCCTCGAGGACTTCCTTCATCTCGCTCACCCCCTGCTCGCAATCGTCTCGATCTCCACGAGGAATCCGCCCGGCAGTGCCGAGACCTCAACGGTCGACCTCGCCGGCGGCTCCGACCCGAAACGCGAGCCGTACACCTCGTTGACGACGGGAAAGTCGGCCATGTTGCGCAAGAAGATGGTGGTCTTCACGACACTCTCGAACCCGAGACCGACGTCACCAAGGATCGCTCCGATGTTCGTCATGATCCGATCAGCCTGCGCTGCGACATCCCCGGACTCTCGCTCACCCGTTGCCGGATCGATGGCGACCTGCCCGGAGATGAACACCAGGCCGGCTGCTTCGACCGCTACCGAGTAGGGGCCCAGCGCCTTGGGTGCGCTCGGAGTGGTGAGCACTCGTTTCGACATCGCTGCTCCTCGTTTCGCTGCGCACTCAGGCTACCTGGCCGCGAACAGCCGACAGCCGACAGCATGCGACCTCTAGCGACCGCAGGGCGGGCTCTCACCGAGAACCCAGAACCGAAAACCGACAACGGCCCGCGAAGCGGGCCCCGCGATGTGTCGTCCGGTCGGTGGGCAGCTCGCTGCGCGAGCGATCTTCAGTCGTCAGTCTTCAGTAAGAGCGCGACCCAGAACAACACGAGACCTCGGGGCATGTGTCCTACCGAGAACCGAAAACCGACGACCGAAAACTGTTCGCGAAGCGGGCCTAGTTGAAGCTGTTGCCGCAGCCGCAGGAGCTGGTGACGTTCGGGTTCTGGATGGCGAACCCTGCACCCATCAGGTCCTGCTTGTAGTCGAGGGTTGAACCCCTGACCATGGTCAACGACTCGGGATCGACGACGACTTTCACGTCGTCGCCGAACGTCTCGACGATGTCGCCGTCGTTGATCTGCGTGTCGAAGTACATCTCGTACGAGAACCCCGAGCATCCACCGGGGCGAACTCCGAACCGAAGCACCAGAGACGGATCTCCTTCCGCCTGGACGAGCTCTCGCACCTTCGCGATCGCGGTATCGGTCAAGGTCACCGCCCGCATTGCGGACTTGATCTCGAGAAACTGCATACGACTGCTCCTTTCGGCGAAGGACAGGATACCGGCTCGTTCACAATAACCACCGTCGACGTAGTGGAAATTCGCATCTACGCTCGCGTCTGTGAACGAAGAACACATCATGACCGCCCTCAAGGGTGTTCTGGATCCCGAGCTCGGGAGTGACATCGTCGACCTTGGAATGGTCCAGTCGGTGGAGACCTCGCCGGATGGGTTGGTCACGGTCGGGGTGGCCCTGACAGTGGCGGCCTGCCCGATGCGGAGCAGGATTGAAGACGATGTTGTGAGGAAGGTCTCTGCACTCGATGGTGTGACGTCGGTGAACGTTGAGACGCGCACGATGAATGCCGAGCAGCGTTCCGCGTTGATGAGTGTCGCGCGACAGCGAGCCCGAGACCATGCCGAGGCGACTTCGGTGAACCCCCTCACGCGTGTCGTCGCTGTCGGTAGCGGCAAAGGCGGAGTCGGCAAGTCGTCGGTCAGCGTAAATCTGGCGTTCTCCCTCGCCGATCTGGGACATCGTGTCGGGCTGCTCGACGCGGACATCTGGGGATTCTCGATCCCCAGACTCGTCGGTACGGAGGAACGACTCACCGCCGACGACGATCGAATGATCGTTCCGGCAGACATAGGTGGCATCCAGGTCGTTTCGACGGGACTTATCATCGAGTCGGAGGACACGGCGCTCATGTGGCGCGGCCTGATGTTGTCGAAGGCACTCGAACAGTTCCTGCGCCAGGTGTCGTGGAGCTCCGATTTGGACTACCTGATCATCGACCTTCCCCCTGGGACGGGAGACGTTCAAATGGCGCTGTCGAGGATGGCACCGCAGGCCGAGCTGGTGGTCGTGACCACCCCCCAGGTGGCCGCACAGAAGGTTGCTGCTCGAGTCGCCGACATGGCTCGACGTTCATTTCTCCCGGTGCTCGGTGTGATCGAGAACATGGCGGGCTTCACATGCGAGCACGGAACCACCTACCACCTGTTCGGCGAGGGTGGAGGTGCTCGCCTCGCAGGAGACCTGGGCATCCCCTTGCTTGGCCGGATACCGCTCGATCCATATGTCGTGTCCGACGGCGACGCCGGATCACCCATCGTTCGCTCCCACCCGGAGACGGCCACCGCTATCGCCTTCAAGGACGTCGCAGCTCGCTTGATCGATGCGTTCCCGCCGGCGGATCAGGAAACGTGCACCGGTCGCCTGGCGCGGATGCTGGACGACGTGTCCTCGAACTAGTCACTCGGAGTCAACTCACAACACGCCCCAACCCCTGGGCCTCCTTCGTCGATACTTATGGCACAGAACGTGCCTGTCGCTGGGAGGCTGACCGCACGAAGCGCTGGGAGCAACGAGGGCCGGTGACAACCGGCCCTCGACCTATCCGCAGAGGCTCTTCACCACAGGGTACGGATCGACGGCGGGCCCCAGGTCGGGGTGATACTCGAAGTGGAGATGGGGAAGCCAATCCGGTGCGTTACCCGACGTTCCCACGTATCCGATCAGCTCACCTGCATCGACATGCTGACCCTTGCTGAGACCGTCGGCCCATGCCTCGAGATGCGCGTAGTAGTACGAGTCTCCCGAGTCGGAATGCAGCCAGATGGTGGTGCCACCGAGGCCACCTTCCCTGAGTTGATAGATTGTCCCCGACTCGATCGCCACGATGTGGGTCCATCGCTCAGCCATCATGTCCACTCCCTCGTGCGTGCGCCCACCCGATCGGGGGGCGCCAAAGGTGTCCGAGAAGCTGGTGAAACCGTCGATCGGGCACACATGCCCACCGACCGGCTGGGGCGTGGTCGTTGTGATTGTGGTAGTCGTGGTGGTTTCGGTGGTGGTTGAGGTCTCGGCCACCGTGGTGGGTGTGGTGTCGGCCACCGTGGTGGGTGTGGTTTGTCTGGTGGTGACAGTGATCGGCGCCGCGGTGGTTGTCGAGAGTGCGGCGGCAGCCTTACGGGCTGCTTCCTCTTCCGCGGCCCTGCGGGCGGCCTCGGCCTCGGCCAACTGGCGAGCGCGCGCCTCCTTCAGCGCGTCGTATGCCGCCTGCGCGGGACCCATCTGCTGGAGGACCTCATTGGCGAGAGCCTGCATGTCACTCGTGACGCGATCCTGCTCGCTGCGGGCAGCCTCGAGATCGTCGAGCTGGCGCTGGTATGACCGGCGCAGTGCCTCGAGATCGGTGACGAGCTGCTGGTCCGCCGCGGCCGTCTCCTCCAGATAGCCGATACCGGCGCCCGGTCCTCCACTGAGCACATACGCCGTGAAGATCTCGGAGCCTGTCCCGTTCATATACATTTCGACGGCGCGGTCCTGAACCTTGTGCTCCGCGATCCCGATGTCCACCTGAGAGGTAGACACGAGATCTGTGAGTGCCTGGATCTGGTCGGCCAGCAGCTCGGACGACGCCCATGCATCCTCATACTGGGCAACGAGCGCGTCGGACTGCTGTCTGAGCTGATCCAACTTCCGAGCGGCACTGTCAACGTCGTCCTGGCTCACCTCTGCCAGGGCTGGTACAGCGAGCGCGAGAACCAGCAAGAGAACCGCGACAGACCTGAGTAGCCCCTTCATAGGAAGGTCACCTCGTCTCCGTCGACACGCACGATGCCTTCCCCAGCCAGCTTCTCGAGATGGGCACGAACGGCGATGGTTGCCAGCGGGTGCAGAGCCGGGGCGACCTGTTCATACACGATCGCGACGATAGCGCCGACGCTGGCGGCGCCAGACCGGACCACCTCGAGAATCTGGTGCTCGCGCTCGAGTCGGTGCCCGATGTATTCGGCGATCACTGCGGCCGGGTCGTATTCCGCGGGGCCGTGACCTGGATACAGCACGTCGAGGGGAAGCTGCTGGATCTTTCGCAGCGAAGCCATGTATGCGGTCATGTCTTCCACAAAGACCGACGAGCCTCCCATGATGTGGTCGCCCGTGAACAGGGCCGACCCCGCGAGGTAGCAAAGGTGATCCGCGCTGTGTCCCGGCGTTGCCACCGCTCGCACTGTTGTGCCCCCGAACTCGACGGTGTCATTGTCGGTCAGAATCCGGTCCGGCTTGAACTCCGGACCGGGTCCGCGGCCCCCTGTAGGTATGTCGAGGAGCTCGGCCAGCGGGTTCGCGCCGGGTGCGTGATCCTCATGGGTGTGGGTGACGAGAATCATCTTCGGAGTGAGGGGCCGAATGTCGGTAGCGATCGCCTGGAGATGGCGCTCGTCATTCGGTCCAGGATCGATGATGATCGCTTCACCGTCCGAATCGAGGATGTAGGTGTTCGTCCCTCCCCCTGTGAAGGGGCCGGGGTTCGGCGCGAGTACTCGCCGCACGTTCACGTGTCGGCCTGCTCGTAGCCCGCGTCGCCGGGCATCAGGATCTTGAGTGCTCCATCCTGCTGGACTACTCGTGGTTCGATACGGGGGATGGACCTCTGGGAGCGTGCGAAGGAGAGGACCGCGTCGGCCTCGTCGAATCCCGCGAGTGTCCTCAACGTTTCGAGCGTCGGCCGAACGAGCATCCA